>JAEEGL014990300.1_pt1 | contig 10282 bp, 9 predicted proteins | sample 9134231 | NCBI WGS metagenome assembly JAEEGL01 (sample SAMN16246548, study PRJNA631951) | gut metagenome | biome: gut microbiome; feature: rumen; material: fiber-attached | host: Bos | place: Iran: Karaj | collected 2018-10
ACTCCCCTGCCGCTGAAATCGCTCTTAAATATGGAATACCTTATGTTACGTTCCACGTGATTGTACGAGATCTCCAGCGCCTGCGCCGCATTATCGAAGAGCTGCTTCGGCGTCAGATGCGCGGTACTCTCACGGATAGCGATATTCTTTACGAGTATGAATATGGCTCTGGTACCCAGGAGCGAAGGTTCGAACCTGTGCTCCAGCAGTACATCCTCTATAATGGCGTTCAGAACGCTTTCCTGCATGTTTCCGAATACGACCTTATCCTTGGTCCCGTCATCACCGCTGATGTCCGTTACAAGGTCATGTATGCGCCTTGCCGCGTACCCCGGGTTGGATCTCGCATCCACCACATAGTGCACCTTGCCCACGGAGTCTGTGACGCCGATGATCCCCTTTCTCTTCAGCATCGTATTGATCGTCTTTAAGAGGCTCTCGTCATCGCAGACGACATAGATCCCGGTCTCGGTCTCATTGAGCTCTCTGCTCGTCCTTCTGTTCATGTATAAGTCCTCCGATAGAAGAATCGTTCTGTATCTTTTCTATCATCTCCTGTATATCGCGGACAATCAAAAATACCCTCTGTTTACAAAAACAGAGAGTATTTGCATGCTTTTGACAGTCAAGGATATTTTACTTTTCTTCAGTAGAGGTTATTGACGTCTGCTTCTCCTCATTAAGAGAGTTCTCCACATCTATCTCCTCGGTCACTACTACCTCGACTACATAATGACCGTATCTGGTATATCGCACCTTCACGTTAGAACCTTCTTCAGGTATGTTACGGAGAGGATTGATGTAATACCTGTCGCCGTCTACGACAAGGGCATTATTGAACACTGAGACGTCCTCCAGGGTGCCTGTATAGGAATAGTAGTTATCGCTCTTTACGGCAGCTATATCCAGGAGCCTCGGAGCAGTAAAGAGGACTGTATAGACGACAGCCAGCGCACAGAATACGATAGGCAGGAAATAGACAACGGGATTACGTGTCTTGCCCTTCTTATTCCTGTTGGAAAACGTCACGCTCAGGATGACCAGTATCAGTGTCACCAGGGAATGAACGACGAGATTAGCGATAAAATACTTCATCTTAATCCTCCGTATAGACTGCCATTATGCAGTCCACGGCATAGTCGTGCTTCTGTACGGGAAGCGCGGAATATATCTGGAAGTCGTAGCATACGCCAACTGTGTAAGGAGCCTTATCTGCAGAAGCCGCCTTATTGAGCCAGCGGTCGTAGAATCCGCCTCCCTGACCGAGCCTTGTTCCGTCCTCACTGTATGCTATGGCCGGAACGATCATGAGATCGATATCACCGGGATAGATCTTACGAAGCCCGCTCTTGGGTTCGGGGATACCGTATGCGCCCTCGGTGAACTGAGAATCGGGATCGGTGATCTCGAAGAACTCCATCTCGTCACCCTTTACCTTGGGATAGCAGATAGTCCTGTTATTCTCCAGGAAGAACTTAGCGATACCGTCGCAGGGAAGCTCTCCTCTTACGGCCTTATAAAGCGCCACGCAGGAAGCTGAAGATATAAGGCTTCGTAAGTCCTTATCCTTAACGGATACGAACTGCTCGGATAATACCGCATCGTATCCTGCGGCCTGCTCAGGAGAGATCAAAGCTCTCTTGGATCTGATCATATCCCTGATCTGAGTCTTCTTCATTGAATCTTCCATATCCTGATCCTCCCTTCCCTTATGAGTTTATCATATTCATGAGGTCTTCTTCGCTTATGGAAGGTACACCCAGCTCCTTGGCCTTAACCGCCTTGCTGCCTGCGGCCTCGCCTTCCAGGAGGTAGGAAGTCTTCTTGGATACGGAACCTACCACCTTACCGCCGTTAGCGACGATAAGATCCGCCGCTTCATTACGGGACAATGTAGGGAGCGTACCCGTTATACATATGGAAAGGCCTTCAAGGGCACTTCCCTTTACGGTCTTGTCGGCTTCAAAGGCAACGCCGGCACCCTTGAGCCTTCCTATAAGCGCAGCGTTATCCTCATCGGAGAAGAATCCCGCGATAGCCACGGCGGAGATATCTCCTATGGAGTCCACCTTGATAAGATCATCTACGGAAGCCGACATGAGCGCATCTATGGAGCCGAAGTGATCCATAAGGTCTCTTGAGGTAGCCTTACCTACATTGGGTATACCGAGGCCTGCCAGTACCTTATCAGCGGGAGTATTGGCCTTAGCGTCCTCTATGGCCGCCAGGAGCTTGTCAGTATTCTTCTCCAGGCCGAAGACCTTAGCTTCCACGAGAGCATCCCTCTTATCCTTAAGAGAGAATATATCCGAGATATCCTTAACGAATCCTCCTGCGATAAGGCCCTTAACGTACTCGATACCGAAGCCCTTGATGTTCATGGAATCTCTTGCAACAAAGTTGCAGATCCTGTGCACCAGCGTTCCCGGGCATGAAGGATTCACGCACTTATAGTCGGCTGCATCCTCTTCCCTCACGAGCTTATGTCCGCACACGGGACATGAATCGGGGATCTTATAAGGCTTCCAGTCCGAAGGCCTCTTATCCTTATTGACGCACTTGATCTTGGGGATGATCTCGCCCGACTTATATACGACGATGGTATCGCCGATACCGAGCTCCAGATCATCTATAAACCCCTGGTTATGGAGAGTGGCCCTGGATACCATGGTACCGCAGAGGGATATGGGCTCGAAGATGGCAACCGGAGTTACCCTTCCGGTCCTTCCCGTATCCACCTCTACATCAAGAAGGCGTGTCTCCTTCTCTTCGGGCGGATACTTATAGGCGATAGCCCATCTGGGGAACTTTATGGTATTGCCGAGCTTTGCCCTGTCCGCGATGGAATTGAGCTTGACGACGGCTCCGTCGATATCGTAAGCAAGATCTCCTCTTGCCTGTCCTATCTTCTGTATGGCATCCCATACCTCGTCTGCCGTCTTACACTTATAGTAGAGGTCTATGACCTTGACGTTATTCTTCTTAAGGAACTCGTAACCGTCGGAGTGAGTGGCGAATTCCCTGCCTCTTGTCTCCTGGATATTGAATATAAAAAGAGATAAGTCTCTCTTCTTGGTTATTCTCGTATCTATCTGGCGAAGTGTTCCCGCAGCACAGTTACGGGGATTTGCAAATATCTTGCTTCCCTCTTCCTCCGCTTCTTCGTTGACCTTGGCAAAAGCCTCCCTTGTCATGTAGACTTCGCCTCTGATCTCTATATACTCGATCGGATCGGGCATGGTCTTGACCACATCCTTTATGACCATCGCGTTCTTGGTAACGTCCTCACCTTCGTTGATACCGTCACCTCTCGTAACGGCGGTAGTGAGCTTGCCGTTCTCATAGCGAAGCGCCATGGAAAGACCGTCTATCTTGGTCTCGACAAGGAACTCGGTGCCTTCTCCCAGCTGCTCTATCGTGGAGTTCACGAACTCCTCTACTTCCTCACGGGAGAATACATCCAGAAGGCTCAGCATAGGCACATTATGCTTAACCAGGATACCTTTCTCAGCCTTCCATCCGACTCTCTTCGAAGGGGAATCCGCTCTCACGAACTCGGGATGTTCCTTCTCGATCTGCTTGAGCCTCAGGTTCATCTGATCGTATTCATAATCGGAGATCTCGGGCTCGTCGTCGTTATAGTATCTGTCGCAGTGATAGTTCATCACCTTGACCAGTTCATCGTATTCAACCTTAACGGGATCGTTATCGAACAAACCGATCTGCATGACATCGTCGGACATAGTACTTATCCTTTCTTACGTGAGAATGAATAGTAAACGGTAGGAAGCAGCAATAGTATCGTAAAGAATATGCCCCATACTGCCGCAGGTATATGAAGGAACCCCGCGAAAGGCTTCATGAGGTTGCCGTGCTGGCGAAGCGTCACATATAAGATCTTGTCCAGAACGGGGTGAATGCCCTTAAGAGGGATGAAGAAAGCTCCCGTAAGGATATGCATCCCTATGGAGAGTATATATACATCCGCTATCCAGAGGACCACCTTCTCCAGCTTTAAGATATATACGATGCCGATGGCAGCCAGCGCCAGAGAGATGGCAACAGCCGAAGATACGGAAGTACGCTTATGGATGATGCAGCGCGTAACGTAGCCTATCGTGGTCATTATCACGAAGGCACACGGCATATATACGACTGCCTTCGTCCTTGTAAGGAGCATGAATACCAGGGTCAGTACCGCAGCCGCGACTATGGTCACCAGCACGCCGCCTCTGCTGTCAGATGTCAGCGAGAGCTTAGAGGTTCCGGCCTCCAGTATCGTAAATAACAGGTTCGTAAAAATATGTAAGGGCTCTGTAACCAGAGTCCCCCACGTAAAGAGAAGTATGGCTGCGATGACTCCCGCACGCTCTTCGCTTCTCAATTTATCTTATGCCTCAGTCTCAAAAGGATCGTAATCTTCAAGAAGTTCCTTAAGGACAGCCACTTCCTCACTGCTCAAGGAGATACCCTTGCCTACCTTCTCGTGCTCAGGGCCCCAGTCACGGATATCGAGCTTAGGCTTGCCGTCATTCCACTTAACGATATTAGCTTCTCTGTTCCAGCCGGACTTATTAGTAGCGAGAACACCGATCGTCTTGACTATCTCAAACTTGATTTCTGTCTTTGGCATAATGACCTCCTTGATCAGAGCAAATGGATAATATGCGTAGATTATAACAGGCATGAGCCAAAAAATATATAATAAATATAATACTTTTATTATAATAAGGAACGAAAGGATGTTTTTATGCATATAGTTCTTATCGCCCTTATATCAGCAATAGTCATAACGGGACTTGTCCTTCTCGTCCTGTCACTTATAGAACCCCATAAGCTCAATATCACCGAAGACAAGCTCTCGGAAAACGCGAAGGAAGGAAGCCCTGACGTAAGGCTCCTGTTCTTCAGTGACCTTCACGCGGAGTTCTGCTTTATCCCCAAAGAGAAGGCAGGAGCGATAATAAGAGAGGAAGCACAGGGCAAGGGACTTGATGCCGTCATCTTCGGAGGAGACATCATCAACAACCCGAAGAAGTACAAGGCGGGCGCAGACTATCTTACCTATATCGCAAACGTATGTAAGGAGCTCGATATACCTTTCGAGGGCGTTACGGGAAACCACGACGTGAAGCTGTCAGAAGAAGATATAGCTTCATGTTCCTTTCATAACATCGGAGGCGGTTACACCACATTGAAGTCACGCCGCGACGGAAGCGATATCATCCTCTGCGGAGTCACGGATTCGGGCAGAAAGCACCGCGTATGGTACGACACGCCACAGATCCCGAAGGAGCGCAAGCTCAGCATAATGGTGGCGCATAACCCCGACCAGATACTTCACACAAAGGACTGCTCCGAGATCGACTACATGCTCTCGGGACATATACACGGAGGTCAGATAAGAACGCCTCTGGGGATAGAGTTCTCGATCCTTCGTAAGGACGCGCTTCCCAAGCTCGGCGTTATCGCGGGCACCTACAGGATAAACGGCATCACGCTCTTTATCTCCAAGGGCTTAGGCTGCGTAAGGCTTCCCATGAGACTTAAGGCGGTCCCAGAGATCAATATCATCGAGATATGATCTCGATGAACTTATCCTCGTAAGATCTGGCTTCTTCCTTGATGTCGCCGGCCTGTTCCTTGAGATACGTGATCTTCTCCTCCATAGCCTTAGCTTCGTTCAATGAGGCGTTCGTTGCCAGACTTGTTTTCTCCATCCTCTTTTCCTTGGAACGTTTATTGCACCACCTGATAAGGAACGGTCCTCCTGCCAGGAGAGCTATAGCCCCTACGCCAAGCCACGGGTTAGCCCCGAGCAGCATAATGATGACTAAGCAGATAACGCCCACAAATAATACATACCCTTGGATGCTATTGAAATCTAAGGCCATCTTCTCGATCGGATCGTCTTCCGGTATCCTCTGCCTGGCCGACTCGTTACGAAGATAGACCTGCCTCTTCCTTATCTGCTCCATCCTCACTGTCAGGCCATCGATCTCCTGCCACATAAAGGTCAACTGCTCGAGATCATCGATATACTTCCGCATATCATCGGGAATGGTCTTCCTGAGCCTGTCAAGGGCATGACCTTCCCCCAGATCGTACATCTTCTTTGTATCTTTGCAGTTGGCCGATATATAGCGCGAAGGAGGCCCGGGAAGATAAACGGTATTGAACCATTCCCAGTTAAGGTAAAAATCATCGGGGTTCTTCTCGAGAAGGAGTTCCACATATCTTCTTGCCTCAGTGGTCCTCTTCTTCTGCCTCAGCTCTTCGATCAGCTTAAGATCTATCTCATCGATCGCATCTGTAAAGATCTTACCGCAGTATTCACAGCGGAATATCTCCTTCTGATCGTTATAGCTCAGATTACTTCCGCATGACGGACATGAATATTCATTGATCATAATGATCCCTCTTCTTCAAATATCGCTCTCTCGACCTTCTCAAGATCTTTCGCTTTTTTCTCGACATTATTCTTTATACCGTCGATGGAATATTCCATCATCTGACAGTGTTGCATATATTGTTCGTTTCTCTTCTTTTCATCCGATGTTTCAAAGTATCTGACCAGGAAGAAGACTCCAACGGCAAGCCCCAGACTTATAAAAAAGATCGTCGAAACAGGTATGACCCGGAACACTATCAAAATCCTTAAAGATAACAGAAATGTAGTAATAGAAGCTGGTGTGGATACTCTTCCCCTTTCAACATACCTGTTTTTCTTGTAGCTGTATTCCACCCCGGATTCATTGAGCTTTTTGGTAGTATGACTTACCCCAAGCTCTTCCTGCCTCTTCTCTATATCTTCGTAATCTGCCCTGAGGCTCTCGATCGGCTCATAGAAAAGATCGGCTTCCTCTTCATTGGCGTTGTTCCTGAGCCTTCTGAATAACTTATGTGTTATGAGCCCCGTTATCATATCGGTATCATCCGAATGTTCCCTGATATATCCGCATATGGAAGGGGCCTTGAGCTCAACTAGCAACAGCTCTCTCAGGCTTATGCTGCTCTCGCCTTCCTTGGCGATATAGTCCTCCATAAGCCAGCCCGCCGCATCAAATTCCTTGCAGCGACGAAGCTTTCTCGAAGCTTCTATATGAGTTATCTCCTTATTCTCCGAGTAAAGCTTTCCGCAAAACTTGCAGTTATACAGATCGCCTGCGCCATAAGGAGTGATATCTCCTCCGCAGGTCGCGCATCTAAAGTCTAACAATTGTTACCCCCCTTACGCTTCAGTTTCCATGAAGCCTTCTTCTGTACGTTTCATATCGCCGATCAGTTCTGTACACTTGGCATCCAACTTCTCAAGCGTATCAAGATCGTCCTTATACTTCGTATCGATATTCCTGTCGGTATCCCTCTGTATCTGTTCAGCCGTGACGAAGCTCTTAGCAGGCCTGATGCCGTCAAATCCCAGGAATCTGTCGACAGGCTCATAATCCTGATCTCTCCTGACGCGGACGTTATGGTCCGCTGCCTTCTCCGAGATCTCGAGCTCTATCTCATGCCTTGCCCTGCCTATCTTATCGCAGACAGCCATGTGCTGTCTGCGGGCCTCGATATACTGCTCGATGTCACCGGCATAGCTCTTATCCTCTTCCTTGAGTTTCTTGTACCACGGGTTATCAAGGATACCTTCGAGAGCCGTGATATCCTCCTTCTTCTGCATGAGAAAATCCGATATCCGGTCCTGAAGACCAGCATCTCCCATATGAGGACGATATTATCCGGATCTTCCTTCTGCATCTGCGTCAGCATGGAAAGAGCTTCAGCTCGCTTGCCCTGAGTCCTGAGCGTCCTTACGCTTCTTATATCCTTCACGGACAGATCCGAAGATACGTCTCCGTCTCCCGTGTCCATGAAGACCTTACCGCAGAAGTCGCAGGAAATATAATGTGTTCTCTCGCTGTATCTGAGATTACCGCCGCATGTCGGACAGTTCATTCCCTTTAACATGTTACCCCTCCTTATTCCGCTAATAATTATATAAAAAAGAGGGATGTGTTGCCACATCCCTCCTTGAAGTATCGATCGTTCCTGATCAGATCTTGCAGGCCTTGACCTTCCAGATATCATCAGCATATTCGGTGATCGTTCTGTCTGAGGAGAACTTACCGGAATTGCAGATGTTGATCCAGCACATCTGTGCCCACTTCATCTCATCCTTATAGTCAGTGTAGAGACGATCTCTTGTCTTTCTGTAATCGTCGAAGTCGCCGAGTACATAGTAAGGATCACCGGGCTGCCAGTTAGTACCGTAGAGGATACCGTTGTAAAGGTCGTGGAACATTCCCGTTCCCTCGTCGTTGAACGTACCGTCTACAAGTCTGTCCAGAGCCTTCTTGATGCCCGGGATATTCTCATACTGCCACTGAGGGTTGTAGTAAGCCTTAGTAGCTGCCATATCCTGCGAACGGCAACCGAAGATATAGATATTATCGTTACCTACAGCCTCTGCGATCTCAACATTAGCACCGTCCAATGTACCGAGAGTAACTGCACCGTTCATCATGAACTTCATGTTACCGGTACCTGATGCCTCAAGGCCCGCAGTAGAGATCTGCTCTGATACGTCAGCAGCGGGGAACATCTTCTCACCGTTACTTACGTTGTAGTTCTCTACGAATACGACCTTGAGCCTTCCCTTCATGTCGGGATCGTTGTCGATCATCTTGGCGATCTCGTTGATGAACTTGATAATGGCCTTAGCCCTGAAGTAACCGGGAGCAGCCTTTGCACCGAATAGGATCGTAACAGGAGGAAGATCGAGCTTCGGGTTCTCCTTGATCCTGTCGTAGAGATTAAGAGCGTAAAGAGCATTAAGGAGCTGTCTCTTATACTCGTGAAGTCTCTTGATCTGTACATCAAATACGGAATCGACGTTAAGGTCGATGTCGTGTGTCTTCTTCAGGTGATCTGCAAGACGCTGCTTATTGCTCTTCTTGATGGCAAGGAGCTTCTTCATTACAGCCTTGTCGTCCTTGTACTTCTCGAGCTTCTTGAGCTGATCGAGATCGGTTACCCATGAATCGTTGCCGAGGAGCTCAGTGATAAGAGCAGCGAGCTCGGGATTACATGTACGGAGCCATCTTCTGGGAGTAACACCGTTCGTCTTGTTGGAGAACTTCTCGGGATAGATCTTATACCAGTCTGCGAGAGTCTCGTTCTTCAGGATCTCGGTATGGAGTGCTGCAACACCGTTTACGGATCTTGAACCGTAGATAGCGAGCCATGCCATCTGTACCTTACCGTCTGACAGGGGGCTCATCCTGTCGATGAGCTCGGAATAGAGGCCTGCCTCGTACATCTGAGCTCTGAACTGGTTGTTGATACCCTCGACGATCTCGAAGATCCTGGGGAAGAGGAATCTGAAGATGGAGATATCCCACTTCTCGAGAGCCTCTGCCATGATGGTGTGGTTGGTATAGCAGAATGTCTCCTTGACGATCTCCCATGCATCCTCCCACTTCATGCCGTTCTCGTCCACGAGGATCCTCATGAGCTCGGGGATACCGATAACGGGATGTGTATCGTTCAGCTGGATCGTATTGTACTTAGCAAAATCCTTCATGTCATCGCCATGAACTGCCTTGTACTTCCTTACGATGTCCTGGAGCGAAGCGGATGTGAAGAAATACTGCTGTCTTACACGGAGCACCTTACCGTCGTAGGATGTGTCGTTGGGATAGAGTACTCTCCAGATGTCGTTTACCCTGTTTCTCTCGATAACTGCATCGTCGAACCTCTGTGAATTGAAGAGGTTGAAGTCGAACTCCTGCGCGGGCTCTGCCTTCCAGAGTCTCAAGAGATTGATGTTCTTCGTGCCATAACCGGTGATGGGCAGATCAAAAGGGATAGCCCATACGTCTATATCGTTATAGTGGACCTTTACCTTCTCGTCGTATCTTGCGAGCGTGAAGGGATAGCCTCTCTCCATCCATGAATCGGGATATTCCTTCTGGAAGCCGTTCTCTATAGCCTGACGGAAGAGTCCGTATCTGTAGAGGATACCGTAGCCGTTAACGGGAAGGTTCAATGTAGCGCATGAATCGAGGAAACATGCCGCGAGCCTTCCGAGGCCGCCGTTACCCAAAGCCGGGTCCGTCTCTTCCTCGAGGATATCGGTGATGTCATAACCGAAAGAAGCAAGTGCCTCCTTGGCCTGATCGTAGATACCCAGGTTGACGAGGTTATTAAGGAGCGATCTTCCTTCAAGGAACTCAGCTGACAGGGAATGCGCCTGTCTTACCTTGGAATACGCGTCCCTTGTGTCCTG
>JAEEGL016678581.1_pt1 | contig 10282 bp, 7 predicted proteins | sample 9134231 | NCBI WGS metagenome assembly JAEEGL01 (sample SAMN16246548, study PRJNA631951) | gut metagenome | biome: gut microbiome; feature: rumen; material: fiber-attached | host: Bos | place: Iran: Karaj | collected 2018-10
AGGCAGAAGCATTTGAAAAGAAGCTGGCGGGGGCCTATCCGGATATGGAGGTCTGTCTCAAAGAGACAATGACAGAGGGAGGGACCTCGCAAGAGGAAATGGTTCGAAAGATCGCGGACTTTCTGCATGCGCCGGGGGAAGCAAAGGCGATTTTTGTCAACCGGGCGACGCTTGGTGAGATCTGCCTGCAGGGGCTCAAAGCCGCCGGGAAAGAGGAAACAATCCTTCTTACAAGCTCACAGATCAGCCTGACGATTCGCGATGCGATCATGGAAGGAAAGATGCTGGGAGCTCCGTTTCAGTTCTTTGGTGAGATCGGAATACAGGCAGCGGAACTGGGCGTGAAGCTGCTCTCAGGCAATGGAAACGGCAAGAAAACGATCATCGATCCAGTCTGGGCATCGCAAGGAAACACATCCCGTATGGGTGTCGGCGGTGATGCTTACGACGATCTGACGGAGCTGTTGGAGGCAGGGCTGAAGGAATATGAAAAACTGCATCCGGGCGATATCATTTCTCCGGAACGGCTTCGCATCTTCCCGGGCCCTGTGGGCGGAAATGATGTGATGATGTACTTGATCAGCCAGAACCTGGGGCTTACCGTAATCGCCGGGGAAGGCAATACCGCTTCCCTGGTGTTTGAAGGCGGGCTTGGCGACGCGAAAGCAAAGCTTTCTGCGCAGTTGGCAGGGCACAGTTACAACGAAGAGTGGAGCCTGATCGGCGAGGATGTGCCGGAGGCGAGCGAGGAGTTTCAGATGTGCCTTAAGAGAATTGTCTCGTGGAAGCAAACGCATCCGGAGGAGATCGTATATCTGGGGGATGCATCCTGGCTCGTATGCTGCTGCGATGATGAAGAGCTTCGAACGATTTCTTTCAGGCTGTATGAGTCGGAAGGAAAACCGACTGTATGGCTGCAGATCAAGACACCGGAGATTGTTTCCTGGATGGAGAAACAGTTCTTCGGGGGATGTGATGTGACTTATGTGACAGGGACGGGATGTGAGAATCCTCAGAAGAATACCGTTCCGGCTGCGGAGTGGAAGAGCGATGAGAGAACCGCGAAGATCCCGGAGAATATGGACCTTTATCCGGAGGACAAAGTCATTTCTCCGGACGAAGGATTTGCCTGGTTTCGCATCTGGAACCGGTATTCTTTCGCCTATGAGCTGATTGACGGCGGCCGGCTGGAGTGGCTGGACGGGGACGTCTGGCGAGAAGTGCCGGCCAGAGATCAGGCGGAAATTGCGGTGCCTTCGGTGCTTTACAGTGTTCCCGGAGAGGACGTGACGAGATGCCTGATTGATCTGGGCAGATACCGGAATCTATCGAACGGCAGCTATCGGTATGTGTTTGAAGCAAAGAAAGAGGAAGGGACAGAGAAATCTCTTTTGGAAGTCCGGTTTGAGGTCTCTGAGGAAGCGTCTGAGAAGGGTGCAGAGACAGAGAAATTCAGCCGGCTGTACCCGTACCTTTTCGGCATTGCAGCGGATGACAGCCGAATCGCACGAAAACTGCCGGAAGTCCTGGCAGGGTATTATTTCGATGACCAAGGGAAACTGGTTGTGATACTGACCGAGGAAGATACGAAGGTGCAGGGTTTTCTCGAGGAAAAGGCGGGCGGCGAGCTGATCTTTGAGGAAGGGAACTATACAGCCCGCGCCTTGATGGAGTGCAAGGAAACCATTTTTACAAAACTCAGAGAGGTTCCTTTCCGCGAGAGACTCGGCCATGAAATGTACAATGCCATTGAGGATGTCTCGGTCAATTACCGTGAGAATGCAGTGATCGTGACATTCTCCGTGAACAAGACAGAGCTGCAGGAGATGTTCCGGGAGATGGTTGTGGATGCACCGGAAGTGGTATTTCGCGGAATGATTCGCTGACCTGTGCACTGCATTCCTTCGAGCGACAGGAAGAGAAACATCTTCTCTTTCGACGGTTCTTCCGCTATAATGAGGTAGGTTATGCGAAGACCGGCGGTTCTGCCGGTGAATTCAAGGGCACTGTCCGGGCGCAGAGAAAGGCCGTTCCGGTTATGGGGAGTCGAAGATGAAGAGAAGTCAAGGAGTGCAGGAGGAAGTGCGTAAGCGCAGGCTCGGTACGGCGATGGTGCTTGCCGCGTCGATCTGTTTCTCGCTGGGGGGATTGCTGATGAAGCTGATCCCCTGGAATCCGCTGGCGATTAACGGGGTGCGCAACCTGATTGCGTGCGTGGTGATCGGCGGATATATCGCAGTGACGAAGCACAGAATGAAGTTTAATGGGACGGTACTTGTCGGGGCAATCTGCATGGCGGGTGTGACGACGATGTATGCGGTGGCGAATAAGCTGACGACCGCGGGCAATACGATCATCCTGCAGTGCACGGCGCCGATCTGGATCGTGATCTTCATGTATCTGTTCTTTGGGAAAAAGCCGAACCGCACGGCGCTGATCTGCATCGCGGCCGTACTGATCGGGATTCTCTTCTTCTTCTTTGAGGGGCTGTCTACGGGCAAATGGCTGGGCGACCTCATCGCGCTGCTGTCCGGCATCTTCTACGCGGGCGTCTTCATGCTGAACAGTTTCGAGAAGGGGGACGCTCTCTCGTCGGTCTTCTTGGGGCAGCTGGCCTGCGGCCTGTTCTTATCACCGATGGTCGTGCGGGAGACGGATTTCTCGGCGCCGGTGATCGCGGCGGTGCTCGTGCTTGGCACGGTGCAGGTGGGCCGGGCGTATATCTTCTTTACGACAGGCACGAAGTATACGGATCCGGTGACGGCTTCGATCCTCAACGCGGTGGAGCCGATCCTGAATCCGGTTCTGGTGGCGATCTTCTACCATGAGGTGCTGGGGAAGCTCTCACTGCTCGGCGCGGTGATCGTCATCTGCGGGGTATTGTATTACAATGTGAAGCAGTCGGCAGGACAGAAGAGGGCGGAAGGAAGAGCAGATCCCTGACAGAGGTTTGGCAAATCGGCCGGATTGGCTCTTGACATTGCCCCCGCGGTGGTGTAGTCTAATCAAAAGTGAACAAGCACAGGCACTTTTTGTCCTGTGCTTTGTTTATTTCAACACATATCATGACGAGAAAGAGAGGACCAAAGATGGGAAGAATCATCGGCGAGGGAATCACCTTTGATGACGTGCTGCTGGTACCGGGTTATTCGGAAGTGATCCCGAATCAGGTGGACCTGACGACCAGACTGACCAACAAGATTACTCTGAACATTCCCCTGTTATCTGCCGGCATGGATACCGTGACCGAGCACAGAATGGCCATCGCGATGGCGAGACAGGGAGGCATCGGCGTCATTCACAAGAATATGACGATCGAGCAGCAGGCAGAAGAAGTTGACAAGGTGAAGCGTTCCGAGAATGGCGTTATCACCGATCCGTTCTATCTTTCTCCGGAACATACATTGGCTGACGCAGATGAGCTGATGGCGAAGTTCCGCATTTCCGGCGTACCGATCACCGAGGGCAAGAAGCTGGTGGGCATTCTGACCAACCGGGATCTGAAGTTCGAGACTGATTTTTCCAAGAAGATTAAAGAGTGTATGACGTCGAAGGGACTGATCACGGCTCAGGAGGGGATTACCCTGGAGGAGGCGAAGAAGGTTCTTGCGGCAGCGCGCGTGGAGAAGCTTCCGATCGTAGATTCAGAGGGCAATTTGAAGGGCCTGATCACGATTAAGGATATCGAGAAGCAGATCAAGTACCCGATGTCGGCGAAGGATTCGCAGGGCAGACTTCTGTGCGCCGCGGGCGTCGGCGTGACGGCAAATGTGCTGGAGCGTGTGGACGCGCTGGTCAAGGCGAAGGTGGATGCGGTTGTCGTGGACTCTGCGCATGGCCATTCTGCAAATGTGCTCCGCGTGGTGCGCATGGTGAAGGACGCGTACCCGGATCTGCAGGTGATCGCGGGCAATGTGGCGACCGGCGAGGGAACCAGGGCTCTGATCGAGGCCGGCGCGGACTGCGTCAAGGTCGGTATCGGTCCCGGATCGATCTGCTCGACGCGTGTGGTTGCCGGTATCGGCGTGCCGCAGATCACGGCGGTCATGGACAGCTATGAGGTCGCGAAGCAGTACGACATCCCGATCATCGCGGACGGCGGCATCAAGTTCTCCGGCGATATCACGAAGGCAATTGCGGCCGGAGCTAATACCTGTATGGGTGGTAATATTTTCGCCGGATGCGACGAATCGCCTGGATATTTCGAACTCTACAACGGTAGAAAATATAAGGTCTATCGCGGCATGGGATCCATCTCTGCGATGGAGGCCGGCAGCAAGGACCGCTACTTCCAGACCAATGCGAAGAAGCTGGTTCCGGAAGGCGTGGAAGGCCGCGTCGCTTACAAGGGAACCGTGGAAGATACGATCTTCCAGCTGATGGGCGGCCTGCGCTCCGGCATGGGATATTGCGGATGCAAGAACATCGAGGAGCTGAAGGAGAACGGAAGATTCGTCAAGATCACCTCCGCGTCCCTGAAGGAGAGCCATCCTCACGACATTCAGATCACAAAAGAAGCGCCAAACTACAGTCCCGAGAGAGACTGATGCGATAAGGAAGCCTCAAAGATCGCAGACTGCCTGGCCCGTGCTCGCACGGGGGCCAGGCAGTCTGCGATCTTTGCAATGGCGCGCAACGCACGCCATACGGACGCCGAAGGCGGACGTAGGGCCGTCCGTGCGAAAAAGTTGGGGCGCGCAACGCGCCATGCAGACGCCGAAGGCGGACGTAGGGCCGTCCGTGGGTACGAGCAAAGCGAGGCGGCCGTATGGCTTACAGATACATTTGCCAGAAAGGAGTACAGTGGTGGAAGAGAAGAAGAGAAAACTGATCCTCGACGTGGACACCGGTTCGGATGACGCGGTCGCGGTACTGCTCGCAATCTTATCCGGCAGATTTGACGTGCTGGGCATTACGGTGAGCTGGGGCAATTCCGACGTGGAGACGTGTGTGAACAACACGCTGCAGATCGTGGACATGCTGGGAGCGGATATCCCGGTGTTCCAGGGCTGCCCGGGGCCGATGGTGCGCGAGATGACGAAGGGGCGTGTGATGAACCTGCCGCCGAACAAGATCTCCACGACCAAGGACGGGAAGGTCTACACGATGCATCCGAATGTGCTGCCGATTCCGCCTGCGGTGAGCAAGAAGCAGGAGCAGCATGCCTGCGCATTTCTCATGGAGGCGATTAAGAAGAGCCCGGAGAAGGTGACGGTCATCCCGACGGCGCCGATGACGAATATCGGTATGGCCCTGCGGATGGATCCGTCGCTGGTCGAGAATATCGAGGAGATCGTGCTGATGGGCGGCGCGGTGCATATGGGCAATGCGTCACCGTCCGCGGAGGCGAATTTCTTCCATGACCCGGAGGCCGCGAAGATTGTGCTGGATTCGGGCGCGAAGATACGGATCGTTCCGCTGAACGCGACGCATTCCGCTGGGCTGTACCGGGAGGACGCCGCGAAGCTGATCGGGCTTGGCACGATGGCAGGCAAGCTGGCCGGGGACCTCGTGAATATGCGGCTTGACAGCAGTGATATCATGGGCTGGCGGTCGGATCAGGGCGAGCCGATCCACGACGCGCTGGCGGTGGCCTGGGCGCTCGACGAGAGCGTGATCGTGGAGTCGCGGGAGGAGAAATGCGACGTCGAGATGAACGGCGGAATCTGTGACGGCACGATGGTGGTGGACCACCGGCGGGGATATGAGTTTGTCCCGAATGCGAGGGTGGCCTACCGGGGCGACCGGAAGCGGTTCATGGAGATTCTCTGCGAGCATTTGTCGAAGGGGCCGAAGGCGGCGGACGTGTGACGCCTCGCGTTTTCAGAAATCCTTAAAGACCTGTTCGGGCTGTTGTAAAGATTTGTCTGTTATCCTGTTCTCATCATAAGGATGGGAGGAAATATCATGGAGGAACAGACGAGTTTTCTTGAGCGGAGCAGGGCGGAGAGAGCGAGAAGGATCAGCCTGCAGAGGAAGAAGCGGCGCGAGGCGAGGCGGAGAGGACTGCTGATTCTCATCGCGCTGCTGATGGTCTGGGGGATATCCAGGATCGGAAAGGGCGAGAATGGGAGAAGAGCAGGCGCATCTTCGACTTCTGCGGCTTCTTCGACGGAGAGAACGCATACTACAGATGTAGAATCAAGCACAAATGCGGTGTTTGAGACGGATCTGAGTATTGATGAACAGTTTCTGACACCGAATCCGTACTCGAGGCCTGGGACGAAGCTTGAAAATGTGGACCGGATCGTCGTGCACTACGTCGGCAACCCGGGGACGAGCGCGCAGGCCAACCGGAATTATTTCGAGAGGCTGAAGAACGGAGAGGGCAGGTACGCGAGCGCGCATTTTGTGATCGGCCTGGAGGGCGAGATCATCCAGTGCATTCCGCTCACGGAGATCAGCTATGCCTCGAATGACATGAACAGCCGGAGCATCTCGATCGAGTGCTGCCACCCGGAGGAGGACGGCAAGTTCTCGCAGGAGACGTACGATGCGCTGGTGCATTTGACAGCGGATTTGTGCAGGGCGTATAATCTGGGTAAGGATCAGGTGATCCGGCATTATGACGTGACAGGCAAGATCTGCCCGAAGTATTTCGTGGAGCATGAGGATGCCTGGGAGACGTTCCTTGGGGACGTGGAGAGGAAGTTAAGCGAATGAATCCATTGTTGTGGCTGCTGCTGGTGGTCGTGATCTCGATCCCGGTGGCTCTGATTTACAATAAGATCGCGGCGAAGGTGACGGGCAAGACGCCGGAGGAGACGGCCAGGATCCAGCTGGAGCGGCTGGCGAACCGGGGTGATTTCAACGGGGCGATCCAGGCAGGCTTCAAGCTGGTGGCGATCAATCCGTCGGCGCAGAATCATTATCTGCTGGGGCGCTGCTATGAGCTGAACAAGGAGTTTGACCGCGCGATCGCGTCTTATCTGGACTGCGTGGCTGTGGACCCGGAGTTTTATATGGCTTATAACAACCTGGGCACGGCTTACCTGAACAAGAAGGAAAATGAGAAGGCGCTGGAGGTGCTGGAGCGGGCTTATGTGATCAAGCCGGAGCACCCGTATGTGCCTGCGAACCTGGCTTACACGTATGCGGTGCTGGGCGATACGGAGCGCGCGAGGGATCTTCTGGAGCGCGCGAAGAAGAACGGCTTCGTGGATAAGGGCGATGTGATCGCAAGAAAGATCCGGGAGTGCGAGGCGGCAGCGGAGCACCCGGAGGAGGCGTGAAGAGAGAGCGGGCAGTGGGCCCGCGTACGGCCGTAGTGACGGATTTTTCAAAGGGGAGCGTGATCAAGAACACGCTCTCTCTTGCGGTTCCGCTGACGATGGCCCAGCTGATCAACCTCCTCTACAACATGGTGGACCGGATGTACATCGGCCGGATCCCGGTGGTGGGCAAGACAGCGCTCACGGGGCTGGGGCTGTGTTTCCCGATCATCACGATGGTGTCGGCCTTCGCGCAGCTCTTCGGCTACGGGGGCTCGCCGCTCTTCTCGATGGAGCGCGGCAAACATCACGAGGAGGAGGCGAGCCGGATCATGGCCAGCTCATTTGCGATGCTGGTGCTTGGCGGCGCGGCGCTGACGGTGATCGGGTTCCTGTTCTATGAGCCGATCTTATATGCGTTCGGGGCGAGCGCGGAGACATTTCCCTACGCGAGGGATTATATCCTGATCTATCTGATCGGGACGGTGTGCGTGATGATCAGCCTGGGAATGAACGGGTTCATCAACGCGCAGGGCTTCGGCACGACGGGAATGCTCACGGTTGCGCTGGGCGCGGCCGTGAATATCGCGCTGGATCCGCTCTTTATCTTTGTGCTGAAGATGGGGGCAAAGGGCGCGGCGCTCGCGACGGTCCTGTCGCAGTTCCTGTCGATGCTGTGGGTGCTGCGGTTCCTGACCGGGAGAAAGGCGCTGATCCGCCTGGAGAGGCGGTATATGAAGCTTGAGGGGCGCCGGTGCGGCAAGATCATCGCGCTGGGGCTGACCGGCTTCGTGGCGGGATTTACCAATTCCGCGGTGCAGGTGGCCTGCAACGCGAACCTCGCGCGCTACGGCGGGGACCTCTACGTGGGCGTCATGACGATCCTGAATTCGGTGAGGGAGATCATCTCGATGCCGGTGCAGGGGCTGAGCCAGGGCGCGATGCCGGTGATGAGCTACAACTACGGGGCGGAGAAGTACCAGAAGGTGCGGGAATGCATCCGTTTCATCACGGTCGCCTGCGTGGCCTACACGAGCCTGATGTGGGTCCTGCTGGAGCGTTTTCCGGAGTTCTTCATCCGGATCTTCAACAGTGAGCCGGACCTCATCGAGGCGGGCGCGCAGGGCATGCACCTGTACTTCTGGGGCATCTTCATGATGAGCTTCCAGTTCGCGGGGCAGAATGTGTTCGTCTCGCTGGGCAAGGCGAAGGAGGCGGTGTTCTTCTCGACCTTCCGCAAGCTGATCATCGTCGTGCCTCTCACGTATCTGCTGCCGAGACTGTGGAACCTGGGCGTGAACGGCGTCTATATCGCGGAGCCGGTCTCTAACTTCGTGGGCGGGGCGGCCTGTTATATTACCATGCTTCTGACGGTCTACCCGGAGCTTCTGGGCAAGGCCCGGGGCAGGAAGGAGAGATCATGAACCATAGCGCATGGGAGAAGCTGGCAAGACGTGTGGATGCGCAGGAGCTGCGCATGGAGAAGCTGTGGGTCTATGAAGGGCAGGACCTGGTCTTCTCCAGAGACTGGAAGGAGGGGGACTTCCCCCGCAACATCTACTCGCACACGAAGACATTTGTTGCAACGCTTCTCGGAAAATATATCGAGGAGGGAGTGATCTCTCTGGAGACGCGGGCGGTGGACCTGCTGCCGGATAAGCTGCCGGAGGGCGGCAATCCGGGGTTTGAGAAGATCCGGCTGAAACATCTGCTGACGATGTCGTCGGGGCTCGGCAAGACGCTGATGGGCGCGCAGAGAAGGGCCGGCACGGGCTTCCCGGACCCGATGAAGTGGCTGTTTGCCCAGCCGGTGAAGGAAGAACCCGGGACGAATTTCATGTATTCGACGGGGGATTCGATCCTGATGGGACGGATGCTTGAGCGGGCCACGGGGAAGAACCTGGCGGTCCTGATGTATGAGGACCTGCTGCGGCCGATGGGCATCGAGCAGCCGCTCTGGGAGTGCGACGTGCAGGGGCATCCGATCGCAGGCGGCGGGATGCATCTGAAGATCGAAGAGCAGGCGAAGCTCGGCCTCCTGCACCTGGCCGGGGGCAAATGGAACGGCGAGCAGCTCGTCCCGGCTTCCTGGATCCGGGAGATCGGCAGGAAGCGGATCGATACGCCGGCGAAGAATGTGTGGCGCTGCGGCTACGGCTACCAGGTCTGGCTCTGCCCGTATCCGGGGGCTTACCGGGCGGACGGGATGTACGGCCAGATCACCGTGGTGCTGCCGGAGCAGGGCTGGGTGGTCTCTTACCAGTGCCCGGAGGTGGGGGATGACGTCGCGGTCCTCGAGGCGGTGCACGAGGCGATTCTGGAGGCCATCTCCGCCTGAAAAGATTCATAAAAGACAGAGCAGAAGCAGTGGATTCGTCTGAAAAGAGGCGGATTCACTGCTTTCTACATTTATAGAAAAAATAGTCAAAAGTCTTGATTATATCAGGGGTCTTAGTATATTATTATCTTTAGATGATTGTGCAATAAGACGGGGAAAGACACAGATTCAGACACGGAGGCGGATGGGAAACCGCCTTGAAAGGGGAAATCATCATGAGCCGCAGACATCTTACCATACCTCGCCGGGGAGCCAGGATCCTGCTGATCCTTCTTCTCATGGCGGGTGTGTTCCTGATACATGGAGCCGGCGCCCGCGCGGCGGAGCGCTCCGGCAGTGTGACTGACGGGCCGCTCAATGTCCGTACCGGTTACGGAACTTCTTATGACAAACTGACGTACAACGGCAGCACGGTGCAGCTGGCGAAGGGCACGAAGGTGACGATCCTGGGCTCGAAGGATGTGAGCGGGACCACCTGGTACCAGATCCGTTTCTCCTACAGCGGGACGACGCTGGAGGGCTATGTCTCCGGCGCGTATATCAAGATCGAGACGCAGGAAGGCACGATCAATGCAGGACCGCTCAACGTCCGCACCGGCTACGGGACCTCGTATGACAAGCTGACGTACAACGGCAGCACGGTGCAGCTGGCGAAGGGCACGAAGGTGACGATCCTGGCTTCCCAGGACGTCAGCGGCACGACCTGGTATGAGATCACATTTACATACAGCGG
>JAEEGL016852922.1_pt1 | contig 10282 bp, 9 predicted proteins | sample 9134231 | NCBI WGS metagenome assembly JAEEGL01 (sample SAMN16246548, study PRJNA631951) | gut metagenome | biome: gut microbiome; feature: rumen; material: fiber-attached | host: Bos | place: Iran: Karaj | collected 2018-10
CCACCTACGGCCCATGGGGCTTCATTCCGAAAATCCTCTTCACCAGCGACGGCGGCCTGATTACGAAAAAGCAAGGCTGGCTCGCGAAAGCACGGAAACGCTGGGCTTCCGCCGTGCCAATCGACATCTGGTCGCAACGGATTGTCCAACGCCTGCCAAAGGGCATGCAGGACAGTTTCGCACGCGCACAGGCTCGCATCGCACGCGGCATGGCCTACTCCATGCTTCTGGACGGACGCTACGAAGCCGCCCGGCAAGACGTCGTCAAATGCTCCGCCCTCTTCCCTAAAAACAGAATCAACTCCGTTTTCGCCTTCTGCAGCCGCTCCCGCTGCCTTTGGTTCCTTTTCGCCTCCTGTCTCAGGATCCGCGAACATATCATGCATTCATAAATCATCTATTCATATTAGAACAAACAACTTGCAAAACGGAAGCTCCAAAGGTTTCTATTTTGCGACATCACAAATATAGAAAAAACGATCGTCACTATCCGTGGTTGTCAGCACCAAGCAACGGAAAAAAACAATTTTTCCGCAATGAATGATTCTGGCAATCATACCAAGAAACTGTAGTTTTTACTCTAAAAATCAAATATAAATTATGGATTCATCCATTATCACATATTGTAAAAAGAACAAAATCGTTCTTTTTTTCTTGTTTGTATGGCTATTCCGAATATGTTTTCTGACACAAGGCAGCCGAGGCAGCGTTGCCATGAACAGATATGTCATCATACAGATCTTGGCCATTGTTGCCTTGACATTGAGTGTCTATGGTAATCACTTTACTTCTTTTAATCTATTGAAATATAAAGCGACCACTCATTTTACCATTCTCTATCTCTTCGGCATGCTTAGTGTGCTATGGTCAATCTTCCCTGTAATGAGCATTTTCCTCGCCTTTGAAAATCTTGCCTGCCTGACGGCAATCTTGTATTTATCACTAAAGTGCACGGATGTATACCAATTGGAAAAATTCTTCATTTATACCATTATCTTCATTATCTGTATGTTCTTTGTAAAAAACATAGTAATCACCAGAATGCTCCACTCCGTCTCATATTCGTCCATAGCAGCTATGCTGACCATGTACTGCCTGGCAGAATACAGCTCGCGCAATCGCTCAGACCTTAATGCAAACACACTGAAACTCGGATTGATATTCGGCATCTTCACATTAGTCATCACGACAAGCGGTGGCGCGATCTTCTCAACATTCATTACATTATTCTTCTTTCTTTGTTTAAGCCCGAAAAAAGACTTGCACATAATTTTCTTCATTGGTACTTTTGTTGTATGCTTTTTACTTTTGCTTGGCTATCATCAAGAGATTCTTGCTGTCTTGTTTCCAAACAAGAGTTCAACAAGTATTCTGACAGCTCATGGACGAACGGTTGTATGGGAGATGATCAATGAAAAAGCCGCACTCAGGCCCTTATTCGGGTGGGGATATGCCGCTGTCGAGCGAATATTGCCTATTTACTGTATCGACGCCCACAATGCAATTATTGGCGTTCGCGGATCCCTTGGCAACATCGGTTGCTTATATCTGCTATTCGCAATGTGTTATATGCTCCTTTATCTCTTTGTGAAAAGAAACACCTTTGGATACAGAGGCATTTTCTTCGGCATACTTTGCGCATTCATCAACTCCAACACATACAATTTTCTCGCCGGTAAAGCAGGGCCTTGCAGCCTCACGTTCCATTTCCTTTTGGCGCTCGGAGCCGCATATAATATTTTAGGCAAGAGAACGGCTTTTCCACAACCAAAAGCAGACATGAACGAGCTGGTCAATGAAAACCAATAAGCCTGAAATTTCCCAGCTCCAAAGCAATGCCTTGACCATCGCCATTCTTTTGAATACAATTTTGGTCGTGCTCCGTCATTGCTTCAACTTGCATAAGTATTACAACGAAGGCAATCCATGGATGGAACCCATTGACTGGAACGTGCTATTCCAGCTGCTCATGATCAAAGTTACGAATATCGCCATCCCGTTTTTCTTTCTTATTTCAGGTTTTCTATTTTTCAATCATATAGATCATATCAACGATTGCCTGGTAAAAATCAAGAGACGCTTCACCACCCTTGTCCTGCCCTATTTTATTTGGAATCTCCTCCTCTTGACCTTATGTCTAATCTTATCGGCGATTCCAGCTTTAAAAGCCCAGATAGCGCACATATACAACCTTGAGTACTCAATCTTCTGGATTGTGGCGAGATTGACATACAAGCCAATCATAGGCCAATTCTGGTACATCAGGACATTGTTCATCTTTATGGTTTTCTCCCCCCTTTATCTATATATGTTCAAATCCAGGGCATGTTCTTTTCTTGCACTGCTATTGTCCATTGTCCTGTGGCGGCTCATAGACACCGGCATTGTTTCCACAGAAGGCGTTTGCTTCTTCCTGTTGGGCGGTGTACTGCGCTATCATGGTGCATTGCCGATGCCGTCCCCATGCAAAAACTGGCTATGGCTCCTAATGCCGCAGATCGCGATTTTTCTTATACTGATTTTTAATTCTTTTAAGTATATTTATCTGCAAAAAGCCTGCATGTTCGTTCAACTATATGTCGGATGGCAAATATGCCTTTATTTGGCATCAAAAACCAAACTTTGCCATTTTCTTGTTGAACTGAATCATCATTCGTTCTTCCTTTACGCCACGCATGTCACCATTATCAAAGTTCTGTCTCAGACATTCGCCCGCATACTGCCGCATGCTCCACAGTTCAGTTTCATGGCCTATCTCTTATGTTTTTCCATGACATTGGCATTGTCTCTCACCATGTCTTTTTGCACTAGACGATCACTTCCCCAGCTATATTCCATGCTTACTGGCGGACGCTGATCATCTTCTCACCAAAACGCTGCCCTAAAAATGACGGATTTTCGCCCCAGCATCAGCACGGACAAAGGCCATGCCCCAAGACTCTTCCTGGTCGATATTTGGATTACCATAGCCTTGACATTCGTCATTATCGGCCACTGCAGCGTAACTTTCGCGCCTTCATGGTATCACATGCTGAAAAAGTGGATTTACTCTTTCCATATGGGAAGCTTTTTCTTTATCTCCGGTTTTCTCATGCATTATACTCGCAAGCCAATGGAAAGCGTCCATGACTACATCAGCATCATTTCAAAAAAATGCCTGAAGTTCACAATCCCCTTTCTGATATTCGGCACTCTTCTCTCGCTTGTCCCTCTTGCACAGCATCATTTTTCCCAAAAGTCGCTGAGAACCGCCCTCAATCTCTTCTACCGCCCAACCGCGTCATACGTTATTTTCCTCTGGTTTCTCTATGTCCTTTTTGAATACTATCTCATAGCGCCGCTTATTTCACGTTTCTACAACCCGGCCATTGTCATCTTCCTGCTTGTTGGCATCTTGCTTTCCATCAAAACAATCCACAGCGACCGCTTTGCGCTTTATCTCTTCTCGCGGCATTTTCTTTTCGTTGTTCTGGGCATCATCGCGGCGGAGAATGTCAACATACTCCGCTGTCTGCCACATATTCCAGTATATCTGGCGGCTTGTGCATTCCTCTATGCCTCATGGCTCATCCCCCAATACCACTATCCGGCAAGCGGTGTGCTCGGCCTGCCCTTCATGCTCTCTCTGTCGTGGATCTGCGCCCCCCTGCTCAAGCCATTCCGCCCGCTCGTCGAACTCATTTCCAGAAACAGCTTCGGCATCTATCTCTACCAGATGATCGTCATCCAGATTCTCGCACGATTTTTTGCATTTCTTCCCAATCCTTCCATATTATTTCCTTTGTTCCTGATATTGGCCGTTCCCGCCGCCATCATCTTCACTCTCGCCGTCAACAAAGCACTCCGTCTGCTTTCAACACGTTTCCACCATCGTGCTGTTCACTGAAATAAATTATTATATTTTCCTAATCGCTTGCGCACTCGCGTATTCATGCCTGCCGCAAAAATGCAGGGGATGGCTTCTGCTGGCGGCAAGCTATGACTTCTACGCGTCCTTCAACTGGCGTTTCCTGTTCCTTCTGTTTGCCCAGACGCTCCTCTGCTTCTTCTGTGCAAAATACAGAAAAACCACACTGGCCGTAGTCCTGTCTCTTCTCGAACTCGCCGTATTCAAATACTTCAACTTCTTCAACGACTCATTCCGGCAGCTGTTCGAAAGACTTCACCTGCCCTATCTCATTCCGCATCTGGACATCCTCCTGCCTGTCGGCATCTCCTACTTTACGTTCCAGTCGCTCGGCTATGTCATCGATGTCTCACATGGCAAGATCCAGCAGGAAAACGACTTGCCTCGCTTCGCCCTTTTCACGGCTTTCTTTCCACAGCTCGCCACGGGCCCCATCGGACGAGCAGACGAACTCCTCCCGCAATTCAAGGAAGCCAGACGCCCCGCCGCACAACAGATATCCGAAGGCATCCAACTCATCATCTGGGGGCTTTTTCAGAAAATGGTCGTCGCCAACAGGCTCGCCGCATACATCTACCGAGCCTATACCTCCTCCCTGTCATCCACAGGCGGTACGCTCCTAGTCGCATCCATATTCTTCTCCATCCAAATCTACGCCGACTTCTCCGGCTATACCGATATCGCGCGCGGTTCCGCGAAACTCTTCGGCATAGACTTGCGCAACAACTTCAATTTTCCGTACTTCGCGACATCGATACCGGACTTCTGGAAACGGTGGCATATCTCCCTCACCTCCTGGTTCCGCGACTATCTCTACATCCCGTTGGGAGGCAATCGCGTGAGCAAACCGAAATGGATCCGCAACCAACTCGTCGTCTTCCTCCTAAGCGGGCTTTGGCATGGAGCCAACTGGACGTTCATCTTCTGGGGCGCCATCCATGGCGTCTTCAATCTCGCGCACATCATGCTCTTCGGCAAGAACAACAAATCCAAATCACGTGTCGTGAATGTCCTGCGTTGCCTTGTGACATTCGCCATCGTCAATACGGCATGGATTTTCTTCAGGGCGCCGACATTCAAACGCGCCATTCAAATCATCACCCGCATTCTGACGAATCCAGGCAGGCCGACATTCGGTGTCGCCCAAATCACCTTCGCTTTGAATATCATCGCCATCGTCATCCTTTTCGGCGTCGATTACGCGGCCTATCGCGGCTTTACAGGCGAACGCTGCCCGGACGCAATCCGCATTCCGGGCTATGCCCTCATCGCCTGCCTGATCGCCCTACTCGCCATTTCATCACGCTCCTTCATCTATCTCCAATTCTGATATGCCCGTGTCCAACACCACGAAATCATCACTCATCAAAAAATGCCTGACGGGACTATTGGTCTTCACCATCGTCAATATCCTCTGCCTCAAGCTTTTCAATCATGGTCTGAAGCAGTATTACTGCCTATGGCCGGCGGATATCCTGGTCATCGGCCATTCCATGTCCGAAATGGCCATCGACCGCGACCTGCTGGAGGAACTATCCGGTCGTTCCATCGCAAAATACTGCATGAACGGGATAACCCTTCCAGACCGTCTCATCATGATTCGACATTACATCGAATCGACCGGACACAAGCCGAAAGCCATCATCTATGATATCGGCCCACGTGTTTTCTACGGCGGCTTCTCCGTCAATTCCCACGCGCTTTTCTATCCGTTCATCAATGAATCGCCCGCCGTCGCCGCCCATATCCGTTCCAGCGCCTCCGTCAAGGAATACCTGCTGAAATATCTCGTCCCGCTTTCCCGTTATGACGATTCGCGTATCGGCGCCGTCATACGTGGTTACCGTCATGACTGGAAGAACCGTTCCGTCAAACAGTTGAATCTAGAGCAGCTCAAACGACAACTCGCCAAAGGAATTTTTCCCAAAATCCGGTTCAATCGAAATGCCCAGACAGTCTTCGAAGAAACGCTTGATTTTCTGGAGGCACAAGAGATCCATCTATTTCTCGTCAATCTCCCGAATGTAGATATTCTGAACAATGCGGAACCGGAAAAATCGGCCGCCGTCATGGATTATATAAAGGAAACAATTTCACACCATTCAAACATCACAATCATCGACGCCAATTCCCCCTTCGAGTCGCGCCATGAACTTTTCATAGACCCTCTCCATCTCAATCCCCAAGGCCAGCAGGAAGTCACCAAGTATCTGGCCCAAAAGATCACCTTGCCACCACAACCATAATTTTTTGCCTTGTATGAACATCACCTGGATAACCCGCTCGTTTCTGGATTACCGCATTCCGGTCTACGCGGAACTGGACAACCTGTGCGGCCACCATTTCAGCCTGATCTACAACGCGGAAGTCGTTCCCGAACGCTGCCAAAACAGGATTCACGAGATACTTGGAGAACGGGCGGTAGGGCTCTCCGGTGAAATCCGCCTGTCCGGCAAGAAAAACGCCCCGATTTCAAGCGTCAGCCGGAAAGGCATCCGCATCCCCTTCCAGCCCAATCTCTTGAAGACCGCCCGCGCAACAAGGCCGGATGTCACCGTCTCCGACGGCTTCTTCCAATGGACCTACGCCCCCCTGTTCCTCCGTTTCCGCAATCACATCCCCCATGTCATGTGCTATGAACCGACCAAGCACACGGAGAAGCATGCGCAGTTCTTCCGAACATGGTATCGCAAGTTCGCCTCCCGTTGGATAGACCATATCTGCTGCAACGGCAGCCTCTGTAAAGAATATACAATGCAACTAGGCTATCCGGAATCGCAGATTTCCACAGGCCAGATGGCCGCCGATTCCGAACAGCTCGCCAAAGCGTGTGCCGCCATCAGCGATGACGCCGCACGCTCCTTCCGCAAGGAACACGGCCTGGAAGACAAACTCGTGTTTCTTTTCGTCGGACGCCTCGTCGAACTGAAAGGATTGCGGCAACTCCTTGAAGCATGGAATCTTGCAAAGCCAGACGCGGCTCTTCTCCTCGCCGGTGACGGTCCGGAGCGCGATCATCTTGAAGATTTCTGCAAGCAGCACGGCATCCATGCCGTCTTCGCGGGAGCCATCGACTATACCAACATCCCGATGTTCTACCGGGCCGCCGACTGCTTTGTCATTCCAACGTTGCAGGACAACTGGAGCCTCGTCGTTCCGGAGGCCATGGCCTGCGGACTGCCTGTCGCCTCCTCCATCTACAACGGCTGCCATCCTGAACTCGTCCATCCCGAAAACGGCTGGACGTTCGACCCTTATGACACACAAGGCACGGCGGAAGTCCTGAAAGGCATCGTCGCCCGAAAAGCGGAGCTGCCCGCCATGGGCGCCGTTTCCCGCGCCATCGTCGCAACCCATACGCCCCAGCAGGCCGCAAACGCCATCTACAACGCCTGCCAGCAAGCAATCTCCCATTTGGCCTCAAAACACTGATATCCCATATGTCGTTCTTTTCCACATTCAAGGAAAAACTGTTCTTCCTAAAATACGAACTGGTCAAGCCCGGTTCAATTCGTTTTTTCAAGCAATTGCAAAAGGACCAGTTCCTGCCGCCTGACGAAATCGAGGCGCTCAACTGGAAACGGACTCAAGCCCTCCTTAAGCACGCCTTTGCACACGTCCCATACTATCGCAATCTTTTCTCCAAAATCGGCTGCACGCCGCAGGACATCCAGACGCCGGATGATTTCATCAAGATTCCCGTCCTCACACGCCAGAATCTTATGGAAAATTTCGATGAGCTTCTTTCTGACGATGTGTCGTTAAAGGATGTAAGGCTTTCCACGACAGGCGGTTCCTCCGGAACTCCCGCCAAGGTCTATCATCCCAAGAAGGAAATCCGCGCGGCGAACGGCTGGCGGATGCTCGGCTGGTGGAACATCTCGCCGGCCGCAGACTGCGCGGACGTCTATCGGGATGTCCGCACTTCCGTGAAAGCGCGCATCATGCATTTCCTTCAGTGGTTCCCCACCAAGCAAATTCTCCTCGACGCCACCAGCTTCACGGAGAAGGACATGCGCGTTTTTCTGGAGGAATTCATCCGTGTCCGTCCAGAAGTCCTCCACGGCTATGTCGGAGCCCTGGACAATCTGGCGGAATACGTACTTGAGCACGACATCCAGCTGCCGCCGCCCAAAGTCATCTGGGTGACATCCGCCCCCATCACGCCTGTCCAGCAGAAGAAAATCGAAGCGGCCTTCCATGCACCAGTTTATGATCAATACGGCTGCTGCGAAATCTACTGGCTCGCCGCAGAATGCCCCGCCAGAAACGGACTGCACATGTTCTACGACACAAGACGTTTCGAATTTCTTGACGATGACAACCGCCCCGTCCCAAACGGCGAATACGGCAACATCGCCATCACCGATCTGCAGAACTACGCCTTCCCGCTCATCCGCTACATGAACGGCGACCGCGGCAGACGGCTGGAAAAACGCTGCACATGCGGCTGCAATCTCCCCCTGATGGACAAAGTGAAAGGCCGCGTTTCCGAAACATTCACGCTTCCGTCGAAGACACGTCTCAACGGCGAGTTCCTCACGACGCTGTTCGACAACACGCCGGAAGCCGTCAGGCAGTTCCAAGTCCATCAGCTTGCGGATGCCTCCATTGTCGTCCGCGTCATTCCAAACGACGCCTATGCCAATCTGGACGAAACACTTGAGCATGTCCGCACAAATTTGGAAAACGCCATCCACCATGAAGTCGCCGTCAAATTGGAGCGTGTCACGGAAATCCCCCTGCAAAAGGGCAAGATGAAATTCGTCATTTCGGATTATAAAGCCTGAAAACCGCATTCCGCCATGAGAATCCTTTTCATTCATAACGAATACGCCAAAATGAGCGGTGAAGAGCAATCCGTCATCAACCTGACGCAATTGCTGAAAGAGCATGGCCATACGGTCGAATTGCTAAAACGTTCTTCCGCCGAGATTTCGGATTCACTTACAGGGAAGGTCAAGAGCTTTTTCACAGGCATCCACAACCCGTGCGCCGTCAAGGCGGTCCGCCGGAAAATCGAAGAGTTCAAGCCAGACATCGTGCAGATCCAGAATCTGTATCCATTGTTCTCCCCTTCCATCATTCCGGCCATCAAGAGCTTGGGCGTTCCCGTCGTCATGCGCTGCCCGAACTACCGTCTCTTCTGCCCAAATGGTCTCTGCTATGATGCCAACGGCGAAATCTGTGAACAATGCTTCGGCGGCCATGAATGGAACTGCTTCCAGAAAAACTGCCTGGAATCCCGCGTGAAAAGCCTCGGCTACACAGCCCGCAACATCGCGGCGCGCATGACGGGACGGATTCTCAACCATGTCGACACGTTCATCGTCCAGACTGACTTCCAGCGGCAGAAATTCATCCAACAGGGCATACCGGAAGACAAGCTCGCCATCCTTCCGGGTATCGCCCCCAAAATGGATCCCCCCCCCGAACAATGGCCAAGCGGCAGCGCCGTGACATACATCGGACGTGTCTCCACCGAAAAAGGCATTTTCGATTTTCTCAAAGCCGCCGAAAAGCTTCCGGATATTCCCTTCACCGTCGCAGGCTCATACGACGGCTATCCGGATTTGCCGCAAAAATCGCCGAAAAACGTCAAATGGCTCGGCTTCCTGAGCGGCAATCAACTTCGCCAGGCCTATCTTGATGCACGGATTGTCGTCGTGCCGTCGCGTTGCTACGAAGGCTTCCCGAACGTCATCGTCACCGCCATGATGCTTGAACGCCCTGTCATCGCCACCGATCTTGGCGCCGCCTCGACCATCATCACCCATGACATCGACGGACGTCTCTTTCCCTTCAACGATATAGATGCCCTGACATCGTCCATCTCAGGGCTTTACAACGACGAAGCCGCCTGCCGCCGATTGTCTTTCAAAGGCAGTGAATCCGCCACGGCGCGCTTCTCCGCCGAATCCGTCTATCAAACGCTTCTGGCAATTTACCAGAAGCATGTAAAATAACAACGAAATCTCTGTAACAGTACATCGCCCGCCATTCATTCCTTAAGGATTCGATGGCGGGAGATGTGCTGTTTGCTCCTTTCGATTTTATCCAATAATCTGGAACTTTTGCACATCGACCAGCCCGTGATCCGTCAATTTCAAGAACGGTATGACGGGCAACGGCAGAAAGGCCAGCATCATGAACGGCTCGTGCAACGACATTCCTGTCAGTTTCGCAGCCGCACGCACGGCGCGTATCTGCTTTTCGACGACGCCATGCGGAAGATTGGACATCAAGCCCGCCACCGGCAGCGGCAGCAGGCCGGCCACATTCCCGTCGATCGCCACGCATAGCCCGCCCTGCGACTGCCGCAAGGCGTTCACGGCGACAGCCATGTCCGTCGTGTTCGTTCCGACGACGCACAAA
>JAEEGL010330177.1_pt1 | contig 10281 bp, 5 predicted proteins | sample 9134231 | NCBI WGS metagenome assembly JAEEGL01 (sample SAMN16246548, study PRJNA631951) | gut metagenome | biome: gut microbiome; feature: rumen; material: fiber-attached | host: Bos | place: Iran: Karaj | collected 2018-10
GCCGTCGCCGCCAGGCCATGCGTTGGGCGAGCAGAGGGTGGGGAACACGCTGCCACCAGCGTTCAGGGCAGCCCAGCCCCAGTCGCGCTGAGCCTGGTCGTCGTTATAGTTGATCTCGAAGATGCTCTCCTTGCACCACTCACCACTCTCCTGCCAGATGTTGGCAAAGTCGGGGTTCAGCTCGTAGTCGTTGCTGGCGATGAGCTCCTTCATATAGGCGAGGGCCTGCGGATAGCGGGCAGCGTCGTTCTGATACATCACCATCTCGGCATAGAGCATGTAGGCCATAGCCTGGCTCACACGGCCGGCATCGGCATCTCCCCAGCGCAGAGGCAGCACTTTCGAGGCGATAATCTCCTCCAGCTCGGGCAGCAGGCGGGCGTAGATCTCGTCGGCAGTGATCTGAGGAGCAGTGTAGGGCACGCTCAGGTTCTCAATGTAGAAGGGCACGTTACCGTAGAAGTGCCACAGAATGTTATAATAGTACACGCGAAGCAGACGGGCCTGCATCTCCATAGAGCGGCAGAATTTTTCGCTGGCATTGCCCCATGAAGCATACTTGATGGCGTCGTTACAGCGCTTGATGCCACTGTAGAAGTCGCCCCAGAGAGTGCCCAGGGTGTTGTTGCCGTCAGCCTCGAAGTTGAACAGACGGTGCCAGTGCTGGTTGTCGGTATTGCTGGAGCCGCCCACCCAGAAGTCGTCGCCCATGATTTCGGCGTCGACGGTCAGGTCGTTGTAGGCCACATTGTCCCAGTCGGGCCAGTGCAGGGGGGCGTATGCCGAGGTGAGTGCCTCGTTAAGGGTCGTTTCGTTGACGTAGTATTCCTCCAAAGGTTCGCCATCGGGCTTGGTCACCTCCAGGAAGTCGTCGCTACAAGCCGTGAGGACTGCGACGGTGCCGCAGCATACGAGACAGCTGGCGGCAAGGGTTTTTATGGTTGTGGTAATCATAATTGCTAATTTCTAATTATTAATTACTGAATGATTAAAGTGAAATGTTACAGCCGATGGTCCAGGTGCGAGCCTGCGGATACACACCGTAGTCAACGCCCATAGAGGTGACGCCCGAACCGATTTCAGGATCGAAGCCCCAGTACTTGGTCCAGGTGATGAGGTTCTCGGCACGTCCGTAGATGCGCACGCGATTGATGCCAATCTTCTGAGTCAGCATGCGAGGCAGTGTGTAGCCCAGCGTGAGGTTCTTCAAGCGCAGGTAGCTGCCGTCCTGAATATACATGTCGCTGACCACCCAGTTCTTTGAGTTACCCAGTGTGGGCACGGTGTTCGAGGTTCCCTCGCCCGTCCAGCGCTGCAGCACCCAGGTAGGATAGTTGGCCGACTCGATGTCCTGACGGTAGGTGGCGTCGAATACATCGGCACCGCTCACGCCCTGGAAGAAGACACCCAGGTCGAAGCCCTTCCACTCGGCATTGAACACGAGGCCGAATGTCCAAGAGGGTATGCCGTTACCTATATTGGTACGGTCGTCGCTGTTAATCTGTCCGTCGCCATTCGTGTCTACGAAGCGGAAGTCGCCTGGCTGAGCCTCAGGCTGGATGAGTGCGCCGTTGGCATTGGTATAGGCATTCACCTCGGCCATGTTCTGGAAGATGCCGTTGGTCTTGTAGCCATAGAAGAAGGGGAAGGGCTGTCCGTTCTCAGCACGGGTACCACCGTCGCTGAACTGCGCGATGCCGTAGTTCAGGAAGCCCGTGTCATTGCCAAGGTTCTTCAGTTCGTTCTTCAGGTAGGAAGCATTGCCCTTCACCGAGAAGTAGGCGTCGCTGATGTGCCACTTGTAGCCCAGCTCAAACTCCCAACCAGAGTTCTTCATGTCGCCCACGTTGGCGTAGGGTTTCTCCTCGCCCACATAGCTGGGAATAGGAGTCTGAATAATCATGCCGTTGGTCTTCTTCACATAGTAGTCAACGCTGAAGGTCAGCTGGTTGTTGAAGAAGCCGAGGTCGAGGCCGAGGTCGGTCTGCTCACTCTCTTCCCAGCGCAGGTCTTCGTTGGCCAGGTGGTCGGACTTCGAACCGTAGATCATACCAGCCTGCTTGCCGAAGTAGTAGTTGTTGTTGCCACCGGTTGTAGTCTGGGTGCTGAAGCGGAAGTCGGGAATGTTGTCGATACCGTTCTTACCCCAGCTGGCGCGCAGCTTCAGGTTCGACAGCCAGTCGCGCTGCGACTCCATGAACTCCTCGTTCATGATGTTCCAACCCACTGACACCGAGGGGAAAGTACCGTATTTCTTGTTCGAGCCGAAACGAGAACTACCGTCACGGCGCACTGTTGCCTGCAGCATGTAGCGCTCGTCGTAGTTGTAGCTCAAACGGCCGAAGAGCGAGCTCAGCCGGTGCTCCACGTAGGGGGCTCCCCAGGCACCTACAAGACTCTTGGCACCCGTCACCTTGCCGTCAGCATCGGTGGTCAGCTCCAGGTCGCCACCAGTGGTGTAGTTAATCGAGGGCTTGCCGGGGTTCACCAAATTCCAGTGAGAGCCGCCCAGTTCGTCGCCTTTCGACTTCAGGGCACTCTGTCCGAGCACCACTCCGATGCTGTGCTTTCCAAACTGCTTGTCGTAGGTCAGTGTGTTCTCCACCTGCCACGAAGAGTTGTTGCCCTTGTAGGCTGTGACCGACGTGTGGTCGGAATTGTTATTGCCCGAGAGGTAGAACTTCTGCAGCGTAGCAGCGTTATATCCCCAGAAAGAGAGCTCAGCACTGTAAGTGAAATTATACTTCAGGTTGTCCCACAGCTGCAGGTCGAGCGAGAACTTTGGCATGAACTTGTGGCTCCAGTTCTTGCTTGGGTTGCCCTGCATCATGGCTATTGGGTTGTTCTGCTCCTGATAGCTGCCAATGAAGTTGGGCACGGTATAGGGGTTGCCGTTGGCATCCACATACATGTCATACTGCGGATACTGGTCAATCATACGTTGGCCTATGTAGGCATTGCCATTCTCATCGTAGCCGCCGCGCAGCGTGACTGGCAGCGTGGGAGCCAGATAGAGGGCCGAGCCGAGGGGTGAGCCCCAGGTAGAGTTGGCATCGATGCCGGTGTTGTGCACACGCATATAAGAAAGGTTCGCGCCTAAGTCGAGCTTGTTCAGGAACGAACGCTCCTTAGAAACATCAAACAGGGTGTAGTTGTTGTTCGAGCGAATGGTCAGACGGTCGTAGTTCGACTGGCCATAGTTGCCGCCTACGATACCCTCTTGCGAGAAATAGCCCAGCGAGAGGTAGTAGTTGCCTCGCTCCGAGGCTCCGCTCACGCTGACATCGTGCTGTGTGATGGGGGCATTGTCGTTGAAGAGCAGCTCCTGCCAGTTGGTGCCAAAGCCAGTGACCTTATCGCCGTTGGCATCGATAATGTTGTAAGGATCCAAGAAGACGGGAGCCATACCGTTCTCCACCTTGCGCTCGTTCTGCAAGATGGCATAGTCGGTGGCGCCAGTCACGTCGCGCTTCTTCCAGGCCGACTGCCAGCCTGTTGAGAAGTTATAGTTGATTTGTGCCTTGCCCATCTTACCCTTCTTCGTAGTGACAAGAATCACACCGTTGGCAGCGCGGGCACCGTAGATGGCACCTGAGGCAGCGTCCTTTAGCACTTCGATTGACTCAATGTCCTCGGGGTTCACGCTCTCCATGCCATCCTGGTTGGTTGGCATGCCGTCGATGATGTAAAGAGGTTCGGAGTCGTTGATGGTACCGATACCACGAATGCGGATGAGCGACTTTGAACCGGGCTGGCCAGAGGCCGACGTAACATTCACGCCAGCAGCCATGCCCTTCAGGGCATCCTCAGCACGCAGGCGAGTCTTGCCTTCCAGGTCTTCCGAGCTCACCTTGGCTATAGAGGCGGTGACAACGCTCTTCTTCTGCACACCATAGCCAATGACCACCACGTCGTTCAGTGTCTGGGCGTCTTCAGCCAGTCTGATGGTCATGCCATTGCGGGCAGCCACCTCCTGCGACACGTAGCCGATGTAGGACACCACCAGCGTGGCGCCGGCGTTCACTTTGATAGTGAACTGACCATCGTTGTTGGTAATGACACCGTTCTTCGGGTTGGCCTTTTCCAGTACGGTCGCACCAATGACGGGGTCGCCGCTTTCATCGACTACTGTTCCCACGATGTTCTGAGCGTAGGCGGCCGACGAAAGAAGCACAGCAAAGAGGGCGAAGACTATTCGCCTCAACGCATTGACTTTCATTCTTTTTTCCATAAATTAAAGTTGTTAATTAATAATTTTTGTTTTTAGGTGTTTTTTCCAGATTGTTGGTGCAAAGTTAGGCATAAAAAGCTCACGCCGAGACATCATCAAGATGAAAATATGGATATTTCTGCGCACATAAAAACACGAAGCTGCTGTGTGGCAGCATCTTACTGAAAAAACACCTGGCGAAACAATATAGATATATTTCGGGAAAATATATAGACTAAAAGAAGAAAAAACAGCATTTTACTTGCCCATAATAAAGAAAAACAGTATCTTTGCAGGCACAAAATCTAAAACATGAGAAGACTACTCTGTATGAAACGTTTTTTATGCGCCGCCGCGATGCTGCTCTCATTCGGTGCCACGGTGCCGGCACAGCAAGCCGTGTTAGACTCACTCTACGACGAACTCGATGCCGCCATCGACTCCGCCCAGTTTTTCCTGCAGCAGAAAACCGACCAGCTGGAAGCACTGAAGCAACAGCTGAGCAGCGCCAACAGCGACGAGCAACGCTTCGAGTGCACACGCCGCCTCTACGAACAGTACACCCCTTTCGACAACGACTCGGCCATTGCCTATCAGTACCAATGCATGGACCTGGCACAGCGCATGGGCAATGACAGCCTCTACTGCCACACGCTGCTCATGCTGGCCGACCAGCTCACAGAGTCGGGATTCTATCACGAGGCACGACTCCACTTCACCAAGGCCGCACCATTCTGCCAGGAAGGAGCGCTGCACACCGCCTACCTCAACGGCATGAGCCATCTCTACGGCGAGATGGGCTACTACTCGCACGACCCACGGCTACGCCAGCAATTCTTCGCCGAGGCTGCCGTGCTGCGCGACTCATTGCTGACATGCCTCGACAGCACCCAGACAGAGTGGATGAAGCTGCGCACAATGATGCTGGTGAACGACGTTCGCCCCGACGAGGCCATGACCTATTGCGACCGATGGCAACAGCTGTGCCAGCAGGGCGGACGCGACTATGCCATCATGGCCTACTACCGCTCCGTTATCTACGGCCAGCAGGGCGACGTAGGGCAACAGCGCCAATGGCTGGCTCTCTCGGCCCTGACCGACATTCGCAATGCCATCATGGACCAGGGCGCCCTGTGGAGCCTCGCCGAGACCTTTCTCAGCGAGAAGCAGCAGCTGGACCGCGCCCATCGCTACATCGACTTCTCGTGGCAGTGCCTGCAACGCTTCAGCACACACATGCGCTCGTGGCTGGTGGCACCCGTGGTGACACACATCAACGACCAGTACAAGCAGCAGCTGCGCACGGCCAACAACCGGCTTGTATGGGCCATAGCTGCCGTCAGCCTGCTGGCCGTGGGGCTCATGGCGTCGCTCTTCTACGTGCAGCGCAAGCGGCGACAGCTGGCTCTGGCACGCGCACGCGCCGAAGCCGCCCACAAGGAGCTGGCTCAGGTGAACAAACTGCTGGCTGGCAAGAACGACGAGCTGCAACAGGCCAACGAGCTTCTGCAGCAGGCCAACGAACAGCTGCGGCTGGCCGTGATGCGGCAGAACGACTCCAACCGCGTGAAAGACGAATACTTAGGAAAATTCCTGAGCATGTGTTCGGAATACGTCGACAAGCTCGATGCCTATCGCATCAAGGTGAACCGCAAGCTGAAGGCAAACCAGAACACCGACCTGCTGCGAATGAGCAGTTCGGAACAACTGAAGGAGGACGAGCTGAAAGAGCTGTTCGACAACTTCGACGCCAGCTTCCTGCGACTCTTCCCCACCTTTGTCAACGACTTCAACGCACTGTTGCGCCCCGACCAGCAGATTGTGCTCAGCGACAAGAGCCGCCTCAACACCGAGCTACGCATCTTTGCACTCATACGCCTGGGCATAGACGAGAGCTCAAAGATAGCCGAGTTCCTGCGCTATTCGCCTAACTCTATCTACGCCTATCGCGCACGAACAAAAAACAAAGCTGCCGGAAACCGTAACGACTTCGAGCGACTGGTCAAAGAGATAGGCATGCAGGGATAGTAGGCACACGGCCGGTGCCCGCAGGTGCAGGTTTTCAAGGTCGTTGGCATAACGGAATGCAATTATATATGTAATCATCGTGATATTTTTCAGCTATAATTCCGATTATGTCGGGGAAAATGATTAACTTTGCACGAAAAACAAAAAAAGATATGGCAGTAAACAAGAGTTCGGTAGAGAAGAAGAGACCAACGGGGAACAATACTCGCAAGAACAAGTCACAGACAGTGAGGATTCCTAAGATTTCGTGGATGGTGAAGCCCGACAAAATGACGCTTGAGGAGTGGCAGCGGGCATTGCGCAAGCAGATAGCAGGAGAGGAGGTGATGGCCGTGGCGGCTGTTGACGAGCGCAACCTGCCGGGGGAATACGAGGTGAAGAACCCGCAGACGAAGCAGTCGTACAAAGTGGTGTACCGTGGCGAAGACAGCCCATGGAACTACTGCTCGTGCATGGACTTCAAGACCAGCCGCCTCTGCACCTGCAAGCACATAGAGAAAGTGAAGCTGTGGATTGCCGAGGAGCAGAACGTGAGGGGACGCAGAAAGGCATCATGTCCGAAGGTGCATACAGAGCTGCCTGCCTATACCTCCATCTATCTGTCGTATACTGAGGGGCGCCAAGTGAAGATTCGCGTGGGTACAGACCATCGTAAGGAGTTCATGCGGTTGGCTGCGCAATACTTCGATGCCGAGGGCGTGATGTTTCCCTATGCCTACGACGACTATGACAAGCTGCTGATAGAGGCGGCAGAGATTGACTCGTCGTTCAGGTTCTATCAGGATGCCATCGACTTCATCCTTGAGCAGCGCGAGCGGAAGTTTCGCCAGCAGCTCATCAGCAAATACACCGACGTGCGCCTCGACCAGCTGCTCACGGTCACGCTCTACCCTTACCAGAAGGAGGGCATACGCTATGCCTTCGAACGGGGACGAAGCATCATCGCCGACGAGATGGGCCTCGGCAAGACCATCCAGGCCATCGGCACGGCAGAACTGTTGCGCCGCGAGGGATTGGCAGAGCAGATACTCATTGTCTGCCCCACGTCGCTGAAGTACCAGTGGCAGCGGGAGATAGAGCGGTTCGCCAAAGACACGGAACGTTCGCCGGAACATCCGTTGACCCTTGTCATCGAGGGCAACCCGCTGAAGCGCAAGGAACAATACGCATCAGACGTACCTTACAAGATAGTATCCTACAACTGTATGTCGAACGACGTGAAGATGTGGGGCTCGCTGCAAACCGAAGTGCTCATCATGGACGAGGTGCAGCGCCTGAAGAACTGGAAGACGCAAATCTCGATGGCAGCCCGCAAGGTGCGCTCCGACTATGCCGTCATTCTCTCAGGCACGCCATTGGAGAACAAACTCGAGGAGCTATACTCCGTCATGGAGTTTGCCGACAACTATTGTCTAGGCCCCTACTGGCAGTTCCGTGCCGACTGCATCGTAACTGACGACGGCGGCAAGGTCGTTGGCTACAAGAATCTGAACAAGGTGGGCGAGGTAGCCCGCCAACGCCTTATTCGCCGAACCAAGAAGCAAGTGGCCCTGCAGATGCCGAAGCGCACAGACCAGAACCTCTTCGTGCCAATGACCAACGAGCAAATGAGCATGCACGAGGCATACAAGGAACAGGTGGCCAAGTTGGTGTACAAATGGCGCAAAATGCACTTCCTCACCGAGAAAGACCGCAAGAAGCTGCTGCAGTTCCTCTCGATGATGCGCATGGTGTGCGACTCCACCTACATCCTCGACCAGAAGTCGCGCTACGACACGAAAGTCACCGAAACGGCAAACATCCTTCAGTCGGTATTCGACAACGGCGACGAGAAGGTGGTCATCTTCAGCCAGTGGGAACGCATGACGCGCCTCATTGCTTACGAGCTTGACAAGATGGGAGTAGGCTACGAATACCTGCACGGCGGAGTGCCCTCCGCCAAGCGTCGCGACCTCATCAGCAACTTTACCGACGATCCCGACTGCCGCGTGTTCCTCTCCACCGATGCCGGCAGCACCGGCCTGAACCTGCAGGCTGGCAGCATTATGATTAACCTCGACCTGCCTTGGAACCCTGCTGTCTTGGAGCAGCGCATCGCCCGCATCTACCGTCTCGGCCAGGAGCGCAATGTGCAGGTGATCAATCTCGTGGCTAAAGGCACCGTTGAAGAGGACATGTTAGGAAAGCTCCGCTTCAAGACCGCCATGTTCGAGGGCGTGCTCGACAATGGCGAGGACGCCATCTTCCTCGGCAACGAGAGCAAGTTCACCGCCATGATGGACACGCTGGGCGAAGTCTTAGAGGAAGAAAAGCAAGAACCCACCCCCGAGCCAGCCTCGACAGCCCCCGCCAACCCCGAGCCTGTCTCAACAACCCCCGCCGCCCCAGAGCCGGCCTCAACAGCCCCCACAGTACCCACGCCCACAGTCGCACCCGCCACGCCTTCGGTCGCACCCGTCAGTTTCCCCGACGGGGACAACGCCAACGAGCCCGAACCCCTCAAAGAAGCCACCACCGACGCCGACCCCGCCACCACCATGCCCGGCGGCTTCCCCGACGGCGATTCTGTAGAGCCACCCGCTAACGCAAGCAGCATCCCAACCCTCAGCTCCTCATACCCCAAAGTGCCACGCCAGCCTCAGGAACTCATTGCCCAAGGCATATCCTTCCTTTCCGGCCTCGCTCAGGCCCTCCAATCGCCTGAGGCCACACAGCAACTCGTCGACACACTTGTGGAGACTAACACCGAGACAGGCGAAAGCCATCTCCACATACCCGTACCCGACAAGCAGACCGTTCAGTCCCTGCTCAGCTTTGTAGGCAAACTATTTGCTGGTCGGTGAGTGCGCTGCTACCGCCTTGTCCACCGCTGGTCTCTCTCGCGCGCGCGTTTTATACGCGCGCGTGATTGCAAGGTGCTTGCACCACTTGCACCACATCGAAGTGAATATTTGTGCATTGTTACCTGGTGCCCCCCTGTGAAAATTTGGCGGCCTCCTGTGAAAAAAAGAGGCCGCCAAATTTTGCTGGGAGGCCTCCGATTTTTATAAAAGTGGTGCAAGTGGTGCAAGCACCTAACAGTCACGCGCGCGTATAAAATGCGCGCGCGTAAAGGCCCTCATCTATCTCACGAAGACCTTCTTGTTTCCGTAAATATAGAGGCCGGGGGCTGTGGGCCTACCGCTGAGCTTGCAGCCATCGAGTGAGTACCAGCGTTTCTTGCCTTCTTGACTCCCCGACTGCTCAGAAACCAACTCGATACCCGCCTGCTCTGAGCTGTCGCCGAAGTTGAGGTTTAAAGTGCGGCGGCGGCCCATCGCCTGTTTCTCTTTGACAATTCTCTCATAGTGGTTCTCATATTGTTGTGGTTTGTTGGTGTGGTGGTCAACAGTAGTGGCAGCTTTCTTTATTTGGGACTCTGCCTCACAGCCTTTGGAGTCCAGCTATTGAAGAAACGCAGCACTTTCTCCTGGTTGTAGCCTTGCCCCTCTTCAAGGAAACTCGAATCCTGAATATGAACAACCTTACCCTCGCCGTCGAGCACGACGAACACGGGGAAGCCGAAACGTGCAGGATTATTCAGGCGTTGCAGCATGGCCTTGGCCAAGGCTTCCTTCTCGGCACCGCCCGACTTACGGGGATTATAGTTCACATGGATATAGACAAAGCTCTCGCCTATGACATTGCTGATGGTGGTGTCGTTTGTAATGAAGTCGGCAAACCGTAAGCACCAGGGACACCAGTTACCACCAACCTGACAGACCACAAACTTCCCTTCGTTCCTGGCCTTCACTATAGCCGAGTCTATCTGCTCAAGGGGGTTGATGTCCTCGTTGTATACCTTCTTCCGTTGTGCTTCCTGGCCTGTCACGGGAACAGCCGCCACAAACATCAATATGGCAGTAATGGCAGCGACCAAAATGCCTTTCTTGCGCTTCGTGCTAAATGTATCACGTTCGGCAGAGCAAACGTGCTTGTTCTGTGCTCTCTTCATCGAATCTTTTGTAAGCTATCTAAATAATGGGTGCAAAAATACAAAAAAA
>JAEEGL010431404.1_pt1 | contig 10281 bp, 4 predicted proteins | sample 9134231 | NCBI WGS metagenome assembly JAEEGL01 (sample SAMN16246548, study PRJNA631951) | gut metagenome | biome: gut microbiome; feature: rumen; material: fiber-attached | host: Bos | place: Iran: Karaj | collected 2018-10
AAACGGCCAACTCGGCCATCGCAACGGCCGAAACACAAATGAGACGTCGAAATGTTGTTTTCATATCCGCGAATTATACCACACGACGGCGCGGAAGCGCCGTCGTGTCGATGTTTCCCTTATGGGTATCATGCCGGAATTACCGGAGGATGAACTGCATGCCGGTAGGGATTATGGTCAACCCACTGGACAAGGCGCTCACATGCAAACCGGCCTTTACCTTGTCGCCCACGGACACGGTCCATCCGGAAGTCTCCAACCCCTCGACATTCCGGAAAGTCATCGGGATCGTAAGCCCCGCGGCGGATGCCACGTTGTCTACCGTCAGCGTCAGATCGGACGCGAACGCAAAGCCATCGATCGTTCCGCCGCCCGCCAATCCATCGACGGTGAGCGCGCGGATGACGGGCTTCTCCGGCGCGCGGGCGATCAGTTCCGCGCCCGCCGCCACCGAAACGGACGACGCCGCGAACGCCACCGCATTCGTCGGCCCCGGCGGAATCGGCATGCCCGTCGTATGCGTCGTGTAGCCCGCCACATAAGCAGTGGTATTGTCCGACTGCCACTTGTCCTTATTGGGCTTTGTGTCATTCGTGATTTCGGCAAGCTTATCCCACACCCTACCATCCACACTCGCCTCAAGATAACAGTTACTTATCATCTGATAGGATTCGTTGTTGTAGGAGTTCACATAATCCCAGCTCTTGATCGGCGTGCCTTTCACCGGCCGCATCGTAAAGGCGATCCAGTGCGCTTCCGAACCATAGAGCGGCGGCGATTGCGGATTTCGGCTATAGAACGTCGGATTGAAGGAAACATGAGCAAAAAGATTGGACACCGCTGCGTTCCCTCCTGTCGTAAAGGGTTTGAACGTCCCGTCATAACGGGTAACGAGGAAGTGACCTTCTTTTAGATTCAGCTCCCGACTGAACGTTTGGTATGAATAGGGGTAGCTCCCATAGTAACCCTTGGTTGTATCGTAATTGCCACTGCCATCGGTAGGCCGCCAGTCCCCTTCATGCGAAAGGCAATAGACCCGATCATTTCCCTCGTCGTCAAAAAGTCCAAAACTCCTAAGGCCGACATAGCGTTCCTTGCCACTGCCAGTTGTCGTATTGTATGTTGCGCGAATAACCCAGCGGTAATAGTTGTATAACTCATCGTTGCCAACGAACAGCCGCCCTGCTTTCACATCAAGCGCTCCGGTGAACGTGCAGTTCGTGCCAAGCCGCCACGTACCGATCCCCTCCTTCACCACGGACATCGTGGCGTCACCGCCGTCGGCAATGCAGTCCGCCACATTCTCAAGCGTGTTCGATCCGCCAAGGACAAGCGTCGCGGTCGTGTTTGTGGCGATGAAGTCCGAAATCCGGAGCCGCCCCGTGCCGTTGTTCAGGAGAGCGCCCGTACCGTTTACGACAAAGCGACGCGTCGTGGAAACGCAGTTCGTCTCGCCCACATATTCGAGGTTTGCGCGGTTGCCGCTCGTTCCGCCGCCGAGCCAGAACGCATAGTCAACCTTGTTCGTGTCGAGCGCCAGTACGCCGCTGAGATCCTTGTAGAGCATCGTGGAACTACCAAGCGCCGAATTGATCCCTGCCTCCGCAATCGTATCATATTTCAGCGTACCGTTCACGATACGCCACACGCCCAGCATCCTTGAGCTATCGTTGTGCTTCATGTACCATGTACCCGTTCCCTGCTTCGTGATGCAGAATGTGTAGTTCGTAGTGTCCTTCGTACGCGCCTCGATCGGTCCGGACATCACGCAATCTTGCGTATTAGAACCCTGCAGAATCAGCCGGAGCATCACGTACTGGTAGGAGGCGCTGCTCTCCCGATGCCCCCAAAGGCCCGTCCAGTGGAGACCTCCGTACGGGCCGCCATCGAGATAGAGCGGGTAAGTGGTGGTCTGAGGCCAGTAGCGCAAATCCTTGTCGGTGGTCTCGCTATGCCCGATGTAGCGTATAGCACCCCCGTTGTCGCGCACGAGCAGCACATCCTCATAGCCGATCGAGGAGGGCGTCTTTACGCCGTCAACCGGCTTCATGCCGAACTTCGCGACCTCCACAGACCCATGGGTTTCGGCGACCCCATGCCCATAGTTCTGATACAAAGTAAAAGCGGGAAACGTCGATTCCGTCCCCGTAAGCCGGAGAAGTCCTGACGAGTAGTAGTAGATGTTTCCCGTAATACGCCCCGAGAAATCTCCGTAACTGTCCACCCTCATCCGCTGCGCACTCGCGGTACTGTCATTTGTGATGGTACCGCTGCCATAGAGGTACTTGAACATCGTGTAGCATTTGCTCACGTTGCCGGTGGTGTTGGCGGTGAAGAGCGTTCCGTTCTCGTTGATTGTCACCTTTCCGAGGTGGATGTAGGCCGTCACCGCATCCGGCACCACCCGCACAACGCCTTCGTCAACCGTCATCTCGCAATAGTAGTCATAGTAGTCGCTGCCGGCGAAAATAGTGCCGGCGGCGTTCAGCACGAGTTCGCCGGCACCGCGCTTGATCAGATGGCCCATGTTGTAGTTGGATTCGGTCGTCCCGCGCGCAAGGCTGCACGTGAGCGGAAATGTGGTATCGCCGGGAACCGTGATGTCGATCACCGCGCCGGCATACGGACGAATAGCCTTCAAGGCGGCAAAGGCCTCGCAGCTCGCCTTCTTCACGGAATCGGAGGTGTCGTATTCGAGAACGACCGTCGTATCCACGGGAATGTACACCTGATCGTCAGCCCCAGGACAAACCGTTGCCGGATCCTCCTCACCAGTAGGCGTCTGCTCGGATCCCTCAATGAAGTTTCCCGGCTGCGTCCAGTCGCCGTCATTCCGAGCATTCGTCCATGTATAGGTCCTTCCCGCCGCCGTCAGCACTGCGCCAACAGCGAAAATAACCATGTAACGACCATACTTCTGACACATGATAACCTCCTTTACTGGGGCTTTGAAAACAATAAATCGTGAATATACTAAAAACTATCCAATTTTTCAAGCGAAATCTCAGAATCACAGGGGCGGAGCCGGGAGCGGAGGCGGCTTGCCTGTTTAAGGGGACGCCCGGAGTGAGCCACGCCAAACGGTACGCTGACAGGGGCGTGGCGAGCGAAGGGGGGGGGCCAAAACAGGCAACCGCGCAGCGACCGGCTTCGCGTCATTGAGCGGGCTCCAGCAGGAACTCGCGGACGAACTCGATCTGCTCCTTCGTGTAGCCGAGAGAGAGGAAATACCCCTCAAGCTTCTCGGGGATCGTCTCGCCCGGAAGTCCGCGCACGGCCTTGATCAACGTCTCAAGCCACCCATAATGGCGCGTATCAACGCCACCGCCTGAGATGAAGCTCATCTCGTAGTCGCGAATCAACTCCTCCTCCTCCACGCCGAGAAGCCCCTCCAAGAGATAGGCGAAGGTCCCGGTGCGGTCGGTGCCGCCAATGCAGTGGAAGTCGATCGGATAGTTTTTCTTGTCCACGAAGAGTGAGAACGCCAGCGCGGCCGAGGCGCGGCCGGTAGGCGTCACGAACCCGCCATACCCGGCGACGCAGCAGTAGTGGTACCAGTTCACGGCCTCGCCGACCGGTGATCCCGTCATCCCGAAGCACTCCCAGTCGTTGCGGAAGTCAAGATCGCTCTTCAGGCCGATGAAGCCGAGCAGATAATCCTTGTCCGCCTGGGAGAGACGCTCCTCGCCCGGCTTGTTCGGACCATGCTTGAACAGACGCAAGTGGCTTTTGTCGAGTACCCTTCTGCTTTTCAGCTTCGCTTCGTACTCCGCGCCGAGACCGCGCGAGCGGCCCGCGCCGGCCGTGGCGAGCTTCCCCTCCTTGTAGAGCGCCAGAATCTCGTCGAAGGTGTAGTAGGTGGCATTCGCGTTGTGGTTGAGGCCGCCCGTGCGGAACACCAGCCCCTGCTTGATGCGCCGCCCGTTGAGGCCGATGCGCCCGCCGATGTCACGCGCGTTGCGCACGCCATCGAACGAGACGATGCGCGGCGCGCGGTCCTCCGTCGCGAAGCGACCCGTCGCCGTCTCGCCGCCGCCCGTCACGGACCATTCCCACTCGCGCGCGATCTCAAGCCGCCCCTTCACCGCAGCCGTGCAGCCGGTCACAATCGCGGAATGGAACACCTTCCCGTCCGGCAGCCGCTTCACCGTGAGCGTATAGACGGCATTCGTGTCGCCCGTCCACGCGAATTCGACGGGCTTCGCCCCGCGCGACTGCTTGAACTGATTCTTCTCCTTCTTGGAGATCTTGTAGGCGTTCTCCTTGCGGGCTTCGCGCGGCAGATCGAGGAAGTCCTTCACGTTCTGCCAGAGTTGCGGAACCGTCTCGCCCTCCTTCGGCGCAATGAGCGTAATCGCGGCCTCCGCCGTCCAGACGAAGATGACAGCCAATGCCATGACAAGTCGTTTCATTTCGTTTTGTCCTTTCATTGTAAGTCTCATTGGCGTGAATTATATCATAAAATCAAACCGCGCCGCGCTCCGTGAGGGGCGTGCGGTGGGCGCTTCGGGAAACCCACCCTTCAAGGCAGCTTGACGGCTCAGTATTCGACCGTGCCAAAGTTCTCGCTGTCGCAAAAGCCCTTCAACGTTTCCGGTCCCCAAATGTATAAAGCAGAGCCGCGAATGCCATCCACCACATGGTTGCGGGCAAAGCACGAGGGCATCGCCTTGACGGGACGTCCGCCAATCGCCGCAAACGGCACGGTGACGGAACAGGTCCAGGAATCCGGTTTCTTTTCGACGGAGACAACTACGCCCTCGCCCCAATTCTTGTCCACATTGCTGCCGCGCGTACCAAGAACGTGGTTCTTGGTGTCGAACAGCGAACCCGCCGAATTGATGCAAAGGTGATAAAAGTCGCTCCGCTCGCCTGTCGGGCAGAAAAACCATTCAATCGAGTCGTCCGCCCATACCTCGTCATTGTCGCGCGGCCGCGCCGTTGCGGCAACCTTGTCCATGTTCGGTTCCGCGCAGACGAACGTCGCATGCAATGCCACGTCATCGGTCCATGTCCGGACCTTCGTCTCAAGCGGACGGTCGATGTCTGGCTTCTTCCCGCGCCGCACGAAGACGCGCAGAGGAATTTCCGTCGAGGCCGAAACGCGGAAATTCTCCACCGCGGCGACGCGGTCCGCGTAAGCCTTCGCCGCCGCCTTGATTCCACCGATGAACTCGTCCGCCATGAGGCGTATGCGCCGCGCCTCCAAAGATTCGGGCGCAACCTTCGCAAGCGCCGCCGACACCATCGACTCCAGACGGGCGACTTCAGACGGCGGATAAATCTCGGCGAAAATCGTCTTCCACGACGGAACGACCGCAACGGGACCAAGCGGCGTATCTTTTGACTCCCCCGTCAGCTTCGTCATCCACTTCGTCTCGAGAACTGTGTAGAATTCTTTCATCTCGGCTGCCGCCGCACCAAACATGAGACGGTAGTGTTCATCAAGCACCGCGTCAATGTCGGTCTTGTTGTCCCAGCAGATGCGGGAATAGACATAGTAGTTGAGATAGTTAAAGGAAAAACGGTCCGTCTCCGATTCCGAGAAACCACCGATGATGAAATCCGCGGCGTCCCTGTAGTACTGTCCCCAGGCATGCATGGAAAGCTGCGGGATGCCATCGAAGTCCGGCCCGACGCTCGGATGCTTGCCGGGATAGGTCCAGAGCCACACCTTGTGGCCAAGCTTGGCCGCCCAATCCGTAATCTGCTTCCGCTCCTTCGCAATCTGTTCGGGACGGCCCGTTGACCACTGTCCGTGCACGGCCACCTGAACAAGAATGTTGGAAGGCAGGTCGTAGGCGGGAACCTTGCGGCTTCGCCCGTAGCACATTTGCGTCACGGTGCCTTTCACGCCCTCGGCCGTGAGACGTTCCGCGATGGACTTGGTCGCAAGCCAAACCGGGTCCAACCCGGCGCGATAGAGTTTCTGGCAATTCTCGCACGCACACGGAGGCTGACCGTCCTGCGGCATGATGTCGGCAATCTTGTCCACAAGATCGATGTTGTTCCCCCATCTTTCCAGCGGGATGCCGCGGTCGGACGGCTTCTTGCCCGTAAAGGCCGCCTTAACATCCTGGTAGATCTCTTCGACAATCGGCGACGTCCAGCAGAGATGTCCGGGATGGGTCGCGGACTTATCCGTCGTGCGTGAGCCATTCGTGTTGAGCGAGAAGTATTCGGGATGCGTCTCGGCAAAGCGATCGAGATAGTAGAACAGGCGCGTACCATGGCAGAGCGGAATCTTCTTCGTTCCCATTCTGAGCCGCAGCCAGTCGAGCCGCTTCATCTGCTCGCCCTCGGCGTCGTTCGTCGTCTTGCCGAACCAGTAGGCCCGCCTGCCGGTGTACCATTCGCGCACGGAGAAGTCCGGCGACACCCGACGATCCGTTTCGGGAACCACGATCTTGCTTCTCTTCGGCACCACCGTGCCGAGCTCGCCGGGAAAGTAGAAGCGCACGCCCACGTAGTCCTCAAGGAACGCATAGACGCCATGCAGCGTCGCACGTTCACAGCCCAGCGGCATCTTGAGCGGAGTTACGGTCCCATCCCGCCCCGTGATGAAGATCCGATCTTGGGACGTCTTGATGGCAAACGTGTCCCGTGGTGCCGCCGAGACATCGATTCCCGCCGCACGCGACCATTCATTCTCCCCCAGAATGATGGAGACCTTTCCTTCCGACGGCGACCGCACGACGGGAACGGCCGCGCCGAAAGCCTGCGCGAGGAAATTCGTCAGTTCGTCGGCGGCAAAGGTCACCGGCCTCGGTGCCTTCTTTGCCACGACGACCTCCATTTTGCCGGGCTCCAGCACGGGCGACGCCCAACTGGACGCGACCGCGACAGCCGCAATCAAGAAACTAACTTGTCTTTTCATGTTCACCTCTTTTGTTTTTATCTGAAGGAAGAATGGGTGTAGCGTTTGGCAGATAGTAGAAATACCCGTCCTCAGCGGCAATCACGAGGTCGGGGACGCCATCAGCATTGAAGTCAACGGTGGTTGGGCAACACGTATGCCCCTGAAGCTGTTCCTCCCCGACCTTCTTGCCGTACCGAAAGACAGCAACGTCCCCTCGACTTGAGATCTGCCGCACAAGACGCGCGTTGAACGCCGCCTGCAGAATGTCAACGCGACCGTCTCCATCCCAGTCAACGAGACGGAACCGCGCGCGGCCGCTTCCCCCACGTTCCCCGCCGCTGAAGCGAAGAGGATTGCCTTTCTCGTCAACAAACGCGCGGCGCGGCGGCTTGAGGCGAAGGCTGCCGTCTCCGGCGCGGAAGCGCTCGTAAAGCGACACATACCCTTCGCAGTCCATGACGACGAGATCCTGCAGACCGTCACGGTTCCAGTCAAACATCTCGGCCGTCGTGCGCCACGGCGCACGGAGATTCTTGCCGGGTGACGCTCGCCACTCCCACGCCGGAACCGGCTGCCGGCCTTCCCATTCCACCGCTATGCCAACGGCTGGCTCCACGTCGGTTCCGCCACGGCGGAGGCCTCGATAGAGACGGATGTCTCCGTTGATGTCATTCGCCAACACGTCAAGAATCCCGTCTCCATCCCAATCGCCGACAGAAACGCTGGAATATCCCCACTTGCGCTCAGCGGGCCCCTGTGGCGAACCACTCCAGCCCGCAACGGTTCTGATCCGCTCCCCCCGAACGGTCAGATATTTTGGCTCCGCCCATTTCGGTCGCTCCACTCCCGGCCCGGAGAGATTCTCGATGAAGGCTATGTAGCCCGCCGAGTTTCCGCAGATGAAATCCCAGTCCCCATCACCGTCCCAGTCGCATCCAAAGGGTGTCGCAAGACAGCCGAACTTGAGCTCTTGCGCCTTTTGGCGCAGATAGCACCCGCGGCGAAAGGCAGGCACGCCGTTCACGAACGTCCCCGTACCGGCATACACGGCCACACGTCCATCCTCGTCCGCCGCCACAAGATCCTCTTTGCCGTCTCCATCGAAATCGGCCAGCACGGGATCGAACATGCAGAGATCAACCGCAAGGTGGGATCCGTCCGGCGAACAGACGCGGCGCCCCTTTGCAAAGCGTGGACAACGTCCCTTGCCGGCAACGTTCTCAAAATACCAGAACGCATCGACAAACTCGCCCGTCAGAAAATCCATATCGCCATCGCCGTCGAAGTCGCGGTACATCGCGGCATGTCCACCCCAGGGGCCACGAAGCACCGACCCCGGATCTCCTTCGCACACGACCGAAACCGGAGTTTCCCATTTCGGCTCTCGCAGCGTGCCCGCATTGCGCACGAAATAAATGTACGTCTCAATCTGTCCGTTCGTCCAAACACCTTCTGCGTCGTAAGCCAGCGGACATGCAGGGCCAACCTTTCCGTAGGTTGTCCAGTCGGAGAGCGAATAGACGAGATCCTCCACGCCATCCGTATCGAGATCCACGAAGTTCGCGCGAATCATGTTGGGCTTGCGCGGATGAGGACACTTCACACCTTTCGCGTCGGGATGCCGCTTCCCATCTGGCGCATGGCTCGCGGCAACGGGCACGTCCAAGCCCGTGTTCTGTTCCGTGGGGTTCAGATAGGCGCGACAAACGCTTTGGCGTACAGAACCTTGGATCGGAACGGACGCCGCCCTCATGACGACATCCATCTTGCCGTCCTTATCGTAGTCGTAAACCGCAATGTGCGGCCAGATTCCAAGAGAAAGGTCAACTTCAAGTCCGGGATTGTTGAACATCATCCGTTCGAAATGCCCCGGGGCCTGGCCGCAGAAGGCACAAAGCGCCCAGCCCGCCGCAAACGCACCCGCTATCGTCCCTTTTGGCATCTGCACCCTTCAACGTATCTTGTACGCAACGATGTCATCGTACCAGACCGTCCCCGAAGCCGCACCGCCTAGCTGAAGGCCGAAGCCATCGGCCCCATGCGGAATCGAGACAACAGCATATCCCGCCCGCCAGCCATCGGTACCCGGTTCCGTAAAGACAACCTTCGTGCTGCCGAGCGGGAAGCGCCATTTACCCTTGTCGGCGAAATAGATCGTCGCGGTGGATGATTCGCCTTTGGCGTAGACCCGCACAAGGACGGAACAACCAGGCGGAAGATCCTGAACGAATGTGATCATGCAGCCCCTTTTCACACTGTCGAGACGCAGGGAGGCCGAATCGCCACGTCCCGCGCCCAAATCCGTGCCCATGACACCCTTATCGCCTTTGCCCTGCCAGCTGGTGAAACCTCTCGCCCACTTGCCCCTTCGGAAGCCTGTCTCGCGACCGCCCGACAGCGCGCAGTCGCCATTCTCGATCAGGTTTTTCGCCGCACCGGCGGCATCCAGCGCGGCGCATTTGCGAACGGCGAAGGCCACGGGATCCCGGTGGGCGGCGAAGATGTCATGAAGACCCGGCATCGCGTCGTTCCATGTCGGCGCACGCCGCCACGGCTTGTCAATACCGCCCTTCCAGTCGATCCACGGATGCCGCTCGCCGTAGAACCAAATGTAGCCGCCGCAGGCCTCGTCCGCCTGAAGGTAGTTGTCGCAGAACCGGTCCACCTGCGTGCCGCCTTTCGTGGGAGGCAGATAGTGGTAATTCGAGGGATCCTTCTGCACGTAGTTGTCCATGTAGAAGCCAGCCGAGGCGCGGACCCGAACGCGGTACTTGTCGCGGAGCCGGGGCTCAAGAAGTTCGGCGAAGCGCGTGAGGATGCGCACCGTCGAACGCAAGTAGTCGCCCGTCTCGGCCCTGTAGTAGTACGCCTTCTCGTTTCCGTCGTAGAAGGCCGCCGTATCCGGCATCACCTCAAGCATGCCCTCTATGAACGCAGGCCAAAGATCCCCAAGCTCGCGCTCCTTTGCCCAAAGGTCGTCCGCGGTCAGATAGGCGGCATCCATCGAAAGGAACCAGAAGGCGAGCAGCGCGATGTCGGGCTTCTCCTTGAACACCGGCGCGAACACCTCCCGGCCGCGCCTGCGGGCCAAGGCGCGCAGTTCGTCGTACGGCAGTTCGCCGTCCTTGCGGTAGAACTGGCGGCTCTTGCCGTAATCCTCGTTGTCGATGCAGATGCCCTCCAGCCCGGCCTCCCGAACGAGACGCGCGAGGACGCCCATGTTCGAACCAAAGTTCGCCCACGCCCCGTCATCGCGCCAGTCGAGCCGGTTCTTCTCCTTATGCCCCTGGAACCACGCACCCGCCAGCGAGTGCGCAAGCGACTTGCGCGCGACCAGCTGCCGCAGCACCGGGACCTGCGGCGCAAACGCCTCGTACGTCCAACCCTTGTCTGTCGTGACGTGCCGGTGCATGAACTGCCCC
>JAEEGL011022659.1_pt1 | contig 10281 bp, 3 predicted proteins | sample 9134231 | NCBI WGS metagenome assembly JAEEGL01 (sample SAMN16246548, study PRJNA631951) | gut metagenome | biome: gut microbiome; feature: rumen; material: fiber-attached | host: Bos | place: Iran: Karaj | collected 2018-10
CACCCATCGGGCACCGCTCCAAAATCGGACAGCGCTGTTTAATATAGCATCGATTTTCTGTTTGTCAATGCTCTTTTCAAAAAATTCCAGGAAAAACTTCCCGGACCCCTTTGAGAAGAACACTTCCCAACATCCACAACACTGTCCCATTCCCAGGGCCAATCTCAATGATCACTCCCACTCCCAACTCAGCTTCGCCAAATCAAGCGGGTGATATTTAATATAGCACACTTCTGCGCTTTGTCAAACACAAATCCGAAGTTTTTTCAAAATTTCTTCGGTCCAGGCCCGACCACTATCACCGTGCCAGTTCAGCTTCCGCTTCACTTTTGAGGAGAACACCGGCCTTTTGGAAGACCGATATCATATAAAATACACCCAAAACTACATCTTGTCAAGCCAAAAACGTAAAAAACCTGAAAAAAATCCGTAAAAAACGCCCCCACCCTCGCCCATACAACTTCCCGTATGCTTTCGCACGCGCGCGCCCTCATTACGCAAGACTCGCGAATTCTTGAACAAATCTTCTTATGTCCTGCATACACGTTTCAGCTCGCTCAGCAGTTCATCCACCTTCAGCGGCTTTGCGATGTGACCGTCCATGCACGCGTTCAACGACTTTTCCCTGTCCATCTCGAACGCGTTGGCGGAAAACGCAAGGATCTTCAGCTTGTCTCCGCACAGACGTCGCCGAATCAGCCGGCGAGGAAACTGGATCCTTCGAAGAGCTTCTGCGAGTCGAAGGCAGAGGAAACGTCCGCGAGCATATCCGACCCGTTCCCGCCGAAGCTCAGGGCATCCGGGACGGCAAGGCTGTCCGCCATGGCAAGGCTGTCCGTCATGGCAAGGCTGTCCGTCTCGGGCACGGCAAGCGCGTCGGAGGCCGCGTCCCCGATCGTCCAGACGACCGCGGAGACGTTGTAAAACACATTGCCTTTCTTCGCGTCCTTCGCGGTCATCGAGAGGAAGTACTCGACGCCTGCCGCAAGGCTGAGCGTCTCCGTGGCGCTGTCGCCGGCGGTGACCTTCAATGTGTCGAGCTTTTTGAGCTTGGTCCCGGCGAGCTGGTAGACCGTGAGGGTGGCCTCTCCGGTCGATTCGACCATGAAGACGACGTCGGCAGTGCCGGATGCCACATTGACGCGTGCATAGTCGACCTTGTCGTTGTGGCCGACGAAGTTGCCGAAGCCCTCCACCGTCATCGTGTTGTTGTCGAACAGGACATCCACGGTTTCTTCGACGACGGCGAGGGTCGTTGTCCTGAGCGCCGGATTGATCTGCGGATTCGCCTTCCTGTTGTATCCCCAGTCATTGTCGCCGTCGTCCGCGCTGTCGTAGAACACGCTGTCCGGGTTAATCAGAACATCGTAATAGGCATTGCCGCCGAGCCCGCTCGTCGCGTTCGTGGAACTGACCATGACAAAGTATGTACCGGCTTCCAGGACCTTCTGCTCCGTCGACTTCGACGTGGCCGACGTGCCGTTCACGGCGACGGAGCCTTTGCTCGTCAGCGACCATTTGCCGCTCTTGCCCTGTTTCGCCTCGTAGACGACGAGTTTCGCCTTGTCGGTCGCGTTCAGGTCGAAGCTCAGGAGGGCGGCGGTGTCGAGCGTGAACATCCTGTAGTCCGCGGCATCGCTGAAGCCGACCCAGTTGTCCATGTCGGACCCCTCGATCTCCTTCGTGTCGACATGGAAGTACGTTCCGACGTCGTCACGGGTCAGCGCGACCGCCGTGTCGACGAGCACGGGATTCAGGTCGTACTTGTCGTCCTTGCCGGCGGCGGTCCTGGCATACGCGAAGTCGTTCGCGTTATTGTCGGCATCGGTGTAGAAGCGGCTGTCGACCGAGAGGTACACGCTGTAGAAGCCCTCGGTGTCGCCTTTCGCGGCGATCGTTCCGGCCATGGAGATGTAGTACGTGCCGGCTTCGAGACGGAGCGCGCCCGTCAGCGACTTGGCGACGTTGTTCTTCTTCACGGCCTTGCCGCCGTCGGCGATGAGTGCCTTCATCTTCTTCGGCGTCCTACCGTCGTCCTCGTAGATCACCCGGTAGACGTTGAACTTGCCGTTGATCGCAGAGTCAATCGCGAATTTCAGGCCGGCCGCGCTGTCGAGTTCGATCTTCGCGTAGTCGGCCGCGTCCTTGAGCCCGGTGAACTCGGGTTTGCTGTCGACCTTGCCGACGAAGTTGTGGTATTTATCGGCGAAGTCGATCGTTCCGATGTCGTCCAGGAACACTTCCGCGCCCGGAGCGTCCGGCGTGTTCGTGACATAGGCGTCCTGCGTGAACGCCGGACACCACTTCGGATCGCGCTTTTTGTCGTACAGGTAGTCATTCCAGCCGTTGTCCGGGCCGTTGAGCGGGTCGCCGACCGTGACGAAGAGGTTGGAGTCGACCAGCCTCAGCGTGAATTTCCTGCCGCCGATGTCCGTCGAGCCGCCGTCGACGGTGAGCGTGCCGAGTTCCGTGCCGGAGGTGTTTACGACCGTGATGGTCTTATTGAAATCCGCCGCGCCTCCCGCCAGTTTGTATTTGCCTTCCTTCTCGGTCCCGTCGACTGTGAGCGTGTATTCCGGCATTCCCTTGACCGCGGAAAGGCCGTTCACGAGCGTATCGCCGCCGGGCTCGGTCTGCGTCAGGTCGAAATCAAGGACGGCCCCGTCCTCGAAATCGACGGCCGTGTTTTCTTCCAGCCGGATCCGGCCGGTCAGTTTGCCGCCGGATCTCACGCGAAGAGTGCCGCCTTCGTCCACGGCAATGCCGGAAACCGCCGCTCCGGCGGAGATCTCCGTCTCTCCGGCGTTGAGAACAAAAACCTGTTCCGCTGCGCCCGACACCTGCAGCTTTCCGTATTCATACACGTTCGCGCTGCGCACCAGGCCGCCCGCGGAGACATTCACGATCCCGGGGGCGGTCTTCACCGCCTTGCCGCCGGAAGACCACTCCAGGACTTTGCCCTGGATCAGGGACCACTCGGCGACGCCGCCGTCCAGCACCCGGATTTCCGCGCCGTTCATGACATAATCGTTGCGGGAGACCTCGCCGGAAACGACCGTCCTGATCCCCTCGACGACGTTCGTCCCTTCCTCCAGCACCATGATGGACCGATGCCCGTTATTGTTCAGGGCATGCTCCTCCTGGATCCGGTTGCCGCAATCGGCCGTGACCTCGATCAAGTGCAGGCCGACGCCGAGTTCCGCATTCAGCAGGAGATCCTTTTCCTGCCCGGACCCTCCACCGTCCAGAGAGCCCATGGAAAGCGTTTCCACAATGCAGTCGTCAACCTCGATCGAAACGTCGAAGGGGCCGCTGGCGAATGCGCTCAGGTTCGACACGGCGAAACTCAGGTACAGCGGGCTGCCAACGAAACAATAGTCGTCCGATGCAAGCCTGCCTTCCGACGCGGCGATGACCAGATCCTCGGAGGAGCCCTCCACCGGGGCCACGGCCAGGTCGACTACATTGTCGTCCGTGATGAACCCGACAGTCACAATGACATCCAGCTTGCGGTCCGCGCCGGCATAATCGTATGTGCCGCCCCAGACCATCCGGCCCTCCTGGTAGCAGTCGTCGAAAATGATCTCCTTCGTTCCGGCGTTGTACCCATAGCCGGTCATGATGTGGTCGTCGATGATGACCAGCACCGGACGCCCCGCATCGATTTCCCGCATGTAATCCTCGAACGCGAAATCGCCGCCCGCGGCATCGACCTGATGGGTCCCGGCGACCTTCATGTCTATGGAATAGCCTTTGCCCTGAACATAAAGGTATAGTCCGTACTGGAAATCCTCATACCGCTGCCCGACCGTCCGCGTGGTCCCGGTTTCCTTGTCAACGATCGTATCGGTGGCGTCGTCGTACAGCCACTGTTCCATCATCATGTCGGCCTGATAGTTCGTCATCAGGGTCTCGTCGCAGCCCCGCCAGAACTGGCCGGTGCCGAGATAGTCCGCCAGGCAGTCCCAGACGTCGGTCCTGATCTCCGGTCCCTCGCCATCGTTCACGAACGAGTACGGCAGCTCTTCCGCGGGCGTGGTCGGCGTGGCTGCATCAGAATCTTTGACGATGATCTCGATGGGGTCGTGTGAGAAGAACCTGTAGACGTAATCCCTGGTGGCAGTGGCCCTGCCGAGAACGGAATCGAAATCGTCCATGACATAGATCTCATCACCCGAGCCGCGCGAATGCACATCCACGTCGCCTTCGATCAGGGCGGAGAAGTCCTTGCCCCGGTAGCCGTACAGGTCGTAATACCCGAGCAGCATGGCGACCGACGTGGGGCAGCATCCGTACATGTATCTCGCCTGCGGCATGGTGTTCGCAAGCCGGACGTCGCCGTTCGGCTCCACGGTCGTGGGCGTCCGGACCGTAACGGTCAGGATATCGTCCGTCAGCCCCAGCGTGTAAGCGTCCGATCCGATGTAGATCGTTTCCCCGATCCTGAGCATGCCGAGGTCGAATCCGCCGGTGTCCTTCACGGTGACGGTCTTGCTGAAGCCCGCCGCACCGCCCGCGAGGTGATATGCGCCCGACGCCTGCGACGCCGAAACCGTGAGGCTGTAATCCGGCGTTCCCTGGATGCGCGACAGGTCGTTGACCAGTGCCGTATTTCCGGGGCCGGCGGACGAAATGTCGAAGTCGAGGACGCTCCCCGCATACGCCGACACCGCCGCGCCTTCGGCGACGGTCAGCGTTCCGGTGTGCCTGGCGCCTGCGGCGAGCCCCAGATAGCCGTCGCCGTTGACAACGGTCGAACCGGCAGTGCCGCCCTTGCCGACGTACATCCAGCCGCCGGTGTTCAATGTGGTATTGTCTGCCGCGCCGCCGTCGTAGACGTACAGCTCGGCGCAGTTCGCACGGTCCGTCCCGGCCAGCACGGTCCCGTTCGCCGCGCCACCGTCGTAGACAAACAGCACGCCGGAAGTGTTTACCGTGGTGGAGTTCGCCGTAGTGCCGTTGTGCAACGTGGCGGATCCGGCAGACAGCGTCAGGCCGCTGAATTCGTTTTCCGCGAACGTCGCATTCGCACCGACTGCGAGATCGACGTATCCGCCGTTTTCCCGGATCGCGGTCGCAGTTGCGCCGGAAGAGACGACCAGATTCCCGCCGCCGTTCACGGTGATCCCGTTCGCCGCGCCGCTTTCGGCGACGCGCATCCGGCCGGCGCTGTTCACCGTGGTCGCGCCCGCCGCGCCGCCCTTGCCGACATACATCTCGCCGTAATTCCATTCGTCGGCGCCGTTCACCACGGTCCCGTTCACTGTGCCGGAAACGTACAGGCGCCCGTTTCCGCTCACGGCAGTATCGTCCGCCGAACCGCTTTTGTCGACATACATGCTGCCCCCGCTGTTCACGGCAGTCGAATTCGCCACGCCGCCGCTGAGAACGCTCATGCTGCCGCAATCGTTCACGGCAGTCGCATCGGCCATGCCGCGCGAGGAAACGTACAGGTTGCCGCCGCTGTTCACGGCAGTCGAATTCGCCACGCCACCTGCGTAAATGAACAGTTTTCCGAAACCATCCACCGTAGCGGAGGCCGCGGTCGTTCCGGAATGCAGAGTGGCGGAGCCGTTCAGCAGCTGCAACTCGCTGAAACTGTTTGCGGCGAAAACCGCGTTCGCACCTTCGGCGACGTTGACGTAGCCGCCGTTTTCCCGGATCGCGACCGCCACGCCGCCATCCCGGATGTCCAGAACACCGCCGCCGTTCACGATGACCTCGGCGGCCGTGCCGCTCTCGTCGACGTATACGCTGCCTCCGCTGTTCACTGTGGTCAAATTCGCCACGCCGCCGCTGGAGACGTGCATGCTGCCGCAATCGTTCACGGCAGTCTCGCTCGCCGTGCCACCCTTGTCGACGCTCATGCTGCCGCCACTGTTCACCGTGGTCAAATTCGCTGTGCCGCCGTTGAGGACGCTCATCTTCCCGGTCGCCCAGTAGCCGGACCCGTTCAGGACGGTCTTGTCCGCGACGCCGGCGACGGCCATGCTGCCGGATTCGTTCACGGTGGTGTCGGCCGCCGATCCGCCTCCCTCAAGATACATGCTGCCGGATTCGTTCACTTCAGTTTTCTTCGCCGTGCCCCCGCTGAAGACATACATATCGTCGTTGGTAAGAGAAATACCGCTTGAAACTTGCCCGGAAGAGACTTCGTACCCCATGAAACACCTCGTGATTGTCCCTGGAACAGGACTGTTCTTCTACTGTGCCGGCCGATATGACCATCATGTATTACTATACACAGTCTTTTCTGAAATGCAAGCGCCGCCCGCCTCGAAGGAACGAACAAAAATGGCAGTTTTTCAGAGGCGGGAGAAAATGACGGCGGAAGCGGATGTCCCGGGATCTTCCGGCGGGAACCGCAGCGCTGCGGCCGGGACCCCCTGAAAAGCGGCCGCGGATCACGGTTCGGAACGTTCGGGGGCCGATGCCTTTTTGAGTTCCTGCTCCGCACGCGTCCTGAATTCCCGGAACGCGGCGGCGTCCGGGTAGAGGACCAGATAGTGCTTTGCCCGGTCGAGCGCACGCAGGAAAGACCGGTTCGCCAGATCCTCCTGAACGCAATGGGTCATGATGTCCGTCCAGAGTTTTTTGATCTCCTCCGGCAGCTCGACACTGCGATTCGGGATCCTGAGGACTTTTTCCGCATCCTGATACTTCCCGTTTTCCGCGAGCATTTTCGCATAAACGAACTGGCCGATCCTGGCGTTCTGATCCGTTTCCCAGCATCGTTTCGCGTAGGAAAGAGCTTCCTCTTTCTTTCCTTTTGCCAGATAAACCTCGGCGATATTGGCCAGAATCAGCCGTTTGTCGGGATGCTTGTCGAGCAATGCAAGGTAACGGGAAAGGGCCTCGTCCAGCACATCGTATGTACTGAACAGAGTTGCCGCGCGGAACGCGAAGTCCGGCTGGTCCGTCTTTGCAGTTTTCAGCAGGGAAAGCGCCTCGTCCTTCTTGTCCTGAAGCAACAGTTCCTCCGCCCGGAAGAACGGAGCCAATGCCTTCAGATCCGGCACGTCCGAGGAATCCAGACGGTCCGCCATCTTCGAAAGCTCCTCCTTGCGTTCGTGGCCGATGCAGAATCTGAGGTAACGGTAGAGAATTTCACGGTCCATTTCGTTATTATCGACCAGGGCGGTGAATTCCCTCGTCGCCTCGTCGATCCTCCCCGTAAGCTCAAGCGCAAGCATGTGCAGAAGATCGAACGTGATGGAACGTTCCTCTCTTTTCTGATCGTAGAACCGCTCGACATATTCGAGGCACTTTTCCGGAGCGCCGTTGAAAAGCTCGAATTCGGCGGCCACCTCCAGAAGATACGGATCATCGGGAAACGCCGCCAGATTCTCCTGCAGGATCTGCCGGGTCAGCATATTCCTGTTCCGCTGGTCGGAAATCGAGATGCGCATCAATAACGGATCATTATTCCTGCCGTCCGAAACAAGCTGGGCAATCTTGACCATTCGGGGATCATCGGCAAAATCAGGGTTCTCCTTGATCTTGGTCCCCAGATAGTGGCGGACCGCGGTACGGGCACGATCACGCAGATCATAGAACGGCGGATTCGTCATAATCGTTTCGAGAGAAACGACGACTTTCTCCACATTGTCGTTGTTGAGTGCGACCTGGAGATTCATCAGATTTGCGAGATTCGTCTGCGCAGCGCCGCCTACTTCCCGCATGTATTTGGCGACTTCGTCGTTGTTGTCCTGAGTGAAAGCATACAGCGCCTCGAAATAAGCCGTCTGCATCCTGTATCTCTGTCCGAGGGAACGGAAATGTTCGATCAGCGGTTTCAGCTTCTCCGGCTGCCCGCTGTACACGCAGCTTTCCGCATAATAAACGGACAACAGAAGATTCTCTATGTCCGCCAGATACGGCTCGGCGACCTCGATCACGGAATCGAATTGCATCCGGGAAAAGTAGTAGTTCGCAAGAATCGGAGTCGCGGCGAAACGGTTCAGTTCGGCCGCCTGCTTCAACAGCGTTTCCTTCTGTTCCCGAATGGATTCATCGTTGCCCGCGAAAACTGTAAGAGAGGTGATGCGAAGCAGGATGGATTCCAGCCGGACGAAAGGATCGTCCGACCGAATGCCGTCGTTGATAAAATTCTCTCGCTCTTCTTGGGTGAGTTTACCGACCGTTACCAGAAACTCCGCAAATTGTGCGAGATCATCCTTCCGAAATGCTTCAGGATCCGCCTTGAGCATTTCTTCATAATACTTTTCCGCATCCTTGGGGCGCCCCGTTACGACCGCGGAGATGAGGTACAGCATCTGATCCTTCCGGGAAAGGCCATTGCCCAGTTGGATTTTGCGGCTCAGAGTCGTGTAAAGATGCCCGAAGTCACGGGCGTTCATGGCGCACCCGGCGTAATTGTCCCAGTACTCTGGCTTCAGCGGATTCAGCACGCTTGCCTTGTACCAGCAGTGCATCTCCTCGCCCGTGTTGCCGGAATGGTTGTAGACCTGTGCCAGACGGACGAAATCCTCCTCGCTGTCAGGATCCAGCCCGACATATTCGGTCAGAAGCTTTTCCGCCTTCTTCCAGTCCTCCGCTGCGAAAGCATCCCTCGCCTCCGCGCGCAGATGGCTCCGGCGCATCGTCCTGATCCCGAAATACCCGAGCGCCCCCAGACACGCGAGCAGAATGACCGATACGAGGATGCAGACCAGAATGGTTTTCGTCTTGTTCTTATTGTTCGAGGCCATATCGCGAAGCTGTCTTCCCGATGCGTGTTTGGCTGTGGTTCACAAAAAAACCCCGGTCAGTTTCCCAACCGGGGCGCATTTCATGAATGAACGTTCAAAAAGCATTCACCGTGAACGGTTCAAGCGGTGACAGCTTTTCTGCGGCGGACATACCAGAATCCGAGCCCGAAGAGTCCGGCAACCAGAACGATCGTAACGCCGCCGGGAAGAGGAGCGCCGGCAGCTCCACCACCAGCAGGAGCAGGACCAGTACGCAGACCAAAGCTAATGCTATTAGCCTGTACAAGAGTTGAGTAAATATAGGATTTGGCAACAGCCTCGTCGGAAATCGAATCAAATGACCCGGCACAGTAGGCCGCCATCAGTGTGTCGTTATCAGACAGAATACCGCCACCCCAACCCGTGTACGACCAAGGTCTGTTGTCTTCAATGGGCGTTGTATATTCTACATAAAGCTCATAATCTTTATTAGCCTTAAATTCGCCAAGATGATAGCTGTTGCGGACAACATCATAGCGCTCTTTTTCCGGCCCCTCATAATTCATCTGAACAACTTCGGAATCAGTAGGGGCTCCTAAGGGGTGAATATCCGAATCACCCCCTGCCACAGGGTTTCCTGAAGAATCAATTTCGCGATATCCGATCTGCTTAACCGGATTCTTCCCATTCAGGGCACTTTCACTGTTGTCTCCAGATAACACATTGTCAACAAAATCGTAAACATACAAATTAATGTTTTCGTTGGCATGAATCTTGAGTCGGCTATAGCCTTCGAAGGTAACTACATAGCTCCCAAAATTATAAGTACCATTTTTGTTGTAGGCCGTGCTTGTGGTATCCAGAAGTTTGTCGTACTTTTCCGTATAGGTCGTGTTAGCCAAAAAAGTCGTTTCGGTATACGGGTCTGCCGCAGAGACGGTGGCAGTTGCGCCGAGGAGCGCGAGGGTGAGGATGGGAAGAATCTTTTTCATGTGTTCCTGTTTCTTTCTGCCCGGCCCTCCAGGGACCGGACTGTTGCAAGTTTTTCCCCTCTAAAAGAACGTCAGGGACTTAAATTGTTTTCATACAGTACCAATATAGCACGTCCGGACAGCATTTCAAGTCCTTTTTTCATGCTTTTTTTCTTTTTTTTGATTAGTCTCTAACCTTTTGAGTTCAAACGATGCAGGAAATGATCGCTGTGTTTTTCCGTGAAGTTGTCCTCCATCCAGCGGCGGCGCGCATCGGAGAGAGACGGAAACGAACAGACAAAATCGATAGTTTTTCTAGGGTCGGAGTTGAAAAAACGGGCAAGGCGTATTACATTATCCACGAAATCTTACTCCTGACCTTATTTTTGAGGGAACTGTACATGAACGATTCCGCCGATCTCCCCGAATCCTATGACTATCGCGACACCGCTTATTATCCCCTGACCCTTGCGGTCGGTGCGAAAGCGGAGAAGGAAGAAGAATCCGTCTCCCCGATCGCAAAACTGCTGAACCAGTACAGCGAGCATGACCCCGGCATCTTCAGTATCGGCGGCACGTTCGGCATCGACGCCACGGCGTTCCAGGTTGAATTGAACAGC
>JAEEGL011271571.1_pt1 | contig 10281 bp, 9 predicted proteins | sample 9134231 | NCBI WGS metagenome assembly JAEEGL01 (sample SAMN16246548, study PRJNA631951) | gut metagenome | biome: gut microbiome; feature: rumen; material: fiber-attached | host: Bos | place: Iran: Karaj | collected 2018-10
GAACGCTTTGAGTGCCGCGTATGTGGGCGAAGGGAGATACCGGGCGGAGCTTATCACCTATTCCAATGCAGACGGTACAGGTGCTCCCGTGGGCTCTGTGCGCTTCCTCTGCGACAGTCCGGATGACTTTGTGGCTGCCATTCTCAGACTTACGGAATCCGCGCCGCCGTGGGTCGTTCCTATCAAGAGGGACGGGCGATGGCTTCCGACGGATGGCGGGTATCTATATGCGGACACGGATCGATCTATCGAAAGACAGGCGATGCTTGCCGGACTGGACGAGACAGAATTCATAAGCTCGGCCTCTCTCCCTCTCCCGCTGGCCGAAGATATTGAGCAGAGCTAAACATTTTTCGGGAACAGAACCAAGACGCCGCAAGGCGCTTTTTTTATTATTGTCTGCCGTGTGTTTTAGCACGCTATAATCACAGAAAATAACGATGACACCGTGTTTTCTTTGAGATCATGTGCCGTTTATAACTGGGAATGACGCTGAAAATCACGTCTCTTTCCGTGTTTTCTTGTATTTAATATAAATTCTATTTTATTTAACTATTATTCTTAATAAAGGAGTGTGCGAATGATGAAGAATTATGATTTCGGTGAGCTTTCAAACAAGTTTGTGCTGACCTTTGAGGAGGCGTGCGCGTTCTTCTCTATCGGTGAAAAGAGGCTTCGGCGCTTAATCCACGCAAACGATGGTGCAGAGTGGATTCTGTTCGTTGGAAATCGTCATTATATAAAACGAGGCCTATTCGAGAAATATATCAATAATACTACGTGCCTGTAATCCGTTAGGCAAAATCAAGAAAAAGAGGTTGACAGGGGGGATCCTTGTGTGGTATAGTGTCTGTACTGTGTGAGGATTCTCCTTCAAGCGAACGAAAGGAGAATCTAATGACCAAACGAAAAGATAACAGAAATAGATTGTTAAAGGAGGGAGAATACCAGAGGTGCGACGGGCGGTTTGAGTATCGGTGGATAGATTCCTTTACAGGACAATCGCGGAGCATCTACTCATGGCGTCTAAATGAGACAGACACAGCGCCAGTTGGCAAGAAACACGGAAAACCTCTAAGAGAAATGGAAAGGGAGGTCCGAGAAAAAGAGGCGCGAGGTATCAATAGCTTTTCAGCCGAAAAGACAACGCTCAATGATCTTTTTAACACTTATATGGAGCTGTCAACACATTTGAAAGACACAACAAGGGCAAATCAGCTCTGTCTATACAATACTCACGCGAGAGAGACCATAGGAAAACTGCCCGTTGGGAAAATCCGCTATTCAGATATGCTCCGGCATTATGTTTCTCTGCTGGATGAGTCGGGTCTGACAGTTTCTTCTGTCGGAAGGTTAAATGCGATTATTCAAGCCACGTTCATGGTGGCTGTGAGAGACCGTCTTATCCCTCATAATCCCTGTGAAGGAGTCATGAAGGAGTTGAAAAAACATACTTCCGTCACGCCAAAAACAGATTATCTCCGCGTCCTCAGCCGCGCACAGGAAAAGGCTTTTCTTGACTATTTGAAATCTGCGAACAAGTTTCGGCGGTGGCGTCTCATCTTCGTCGTTTTGTTTGGGACGGGAATCAGAGTAAGCGAGCTCTGCGGGTTGACGTGGCAGGACGTCGACCTCAAGAACCGTATCATCCGAATCAATCGAAGCCTCGCATACGGAAAGGCCGGGGAAGATAAATGCCGTTTTATGATTCACCCGCCCAAAACTGCCGCTGGGAAGCGTGACATACCAATGACAGAGGAGGTCTATACCGCCCTCAAGAATGAGTACGAAGCTCGGTCTCTGACCGGTTTTTGCCCGACCGTTGTTGATGATGTGAAATCTTTTGTTTTTTGGAAGCCATCGGGGAACCTATACCAAAAGGGGGAAATCGACAGTGCCATCGACAGTATCCGAAACAGTTACAACAAAGAGGAGACGGAGAGGGCTAAACTTGACGGACGAGATCCGCTTTTAATCCCTCATTTTAGTGCACATTCCGCCCGCAGGACTTTCATCACACGGCTCGTTGAGGCCAGAGGAAACATCAAGGCGATCCAAGCAATAGCAGGACATACGTCCGCGTCGATGACGTTGGATGTGTATGCTGAAGCATCCGAGGACGGAAAGGTTGAGGCTATTGAACTTCTCGAAGAATGTAATAACCACCACAAAAGAACTGGATGATACAGACAGGACAATCCGTAAGCCAAAGACTTTTACAAGAATTTTTACCAAATTTGACGGTACAAATACGCCAGCTTCTACGGAGTTAAAGCAAACGGCATGTCATAGAAAGTCAAGCAAGACAATGATTTGCGGAGTTATGCAAGTTTTATGCAAATGCCCTTGACTTTTCCTCCGTTTTCGTGTATGATGAAAACAATCCAAATTCATTCCGGGAAAGGACTCCGCCATGAAAAAAATCCTCGCATGCCTCCTCTGCCTCGCCTTCCTCGTGCCCTCCTTCGCGGCGTGCTCCGAAAACGCTGCCGACAGCGGCAAGACCGACGGCCAGAGCGCCGGCACCTCCACCCCTTCCGCGGAAACGCCCGCCGAAGAAGAACCCGAAATCACCCGCGAGAACTACCCCGACACCCTATCCCCCGACCTCAATTTCGACGGCACGACCATCGACATCACGGCGTTCGGTCTGCCCAACTGCATCAACTATGACTGCACCGGCGAGCTCACCGGTGACGTCGTCCTCGACGCGGTCTACAACCGCAACATCGCCGTCGAGGACCGCCTCAACCTGAAGCTCAACTACGTCTTCGGCTCCTCGGACTGGGGCGGCTTCCCCTCCGAAGTCCTCACCATCCTGCAGGCCGGAACCGACGATTACGACCTCGTCGTCGAGGAGAGCTCCCAGATCTTCTCGCAGTCGATCCAGGGCTATTACCTCGACTTCCTCACCCTCGACAACATCAACCTCGAGCAGCCGTGGTGGTATGCCGATATGATGGCCGAAAGCCAGTTCGACAACACCAAGCGGTACTTCCTCAACGGCGACATCTGCCTGACCGTCTTCATGGGCGCGTCCGCGATGTACTTCAACAAGCCCGTGTTCATCGACTACTTCGGCGACGTGAACGAGCTGTATGACGCCGTCCTCGACGGGACCTGGACCTACGACAAGTTTGCCGATTACTGCCGCGCCGTCTATACCGACACAAACGGCAACGGCACGACGGACGCCGCGGACCTCATGGGCTTCCGCTACGAGCAGTGGGGCATCCCGAACTACATGTCCATGTCCACCGGCCTGACCTATGCGCTGCGGGACGAGGAAGGCTTCCCGATCCTCGACATCTACACCGAGGACGGCATCAAGTGGGGCGAAACGCTCTACAAGCTCCTCTACACCGACAAAATCTCGATGCAGGGCTCGAAGCAGGATACGTTCATCGCCGGCACCTCGCTCTTCTTCCCCGGCATGTTCGACACGGCGATGGTGCTGCGCGACGTGGACTTCGAATACGGCATCGTGCCCTATCCGAAGCTCGACGAATCGCTCGATTATCTCTGCGGCGCGGCGACGGCAAACGGCTGCGGCGTCGCGATCCCGGTCTCGGCCAACCCGGCGAAGATCAGCGCGACGACGGCCGCCGTCGAGGCGCTGTGCGCGGAAGCCTACCGCAAGGTGGTCCCGGCGTGGTACGACACCGCCCTGAAGATCAAGTACTCCGACGCGACGATCGACGCGCAGATGGTGGATATCATCTACGACCACATCAACAGCCCGTTCATCATGATGGCGGACAAGGCGCTCAGCACCGGCTCGATCTACACGAACGCGGTGTACGGCTCGTCGAACGAAGGCGCGTTCGCGTCCTGGTGGGCGAAGAACGAGAAGCTTCTCGTGAAGAAGCTCGAAAAGGCGATCGACAGCTATAAGAACCTGCCGTAACCGGGCAGTGCCGCGGGGTCCGCGGGGACAAAAAACGAACCCGCCGGGCGGTGCCCGGAGACAGGAGGGGCTGTCGCATTTGCTTCTCGCAAGAAGACAAAGCAGCCTTGAAACCGGGTTCCAGATGAGGAAACAGCCTCCGCTGTACTTTGTCATTCCGAGGAAGGCGTCCTGAGACGCCTGACGTGGGAATCTCTCCGAACCGGAGACCGTAGGCAGAGAATTGGTGCCAATGTGATTCACAGTTTATCCGTCATTGTCCCCGGCTTCCATCATGCTCCCCAATATCGGAGAGATTACCGGCGCAATAGACAAGCTGTAGTTGGATAGCACAGACAACCGGCATCAGGTTTGTTTTGCGGAAGCCGCGTCTCCATATAGAAAATGCGTATCTGCCGGGTACGCATTTTTCTGTGCTGCGGCGCAGCGTCTCTCTCCCCGGCTGTCGAGACCCCAACGGCGGGGAAATGTTGTTCCCGTACGCCGTTTACCGGTGTCGGCGCCGTGAAAATGCGCGCGCCGCCGCGAAAATTCCGCATTTGTGCGCCAATTCCCGCGAAACCCCTTGATTTTTAACCCCGCGGTATGGTATAATATCGTGTAATAAAATGCAATACTTGTCTGCACGGCTCGCCCGCGCGGATCGTGATCGTTCAGGAAAGGACGGTTCGCCTTGAAAAACAAACTCATCGCCGCCATCGTCGCGGCAGCATGCCTCATCCCCTCCGGCGTCGCCTATGCGAGCTACCACCGGACGCAGAACGCCCCGGTGGACGTCAACAACGCCGTGAGTATCTCCATCGACGACATCAACGGCAAGAACTTCACGCTCGTCAAGGAGCGCGAGGGAGACACCGCCGACCGCCTCATCGAATACTTCCTCACCGTCAAAAACCGCGCGCAGCCCCTCACCGCGCTGCCCGATTCCCTCACCGGCGAGCAGTTCTTCAAGGTGCGCATCGCGGCGGCGATCAAGGATGTCACGTATCAGTACTACTTCTCCGCCGATCCCACGACCTGCTATTTCGTCGCGCCCGACGGCACCCCCTACAAGATGAGCGAGGAGGACGCCGAGGCCTTCATCACGACGGAATACGCCGAGAGCCTCTACCACGAGGCCGCCATGCCGACCCTCACCCTGTCCCGCACGGTCGACGTGACCCCGGACAAGGCGATCTGGCGCTACAAGAACTACACGGGCGATTATGTCGATTCGGACGTCACCGACATGGTCTATCAGAACATCGAGACCTACGACATCGACGGCGGACTGGATCTGACCTTCGATCTGAACCCCGATTTCTGCTCCGTGAAGATCTCCGACACGAGCGGCAACGTGCTGTATGACGGGCTTCTCGAAAACCTCTCCGAATTCACCCTGACCTCCACGCGCACGGTCTACATCGAAGTCCTGGCGAAGTGGTACGAGGACGCGGTCCGCTCCTTCCAGGGGGAACTCACCTACGACTTCTCCTCCACCGTCACCGCGCCCGCGGAATTCTATCTCGGCATGTCCGAGGTACAGGCGGGCCGCTTCACCGCGATCACCGCGCTGAACGTGCCGAAGGCGGAGAACATCACCTTCACCTCAAACCTCCCGGATTCCTCCGCCCCGATCTTCTATCAGGAGAACGAGAACACGGCGGTCGCGCTCCTGGCGATCGGCATGGACACCCCGGACGGCGTCTACGACCTGACGCTCGAATACGGCGCGACGACCAGGCACGTGCCGCTGACGGTCATCAACTACGGCTTCGCGCCGGTCTCCTACAACGTCTATGACAGCGTCGTGCAGGCGACGAGAAATTCCGCCACGCTGACCGAGTTTGAAGCGGCCTCGGCGGAAATCATGTCAAAGGGCTCCGCGACGCGGTACTTCTCCGGCTACTTCCTCGAAGGCGCGGAGGGAACGCTCAAGATGGGCTTCGGCCGCGAGGTCTATCTGAACAATTCCGCCGAGCCGGTGTACCGGAACAACGGCGTGGACTACGCGACGGACGCCGACTCCCCGATCGCCGCGTGCAACCGCGGTCAGGTGGTATACGTCGGGGCGCTCGGCTACACGGGCAACATCATCGTCATCGAGCACGGCTACGGGCTGAAGACGTGGTATTACAACCTCGGCACGATGGCCGTTTCGGTGGGCGACATGGTCGAGCGCGGGCAGTATCTCGGCACGGCCGGCATGAGCGGGTTCATCGGATTCAACGGCGTGCACATCGCGATGTCCGTCGGAAACCGGTTCGTGTGCCCGTACGACACCTGGGCCGACAGCGAGATCGCCGGCAAGGTCATCCTCGCGAAGATCGACGAATAACTCTCCATAAACAATAGGACCGGCCGCGGACTGTACGGAATGTGCAGTCACACGGCCGGTTTTTCTGATGATTGAGGGCCCCCGCGGAGGCATCGGTGCGGGTCCGCTCACGCCTCCTCGAAGCGGATCGTCTCGCAGATGCCGTCGTAGCCGAGCTCAGCCGCGGGGAAGACCGCCTCCGCTTCCGCGAAGCACACCGTCGGATCGGGCAGGGCCGGGCTGTAATGCGTCAGCCAGAGCTTCGCGCATCCGGCATCCCGCGCCAGCCGCGCCGCCTCCTCCATCGTGCAGTGCGAGGATTCGCGCGCCCGGTCGGCCTTGTCCCGCTCGAACATGCCTTCGCAGACGAGGAGATCCGCGTCCGCCGCCATCGTCGAGATGATCCCCACCGGCCGCGTATCTGTCGCGTAGGTCACGTGGATCCCGCGGCGCGCCTCGCCGAGCACGTGCTCCGGACCGAAGCCCTCGAGACGCTCCCCGCGCTGCAGCTTCGACCACAGCCGCTGGGGGACGCCGTTTTTCTGCGCCTTCTCCACGTCGAATTTGCCGCCCCGCCGGATGCGCACGTCATATCCGAGGCACGGGCACGAGTGCCTGAGCTCGAACGCCGTCACCGAGAAGCCCGCCTGCTCTGCCGTATCGAAATCCCCGAGGACGCGCGTGCGGATGCGGAAGGGCAGCTCCTGCGCGATCACGGTCAGGCACTTCACGATCTCGTCGACGCCCTTCGGCCCGCAGATCAGGAGCGGCTCGGTCCGGCCTTCGTTCCCCATCGAGAGCAGAAGCCCCGGCAGGCCCGAGCAGTGGTCCGCGTGAAAATGCGTCAGGAGGATCAGCTCGATCTTCCCGAGCGAAAAGCCCGCCTTCTTCACGGCGAGCTGCGTTCCCTCGCCGCAGTCAATGAGGAGGCCGCGCCCCTCGAACCGCATGTAGCAGCAGGCGAGAAACCGGTCGATCCGCGGCACCGTTCCGCCGGTCCCCGGCAAACAAACATCCAGCATATCGTTTACTCCGTCTTCACTCCGGCACTCCCGGAGCTTCCTGTGAATCCCGCGCGGGATCACGGCGTGACCCGGGACCTCCGTCATGGTTCGGATCCGCATAAGAAAGCCCCGCAGTGCCGTTTCAAAGCGAACATTGAGAAACCCTGCTCACGCAAGGACGGTGCCCTCTCCGACGGTTTGTGCTCCCAGCGTCCTGCACGCTGCGGCGGCGCGGAATGCGTCTCACGGCTGCGGAGGGAGGTCTGCATCCCCCGGCCGGAAGTCCGGGCTCCTTTTTACTCTTTAGTGGGTTTTAACGTTCGCATCTATTTCGAACACCGCAGGGCGTTTTTCCTTCGATCCGTCAGTCGACGGCCGGCCGCGCGAATCAGTCTTCGTCGTAGAAGATGTCGGCGAATTCGTCGTCGAAAATATCGGCGATGCGGTCGAACTCGTCGTCGTCCTCGATGGTGTCGAGGGTTTCCTCGCCGTTCTCGTCGGTGCTGCGCTTCAGGATGACGTATTCGTCCGAGGCTTCCTCGCCGTCCTCGTCGACCGGGATCAGCGCGAGATAGACCCCGCCTTCATGCTCCAGCTCGCCGAGGAGCGCGAACTGCAGTTCGTTGCCGTCCTCGTCGGTAAGGGTATATATTTCGGGATCGTACTCTTCGTTTTCTTCGATTTCGTCCTTCTTGTCGTCGAAGAGTCCGTCTTTCTTTGCCATGTCGGGTTCCCCTTTCTGATTCTTGGTACACCTCTATTTTACCCGAAACGGACGTCTTTGTCAAGGGGGAAGTGCGGGAACGTTGCGGGAAGTTCGGGAAAAGTTTGCAGAAAATCTCTTCCCGGGGAAATTCCCGCAGCTTCCCGGGATCGACGGACGGTGAGATCCGCGGTGTCCGGACCGGTACGGCGCTGTCCTCCCGCGGCCGACAACACGCCGCATTCGTTATCCGCCGTGCGGTTTTTCCGAATTTGCAACCAAACGTAACATTCCCGTCATCTTCGGTTGGTTGACGGGACCCGCGCGTTGTGCTATACTGACAGCACCAAGCAATCCGTGAGGTGCGTCATGTCCATCGCTTTCAGCAAACTCAAATGGTTCCGCAAGCAGAACGACCTGACGCAGGAAGAGGTGGCCGAGCGGCTCGGCGTGTCCCGTCAGGCCGTGGCGAAATGGGAGCGCGGCGAATCGCTCCCGGATATCTCCTCCTGCGTCGCGCTCGCCGAGCTGTACGGAACGACCGTCGATCTCCTCGTGCGCAATCTCGGCGAGGAGGAACAGACCGGGGACGGCAAATACGTCTTCGGCATCTCCCGCCTCAACGACAAGGGGCAGATCACCCTGCCCGCCGGATGCCGCCGCGTCTTCGGCCTGAACCCCGGGGACACCATCCTCATCCTCGGCGACAAGGACCGCGGCATCGCGCTCGTCAAGATCGAGCAGAACAACACCGACTTTGCGGAGACACCCCGCCCAAGCAAGGAGGACGACGCATGAACGCCATCGAAACACACGGGCTGACCAAGAAATACGGCGCCAAGACCGCGGCGGACAGTCTCTCGTTCTCCGTGCCCGAGGGCGAGTTCTTCTCCCTCCTCGGTGTCAACGGCGCGGGCAAGACCACGACCGTCCGCATGCTCACCGGCCTCTCCGCCCCGACGTCCGGCGACGCCCTGGTCGGGGGACACAGCGTCGTCCGCGAGCGGAATGCCGTGCGCCGCATCATCGGCATCTCCCCGCAGGATACGGCGGTCGCGGCAAACCTGACCGTGCGGGAGAACCTCACCCTCATCGGCGCGGTCTGCGGCCTCGACGGCGCGAAGCTGAGAGCCCGCACGGACGAGATGATCTCCCTCTTCGGCATGGAGGAGTGCGCCGGGAGCCGCGCGAAAACCCTGTCCGGCGGATGGCAGCGCAAGCTCTCCGTCGCCATGGCCCTGCTCCCCGAGCCCCGGGTCCTCTTCCTCGACGAGCCCACCCTCGGCCTCGACGTGCTCGCGCGCCGCGATCTATGGCGGGTCATCGAGGGCCTGCGCGGGAAGATCACCATGGTCCTCACGACGCACTACATGGAGGAGGCCGAGGCCCTCTCCGACCGCGTCGCCGTCATGATCGCCGGAAAGATCGCCGCCCTCGGCTCGCCCGAAGCGCTGCGGGAGGCGACCGGCGCGAAAGACCTCGAAAACGCCTTCGTCGCCATTGCAGAGGCCGCGCAGAAAGGAGGCGATCTCCATGCGTAAGATGCTCGCGTTTGCCCGCCGGAATCTCTATGAGATCCTGAGGGATCCGATCTCCTATGTCTTCTGCCTCGCCTTCCCCCTCGTGATGCTCGCCCTCATGACGCTCGTCAACCGGAGCATCCCCCCGGAGGCGAACATGACCCTCTTCCGCATCGACCGGCTTGCGGGCGGGATCGCGGTCTTCGGGCAGTCCTTTCTGATGCTCTTCACCGTTCTCGCAGTATCGAAGGACCGGGCCGGTTCCTTCCTCGTCCGCCTGTACGCGACGCCCATGACCGCGTCGGACTTCACGGCGGGGTATCTCCTCCCCATCCTGCTCCTCTCCGCCGCGCAGACGCTCCTGCTCTCCCTCGCGGCCTGGATCGTCTCCCTCGTCACGGGACCCGCGCTCTCCGTCGGCGGGCTGCTCCTCATGACGGTGACGCTGATCCCCTCCGGCGCGCTCTATGCGGGGATCGGACTCCTCTTCGGCACGCTGTTCAGCGAAAAGGCCGCGCCCGCCCTCTCGTCCATCGTCATCTCCCTCGGCGCGGTCCTCGGCGGGATCTGGTTCGACCCGGATTCGGCGGGCGGCGTGCTCCTCAGGATCTGTCAGGCCCTGCCCTTCCGCTATGCCGTTCAGTCGGCGCGCGCCGCCTCGGTCCTCGATCTCGGATGGGAGACGTGGGGCTTCCCCCTCGCGGTGGTGTGCGCGTTTGCCGTGCCCGTCACGATCCTCGCGTCCCTCGTGTTCCGCACCCGCATGCGCGCGGACCTGAACTGAATCGCGCCTTCCCGGCTGCCGTTTTCCCGCGGCGGCCTTTTTTTGCCGTCTCGCGGCAGACACAAAA
>JAEEGL013030629.1_pt1 | contig 10281 bp, 3 predicted proteins | sample 9134231 | NCBI WGS metagenome assembly JAEEGL01 (sample SAMN16246548, study PRJNA631951) | gut metagenome | biome: gut microbiome; feature: rumen; material: fiber-attached | host: Bos | place: Iran: Karaj | collected 2018-10
GTAGAAAGCCTCGGGATAGAGCGAAGCCGTGCCGTAATTCATGACGAACTGGAAGGCTACCTGGGCGCTCTTCGCCTCGGAAAGGTCGAGCGTCGGGGAGACCAGCCAACTCTCGGAAGCGTGGTTGGCTCCGCCGAAGTAGGACGAACCCTTCACGTAATGGTTATTGGTGTCCATCTTCCACACATAGGTGGAGCCGGCCGGCAGGGCGATGTCCCGGATGAAGAAATCACCCAGGCTCTCCGAGAAACTTTCGCTGTAAGGCAGGGTCTTGCTGGCCGCGCTGCGCTGCGTCAGGGTCAGGGTATATTCCTTGACCGCCAGGTGGGAGTCACTGCCGGTAACCTTGACCGCATAGGTCAGGTCTTCCGCGCCCGTGTTGGCCGCGAACGTCAGCGTGACCGTCGCATTCCCCTCACCGGAAGCCGGCTCGGCACTTACGCCGGTCGGGCAGGTGACCGTCCAGGGCGTATTCGCCTTGACGGCGAAACGGGCGGAAGTGGCGTCGGCCGTCACGGTCAGGGTCTCGGGCTCCAGCGCGATCGAAGGCACGAACTTGCTCTGGGTCAGGTGGATCGTGGCGCCGGTCGTTTCGCCCAGCACCAGGATTTCCGCGACACGGTCGGTGTCATAACTCGTGTTCGCATCGAACTCGACATGGATCGCGCCGTCGCCGTTGCCACTCTTGGTGAAGCTCTTCACCCAGTCGTCGTGGCAGCGCACGCGCCATCCCGTCGCCGCATTGGAGGTAATTGGAATGTCGATGGAGGTCGCCCGGGCATCCGCTGTCGCATCGGCGACCAGCAGGACCTCATCGGTCGCGACCTTGCTGTCCTTGTACAGGAAAGGCCAGGCACAGCCGTCATCCAGGCTGACATCGGACTTGTATTCGTCATAGCTGCCGCCGGCGGCTTTCATCACGCACATCAGGGTCTTCTCCATGGCGATGTTGAGGATCCGCACGGTCCCGTCCTCGGCGAAGCTGAGGCGGAAGAGGCAGCCCTCGGTAGCCGGATCATCGGTCACGTTGTAGCTGACAAAGGTACCGGTCTGATACCAGTAACGCCCGTCGGCCTGGCGGATCCGGAAGGAATCCGGCGTGCCGATGAAGGTCAGCGCCTTGGACGCATCCGGCAGCGTGTAAGCCTCGTCCGTTCCCTCGATCTCGACGAGGGCGGGATAACCATATTTCTTGGAAGCAGGGATCTGGCCGCAGGCCTGGTACTTGCCGTTCGGGTCCTTGGTGACGACCAGGTAACCCATGCCGCTCTCGAAGTCCTCGGTCTTGGTGATCTTGGAATACGTGCGGGACGCGTCGAGGCCCGCCTCGCCCTTCTGGTTGACCACGACAGGGACCGTCGTGTCCGTGCCGCAGACGGCGAGCTTGAAGGAACGGGGGCCCTGGACCTCATGCCAGACCTCGTCCACGTTGTCCGGAGCGGACACGGTAACGGTTGCGGCACCGGTGCCGTACCGCGGACTGACGGTCAGGCCTTCGGGGGCGACGATGATCCAGTCGCCGACGGCCTGGACGTCGAAAGTGACCGGGACGGAGCCCGTGCTCTCCAGGGTGATCTCCTGGGTGCTGACGCTGATGCTGTCGCTCAGCAGGTTGATCTGGTACGGTTCGAAGTCGCAAGAAAGCAGCAGGGCGCCGCAGAGAACCGTCAATATAGATTTGAAAAGATTCTTCATAACGCTATCCTCCCTGGGTTAAAAAGTGACACGGACACCGAGCTGGCATCTCCATCTGGAGTTGAAGTCGCTCAGGCCGATCTTGTTGTCATCATAGAACGAGTACGTGGGAGTCATGTTCCCCTGGGCGTCCTTGGTCAGCGCATCCAGCTGCAGGATCGTCCGGTTGTAGGTGGAAGAGTAATACATGCCCCAGGCGCGGTTGAGCAGGTTGGAGGCATTGATCAGGTTGGCGATCAGCTGGACCTTGCGGCCGTGCTTCTTGTCATAGTAGAAGTCTTCCGTGATCTGGAAGTCGAAGTGGTGCTCGAACGGGGCGATGCCGGCGTAGCGGCGGGACCACTCTCCGCGGTGCGAGCTGAGATACTCGTCCTGGCGGATGAAGTTCTCGAACTTGGCCGCACTCTCGGGGTTGGTCCAGCTCATCTGCACCAGCTCGTCGTGCAACGGAATGTACATCAGCGAGTTGCCGAACTGCCCATCACCGTTGAAGTCCTCATTGGACTCGCGCATCGTGTACGCGAAACGGGTGCCCGAATCGCCCTGGTACGTCAGGGTCACGTGCGTGCGGAAGCGGCCGTACATCGGAGAGACATAGGACGCCACGGCGTTGACATGGTGCGGACGGTCGAAGAAGGAATAGGACAGCTCGTCCGGGGAGTTGGAATCCACCGAATAGTTGTATTTCCAGTTGGAGTACGCGACCGAAGAGGTGCCGTCATTGACGGAGAAGGAGTGGCCGAAGGTGTAGGAGGCCATCAGGTCGAGGCCCCAGTTGAAGTGCTTGTCCACCTTGGCGCTCAGCGAGTAGGTGTAGCCCTTGGCGGTCGTGGAGAGGGCGACGATGTCGGAATAAGCGCTGCTAATCTTGGAATAATACGGAGCGACGCTGTTTTCGTTGGAAGCACCGACGGCCGCATTCACGCCATAGACGGAATTCTTGCTTTCGATCGCCAGGTTCTGGAAGAAGACATTATTCATCGTCTTGGAGAAAATGGCGTCGAGGGTGAGTTTCCAGCCCATCCCGAAATCCTGGTCGAAACCGAGATTGGCGCGCAGGACCTGGGGATATTTGAAGTTTTCGTTGAGCGTATTGATGATGGCGCCGGCAGCGGATCCGGTGATGATACCCGGCTTGATGATGTCCTCATAGGGATTGCTCGTCAACGGCAGTCCGGCGTCCGAAGTCTTGACAGACTTGGTCTCCATGCCGGTATTGTTGTAGGCGTTGGACAGCCAGACGAACGGCACGCGGCCCGTGAAGATACCCACGCCGCCGCGGAGCAGGGACTTGTGGGCGTCATCGATGAAGAGGCGGAAACCGAGTCGCGGGGAGAAGAGCGGCCGGGCCTTCGGTACGACGCCGACATATTCGTTGTTGTTGCGGGCGAAATCGGTCGCATTGAATTCGTCATTGGCCGTGGGCTTGTTGAGCAGCATCGGCAGGTCGACCCGGACGCCATAGGTGAGGGTGAAGTTGCGCGTCGGTTTCCACTCGTCCTGGGCATAAGCGCCCAGTTCCAGGGCATAGGTTGTCGCCTTCCAGCGGAGGTCACCACCTGTGAAGAACGGATCAGAGTATCTGAACTCGTACTGGCTGTATTTGTCTTCGAAGAAATCCGCCAGCGACCCGAAAGTATAATCGCCGTTGGAGGCTTGCAGGAAGAGGTTGTTGAAACGGAAGAACTCGTTGTGCGTGCCGAGGGTGATATTGTGCTTGCCAGCAAAGATGGACAAGTTGTCGGTCAGGGTATAGGTGTCGCTGGCCATCGAGTTGGCGCCGGAGGAATAATCCGTACCCAGACTGAAGAGAACCTTGTCGCGGATATACATCGTAGCACCCTGGTAGGGCACATCACGATGGTCGCGGACGATCACCGCCGTGGCCCGCAGTTCGTTGGACAGCCGGTCGGACAGGCGGGAGTTCAACTCTGCCACGAAAGTATTGGTCCGGTTGGCCTGGAGATAGGATGAGTTGTTGAAGGTATAGGAAGAACGTCCGGAACCGTACTTATCCGAGTAGGCATCCGCGAACTGATAGCGGAACATCAGCTTGTTGGCATCGTTGATATTCCAGTCGAGACGGGCAAGGAAATTAATCGAGCGGTCTTTCACCTGGTGCTGGCCGTAGGACTCGGAGAAATCGGCGTCCGGGCCATAGGTGGACTGGTATTTCTCGAGGATGGCATCGGCCAGGGCCGTGTTGAAGACGTCGCCGAGCTGCACGCCCTTGTACTCGACCGGCTTGCTAAGCGGACGGTTCTGGTAGCTGTCCAGGGCCGGGGAATAGGCGTTGGGGTAGGTCTTGGAGAAGTACTCGCCGCTGGTGAAGAGGAAGAGCTTGTTCTTGATCAGCGGAGCGCCGATGGTGAAACCATAGGTCTGGTACAGCTCATGCGTGTATTTGGAACGCTCGGTCAGGTTCCAGTTGTCCAGCATCTGCTCGGGGCTGCCCGGCGTCGTGCCGATCAGGTCCTCATTGAAGAAATGGGAGTAGAAGGAGCCTTTGACCTCGTTGGTACCGGACTTGGTGATGGTGTTGATCGCACCGCCCGTGAAGCCGCTCTGGCGCACGTCGAAGGGCGCGATCACAACCTGGACCTCCTCGATGGCATCGAACGAGACCGGATTGGCGCCCGTTTGTCCGCCGTTGGTTCCGGAGGCCGCCAGGCCGAAGGAATCATTGGCCACGGCGCCGTCGATCAGGAAGGAATTGTACCGGTTGTTGGAGCCGGAGAACGAGATGCCGCCGTTCTTGTTGAGAGACGCCTGCGGCGTGAACTTCACCACGTCATAGACGCTGCGGCTGATCGTCGGCATCGCCTCGACCTGCTGCAGGTTGAAGCTCGAACCGGCGCCCGTGATGCTGGCGTTGAAAGGCTTCTCACCCACCACGGTGACGGCATTCAACTCGTTGACGGACTTCATCACCGGGTCGATCTCGTAGGCTTCACCCAGCTTGAGCTGGATGTCGTTGTACACGACGGTCGCCATGCCCAGGAAGGAAACCTCCACCTGGTAGGGGCCGCCGACGTGCATGCCGTTGATGAAGAAACGGCCGTCGTTGTTGGTGACGGCATAATACTGCGTGCCGGTCGGCTGATGGACGGCGATGACGGCCGTTCCGGCCAGGGGTTCACTCTCCTCGTCCACGACGCGGCCGACCATGCTGGAGGTCGTCACCTGCGCGAACGCGGCAATCCCAGCAAAAAAGGCCACAGCCATCGTCAGTAAACGTTTAAGTTTGATGATTTGGAACATAGTTATCAGTGTATCGTTAGTTAATTTGCCTATATCTTGCAAGCTAACAAATATATACATTTTCCGGCAATTATTCAACTCCCCCGGCAAGTCATGGCCCTTAGTGAAAGGGTGTAGGAGTAGTTTTATATAAAATAAATTATTTTGATTTAATAAAAAATTCCGTATCTTGCACAAAAGTAATTGATATGGCAACTCTCGTAAATCCTTTTCTTTCAGGGATTAATATCCCAGATGAATACTTCTGCGATCGAAAAGAAGAGACAGAAAAGATGATTAATTGGATTCAAAATGGATTCAATATTGTGCTGAAATCGCCCCGAAGGATAGGCAAATCCAGCCTTATCAAGCATCTTTTCCATCAGGAAATGATTCAGAACCATTACAACACGCTGTTTGTCGATATCTACGGCACAAAAGACATGATCGAATTCCTCCGGGAGTTCCAGAACGCTTTCCTCGATGCCCCTTTCGCAAAGACAAAAAGGGGGATGCGGGATGTGACGGAATTGTTGCGGAGTTTGTATTTCCAAATGAATCTGACCCCAGACGGAGTGCCCGCCGGATTCCGCTTCGGCATCGGACCCGGATCTGACACAATCCTCCCCCTCAGGGAAATGTTCAGATTCCTTGAAAATACAGCCAAACCAACCATCGTAGTCTTCGACGAATTCCAGGCCATCAACGACTACCCGGAGAAAGCATCGGCCATCCTGCGCGGATATGTGCAACAGATGAACAACACCCGGTTCATCTTCTCCGGGAGTTCCCAGCATCTGATGAACCGCATGTTCGAGTATCCGGATGAGCCTTTCTACCGCAGCGCGACATCGCTTGACCTGGACATCATTTCCGCAGATGCCTACTGTAGTTTTTGCCGGGAGATGTTCGGAAAATACGGGAAATCCATCGAGGAAGACGCCATCTTGTTCGCCTATTGTCTGTTTTCCGGCAACACTTACGATATGCAGGCGGTGATGAAACACACTTTCGCACGATCAAACAGGCGGAAAACTGTCTCCCGGGACACAGTGATTCAGACAATCCAGGATATGCTGGACGGCAGGGAACAAGAGTTCCGGGAGGTTTTAAGCAAACTGGGTAACGTAAAAGAAAGGCGCACCTTATTCTGTATCGCAGAAGAAGGTATCGCTTCCGGACTGACCTCTGCGGAAATCATGAAACGTTATAAACTAGACAACGCCTCTTCCGTCCAAAACGCGCTCAAGGTCCTGTCCGGCGACAAACTCAACCTGATCCGCAGAATCGGAAAAGCGACCTATATCCTCCGCGACCGCTTTTTCGAACTTTGGCTGGCCCGAAATAATCAAGTCCTGAAACGGAAATTCGACGAAGCTGAGACACGCTTCAAAATCGAACGCAGCTATCGATAAAAGACCGGGCGGCCCTTACGGGTCGCCCGGATTCGGTTGGTACCTATTTGCTTTCAGGACGTCCGACTAGAAGAAAAGACGGGCGCTGAAGAGCAGTTGCCAGGTGTTGAACGTGTTGCGGTAGCTCTTGATAACAGGTGCATTGAAGGTGTAAACACCCGTCTCATTCGCCTTGCTGATCTCAAGGATGTTCTCAGAGCTGACCTGCTTGGTCAGGCCCCAGTTCGAATTCAGGAGATTGGCGACATTGTTCAAATCGACACCCAACTGGAGCGTCGTAGGCTTCCTGGACGCGTTAAGGATGAAGTCCTGGGCCAGTTTGACATTGAAGCGATGCTGCCAAGGGGCGGCTTTCGCTCCACGTTCAGCGTACTCACCGCGGTGAGCGCTCAGATAGCTGTCCTCCTCGATGAACTTCTTGAAGGCGGCCTTGTTCTCCTCATCCTTGAAGGTCATCTTGGCCAGATCCGCATCCGTAGGGATGTACATCAGGTTCTGAGAACCGCCGACACCGGAAACATCATTCACATAATTGCCACTGCGGACACCGAAGGTATAGGAATAGCGGGTGTAGGAATATGATCCGACATAGCAGTGATTGAAGCCCTCATAGAACATTCCGATGGTGGTGGCAAGATGCTTGCCTTCCTGGATCCGATAACTCACATTGGCAATCACACGGTTCGGGGTGACGAAGGCGGAGTGGCCCAGTTCAGGGACATTCGAACCGTTGACGCTATAATTGCCACCGGAGAACAGGGAGGAGACCTGATCGCCATAGCCTTCCTGAAGGGACTTGGAGTCGCTCCTGGTGTAAGCAGCCATCAGGCTAAGGCCGAAGTTGAAGTCCTTTTTCAAGGTAGCAGTAACGGAATAATATGTTCCGTGAAGATTGTCGATGTTTGTCAGGTAATACGGATTAACCGTTTTGCCCATCGAGTTCTTGATACTCTCGGATTTCCAGCTGGTACGCTTGCCAGGCTCGCCGGGCATCTGAACACCATCACCCTGCACATAACCGAGTTTCTTCGCATAGACGGCATTCATATCGTAGTTAAAGATCCCTTCTACGGAACCCTTGATACCCCAAGGCAGGTTGAAATCAACCGCCAGGGAAGACTTCCAAGTGGTAGGCATCCGGAGATTCTTGTCCAGGATCGTAGCGCCCGTCGGAGCATAAAGCTCGCCCGCTTTGAAGTTACCGCCATAGAGATCCTTCAAGATGTCATCGAGAGAAGCGTGGAAGGACGGTGAATGCTCACCGTTAGCATCAATGAACTGGGCCTGCAGGTTGTTGCTGTTACCCGCCACGGAAACAATCCAGACAAACGGGATACGGCCGGTGTAGAGACCGCTTCCGCCGCGGACGATAAGGCTGCGGTTCTTCAGGACATCCCAGTTGAAGCCGATGCGCGGGCTGAGATTCAGGCGGGCTTTCGGCATATCAGCAGTGCTCATACCTTTCATGGAGGTACTGCTGTTGGCAAGGTTAAGGAACTCCTTATTCTCGTTGTCGGCAATGTTAGGATAGAAAGGAAGTTCGGCACGCAGACCGAGGGTCAGCTTGAAGTAGTCGCTGAAACTAATCTCATCTTGAAGATATGCAGACGCCTGATGGTAGTCGAAAGACGGATACACCTGGGCGAGATCGTCGCGGTTGGAGTGGGTGATAGCGAAGGCTGCAGGCTTGCCACCGGCCTTGAAGGAATCCCAGCTTTCATAAACATAATAGCCGAGACCACCCTGCATATAACCATTCTTAGTCTTGTCATACTCGTACTGGAGACCGGCCACGAAGTTATTCTTGCCGAGGGTGTAGCTGATTTCGTCAGTAGCCACGACCGTATGGACGTCGCGAAGGTTGCCATAGGTGAAGGGATCCGGGCCGAAGGAGGTCAGGACAGCCTTGTTGCCTTTGTAGTTCTCAAGGATATCCACGGTCGGGAAGTTGCCGCCGACGAAACTGCGGGGCTCGTTCTGGTGAGACCAGGTAACACGGAACATATTGGCGCCGCGACCTTCGAAGAGCCGGGAATTCAGTTCGGCTGCCACGGATGTGAAATTCTGATCCGTAGAATAACGGTTGGACTCGAAATATGCCGAATACGTCGAAGAACGGCCATAGACATTGCGGTCGTACGGAGCCGGGCTGATCGGGTTCACCGAAGTGGAGGGAGCGGAAGAATAAGCGTTGTGCGTATGACTGAAACGAAGGTTGAACTTATTAGTCTCGTTAATGTTCCAATCCAGACGTGCCATAAACTTATAGTCCGGAGTGCTGATGGAGTATCCCTGATAGCGGCCCGGATTGTAACCATAAGTCTTATCGAGGAAATCAACCACCTCTTTCATGAAGGACTCGGTCGGACGGAGGACATCCTCGTTCGGGACAAAGTTGGGATCCACACGGCCGGCAGCAGTGCTCACCACCTTGGTGGAACCAGCCTGGATATCGGAGCTATACTCGGCGTTAATAAAGAAGAACAGCTTGTTCTTGATAATAGGGCCACCGACAGTGAGGCCAACGGTGTTGTCCAAGAATTTGGTTTTGGGGAGTTCATCACCCTCAACCACATAACCTCTGACAGCCTGAGATGTGTAATAGTCGTAAGCGGACGCATGGAACTCGTTCGTACCGCTCTTGGTCACGGCGTTGATGGCACCACCAGTAAAACCGGAATGGCGAACGTCAAAAGGAGTGATGTTGACGCTCATTTGTTCGAGGGCATCCAGGGAAATTGGAGCGCCGCCGGCGGGCAAGTTGGAACCGATACCGAAGGCATTGTTGAAAGCAGCGCCATCGATGGTTACATAAGAAGAACGGTAGTTGCCGCCGCCGATCGCCAGACCATTGGAAGTAACCGCCGCTTGAGGCGTAAGCTTCATCACGTCGTTCATGCTGCGGCTGATGGTAGGCATAGCCTGCATCGTCTTCTGACTGATGGAGGTCCCGGCACCGCTGCGGCGGATATTCATGCCCGATTCGGAAGCGTCTGCAGTGAAGACCACGCCTTCCAGACTGACGGACTCATCTTCCAGCGTGATGTCGACAACAGAAGTCTCGGCCAAGGGGGCATACACGCCCTTCACCTTGACATCGCGATACCCGAGCATCTCAACCTGAATCTCATAAGGACCGCCGGGCGTGATGGCGTTCAAACGATATTGGCCGGACCCGTCGGTAACGCTATAATACTGGGTACCGGAAGGAGTGTGGATAGCGATGACAGCTGCTCCTGGAACCGCTCCCTTGGCATCACTGACCTTGCCGGTCAGAGAAGACGTGGTCACCTGAGCATAGGCGACCGTACCCGCAATCAACGTCATGATTGCGAGCAGCATGCTTTTAAAAGCTTTTCTCATAAGATGTAGAAATGGTATAATTAAGATAATAAACTATTTCCGTTATTCGCGGCGCAAAAATACGGCAAAATCTATAGATTCCAATGAGACCGGAAGGATTTTTTTCGTTGTTTTTTCCACAATATTGCCTACCTTTGCCACCGCTTTGACATACGTGGACAGATTTGACTGCTTGCAACCACGTCTAAAAAATGCTAAAATGAAGAATTACAGTTATCTCTTCACCTCGGAGAGTGTATCCGAGGGACACCCCGACAAAGTCGCCGACCAGATTTCAGACGCCATCCTGGACGCCTATCTTACCCTTGACCCCGACGCCCGCGTGGCCTGCGAAACCTTCTGCACGACCGACTGCGTGATGGTCGCCGGCGAGATCACTTCCACCGCCGCCGGCCTGGACATCGAACGCATCATCCGCGACACCATTCGCCGCATCGGCTATGACCGGCCGGAGCTGGGCTTCGACGCCGACACCTGCGAGCTCATCCAGCGCCCGCACGCGCAGAGCGCCGATATTTCCCGGGGCGTGTCCCGGGAGCCCTCGGCCCTGGACCAGGGCGCCGGCGAC
>JAEEGL013292155.1_pt1 | contig 10281 bp, 5 predicted proteins | sample 9134231 | NCBI WGS metagenome assembly JAEEGL01 (sample SAMN16246548, study PRJNA631951) | gut metagenome | biome: gut microbiome; feature: rumen; material: fiber-attached | host: Bos | place: Iran: Karaj | collected 2018-10
CTCTTACTTGCTTAAAATTAGGAAGTGAAAACGGAATTAATGATTTCTTTTTGTCTGCGATATTCTCTAAATATTCTCTAGATATTATCTTATCAAAATCTATTGTCTTTATATATGTATTCTTCCTTCTTTTTATTGTAGTTTGTGGACGACGCTTTCTTTCCTTATTTTTATTTGATTCTTTCTTGCTTTTTATTTTTGGATTTTTAACGTAATTTATATTATTATTCTTCGAAAATAATAATTTAGAATTAGTATAATTATTATTACTTTTTCTTTTAATTTGTTTTTCATAAATATATCTAAATTCTTCATAAGAATCTTTAGATTCAGAAGAAGAAGAATTTAAATCATTTTCATTTTTAACTTCTTCTCCATCAAGAGAAATAATTTCAGAAGTGTTAACATTACTATTAGTAATTTTATTATTATTAGTTGTTGTAGGTCTGGAAGAAAAAGTAGTAGTAACACTAACTGGCCTGGCTGTACCAGGTCTCGTTGGTCTACTCGTTCCACTAAAACCTCTTTTCCACTTATCATTTAATTCCTTATTTATTTTTTCGTTTATATCTAATTCAAAATCATCATTTTCTTCTTCTTCTTCTTTTTCACTTATTTTACTTTCATTTTTACTTTTTTTACTTGAAATTGTATTTTTTATAATTTTTGTACTTTTTTGACTTATTAAACCACTTTCACTATTATTATTATTTTCTTCTGAGAAACTTACTTTAGAAAAAGAACTAAATCTTCTTCTTTTTATTTTTGGAGTGAAAGCTTTTGCAGAATTAAACCTAGGAGAAGAGACTGAAAAAAAAGTTCCTCTTTGAGTTTGTTTATCCATATTAATAAAAGTAGGAGTAATATTTTTTAAAGGATCGTTATGTTCTAAATAATATTTAGTATTATCTTGATGACCTAAAGATGTTCTTTCTTTCATTGTTTTCCAAGGAGGACCAATTAAAGTTCTTTTCCAAACAACATTTTTATTTGGAACATATTTAGTACAATCTGGAGTTGTTTCTATTCTTTTTTTTTTTCTTTCTGACATATGTTTATCATGATATTTAAATGCTTCTTTATTTGTTCTATGATATGCTGTGAAAGGACGTGAAAAATCTTTATTCATTATTTTCCCTTTTTTTTTATTTTCTTGCTCGATTGGTTTTTTTGAATCTAATTGAAATATATCTATGTTATCTTCTATTATATCTAATTGACTATCATCTAAACTTTCTGATATTTTCGGCTTATTTTCACCAAATATGTTATGATAACCGTTACGACGAAGAAAATTTGTTACTGTGCTTCTATCGTTTAATGATGTTTTACGAGATAGTATTTCATCTTTATGTGTTATTATATGGTATTTTTCTGCTGAGTATTTACCTATTATTGAATATGCTCCGTGCCATCCTTTTTGCTCATTTTCTAACATTTATTTTTTATTTTTTTATTAGGTTTTTTTAAAAGTTTTTAAATCAATGAAAATTATTTTTTTTTTTGTAAGATTAAGTCAAGTTTGTGTAGTTGATTTTATAAAATACAATCTATATAAAAAATCTATTAAGTTTTTTCTTTTTTTTATCTTATGATATTGTAATTAATTAATTAATTAGTTAAAGATAATTAAAATATTCAAACCATCAAATATATTGAATTTCTTTTTGATTTATTTTTCCTATTTATTGTATTTCTTTTAAATTTTAATTTATTGACTAGTAGCTATCCTGGAAAAACATCAAACCAAGGCTCACATGGAAATTATCATGATTTAGATGATATATCCCTTACCTTGCCACGTCAACAGGGTTTCTCTTTAACCTTACAGCAGTAATTTCTTGTGATCTTCTGTCAGGAGGTCAAACTTTCCCTTCTCTTTTTCACTTTCTTAATCTTTGCTGTATATCACGAATGACAATTTAAGAAAATTGAAGATAAAAATCTATTTTATTATATTTTACCACACTTTTATACTTTTATTATTTGTTATTTGTCTTTTTTTATTTTTATACATTTTTAAATGAGTAACAGAATAAAATAAAACATAATTTCCTGGAAAAAATAATTAAAAAATCGATGGTAAATTAATAAATAATTTTAAAGCATAATATAAAAGTAAATATTTTATCAAAAAAAAGAAAAAAATATTAAAAAAGTAAAAAATTAGATGAAAAATAAGCCTTTATTATTTAAAGGTGAAAATATTTGACAAAAAAAAAAGAAAATATAGTAAATATGAATAAATAATAAAAACAAAGAAGCAGTGAAAAAGTTTCAGAAAAAGGGTTTTGCAGAAGAATTAAATATGTTTAATGAAGTTTAAGCAAATTTAATTGAATTGATGAAAAATATTTAAAATTAAATATGAAAAAAATTTAACTCATTTAAAAGATTAATAGTTTTTATTAATTAAATGATTTTTTTTTTATTTGTTTTTAAAGGATTTTATTTATATTATTTTAAGTATTATATAATATAAATATATTTATGCCTTATAACTTTTTTGTTGTATTTTTCTTTTTCTAAAAGGTTATTTTAATATTGTTATTTTTTAAATATCATTTTTTAAATTTTTAAGAATTTAAAAAAGTGATTTCAAAATGGAAAATATATATTTTATAATAAATAAATGAACAAAAATATTTCAAAAGGGAAATTTGATTTGTTTAATGCAATAAAATATATTAATAAAAATGAGAAGTCAAAACCTTTTATTTTAAGAGATATTCAAAATCAAGTAAAGTCTCATTTATATAAACAATTTAGTCCTCAACCAGAAAAAACAAAAAATAAAATAAATTTAAAATATAATTTTTCTTCTGTTTCATCATCTTCAACAAAAACAAATATAACAGAAAGAGAAATGCCAAATAATAACAATATAATAAATTCTTTTAAAAATGAAGAAAATAATAATTGTCAATATAAACATTTAAATACAGAAAGCGATAAATTAGAAGACAATATTATTCAAAATAATAATTTAAAAATTATAGAAAATAGAATTTATAAACATAAAAGAAATAATAGTTATGTAACTAAATTAAATAAAAATATAAATAATTTAGATAATATTAATTTAAATAATGAAAATAAAAAAAAACAAGATTACTCAAATAATAAACTTATAAAAGGAAGAAATTATTCAAACTCAAGTAAAAAATCTTTATTAAATTATTCTTTGTTTATATCAAATTTAATTAAGTTAGAAGATATATTATTAATATCACAAAGAATAGAAGTAATATTAAAAAAAATTAATTGTCAAAATATATTATATGATGAAGGAGTAAGTCAAGAATGTTTTGAATATTGGATATTTTATTTTAATAGTTCTTTACCTGAAAATTATACTTCTTATTTTAGTAATGTTCATCATGTTATTGTTAAATCTTCTAATAATGTAGAACTTTTTACTATTATTTTAGCTTATCATTTATCTCTTAATTCGAAAACTTATAAAAATTATAAAATGATTTTAGGAGAAATATTTCCTTTAATTAAAAAGAATTTTTTATTAATTATTAGGAAATTAATAAATGAAATTTATGAAAAAGAAGATGAGATGTTTTTATATAATAATCAAATTTATTTAAATAAAATAAATGAAATTTTAAATGATAATAATCAAAAAGAAAAATATGAAAAAGAAATAATATCAAATATAATAGATAATAGTAAATTAATAACAGAATATATAAAAATAATATTAACTCAATATCAAAATGATAATAAAATTAATGGAAAAGAATTAATAATACTATTTAATAATTTATCAAAATTACCAAATAAAGCAATTAATGAATTTTTTTTTGATAAAATTTTTCATATTAAAGATAAGGAAGGATCAATAACAAATATAATTAAATTAAATAACATTTCAAATATTAATAAAATTAAAGTACCATATATAACTAATCCATTAAAAAAGAAATATTCTTTGGTTTTAGATTTGGATGAAACATTAATTTTAGTTAAAGTGTTAAATAATACTAATAAAGGAGTTCTTCATTTTCGTCCTTATTTATTTGAATTTTTAAATACTTTATTTCCTTTATATGAATTAATTTTATTTACTACTTCAACTTATATTTATGCTGATAGAATTTTAAATGAAATTGAATTTAAAAAAAAATATTTTTCTTATAAGTTTTATAGAGAACATTCTATTATTAAAGGAAAAGAATTAATTAAAGATATTTCTAGAATTGGAAGAAATATGAAAAAAATTTTAATAGTTGATAATAATTTAAGTAATTTTAAAGTTAATCAAGAAAATGGAATTTTAATTTTTCCTTTTTATAATGAAAAAAATAAAGATTCTTCTTTATTAGAATTAAAGAAAATTTTATTAAAAATATATTATAAAAATTATGAAGATTTAAGGGAAGCAATAAAAGATTTTAAAAATGATATAATAATGAAAGTAAGTTTACCTGATTAAAATATATATATTTAATTATTTTTTTGTAATTAAACAATAAAAAAATAAAGTATTATAAATATATATATTATTAAATTTCATTTTTTCTTTTTTTTACAACTAGTTTTTCATATTTTTTTTTTTAATAATTTATTATAAAGATTATTATTTTGTTTAAAATATATAATAAGATTTTTTAAACTTGTTTATTATTTTTATATTCTAATTCAAATCTAATTTTTATGTTTTTTTCTAGAAAAAATGAATGATAATTATTCAGAAAATGAGAAAATATATGAAGATACTAAAGAATTAAATAAAGAAAAAAAAGTAAACTTTAAAGAAGTAAATACAAATATAATTGATATTGTTTCTTTATCTTCAAAATCAAAAAAATTATTAATATTAAGAATATTAATACTTTCATTATGTGTATTATTTTTTCCAATGGAAAGAATAATTGAAAAAAAGTTAGAATCATTTGAAAAAAAAATTCTAGTTGCAAAAATAAATAATTTATTAAATGGCACATTTTTTAAAGAAAAATATTTTGAAATATTTTCATATTATTGTTTTGAAATTTTTGGTGGTAAAGATTCAATAATAATATATGTGAGTATAGTATATTTTTTATTTCATCCTTTCATTGCTTTAAAGCTTGTTTTTGTAACAAATATAATATATTATGGAATAATAATATTACAAATGTTATTTAAATCTTATAGACCTTTATGGGAAAGTACACAATTTTATTTTTGTAATACTAATTATGGAAATCCTTCGATAAATTATTTCTTTGACTCCTTTTTTTTTCTTTATATTCTTATTTCTTTTAGATTAGTTGATCAAAAAAAAAGATTAAATTTTTCTAAAAAAATTCTTATTTTAATTTTTTATTGTTGTTTTATTATTCAATATGGAATAACTTCTATTATTAATCAAATACATTATATTTACCAATTAATTTTTACTTTATGTATATCTTTAATTTTAATTTGTTTAATGATTGATTTTGATACAATTATTCATAATTTTATTTTTAAAGCTTTAAAAAATGTATATAAAAGTCGACAATATAAAATGAAAATATTTTTCTATATATTAGGAATGACAATAATTTCAGCATTATTATTATTTTTTATAGAAGATAATAATTTAAATGAAATAAAAGCTAATTTGAAAATAAGTAAAAAATGTGAATTATTTGATTTAGAAAATATAGGAACTAAAAGTTCTTTTTTAGAAATAGATTTTATATTTGGTATAATAGGAGCTTTTTGGGGAGCTTCATTTACTTTAGAAAATAATATAGAAAAATGGTGGGATGATAATATAGGATATTCTATCTTAAAAATTACTTGTGCTATTATTTTAAATATTATATTAATTTTACTACATAAACCTTTCACTTCTTTATCTTTTGAAATTTTCTTTCTTTTTCAATGTTTTACTTATTTTATTAGAACTTATTTAATTTTTGGAATTTTACCTTTTATTTTTGATAAATTTAGGAAAAAATCAAAAAATAATGAAGGAATTAATTTATTTAAAACTTCTATTTTTTCTCAAGGAGAAAATGAGGATAACGAATATTTAGTGATTGATTATATAAAAAATGAAAAAATGAATTTAGAAAATAATAAAAAGAAAAATATTAAAAGCACTCTAATTGAAAATGTAGAAAAGCATTTAAATGAAGATGGATTAGAATTTTATTTAACTGAAGAAAATGGAGAAATTTACCAAAAATCAGATAATAATATTTCTTTATTTTCAGATGAATTAAATGAAAATTAATATTTACTTAATTTTCATATAATATTGTAAATATACTTTATAACTTTTTTATTTATTCTAACTCTTTCAAAGCTTCTTCTAAATAATTATTATCAAAAGGAATTTTAAAAAAATTAATATCATTATATTTATCATTATCTAATTCATCAACAAGTAAATTTCCTTTTTGATTTTTAATATCTTCTTCTTTTTCAGAACTTTTAACTTCATCAGTAAATTCAAAATCATCAATATTAACAGAACCAATATTATCTTTATTATTTTTATTATCATTATTAAACCAATTATCTTCATTATCGTTATCATTAAAGAAATTATCTTCTTTTTCAAAAGGATTTTTTTCTTCTTCTTTTTCTTTTTCATTTAATTCAATTTCTAAATTATTTTTATCACATAATTTATTTTCATATAATCTAACTACTTCACTAACATTATTTTTAAAAAATTCATTCCAATCATCGTTAACATATTTTTGCATTGATTCACAAATATAATTTTTACTTGAAGTACTTTTTCTTTCTTTATTTTCATTAATTAATCTTTCATTATCAAAACCAAAACTATTTTTAAATTTATTAAAAATATCATTTCCTTCTGGTCTATTTACAAAATTTATACTTCCTTCTCTTGATCTATTAAATAATAATAAAGGTATTCCACCAATAACAGAATTAATTTTATAACTTAAACTAATTAAAAAAGGATAATACCCATGAGTAATTGTATTATTTGAAGTAAATTTAAATTTATTATTTTCATTTTCTAAAATATTATTCTTTATTATATTTATTATTTGAAGTTTTTCAAATAAATATTGTGAAAGTTCTATATGGTAATTAGCATCTTTTAAATAATTTTTAAATAATGATAATAATGATAATTGATATATATTATTCCATTCATATTTAAATAAATAATTAAAAGATATTTGAAAGAAATTTGATTTAATTAATAATTGATCATAAATATTATTAATATCAATAAAATAAGGAAATAAAGAAGAAAAAAATTCAATTATTTTTACTCTAAATATTCCTAAAGGTTTAATTTCTGATTCATTAAAAACTGATTTTATTGGATTTAATTTTGAAAAAGTTTCTTCTTTTTGATTATAATTATCTATAAAATTATCAAAGGTATTTAATATATTTTCACTTAAATTTGTATGAATTACTTTTTGATTATCATCTAATTTTGGCTTTGTTACATTTTCACTATTTGATATCATAAAAGTTAATAAAGATAATATTTCTGAATAATTACTTTTTATTTGTAAATTATTTATATTTTCTTCTGAATTTAAATCTACTTTTAAATTTAAAAATAATGTTGTAAATATTCTTTCATTTTCCATTATTTCTTTTAATATTGTTTTTGTTTCAAATATATCTGTTAACATTAATACTATACTTGAAATTTTTTCTCTTTCTTCATTTATTTTTAAATTTGAAAATATTTTTTCTATTAATTCTATTCTAATTTTAAATAATTCTTCATTATTATTTTCATTGATATAATTTTCAAATAATAAAAATTTAGATAATAAATCTGCAATTGATTTTCTATATGAATGATAAATAAATTTTTCAAGAATATCTTTTCTTTTAATAAAAAAGTAATTTATTAAAGTTATTGGTTTCTTAAGGAATAACATAATTAAAAATTTAGAGAAATATCCTGTAAGAACATAATTTAATTCAGAATCAGTTTCAACAAAAGATAAAAAATAATCTAATAATTCTATTTTATCATTAGGATATTCATTTATTTTTTTTTCTTCTTTATTTTCTTCTTTATTTTCTTCTTTATTTTCTTCTTTTTTTTCTTCTTTGTTTTCTTCGTTTATTTCTTTTTTATTTTCTTCTTTTATTTCTTCTTTACTTTCTTCTTTATGTAAATTATCATTTTTTTCTTTAATAGAAAAATCATTGGAAGAATTTTTATTTTCATTGATCTTCTCTTTATCTTCTTTTTCTTTTAATTCTGAATTTGTCATAAGAAATAAATCAGAGATGCTTGGTTCATCACAATTTAATAATTCAGAAGCAATGAATGGAAATTTATGTCCTTTTAATTGATCATCTTCTTTGGGTTCAATTATAATATAATTTATAAGAGATTTAATTTTATCCTTTGAAAAAAATTTTAATAATTTTGGATTTTGATTTTTTAATTCTTGAATAATTTCTTCTTCAATTAATAAATCTTCTAAAGTTGAATTAGGATTATCTAATTTTTTTTCAACTTCAATAGAAGTTAATTTCATATTATTAAATGTTAATCCTGAAAGAAAACCTAAATTCCCAAAAAACATTTATAAAAGTTTAAAAAATAAAAAAAATTAAACTTTAAAATAATATATTAAATTATAACAATTATTATATTTTATATATTATAATTATAATATTCACATCTTTCTTTTTCTTCTTCTTGACAATTTTTTAATTCATAATTAATTCATCGAAACCTATTAAAATTTCTTTAGAAATTTTATTGTTGATTTCCTTTTCAATGTAATATCGAAACATAATTTTTAGATAAATTTTGAATAACATAATTTTTTGATTTATTTATTAATAATTCATTTACAGGAAGAACGATTATTATTGATCTTAATTTGAATTATGAAAATTTAATTTTTTTCTTATTTGATTATCTATTTGATAAGAAAGAAAAAAAACAAAAATTTTTAATTTAAAAATAACTAAACAAATATATTCCAAAATAAATTTGAATGATATTACTATAATAGAAGAAAATAACCAATTATCATTTAATATTCATAAAAAAATTATATTTTTTATCATTATCATTATATATCACATCCTCTTTATCACAACAAATTAAAATTCTATAATAGAAAAAATAAATTATCATTACCGTTTTTTTTCTATTGTTAATTTAAATATCTTTTTTAATTATTTAAAGATAATATATTAAAACAAATGATAGTTAATTCTAAAATACAATTTAACTCAGTAACAACAAATAATTTCTTTTTTGAAAATTTATTAGATCAAAAAGTAAAAATCTAATAACATTAGCCTATATATTTAAAGTAATAATAAAATTTTTTTTTTTTATTATAATCTTTATCAATTTTTTCAAAACAAAAATTAATTGAACAAAAATTACAACAATAAAAATAGTAATCTCCATAAAACAAATCACATCAACAAAAATTTTAAAAAATAACTATCATCTTGAGTTTTAAATAGTATATGAAGATTATTGTAAAAATTACTTATTAATCTTTACCATGATTTTTTCTTTTTTTTCTGTGGGTATTATATATCTAATATATCAATTATTCTATCTTTTCTTTCTCATAATTTCTTCTCTTTTTTTTAAATATTCTTATGTAAAAAACAATAAAAAAATAATAAATTTATTGTTGAATTAATATATGTTAATCATATATAATAATATTTGGAATTCTATTACATTTATTTCTTTATTCAAAATCCTTTCCGAAGAATTATTATAATTAATTAGTGTTTATAATATGATTTGTAGTAAAAAATATAAATAAAAAATCACACATTTTCAATATTTTAATTATGAATAGATATTTATATTAATAGTATTTATTATATTTTCTTTTGATGAGATAATAAATCATTTCCTCCTATGAATTCAGTTTTATTTTTGTTTTTTAAAATTCAAATATACTAAAGTAAACTTATTGAAGTTGAATTAATGAAAATATATTTCATTAAAATAATTAAATAAAAGATGTTATCATCATTAAAACATAAAATTGAGAATTAAATTTAAATTCATATTTTCTTCTTTAATTTCTATTTTATTCATATCAATTAATCAATAATAAATTCTTTAATTTCTTATATTATATAACTTATTAATAATTGATGTTTATGTAACTCTTCTAAATTAATCTTAGCTTCATAAATTGTATTCTCTTTTTCTATTGATCTATTAATTAAATCTAAATCAGATGATAATTTAATTAAATATTTTTTATATTGTTTTTGAATTGATGTATTATCTAATATCATTGATTCCATTTATATAAATATATTTTTTAAATTAAGTTA
>JAEEGL013292964.1_pt1 | contig 10281 bp, 9 predicted proteins | sample 9134231 | NCBI WGS metagenome assembly JAEEGL01 (sample SAMN16246548, study PRJNA631951) | gut metagenome | biome: gut microbiome; feature: rumen; material: fiber-attached | host: Bos | place: Iran: Karaj | collected 2018-10
AGTTCTACGGCGGGTCCGATAGAGCGTATGCCTTCGGGCGTGAGGTGCTGGAAGGTGATTTGGCGGTGGTAGCTGTCCAGGTTCACGCCGTTGTAGGCCAAAGCGTAGCCGTTGGTGGGCAGGGTGTGATTGGTGCCGCTGGCATAGTCGCCGGCACTCTCGCAGGCGTAGTGGCCAAGGAACACACTTCCCGCATTCACTACCTCGGCGGCCAGCTGCTCGTAGTCATCGGTGGCCAGAATGAGGTGCTCGGGGGCGTAAGCGTTGGCCAGCTGCATGGCTTCCTGCTTGTCAGCAACCAGCACCAGCTGGCTGTTGTCGAGGGCCTTGGAGGCAATCTCTTTGCGGGGCAACAGCTGCAACTGATTTTCAACCTCGTCTTTTACTTGGTTGAGCATGTTTTCGCTCGTGGTGATGAGCAGCACCTGCGAATCGGGGCCGTGCTCGGCCTGTGAGAGCAGGTCGGCTGCTACAAAGCGGGCATTGCTGGTTTCGTCAGCCACCACACACACCTCCGAGGGACCTGCAGGCATGTCGATGGCACAGTCGTGGAGCGACACTTGCTGCTTGGCGGCCATGACATACTGGTTGCCTGGGCCAAAAATCTTATACACCTTGGGTATGCTCTCGGTTCCGTAGGCCATGGCGCCAATGGCCTGAACGCCCCCAGCCTTGAATATGCGGCTCACGCCGGCCACGCGGGCTGCCACCAGAATGGCGGGATTCACCTTGCCTTGGCTGTTGGGGGGTGTGCAGAGCACTATCTCGCGGCAACCGGCAATCTTGGCGGGTGTGGCAAGCATCAGCACGGTGGAGAACAGAGGTGCTGTGCCTCCGGGAATGTAGAGTCCCACTTTCTCTATAGGAACGCTCTTTTGCCAGCAGGTGACTCCCGGCTGAGTCTCAACGGGCTTGCCCTCGAACCGCTGCGACTCATGGAAAGCCTTGATGTTGTGGTGCGCCAGCACGAGTGCGTCGTGCAGGTCTTTTGCCACAAGTTGTTCGGCCTCGTTCATTTCGGCTTCGCTCACGGCCAAAGAGTCGAGCTGGGCATGGTCGAACTTGGCTTCGTATTTTCTGACGGCCGAGTCGCCGTTTTGGCGCACGTCGTCGAGCACACCGTTGACAACAGCATTAAGTTGTGAAACGTCTAAGTGAGGGCGTTCCACAATGGTTTTCCATTCTTCTTGGCGGGGATATCTGATGATGTTCATGAGTGTTCTCTTTTTACGTTCTTGCCTCTTGTGTAACTCTACAGAATCATCTTCTCGATGGGGGTGACCAGAATACCCTGTGCACCCAGTTCCTTCAGCTTGCCAATGATTTCCCAGAAGCGTTTCTGGTCGAGCACGGTGTGAACCGAGCACCATTCATCGTCGGCCAGCGGAATGATGGTGGGGCTTTTCAGGCCGGGCAGCACCTCGATGATTTCTTTCAGGCGGGCTTTGGGCGCGTTCATACGCACGTACTTTTTGTCTTCGGCCTGTCGGACGGCCTCAAAACGGAAGAGCATGTCGGCCAGTATCTGGCGTTTCTCTTCGCTCATCTGCCGGTTAGCTATGAGCAGGGCCTCGCTCTGCATCACCACTTCCACCTCGCGCAGGTTGTTGCTCACGAGTGTCGAGCCGCTGCTCACGATGTCGAAGATGGCGTCGGCCAGTCCGATGCCCGGGCTGATTTCCACGCTTCCTGTAATGACGTGGATGTCGGCTTTGATATGGTGCTGATTAAGAAACTGCTGCAGGATGAAGGGGTAGGAGGTGGCTATCTTCTTGCCGTTGAACCATTCCACGCCCGGGTAGTTGATGTCTTTGGGTATGGCCAGCGACAGGCGGCATTTGCTGAATCCCAGCCTATCTACGATGTCGGCCTCCTCATGGCGCTCCACAAACTCGTTCTCGCCAACGATGCCCAGGTCGGCCACTCCGCTGGCCACGCTCTGCGGAATATCGTCATCGCGCAGGTAAAGCACCTCGAGCGGGAAGTTGGAACTTTGCACCAGCAACGTGCGGCGCGAAGCGCTGACTTTGATGTCGGCCTCGGCCAACAAATTCATCGTGTCGTCGAAGAGACGGCCTTTCGACTGTACTGCTATTCGTAACATACTACTCATAAATCACTAAAAATCTTAAAAAGTCGCTAATGTGGGTGCAAAAATACTCAAAAAAGAACAAATATGCAAGATTTTGATTACTTTTGCACTCGTTTAGCCGCAAAATGAAGGTTACACGTTGTCAATTTGAAAACTAAAACGCATATATATACGCTCGCTCTGCTTCTTTTGCTGATTGCTTGCAAGCAGGAGAAGCCCGACAACCGCATCATTACCCCGTGGGGCGAGGTGAAGGAAGACTCTATTCCCACCACCGATGAGTTCACCATGAAGGATATGGTGACCAACGGCGAGCTGATTATGCTTACCATGAGCGGGCCTGAGACTTACTACGACTATCACGTCCACGGCATTGGCACCCAGTATTTGCTCTGCAACAGATTTGCCCGTACACTGGGGGTGAGTGTGCGCGTAGAAGTCTGCAAGGACACGGCCGAAATGGTGAACCGCCTGGCCAAGGGCGAGGCCGATGTCATAGCTTTTATGTTGCCCCAAAAGATGAAAGGCACCGACAGCCTGCGCTTTTGTGGAGCCAAGAACGATTCGCTCCATGTCTCGTGGGCTGTGCAACAGAAGAACACCGAGCTGGCCGACACGCTTGACCGCTGGTTCAACCCGCAGCTGGTGGCTGAGGTGAAGAAAGAAGAGGCTTTCCTGCTTTCGGCTCGGAGTGTGAAGCGGCGCGTGTTCTCGCCAATGCTCAACCGCAAGGGTGGTGTGATATCGCATTACGACAAGTTCTTCATGACCTATGCTCCCATGGCGCGTTGGGACTGGCGGCTCATGGCGGCACAATGTTACCAGGAGTCAACATTCGACCCCAAGGCACGCTCGTGGGCTGGTGCCTGCGGACTTATGCAGATTATGCCGGGTACTGCCGACCACTTAGGGCTGCCGCGCAACAAAATGTACGACCCCGAGGCCAACATTGCCGCAGCCGGCAAGTATTTGCAGGAACTCTCGGGTTACTTTAACGATATTCGCGACCGCAAGGAGCGCGTCAACTTTGTGCTGGCCAGCTATAATGGTGGCTACCACCATATTCGCGACGCTATGTCTTTGACTCAGAAGCACGGACGCAATCCTCAGCGTTGGCGCGAGGTGTCGGAGTTTGTGCTCAAGCTGCGGCAGCCTGAGTATTATCGCGATCCCGTTGTAAGACATGGTTACATGCGCGGCAACGAGACCGTAGATTATGTGGAGAAAATACAGCTGCGCTACGACCAGTATCGTGGCGTGGCACGTCCGTCCACCATGCCGCCAGGCAGCGGCACCTACCGCACTCCCCAAAAAGCCCGCCATAAGCACAGATTTCACGTTTAGGCATTTTTGAACGGAAGTTTGGCGGCGTTTTTTTGGCTGTTCTCTTTTTATTGGTTGAAAATCGCAAACGTTTTCAGCGGGATTTTGAAAAAACGTCCGCAAATTGTTGTGTATGTCTTGGAAAAACGTTACCTTTGCAATGCAATCTCAACATAGCAAATAGGGAGATAGCCTGAAAAACAAAAATAGCACATGAGCGACAAGATAAAGCACAAGGGTATCATCGAGTCCACCGACGGTGGAGTCGTACGTGTGCGCATTGTGCAGTCAGCTGCATGTGCCAGTTGTAGGGCTGCCCGCCATTGTAGTGCATCGGAGAGCAAGGAAAAGCTGGTAGAGGTGTTTCAGTCTCCCGGCACTCATCAAAAAGGCGACGAGGTTGTGCTCGTGGCCTCCAATGCAGTAGGTGCCCGGGCGGTGATGTATGGCTTCGGGCTGCCGTTTGTCATCATGGTCTCGGCTGTGTGGCTCATTTCGCGTTTCACCAGCAGCGAGCCGCTGGCCGCCTTGGGAGGCATAGCGTGTTTGGTGCCCTATTATGCGGCACTTTACCTGTGCCGCGACAGGTTGCGCCAAAAGTTAAGTTTCAGTATCGAAGAGTGAGCAAAACCTTAATCGAACAAGATTTGTTTTTTATAATAACACTTCAACATTCGGAAAACAACTAAAACAATATCAAATCATTATGAATTCAATTTTAATTGCAGTAATTGTATTGGGTGGCATCGCGCTGATAGCGGCTGTCGTTCTCTACGTGGCCTCCAAGAAATTTGCTGTTCAGGAAGACCCCCGTGTGGGGCAGGTGGCCGCTGTGTTGCCAGGTGCCAACTGTGGCGGCTGCGGTTTCCCTGGCTGTTCGGGCATGGCCGACGCTCTGGTAAAAGCCAGTGAGAAGGGCTCGCTCGAGGGGCTGAATTGTCCCGTTGGCGGTAGTGACGTGATGGCACAGGTTGCCGACCTGCTGGGTATGGCCATTGCCAACACCGACCCGATGGTGGCTGTGGTGCGTTGCAACGGCACATGCGAATTGCGCCAGCGCATAGCTGTGTACGACGGTCTGCAGACATGCTCGGCCGTCAATGCTTGTGGAGCTGGCGAAACTGCCTGCGGATATGGTTGTCTGGGCTGTGGCGACTGTGTGAGCGCCTGCCAGTTTGATGCCATCCGCATGAACTCTGAGACAGGTTTGCCCGAGGTTGACGAAGAAAAGTGTACGTCGTGCGGAGCTTGTGTGAAGGCCTGTCCGCGCCACATCATTGAGCTGCGCAAGAAAGGCCCCAAGAGCCGCCGCATTTATGTGCGTTGCGTGAACAAAGACAAGGGCCCGGCTGCCATGAAGGCTTGCAAGGCTGCTTGCATCGGATGCGGCAAGTGTGTGAAAGAGTGTAAGTTCGAGGCTATCACGGTTGAGAACAATGTGGCCTACATCGACTTCAACAAGTGCCGTCTGTGCAAGAAGTGCGTTGAGGCATGTCCCACGAAGGCTATTACCGCCCTCAACTTCCCTGCACCTAAGCCAAAGCCTGCTGTGGTGGAAGAAAAGCCAGCGGCAGAACCGAAGCCTGCTTCAGAGCCAAAGCCTATGGCTGAGCAAAAGAAGCCGGTAGAGCAAAAGGACGAGAAAGTAACCGAAAGAAAGGAGGAACAAGCATGAAATTACGTACATTCAGAATAGGCGGCGTTCACCCCGAGGAAAACAAGCTGACCCACGAGGTGGCTACGGTGGTGGCCGCATTGCCAAAACAAGCCATATTCCCGCTTTCTCAGCATATTGGCGCACCCGCCAAGCCCGTGGTTCAGAAGGGCGACAAGGTGAAAGTAGGAACATTGATAGCCGAGGCTGGAGGATTTGTTTCGGCGCCTATCTTCAGCTCTGTTTCGGGCACCGTGTTCAAGGTAGATACGGCCATCGATGCCACCGGCTATCGCAAACCCGTAATTATTATTAATGTAGAGGGCGACGAGTGGGAAGAAAGCATCGACCGCTCTGACAAACTGGAGCAGCTGTCCGACCATCCCGAGCTTACGCCCGAAGAAATAGTCGAGCGTGTGAAGAACGCTGGTATTGCCGGAATGGGTGGTGCCGGGTTCCCCACATTCATCAAACTCTGTCCGCCGCCTACGGCCAAAGCCGAATGTGTGATTATCAATGCTGTGGAGTGTGAGCCCTACATAACTGCCGACTACCGCCTGATGATGGAGCATGCCGACGAGATTCTGGTGGGCCTCGACCTGCTGATGAAGGCAGCCAAGGTGGAGAAAGGCTATATTGGCATTGAGGACAACAAACCCAAGGCCATCGAGCTGTTCGAACAGAAGACCTCAGGCAATTCGCGTGTGGAGATTGTGCCTCTGGCCAAGAAGTATCCGCAAGGCGGCGAGAAACAATTGGTCGATGCCGTTATCCGCCGTCAGGTGCCTGCTCCGCCCGCCATTCCCGTGAATGTGGGTGCCATCGTGCAGAACGTGGGAACGGCTTTTGCCGTCTATGAGGCTGTGATGAAGCACAAACCCTTGTTCGAGCGCTACACCACTGTCACGGGCAAACGTCTGGCCAAGCCCGGCAACTTCCTTGTGCGCATGGGAACGCCCATGCGAGACCTCATCGAGGTGTGTGGCGGAATGCCTGAGGGCGACAACAAGGTGCTGGCTGGTGGTCCCATGATGGGCAAGGCGCTTACCACCATCGATGTGCCCATTTGCAAGGGTACCAATAGTGTAACCATTCTTACCGACGACGATGCCCGCCGCAAAGAGCCGCAGCCCTGCATTCGCTGTGCCAAGTGTGTGTCGGCATGTCCCATGGGGCTGGAACCCTATCTGCTGGCCACGGTAAGTGCGCATCACGACTGGGAGCGTGTAGAGGCCGAGGACATCACCTCGTGCATAGAGTGCGGCTCGTGCCAGTTTACGTGTCCTGCCCACCGTCCGCTGCTCGACAACATACGTTTGGGTAAATCAACAGTAATGGGCATCATCCGTGCCCGCAACGCTAAAAAGTAATTTTTCGTCATGTCAAATAATAAATTAATAGTTTCGTTATCACCGCATGCGCACGGCTCCGACAGTGTGGAGAAAAACATGTATGGCGTGATTATTGCGCTTATCCCCGCGTTGCTCGTCTCGCTCTGGTTTTTCGGCATTGGCTCGGCCATTGTGCTTGCATCGAGTGTGGTGGCTTGTGTCTTCTTTGAGTGGGCCATCAACAAATACATACTCCGTCGCGAGCAAACCACCGTTTGCGATGGATCAGCCATTCTTACCGGCTTGCTGCTTGGTTTCAACCTGCCTTCCAACCTGCCCATCTGGATTATTGTACTGGGCGCTCTGTTTGCCATCGGCGTAGGCAAGATGTCTTTCGGCGGTTTAGGACAGAATCCTTTCAACCCCGCTTTGGTAGGCCGTTGTTTCCTGCTCGTCAGCTTCCCGGCTCAAATGACTTCGTGGCCGAAGGTAGGGCAGCTCACCTCTTATCTCGACGCTGAGACCGGTGCTACGCCGCTGGCCATCATGAAAGAGGCTATCAAGAAAGGCGATTCAAGCGTGCTCGACCAGCTTCCCAGCTCGCTCAACATGCTGCTGGGCACAGCCGACGGTGGCGTGCTTGGAGCCGGAGCCCTGGGTGAGGTTTGCGCGCTGGCCCTGCTACTTGGCTTAGTGTATATGCTTTGGAAACGCATCATCACCTGGCATATTCCGGTGAGCATCATCGGCACAGTATTTGTGTTCAGCGGCCTGCTCCATCTGGCCAACCCCGTGTATGCCAATCCCGTGGCCGAAATCCTGAGCGGCGGACTCATGTTGGGTGCCATCTTCATGGCCACCGACTACGTCACCTCGCCCATGACCGGCAAAGGCCAAATCATCTATGGTGTGGCCATCGGATTCCTTACCGTAGCCATCCGCAACTGGGGCTCTTATCCTGAGGGCATGTCGTTTGCCATTCTGATTATGAACGCCTTTACGCCGCTCATCAATTTCTATGTGAAACCCAAACGATTCGGCGAAGTGCCGGCCAAAAACTAATAACAGAGGAGGAACGTAATATGGAAAAACTGAAATCATCTGTAACCAATATGGTGCTGGTGCTCACAGGAGTAGCAGTCATCACAGGTGCAATACTGGCCTATATCAACCACATCACCGAAGCTCCCATTGCCTTGCAAAAAGAAAAGGCCCTGGCCGACGGCATCAAGGCTGTGATGGGCGGCGGCGAACTGACCGTCTCGAAAACCGATACCGTAAGGCAGAACGACGCTAAGGGCAAGGAACTCACTTATATCATTTACCAGACCCAGGATGCTCAGAAAAAAGACCTTGGTGCTGCCGTAGAAAGTACCACAGGCGGATTCGGGGGCAACCTGAAGGTGCTTGTAGGTTTCGACCCTGACGGAAACATTCTTGGCTACACGCTCCTGGAGCATGCCGAAACACCCGGACTGGGTGCCAAGGCCGACAAGTGGTTCCAGAAAGGTGAGAAGGGTGACATCATCGGCAAGAACCCCTCCGAGGAACTCATTGTGAGCAAGGACGGCGGCAAAATAGATGCCATTACCGCATCGACCATTACCAGCCGTGCCTTCCTCTTGGCCGTCAACAATGCCTATAAAGCCTATAAGGCCACTCCCGTTGACGCACAGAGCGGAGCCACCAAGCAAGTGAAGAATGAGCAATGAAGACGTGCAGGCCCCTACATTGTATATTTGTAAATTGTAAATTGTAAACAGAAAATACATATTATGAATTACTTCAAAATAATTTCCAACGGCATCGTCAAGGAGAACCCGACCTTTGTGCTCATGCTGGGTATGTGTCCTACGCTGGCCACCACCACCAGCGCCATCAACGGTCTCTCCATGGGCCTTGCCACCATGTTTGTGCTCATCTGTTCGAACATTGTGGTGTCGCTCATCAAGAACCTCACACCCGACAAGGTGCGCATACCTGTGTTCATTGTTGTGATTGCCTCGTTTGTAACCATTCTTCAGATGGTCATGCAGGCTTACGTGCCCTCTATCTATGCCTCGCTCGGATTGTTTATCCCTCTGATTGTGGTGAACTGTGTCATTCTCGGGCGAGCCGAGTCGTTTGCCTGTAAGAATGGTCCCGTCGAGAGTCTTATGGACGGCATTGGCATAGGCCTTGGCTTTACGCTCGGACTGACCCTCCTCGGCATTGTGCGCGAGCTGCTGGGCGCAGGCTCTGTGTTTGGCCTCACCCTCATGCCCGAAACCTACAACATGCTGCTCTTCGTACTTCCTCCGGGCGCTTTCATCACCCTCGGCTTCCTCGTTGCCATCGTCAACAAAGTGCGTGGCTAAGGCTTTTGCGCTCAGTACATATAATGTTCAAAGTTCAATGTTCAAAGCTCAAAGAATAACGAATATATGGAATACATACTGATATTTATCTCAGCCATCTTTGTCAACAACATTGTGTTGTCGCAATTCCTTGGCATTTGCCCGTTCCTGGGTGTATCGCAAAAAGTGAACACATCGCTGGGCATGTCGGCTGCTGTGGCATTCGTACTCACGCTGGCCACCATCGTCACCTACCTGGTGCAGTATTATGTGCTCAATCCCTTTGGCTTGCAATATCTTCAGACCATAGCTTTCATTCTGGTGATAGCCTCGTTGGTGCAGATGGTCGAGATTGTGCTCAAGAAAGTGTCGCCGGCACTCTATCAGGCCCTCGGCATATTCCTGCCCCTCATCACCACCAACTGCGCTGTGCTGGGTGTAGCCATTCTGGTCATTCAGAAAGACTATTCGCTTTTGCAGAGCATCGTGTATGCCTTCTCTACGGCCATCGGCTTCGGACTGGCTCTCACGGTATTTGCCGGCATACGCGAGCAGATGGCGCTGGCCAATATTCCCAAGGGCATGCGTGGCACGGCCATTGTGCTCGTCACGGCAGGTCTGCTCTCGCTGGCCTTCATGGGATTCTCGGGAGTTGACGGCGGTCTGCGCACCTTGTTCGGACTGGAGTAAGCAAACAGAAGTTACAAGGAGTTACAGGGAGTTAAGAGGTCTTTTGACCTCTGGAGTTAGCGGATATTAGCTTGAACTTCATGGACTATTGTCCGTTAACTTCACGAATCAAAGGTTCGCTAACTTCCGCTAACTTCTGCTAACTCCCTGACTATTTAATAGTGTAATCATAAAAGCATAAAAATGAAACAGACAATTCTTGTTACCGGTGGCACAGGCTTTATTGGGAGCCACACCACCGTTGAACTTCAGCAGGCAGGCTACGAGGTGGTGATAGTTGACAACCTCTCCAACTCAAAAATCGAGGTGCTCGACGGCATCGAAAAAATAACAGGCCAGCGGCCAGCATTCGAGAAAATCGACCTGCAGGACCTTGAGGCCACCGAGGCCGTGTTCAAGAAGTATCCCAAGATTGAGGGCATCATTCATTTTGCCGCTTCGAAAGCTGTGGGCGAGAGCGTAGAGAAACCGCTCATGTACTATCGCAACAACATCACCTCGCTCATCAACCTGCTCGAGCTCATGCCCAAATACGGCGTGAAGGGCATCATCTTCTCAAGCAGCTGCACCGTGTATGGGCAGCCCACCAGCGAAAACCTGCCCGTCACCGAGGAGGCACCCATCCAGAAAGCCCTCTCGCCCTACGGCAACACCAAGCAAATCAACGAGGAAATCATTCAGGACTATATCCACTCTGGCGCACCCATCAAGAGCATCATTCTGCGCTATTTCAACCCCATCGGCGCCCATCCCACCGCACTCATCGGCGAACTGCCCAACGGAGTGCCAATGAACCTCATCCCCTTTGTCACCCAGTCCGCCATCGGCATCCGCAAGGAACTCAAGGTGTTTGGC
>JAEEGL013699523.1_pt1 | contig 10281 bp, 6 predicted proteins | sample 9134231 | NCBI WGS metagenome assembly JAEEGL01 (sample SAMN16246548, study PRJNA631951) | gut metagenome | biome: gut microbiome; feature: rumen; material: fiber-attached | host: Bos | place: Iran: Karaj | collected 2018-10
CGGATTTCGCCGACGAGCACGATGTCGGGGTCCTGTCGCAGCACGGACCTCAGGATGCCGGCGAACGTAAGGCCCTGCGCGACGTTGACGTGGCACTGGTTCACGCCGGGCAGTTCGTATTCGACGGGGTCTTCGGCCGTGACGATGTTGACGTTCGGCTGGTTCAGGTCCTGGAGGCAGGAGTAGAGCGTCGTCGTCTTGCCCGAGCCCGTCGGCCCAGTTACGAGTATGATGCCGTGCGGCTGGTCGATTGCGAACTTCATCGCCTTGTATGCGTATTCGTCAAGACCCAGCGACCCGAGGCCGGGCGCGAGGTTGGCCTTGTCGAGGATACGCATGACTATCTTCTCGCCATGCACCGTCGGCAGGATCGACACGCGCACGTCAACTTCCTTCTTGAGTGCGCGGACCTTGAAGCGACCGTCCTGCGGACGCCGCTTTTCGGCGATGTCGAGGTTTGAAAGGATCTTGATTCGGGAACAGACGGCGTCGTGCAGGGCCTTCGGCGGCGCAGGGCGCTCGACGAGCTCGCCGTCGATGCGGTACCTGAGGCGCGACGCCTTCTCCATGGCCTCGAAGTGGATGTCGGACGCCTTTGTCTTGAGGGCCTCGATCATGATCGTGTTGACCATGCGGATGACAGGCGCGTCGCCGGCGCCGTCGATAGTCGCGTCGAGGGCGTCCACGTTCCCCTCGCCGTCGGCCGACATCTCGATCTCCCCGTCGTCGCCCTTCATGATGTTTTCCATCGCGAGGGCCGGGTTCGCGGCGTCTTCCGCCTGCTTCATGCGCGTGAACAGGTCGGTGAGCTGGTTGGATGGGACTACGGTGATCCACACCCTCCCGCCGCACCAGCGCGCCACTTCCTCCTGCGCGAGGATGTCGAAGGGATCCGCGAAAGCCACTGTAAGCCTCCCGCGCACCTTCGCCATGGGCGCCGCCTTGATGCGGCCCCAAGCCTCGCTGTTCATCCCGCACAGCAAATCCCCCGTGGGCACATAGCCCTGCGGCAGGGAAATTGGCGGCACTCCAAGATGATCCGCAGCGGCAAGCGCGAACTCCACGGGATCGGTGATCTTGCGCAGTTCGTCAACTCCGCCCCGCCTGATGCGGAACCTGTTTTTTGTCTCTGGCTGGCGTTTAACTTCCATTGCGGACACCTTTTAGCACAGACCGTGCCACGCTTTGCGGCCCAATGGCACGTCCCGTGCTTGACACTTGTAGATATGTCATCGGAAAAACCCATAGAGGGCGACGACGCCCTGGCTGCCCTGAAATCGGCATCGAACCTCGACGAGGCGATCAGCTATTTCGAGCAGATGCGCGAGGTGATGCCGGACGACCGCACGCCTCTCGAGTTCCTTGTCGCGGCATACGCCCAGCGCGGCCTCATGGAGAAGCACCAGGCGGCCGTCGTCGATCTCGCGCGTCTCCTTGTACGCGACCGCGACGTCGCAACGCTCTCAACGATAATGCCCGCTTTGGAGGCGTGCGACGGCGTTGCCGCGAAGGTCGTGCTTCTCAAGGCGCGTACGCTCACGTCGCCGCTTCCCGACCTTACGCCGGAAGCGCCGAAGGGGCGCGAGGAACGGGCGGAAATCGCGGCCATGGAGGGCATCCGCGCGGAGGTCGCCCTTGCCAACCGCCTCGGCGACGCGGGGCTTGTCTCGCCGGCCGAGCTTTCCGCCCTGCGCGACCATCTGAACGCGACACCGACGGACGGAAGGGTGTTTCTCGTTTCTGCACTCCAAATTCTTGAAAAAGAGAATCCGACGCTTTGCGAGAAGTGCATGGAGCATCTGGCGGACTCCTGCGGCGTACCGCCCGTCAACATCGCCCCCTACGACATCGGCGAGAGCCTCCTGTCGCGCTATCCGAGGTGGCTTGTGCGCCAGCGCGGCGTCATGCCGTTCTCGCAGATCGGCGGGTTTACGCTTGTGGCGGTCTTGAACCCGGTGGATCCCAAGCTGAAGAGCGACATCGAGGCGGTGGGGCCGTGCAAGCTGTTTCTGGCGGACCCGGCGGCGGTCGAGGCCGTTCTGGACAAGAACTACGGAGCTATGGAATGAGGTGGAACATGAAGTCGCGTAAGGGCATGACGCTTGTGGAGGTGATGCTTGCGGGGTCCATCGCGGCATTCTCAGTCCTCGCTCTGATGGAGGGGCTTATCGTCATAGCCAAGGTGAGCCGCGAGAGTTCGCAGATACTGGCCGCCGAGGCGTACGCCTGGGACACCGCGTGGAAGTGGCTCAACATCTCGTACGAAAAGCTGAGCGGCTCGACAAATTGGTCCCCCAGCGACCAGGGGCTGGAGATGGCGATTTCCGATGCCGACTGCCATGCCCTGAACATCTGGCCCGGCTCTCCTCCAAAATGCTATGTCCGCGTCAGGGGGCGCACGGGGTTTGACGTCATGAATCCTCCACACGGCATTACCGGAACCACCTGGAAGGAGATACAGGTGGATGTCGAGTGGGGGCCGTCGGGAGACAGGCGATGTCTCAATAAGTTCACGTCCCCAGGGCTCAACTTGACGCCGCGAACCACGACGGCGCGTGTTTGCCACATTCCGATATCCGTCACCAAGTGTTCGATCGAGCGGGGGGAGTGACCGATGAAAAAGGGCTATACGCTGATTGAGGCGATGATTGCGAGTACCGTGATGACGATTGCGATTGCGGCAATCGCCTCGTCGTTCATTACCACCCAGAGGATGCTCAAGACCGCTATGACCGACGCCGAGCTTTCGCTTTCCGCTCGCGAACTCAGGGAGAAGCTTTTGTTCCATGCATCGCCTACTATTGACGGAGTTCACTATGCCGGCCTTCTGAGCGGAACGAACGCCGACTCCGTAGTTGAAAGTTCAGGTGCGATTTCCATGTCCGCCGGTGTCGTTGGAAGTTCTCTTGGAAGCATCCAAAACCAGACGATGCGGATTCTTCTCTCCAACGAGAGCGTCACGGGCGAGGACGGATCGGCTGAGACTCGCTATTTCCTCTTCAACGACGGAACTCCCGACAAGAACAACCACAAGAACTGGCTCTGGCCCGGTCGCATGACGCTCTGCGAGAACAACATCGCCGGCGTCGTTTCCAACTGCTGCAATTCGGCGGCTTCGGCAAAGCCGTACGCTCTGTCCTTTGACATTGAACTTAGGGCGAATGTAAAGAACCTCGACGGCTCGCAGGACACGCACCGCGAGCGCGTGTACGTGCCGCTGTTCGGAAAGATACAGCCAGCGGAAGTAGAATAAACGTGGAATATGCAAAAAGGAGGCGAAAATGCAGAAGTATAGTCTCAAGCGTGGCTCCGCGCTGCTCACAGTGATGGTGCTGACTGGGGTGTTGACGTTGATAGTCGGTGGCGTCATGGCATACGTCGGCCATACGACGAGGATGGCGTCCGTAGCCATTGGGCGCGACCTATGCCGCCTTGCCGCACAGAGCGAGATAGAACTGGCCAAGTCGGCGATCAACTACCAGTTCAAGTATGCACTGAGCAGTACGGCCCTCACGGTCGGAGCAGGCGGTGGCAATCAGTTTGACAAGTGGTTTGTCCCGTTTTCTGGTACTGTGGCAAAAAGGACAATGGGACGTGTCGTCGGCAGCAGGGATGCCACGGTGACGCTTTCGGAGTCCGTCGAGCGCAACGGCTGCACGGTTAAGGTTCGCATTGGTCGCGTCGATCACATTCAAGGCAGGCAAAGCGCCGACGTGACGATCGTCGCCGAGGCGACGCGCACAAATCCTGGCGGCAGCGTTTCCAAGGTAGTTCTCGCCGAGAAGGTGCGCTTCGCCCAGCAGCGTTCGGCCGTGTTCAACAATGCATATTTTGTGAACAACTATGGTTGGTTCAAGGGCGGTGGCGTCATTGCCAATGGCGACGTGCGGTCAAATGCAGACCTGTACATCGACTCAAATTGCATTGTCAATGGAAATCTCTGGGCTTCGAGAAACGAGGAGCTGGGGGTGAATGGCGATTTCGTCAGCGATGACAATCAAGCGCCAAAGATGTTGTCTGCTGCTGCTTACTTGAGAGAATCGTTTAGTAGTTACGGAAACAACTCAGCACGGCCTCTTTACAAGAATCCTTATACCGGCGAAGTGAATCCTGGTGGATATGATGCACCGAATCGTGAACCAACAACAGCAGATAGACTGGCTAGGTTGCACGCGCATGAGGCGTTCCCCTTGAATATGCCATACATTGGCGACCTATCAAATGAAAATAGCGAATATCGTTTGATGGTCCAGGAACACAAGGCTGAGAATCAAAATTCCTGCTGGATCAAGCAGAACGGCAAAGGCGTGATTGTGGATGGCTACTACAACGGCGTTGGGCCCTCGGGAGTGGAGACCGTAACCCTTTCAAATGGGCAAACGGTTCAGGCTCCGGATTATGGCGCACTTGTTCTTATTGGTACTGCAAACAATCCTATAGAGATCAACGGTCCCGTAGTCGTTGCCAGCGATGTGATAATCAAGGGCGTTGTCAAAGGGCAGGGCACGATATATTCGGGGCGCAATATTCACATAATCGGCAACATTACATACAAGAATCCTCCGGATATGTCTAACAGAGCGACACAGAATGCGGAGAATTCGAAAAAGGACTTGCTTGGCTTGATGGCAAAGGGCAATATAATCATTGGAGACTTTGGGGGAACGTACACACATTATTATACAAAATACGGGCGTACTTATAGTGAGCAAGTGTCGTTTGCAGACTACATTGGTGAAAGTATGTATGGCAGCGAGTACATAAAGCCTTATGCTTGCGATCCAACAGATGCGGCTATTGGCTATCCAAATGTCTTTGGGAATGGAAATAGCAAGTCAAAATACTACCGAGACGAAGAATATGTGCCCAAGGCGCAGTTTAACGCCGCCCAGGCGAGCTTTGTTCCTGGTGGCTATAATCAAAGCACTGGGAAGTTTGGCAAACTTTCTAAAAGAGAAGTGACGAAAACAATCAAAGTTCAAGATACCGACCGGTGGGGAAATCCTAAGACCGACCGGTGGGGAAATCCTGTGTATGTTGACAAGCAAGTAAAGGAGATTGTATATGATTGTTCTTACAATCGAAAATACTATGAATCTGTCTGTAATTATGACGATGTATTCAAGGGAAAGGTAGAAACTGTTTATCGCATAGATGGCGTTCTCTACAACAACCACGGCATATTTGGATGTTTCGGTGAAGATGCCGCTGTCAATGGGTCTTTTGTTTGCCGTAATGAGGGAACAATTTACAGCGGGCACGTGTATTTCAATTGGGATTCACGGTTGTTTTCTGGTGCGGCGGATACCGTCAGCAATGCCAGCGTCGGCATGGGGATGACACCAGACGGTCCTCCCGTTACGCTTTCATGGATGGAACTGCCGGAGGGCATCATCTCTTTTGACGGCGAAGAATCCACTGATGGCGAGGGATCTACCGGCAGTTGAAAAGGGGAAAGGGGTGTTCTTTCATGATTGAGCAGGGCGAGGATGTGGGCTTGGTTATGAGCCAGCGGCGAAGCGACATGCGCAGGGCGGAAGAGATTCGCCGTGAGCGTGCTGCCGAGGCCGAGGCTAGACATGCGGAATTGAGGGCAGAAGATTTGCGTGAGCGTCAGGGCTTGGTGCAGACAGGTTCTCTCGAAGTTAAGGCAACGGAGACGATTGATCCGATGTCAAAGTCGGAGGCTTCAGATCCAGATGCGCCCATGCGCATGGGACGAATTGCCGTTTTTGCAATACTGGTTGTCGTCTTGCTTGCGCTCTGGATTGCCGAGCGACGAGGACGGAGCCCAGCATAGGGTTTGCTGGCTGTTTCGGCAGGGACCAGGTGCAAGGCCTTTCAGTCTGAGTCGAAAGCTTTGCTGTTTATGTTAAACGTGAGAAAGAGCCGGGAGGAATAGCAAATGAAAAGACTGCTGATGCTACTGGTCGCGGTTGTCGCCGCTTCGCAGGTCAATGCCGCTACGGGAACAGTTGGCGGCTACACATACAACTATATCGACAACGGCGACGGCACGGTGACTATTTCTCGCTATGATGAGAATTGGGGGTATGTTGCTGATTGCATTTCCCCGGAGCCGGTCGGCGAGTACACGTTTCCGGAATCGATAGACGGGAAAAGTGTCGTTGCGATTAATGGCAATGTCTTAATGGGAAGCGCAACGACATCTGTGATCGTTCCTGAATGTGTCACACGCATGGCAAACGTGTTTTCCTCAGCACTTGGCCTTACAAACATTTCTGTATCGGCATCCAATCCTGCATACAAAAGTGAGAACGGTATTCTGTACACAAAGGATGGAAAGACGCTTGTTTCTTGTCCTAGAGCCAAGGGAGGTTCCATTGAGATTGCGCCTGGTACGGAATGCATAGGCGCAAACTCGGTGTTCGGCAACGCAAACCTTTCTTCTGTAATGATTCCTGAAGGGGTTATGGTAATTGAATCGGCTGCATTCCGTTATTCAACAGGCAATGTGCTCACGTCAGTCACGATTCCTGCTAGCGTTGTGTCGATTGGCCCGTATGCCTTTGCCGGCTGTGCAAACCTCGCAAATGTCACTTTCGCAGGGAACGAGTCTGGCATTGACATCAATCCAACTGCGTTCGCCGGAACAAGATACGATGCCAACAAGCCGTTTTCCCTAATTGTCGAAGATGGAGAATTGATAGGGTTTCATGGCGTTGCGCCGCAATCTCTTGTCATTTCCAACTATTTAGGTCCAGGACAGGCTCTGACGGCGCTTGGTTCAGATTCTCTTTCTGGCGATATGTTTGACGCGCATTTGATGAAATCAGTTGTCGTTCCGGAAGGCGTGACGTTGATAGACAATTATGCCTTTTACTACTCGACGGCATTGGAGAGCGTGACATTGCCCGAATCGCTTCAGGCAATCTACTCTTATGCGTTCTCTGGTTGCAGCGCACTAAGGACTTTGCATATTCCGTCTGGCGTTACTTATGTGGCTGACGCGGCTTTTGATGAATGTGAGAACCTGACGGTGGAGGCTCCGGAGACGTTGCGCAATGCCTTTTCAGTTCCGGCAGGATGCGTGATCGAATATTACGACATGCCGCATTATACTGTCACGCTCTATGCCAACGGCGGACTGTTTGACGGAGAGCCAAGCATTGAAGTGGCGGCGTTTGACGGCGACACTCTTGCGGCGCTTGTCGTGCCCGCCCGTGATGGCTTCCTGTTCGCAGGGTGGTTTCCCGCAGCCAACGGCGGGCAGCGTATTTCGGATACCACGGCCATATCGGGAGATATGACGCTCTATGCCCATTGGACGGCGTCCCCGTTCTCGGCGACTGGCGGCGGGACGGCATGGGTTGCCGAAATTGACGGAAGCTGGCGAAGCGGCACTGTCGGGGACAATCAGTCGTCATGGGCGGAAATTGCCATCACCAACGCGCCTTGCAAGGTGTCGTTCATGTGGAGGGTTTCGTCAGAGGGCGGCTGGGACAAACTGCACTGCTATCTTGACAACAATGATGCGACAGCGGCCATTAGCGGAATAAAAATCGAATGGATCCCCGTCGAGCTGTTCATATTCGATTCGGACGACCATTTGTTGAAATTTGAATACGCAAAGGACTCGGAGACGTCCTATGGAGATGACTGTGGCTGGGTTTCAGATTTGACGATTGTCTCCGGAGAGATCCACACTGTCGAGTTTGACGCAAATGGCGGAAGCGTAGATGCTGCTGACCGGTATGTCGTTCACGGTCAGGCAGTGGGCGAATTGCCGGAAGCGACCTTGCTTGGGCACACATTCCTTGGCTGGTTCACGGCGGCGGTAGGCGGCAGTGCCGTGACAGCCCAGACGCAGGTCCTGGCCGACATGCCGCTGTATGCGCATTGGGAAGTAGCCTCATATCAATACACCACCGTCAACAATGGCGATGGAACACTGACGCTGACTGGGATATCGCCAACGCCTTCTGGCACGTTGACGTTGCCAGGCGAGATAGACGGCAAGCCTGTTGTTTCAATCAGAAACAACGTCCTGACGGGTGGGGCGCTGACTTCCGTTGTAATTCCCGTCAGCATGACGAACCTGTCCGTTGACGTGTTTTACCAGGCATGGAATCTCAAAACCATACAAGTCCTTCATGGCAATCCCTGCTATACTGGCGATGGCGGAATCCTGTACAAGGAGGACGGAAAGACTCTTGTGGTTTGTCCTAGGGGATTTAGCGGGAAAGCTACGGTTGTGTGGGGGACGAAATGCATTGGCGCCGGTGCATTTTACAATGTTCAGGGGGTGAACGAACTGGTGCTTCCGACAACTCTGCTCGAAATAGACGACGAGGCGTTCTCCCATTGCTACGGTCTTTCGTCGGTCTCCATTCCGCAAGCCGTTACGCGAATTGGCGATTCGGCATTTGAACTGTGCGAAAACCTGAGAACCGTTTTCTTCGAGGGCGGAAACGATGCGATTAACGGAATTGACAGAATCGAAAGCATTGACGTCAACGTGGTCAGAGCTTTCATGAGTACGCCATGGCTTAACGCATATCTGCTTAACTATCCCTCGCCGGAGAACGACTGTTTCGCATACGCTGCGACGATTTCCGGTGAGTCTGGCATCGTGACTGGTTCGAATCTGGGGTCGGGAATTGAGGATGACGAGCCGCTTTACGATCATGTGGGTTCTACTGCCACTGTGTGGTGGAAGTGGACTGCGCCAGCGCGTGGAACCGTAGCCTTCACGACGCTCGGCTCCGAATTCAGCGCGGCAATGGGAATCTACACCGGCAGTTCCCTCGCTTCGCTTGTTACAGTTGCGGAAAATGCGTATGGCAATCCGGACGGTACCAGCACAAACTCGTTCGAATCCGCCAAGGGCGTGACGTACTACATCGCCGTTGGCGGAAGGGGATATGGATACGGCAAAATCGTCCTGAGCTGGAGTCAGGAAGTTGCGCCTGGTGACGCGACGGTCGATCTTGGCGGCGGCAAGTCGCTTGAGATTCCGGCTGAATGGCTTGACGCGCATGCCACGATCATAGATTCGCAATTCAATGGCGACAGGGACGCATACGCCGTCTCCCTCGCGGCGAACGGCGTCAACAAGGTCTGGGAATGCTATGTCTTGGGAATGGATCCCGAATCGGCGACCGCCGTCTTCAAGATAACCTCCTTTGCGCTCAACCCGGACGGCACCCCGCCAGACCTCGGCAGCGTCGGGTTCTCGCCCGCCCAGTCCCAGTGGATGCCTGGCGTCCAGCCCGTCCTTATGGGAAGCACCTCCCCAACCGGACCCTGGCAGGCTGTCCCCTCCGGCGGCAACTCCTCCCTGCGCTTCTTCAAGCTCACAATCCAGCTCCCCTGAAAAGCGGGAAAAGGGTTGAATAGGCAAAATGGTTTGTCCCGTATTCCGGCACGAGAGGCAAGAAGTGTTCGGGTGTTTTTGACTTTGCCTATTTCGTGAACAACTATGCCTGGTTCAAGGACGGCGGGGTAGTCGCCAATGTCAATGTGGGGTCAAACGCAGACTTGTACATCGACTCGGAGAGCTACGTCAACGGGGATATTGTGGTTTCTAGTCCGCTGGAACTTCGGACTAGCGCACTCGCCGCGCCTCTCCGGCGTAGATGCGGCGGCCTGCGACAATGAGCGAGCCGTCTGGTGCTATGCCTCCGCACAGCCCGGAGACTGGCGAGCCGTCGCAATCTGTCTGCGCGACGCTTACTTCGCGTCCCTTCAGGCAGTCAAGCGTTGCGACGAACGGGTGGATGGCCGCGAAGCCCTGGCGGCGCCAAAGCGCAACGCGCTCGGAAAGCGTGGCAAGAACCGCGTCCCGAACGCTGGCCACCTCAATGCGCCCCCGCCTCCCATCGCATGGGGACAGTCCCTTGTTTTCTGGGGACAGTCCCTTGTTTTCTGGGGACAGTCCCCCATTTCCCACTGGGGACAGTCCCCCATTTCCCACTGGGGACAGTCCCCCATTATTGGGTCGCGCAACTGGGGACAGTCCCCCGTTGTTTGGGGACTGTCCCCGAAGCAGGACGAGCGAAATTGCGCGTTTTTCGATTTCGGGCGAAAATTTTGCTTGGTTAACGTTGATGCCGATTCCGGCGATTACCGAGTCGCCATGCCGTTCGCAGAGGATGCCGGCGAGCTTGCGTCCGCCGTCCGCGAGGACGTCGTTGGGCCATTTGAGCCAAAGCCGCGTCGGCACGGCAAACGGTGCCAGTGCCTCGGCGACGGCAAGCCCCACCACCAGCGGCAGGGTGGCGATTTCCTCCGGGGACAGTCCCCGATTGTCCGGGGACA
>JAEEGL014201154.1_pt1 | contig 10281 bp, 9 predicted proteins | sample 9134231 | NCBI WGS metagenome assembly JAEEGL01 (sample SAMN16246548, study PRJNA631951) | gut metagenome | biome: gut microbiome; feature: rumen; material: fiber-attached | host: Bos | place: Iran: Karaj | collected 2018-10
ACTTTTATCATAAAATAAGTGTTTTTTCCAAATCGGGTGCAAATTTACTGCTTTTTTTTGACATATGCAAATAAAAAATATTTTTTTGTACAAATCCTTGTGTAATTGATTTTTTTTTTGTACCTTTGCAGCCGATTTAAAAATGCACCCGATTTAGAAATGAAGCCATGAAAGGGACAAGATCTATGAAAAGAAGAATATCACGGATTATAATCCTAATTATTGTTTGCGTGTGCGCGGGGGCGTATGGTACGCCAGCGTGGGCATGGGGTCAGGAAGGACATAGGATCATTGCGAAGATAGCGTATGACCACATGAGCCGTAAGGCACGGAAGAACGTGGACCGGATAATGGGTCAGCGCGGGATCATCTATTGGGCTAACTGGCCGGACGAGATAAAAAGCGACACGATCTATGCGGAGAGCATCAAGGATGGCTGGCATTATCAGGATTTCGCAGGGGGGATGAGTGACAGCCTCGTCGCCGATGCACTAGTGCACTATCCGACGGAAGGCGGGAATCTATTCCGGGCGCTGGACAGTCTGATTCTATTTTTTATTTTACGGGACGACGAATACTCAACAATAGCCGAGAAAGCGAAAGATACGGATCTGGTTCACGTCCTCCGTTTCATCATTCATCTCTCCGGAGACCGCTATTGTCCGATGCACCTGGCGCATATGGACGACAAAGGAGGCAACGCGGTGAAGATGCAGTGGTTCGGACGGAACACGAACCTGCACAGCGTATGGGACACGAAGCTGATAGAGAGTCAGGGATACAGTTACACGGAGTACGCGCAGATGATAGAGGACGAGTTCGGGTGGAAGCGCAAGGCGATAGAACAGGCGACAGACGAGGAGTTGCTCAGGCAGAGTTATCACATGGTGGAAGACATATACCGGTACCAAGAGACATGGGACGAGAATACCTACCACTATATTTACAGGTGGCATAAGGATTGCGAGGAACAGCTGTACATTGCGGGAATAAGGCTTGCAAAATTGCTGAACGCAATTTTTTAATTAAAAATTAAAAATTAAAAATTTATTAACCTGACAAACATTTAACAAACAATAAATCTATGCGGAAAATCATTTTAGGAATGCTGTGCCTGGCGGCGATGACTATTCATGCGCAGGCACAGAAAGTGAACGGCAGCGTGTATGACGCCAAGACCATGGAGACGCTGATCGGCGTGTCGGTGTTGGAAGTGGGCACGACCAACGGCGTGGTGACGGACCTGGACGGTAACTTCACGCTGACAGTGGCACAAGGACAACGGATCCAGTTGTCGTATGTCGGTTACAAGACGCTGGAGCTGACGGTGACGAGCACCGAGTTGGGTATGATCCGTCTGGAACCAGAAGCGATCGTGCTGGAAGACGTGACGATCACAGGTCAGATGGCCCGGACGCAAGTGACGCCTGTGGCGGTGAGCCAGGTGACGGCGTTCGAGATCGAAGAGCGTCTGGCCGGTCAGGAGTTTCCGGAAGTGCTGAAGAACACACCGGGTGTTCACGCCAACGGTCAAGGTGGCGGTTGGGGCGATTCGGAGATCTGGATGCGCGGTTTCGACAACACGAACGTAGCGACGATGATCAACGGTGTGCCGATGAACGACATGGAAGGCGGCACGGTCTATTGGTCCAACTGGCAAGGCTTGAGCGACGTGACGAGTGTGATGCAGACGCAACGCGGAATGGGTGCGAGCAAACTGTCGTCACCGTCAGTGGGCGGAACGATTAACATCGTGACCCGCGGTATAGACGCGAAGAAAGGCGGCGTGCTCAGTTATGCACTCGGCAACAACGGCTACAACAAAGTGGCGTTCTCCGTTTCGACAGGCCTGCTGAAAAACGGCTGGGCGATCACGGTGATGGGCAGCCGTACCTGGGGCGACGGTTACATACAAGGAACGGGATTCCGCGGTTACAGCTATTTTGCGAACATCTCGAAGCGCATCAACGAAAACCATCAGTTGAGTCTGACGGGTTTCGGTGCACCGCAGTGGCACTGGACGCGTCCAAGCGGAAGCAGCGGTGCGTTGACCTTGGCGGAGTGGAACCGCGTGGCGCAGTACATGCCGAGCGGTTGGGACCGTCGGCAATACAACCCGTCATACGGCAAGGACCGTCGCGGCGAGCAGGCAGGCGCCAACTACAACGAGTATCACAAGCCGCAGATCAGCCTGAACCACATATGGCAGATAGACGAGACGAGCAGTCTGAGTACCGCCGTCTATACGTCGATCGGTCGCGGTTTCGGTCGCACGGCTGAGAATGGCTATAACTCGACCTACAGCTATTCGGACCTGACGCGCGGCGCGTACAACGGCGAGGTGACGACCACTTTCCGTGACGAGGTGACCGGCATGTTCGACTACGCCCGGGTGCAAGAGATCAACGCGGCGTCGGAGTACGGGTCGGAACTCGTGCTTTGCGAAAACCGCAACTATCATAACTGGGTAGGACTCGTCTCGACTTACGACAAGAAATGGCTCGAGTGCCTGGAGCTGACAGCGGGTATCGACCTGCGCTGGTACCAAGGTATTCACCAGGCGGTGATCAGTGACCTATTCGGCGGCAGCTATTACATCGACGCGACACGCGGCAAAGTTTTAGCGGAGAACAACCCGAAGGCCAATGACCCGGAATGGGTGCTGGAGAAACTCGGCGTGGGCGACATAGCCTACCGCGACTACACGGGAACAATCGTGCAAGAGGGTGTGTTCGGAAGCCTCGAGTACAGCAAGGACAACTTGTCGGCGTTCATCAATGCGTCGCTGAGCCTGCAGCATAACTGGCGTACCGACCGCTATTACTACGACAATGTGACGGCACGGGATTCGGTGGCTCGTATAGGCGGAACCATCAAAGGCGGTGTGAACTACAAATTCGCCAAATGGCATAACGTGTTCCTCAATGCCGGTTTCATCAGCCGGGCACCCAAGTACCAGGCTATCTACATGTCAGTCAGCACGTCGAACGCCATCAACAATGAGGCGAAGAACGAGAAGATAGCCAGCGTGGAGATAGGCTACGGTTTCGAGAACCAGTACGCGTCGATCCATGTGAACGGCTATTTCACCGAATGGATGGATAAGACGATGACCAAGTACGGCAACCTGAGTGACCTGAACCAGACGCAGTACTACATGAATATGACAGGTGTCAATGCGCGTCACATGGGTATTGAGTTCGAGGCGAAAGCGCGTCCGACCAAATGGCTGGAGCTGAGCGCCATGTTCTCGTTAGGCGACTGGAAATGGGACAGCGACAGCGTGATTGGCCGTGCGTACGACGAGCACGGTTTTGCGATGACGGCAGACGGTCAGCAGACGACGATCGGCGCCGAAGACCATGCGTGGGCGAAGATCAACATGAAAGGTATTCACGTGGGCGGTCAGGCACAGACGACGGCTAACTTCGGCATCCTGTTCAAGCCGTTCAAGGGCTTCCGTATCGGCGGGGAATATACGCTGTATGACCGTAACTACAGTTACTACTCGTTCTCGGGCAGCAACCTGACGCTGGGCAAAGAGATGAACATCGTGGAGCCGTACCGCTGCGGTCTGGGCGGCAGTCTGGACCTGCGGGCGAGCTACACGTTCGATTTCGGCAGGCTGCGGGCAACGCTCGGCGGCAACGTGACGAACGTGCTGAATCAGTACTACATCGAGAAAGCATGGTCCGCCAACACCGCGACACAAACCATATCCGAGAACACGAAGGATAACATCTACTTCTTCTACAACAAGGGAAGGCAGTGGAATATTCGCTTAAAACTGATGTTTTAAGCAATGATTAATGAATAATGAATAATGAATATTTTTTCGTTATGAAAGCAAAGTATATTTTATCCGTCATGGCCTTGGGGATAGGTTTGGCGGCGTGTGAGAACTATTTCGACGAGAAATACTTAGACAACGGCAATCCGACGCATGAGGTGGTCAAGACCTATGACTACACCTTGGCTGCAGGCGATTACAAGACGATAGCCGACAACAAGACCAACAAGACCTATGCGGCGGAGCTGGATTCGCTGAACGGGCTGAAGAACCGCTACAAGAATGCGTTGGCGAGTGTGGGCGAGCAGGGCTGGTTCAACAACAACGCTTCGGCGGACATGTATGTGCCGGCATTCATCTATGCCAAGTACCCGCACCTGGATGCAGGGTCGGTGTTCAACGTGACGTACCTGACGGACGACGGCACACCCAAGTACCTGAATCCGCTGAATGCGGCGACGCAGCTCACGCTGAGCGTGCAGAGCGAGGAAGAGATCATTCCGCTGCTGCCGCAACCCGAAGAGGGGCAAGTGATAGGCGTGGTGTATGACGGCGGCGAGGTGTTTTACCAGAGCGCAGACGGCTACGTGTGGGAACCGATGACCTTAGCATCGAACATGTACCTGCTGCCGACGGAAGCACACGGGCAGATCAACAAATGGCTCATAAATAAGTTCCCCTATGCGGAGGCGGACCAGTTAGTCGTAGTGATATGGTTCGACGCGTCGTTGAAGCACTATTGCGCGTATGAGTACATCTTCAACGGCCAGGAATGGAACGCCAACACGGGTATCGTGGAAGAGACGATGTCGTTCGTGCTGAGCAGCGGTTGGGCAGCTAACCTCTCGACCTACTACCGACAAGCGGTGGCAGGCGAAGGCAACATGGGCAAGATACAGTTATTCCACTACGACCTGGAAGACGGCATCTCGTATATCTGGCGCTTTGACAACCTCTACGGCATGCGCGGATCGGCGTATGTGAGTGGTCCGCACTACGGCGAAGGCTGGTTCGTGACGCCGAAGATCAAGCTCAAAAACTCCAAAGAGCCGGCGCTCAGTTTCGAGCACGCCATCAACTACGGACCGGCTGACGGTACCTGTGGCGAACAACTGACCGTTTGGGTTTCGACCGACTTCACGGACGATGTGCGTTCGGCGACCTGGACGCAGCTTCCGTGGAACGAATGGAACGGGTCCGAGGGTCTGATGGATGCCTTCAGCTGGACCTTCTATAACTCCGGCCGTATGGACCTGAGCGCCTGGAACAACCAGACCATCTATATCGGCTTCCGCTATAAGTCCGAGCCCGGGCAGACCTGCTCGACATGGGAAGTGAAGAACATTCTGGTGAATGAACCGGAAGAGGAAATTGAAAATTGAAAATTAAACGATTCATAGTGATTGCGGCGGTGGGCCTGTGTGCGTTAGGTGCGCAGGCGGGAACGAACCTGCAGCTGTACTACGACTTCGGGTCGTTGGGCACGGCGTGCCCGAATCAGCGCAGCAACCGCATCACATCGACCTTGGAGCTCTTCTACCCTGACCCGTGGGGCAACACTTTTGCGTTCGTGGACTTCGACTTCGGCGTCAACACTTTCGACCGGCACCAATCGCCCTTTATGGCCTATACGGAGATAGCGCGGTGCCTCAATTTCTGGCAGCAGAGCAAGGCGAAGGACCTGAGTATTCAGATTGAATACAACGGCGGTCTGGCCCTCTACATGCACCCGGAAGGCACCAAAGGAGTCCGTATCCATCATGCGGCGCTGGCGGGACTCAACTACTGCCTGCACACCGCCGATTACAAGAACATCTTCAACCTCGAGCTGCTGTACAAATACATCGCCGACGCTTACAACGGCAATGGTCTGGACAACAAAGTGCCGCTGCAGTTCACCTTCGTCTGGGGTTGTGAGGACTTCTGTACGGCGCCCGGTCTGCGCTTCTGCGGTTTCCTCGACATCTGGGGACAGAACATGGCTGACGGACAGTCGTTCGTGCTCATCAGTGAGCCGCAGTTATGGTACAATGTGGGTCGATGGTTCAAGTGCCCGCACCTCCATATAGGCACGGAAATCGAGTTCAGTTATAACTTCTCCGGCAGCGGATTCATGTGCAACCCGTGCTTGGGTATCAAGTGGAATTTTGATTAAAACAATATGCGTACAGAAAAAGAATTGCAAGGCGTGACCTTGCTTGGCAACCAACATGTGACATACTCGGACCAGTACAACCCCGAAGTGCTCGAGACCTTCGAGAACAAACACCCCGAGAACGAGTACCTGGTGACCTTCAACTGTCCCGAGTTCACGACTCTTTGTCCGAAAACCGGACAACCTGACTTCGGGCATATCTACATCAGTTATATCCCGCGCGAACGTATGGTCGAGAGCAAGAGCCTCAAGCTGTACCTGTTCTCGTTCCGCAACCATGGGGATTTTCACGAGGATTGCGTGAATATCATCATGAAGGACCTGGTGAAGCTGATGGACCCCAAGTACCTCGAGGTGACCGGCTATTTCATGCCGCGCGGAGGCATCAGCATCTACCCGTTTGCCAACTACGCGGACAAAGAGCATCAGGAACTAAAAATGCAACGGCTCCTTGACCAAATGACTAAATGTCAAAATAAATCGTAAATGGTAAATCGTAAATCGTAAATTAATGAAGGATAGTTTGATCGTATATTCAGGCGGATTGGACTCGACGACGCTGCTGTATGAATACCGCGAGCGAATCGCGTTGGCGGTGACTTTCCATTACGGCTCGAACCATAACGACCGCGAGTTGGCGTTCGCCAAGCTGCATTGCGAGCGTCTCGGCATACAGCATCAGGTCATTCGTCTGCCGTTCATCAAGGAGTTCTTCCGCTCGTCGCTTTTGGAAGGAGCCGACGCTATTCCCGAAGGCAACTACGATGACGAGAACATGCGCTCGACGGTCGTGCCGTTCCGCAACGGCATCATGCTGTCTATCGCTGCCGGGATAGCGGAGAATAACCAGCTGCAGTACATCATGCTGGCTAACCACTCCGGTGACCATGCCATCTATCCCGACTGCCGGCCCGAGTTCGTGGACGCAATGGACAAGGCCGTTCATGCAGGCACGTGGAACGGGGTGCGGCTCCTCACGCCCTACACGCATATCACCAAGACCGATATCGTGCGGCACGGGCTGAAATTAGGCATCAACTACGACGAGACATGGAGCTGCTACAAAGGCGGCGAGAAGCCTTGCGGCGTCTGCGGCACGTGTAGAGAACGAGAGGAAGCCCTGCGGGAGGCCGGATATTACGACCAAATGGCTAAATGACCCAATAAATGGTAAATGGTAAATGACCAAATCGTAAATGACTTTATGTATTACGTACAAAAAACGATAGAGATTTCGGCAGCGCATAATTTGGAGTTGTCGTACGAGAGTAAGTGCGAGGCGCTGCACGGGCATAACTGGATCATAGTGGTCTATTGTCGTGCCATGGAGTTGAACCGTGATGGCATGGTGACCGACTTCACGCATATCAAGCGCGTGGTGAAGGACACCTTTGACCATCAGTATATCAATGATATACTGGATGTCAACCCGTCGGCGGAGAACATAGCCCGCTGGATCTGCGACCATGTGGAGAATTGCTACAAGGTCAGCGTGCAGGAGAGCGAGGGCAACATCGCCATCTATGAGCGCGACTAATGAATAATTAACAATGAATAATGAATATCTATCGTGCCCTCGTGGCTAAGAATATTTTTCGATGCCGATAACATTTGTTTCCACGAGATATTCTTTAATCATTAATCATTAATCATTGTATAGAGTTAACGAAATATTCTTTACCCTGCAAGGCGAGGGAGCACACAGCGGGATTCCTGCCGTGTTCGTTCGTTTCAGCGGTTGCAACCTGCATTGCCCGTGGTGCGACACCGAGTTCACAGAGTTCACCAAGATGACGGCGGAGCAGATAGTGCACGAGATGAAAGAGCTCTACGACACGCCCAACGAGCGACGCAAGATGTGCGTGCTGACAGGCGGCGAACCGAGTCTGCAAGTGGACCAATACCTCATCGATGCGCTGCACGAAGCGGGGTTCTATATCTGCATCGAGACCAACGGTACCCGTCCCCTACCCGACGGCATCGACTGGATAACATGTAGCCCTAAACAAGACACCACACTCGCCCTTAAGCGAGTAAACGAAGTGAAAGTCGTCTTCACCGGTACCTACGATCCGGAGATATGGCGAAGCCAACTGGAAGCCGAGCATTGGATGCTGCAACCGCTCCGGTACAACGGCGAATGGCTGCTGATGAGCGGCATCGACGACTTTGAGATAGACAGTAATGACAACATGGACGACACCGTGCGCTACATACTCGCCCACCCCTTTTGGCGCCTCAGCGTCCAGTTGCACAAAATAGCAGGATTACGATAGAAACATGAAAAAAACAGGAATCATATTACTCTTCCTCTGCTTGGCGCTCAGCGCTATGGCGGAGACCAAAACCGACATCCTCGACCGGCGGAACGAGATCCGTATCGGTTGGGGCGATCAGATCTTCGAGACCCTGATGTGGCACAACCCGACGAGTATCACCACTACGATGCCGGAGAGTTACCGACAAGTCTATAAAGAGGACTTCCGGCACCACCAGCACTTGTGGTTCGAGTACCAGCGGCGTTTTGCGCCGTGGTTCGCCTTGGGTGCCATGTTCGACATGAGCGAGGTGGGTTGGACCAATGTCACCCGTAACGGCCAAGGCATGGAAGTCGAACGCAGCAACAGGGAGTATTTCTACAACCTCGTGTTCATGCCCACCATGCGCTTCACCTATTTCTACCACCCGAATGTGAACATCTATTCGAGTCTGGGCATCGGTCTCGATTTCAACGGCGGCACCGAGGTCAATGAGGCAGGCCAGAGCACAGACATCAGCGTGGCCCTCAACGCGACCGTGCTCGGTTTCAGTTTCAACTACAAGCGTTGGTTCTGCGCCATCGACCTCGGCGGAATGACTGCCCTGCAGGACAAGAATGTCGTCTTCATGGCCGCCTCACGAATGATTAACGTTAGTATAGGAGCAAGATTTTAATTATGAGAATACAGAATACAGAGTACAGAATACAGACTAAATCGGTCTGTCAGCGGAAGCGGTCTGGGTCACACCTGGCAGCGGTCTGTCTTCTAACAGCGTTAGCGGTCTTTCTTCCAAGTTGCCGCTTCCACTCCAACCCCTTTGTCGATTTCACGGACATAGAGGCTGCCAAAGGCATGAAGTTTCAAGTCATCAGCCAGCACGAGACGGACCTCAGTCGCGGTCTGCCGGACAACTGTTACCTGCCCGACGGCACGCCGGTGAATGAGTGCGCATCCTTCGACGATCAGCCCTCGGAAGGCTGGGCTGCACCGCGTAAGACAAGCAGCGTGACAGCCACCGCCATCATCCAGGAGCTGCTCAAATGGGGCAATCAGAACTCGGTGACGGAGATAGTAGGCACCTACCCGAGTGTCAACGGCGAATGGGACACCATCACCCTTTCCGGCAAAGTCATCCTGCCCACCGGTCGCAAGCCCAAACGCATGATCCTCGTCAGCCATTACACCATCGGCTCCAATGCCGAAGCGCCGAGTAAGTGCTTCTCACTCGAAGGCATACTGGCCAAGCAGGGATACGGGCTCATCATTCCCGACTATATCGGCTACGGCGTCACGGTCGATCAGGTGCACCCGTACCTCGTCATGGACCTCACGGCGCGCAATGTGGTTGACATGTACCTGGCGGTGCGACCGTGGCTCAAGGCCATCGACATGGAGCCCGAAGAGGACGATATCTACCTGATGGGTTACAGCCAAGGCGGTGCCACCACGATGGCCGTCGAGTACCTCATCGAGAAAGAGTACCAGCTGTCGGACAACGATGCCGACAACATCCGCATACACCGTGTGTTCGCCGGCGGAGGCCCCTATGACGTCAAAGCCACCTACGAGCGGTTCATCAACACCGACACCACCGGCTATCCCATCGCCGTGCCGCTGGTGCTGCAAGGCATGATCGTGGGTAACAAACTCAACATGCAACTATCCGACATGATGCAGCCCTGGCTGTGCGACAAGATCGACGACTGGGTTAACAGCAAACGCTATCCGACGGGGCAGATCAACGGCTTCATAGGCACGTATGTCACGCACGAACTCGTGACCGAAGAGGCTATGAACCAGACCTCCGACAAGGTGGCGGAGCTATACAAGGCAATGAACGCCAACTCGATTATCTCCTATTACTGGCAGCCTTATGCATCCGTCTATATGATGCACTCGATGGACGACGAGACGGTGCCGTACACCAATGCTACCAACGCCAAAGTCAAATGGCAGAACGCGAACATAGAGTATAACTTCGGGCACTACGGCGGGCATGTCAAGACCTGTCTGCGCTTCATCGGCGCCGTCCAGGACCTGCTCGCCAAAGAAGAGGAAGAAAGGAGGCAGTATGA
>JAEEGL014225398.1_pt1 | contig 10281 bp, 7 predicted proteins | sample 9134231 | NCBI WGS metagenome assembly JAEEGL01 (sample SAMN16246548, study PRJNA631951) | gut metagenome | biome: gut microbiome; feature: rumen; material: fiber-attached | host: Bos | place: Iran: Karaj | collected 2018-10
TTGTTCGTGTGACGGAATTGTAAGCCGGGTCCTTAATGAAATCTGAAACAATTGAAGAATTAAAACGAAGCTTAATCGAAAAATGGGCGGAATCTGAAATGCGCGTAGGTATCGGCGTTTCCGGCGGTCCTGATTCTATGGTGCTGCTTTCGCTTCTCTGTGGCATCTGCGGGTCAAAGAAAATGCGTAATTTTTCAGTTTTTGTACTTACAATAGACCACAATATCAGAAAAGGCGGTGTAAGTGCGGCGGATTCAGATTTTGTAATTGACTGGGTTGCAGGGCAAAAAAAGCTTAACACGTCACTAAAGCTTTATGCTGAAAAACAGACTTTTGATGAAGCCTTGGTTGACGAAACTGCATTGAAGCGCGGCAAGGGCACAGAAGAAGCCGCACGCTTTCTGCGCTACAAGGCATTTGAAGAATTTGCCCGGAAGCACAATCTCAATATTTTCTGCACAGCACATAACAAAAACGACCAGCTTGAAACGCTGATTCAGCGTTTTTTACAGGGTTCTTCTCCTTTAAGCAGCACAGGCATTCAATTTGAACGCGGCATTTTTTTCAGGCCTCTGCTTTCAGTTTCGCGCCAGGAAATTTTGGATTTTGCCCGCGGCAATAAAATCCCGTATAGGATTGATGCAACTAATAATGAGACGGTTTATTTCCGCAACAAAATTAGAAACTGCCTTGTTCCGTTTTTAGACGAGCATTTTGAGGGCTGGCAGACAGGCGTTCTGCACGGCGCAGAGAAGCTTGAAGACTTGACGGCTTCTGCAAGAGCTGTTACTGCCGCCACTGTCATAACAGCAAAAGGCAAAAACAGAGCGGAGCTTTCACTTAAAGACTTTACTGCTTTTGACATTGGAATAAGAATTCAGGTTTTGTACAAAGCGTTTGTGCAGATCGGTGTACAGCAGAGAATCCCATATCAGGCTGTAAAAAAATGCGCCGCTATGCTTAAAATGGATTCCTATGGTGTTTCTGTGGCGGTGTGCGGAAACAGCCTTGTAATTTCTTATGAGCCTGATTTTGGAAAGTCTTTTCAGAATGTGACGCGTAAAATGCTTGCACAGAACGAAAGCCTTTTTAGCGGCTTTTTTATGATTATCGATAAATGTGGAAGCTATCCTCTGCATGAAAATCTTGAAATTGTTGTTCAAAAGGAAAAAAATGACACATCATTCGGTCCTTTTGACTTTCCATTAGTGATTAGAAACAGACAATCTGCCGATAAAATAAGAAGCGCAGACGGCTCTTTAAAAAAAGTTTCGCGGATATTTTCAGATTGGAAAGTTCCTGAACAGTTAAGAGATGAGATTCCTATTGTCGAAGCGCAGAACACTGTTTGTGCTGTTATAGCATCTTGGTGCGGCTATAAAGACTGGCTGGTACCTCAACAAGATTCTAAAAACGGTGTATACATTTCTATGAGGAAATTATGAGCGAATCAAGCCCTGATAAAAAAAAACCGTTATTTTCTAGTTTTATAGGCCCGCTTTTGTGCTTTATAATGGTTCTTGCGGTTATCTGTTTTCTTGTATTCGGATTTATGCAGAAGCCAAAAATTGTAAGCCTTTCATATTCAGATTTTCTTAACGCTGTCAAAAAAAATCAGGTTGAAGCTGTAGTAATAATTGATAACCAGTATGTTTTTGGCACATATGCAAAATCTTCCAATTTATACGGAAATTTTTCTACGTTTATTCCATATTCTGATGCAGAATTAATGCCCCTGCTGAAAGTTCATAATGTTGTTATAAGCGGAAAGCATCAGGAAAAATCCATATTATCATATATTCTGGAACTGCTCCCGCTTGTGTTCATGTTCATGATGGTGTGGTTTTTGTTCCGCCAGAGTACAATGCAGAATTCGCGCAGTATGCAGTTTGGCAAAAGCCGCGCAAGGCATTACGACGGTTCTAAGAAAATATTATTTTCGGATGTTGCCGGGCAGGAAGAAGCAAAACGCGAACTTAGTGAAATCGTGGATTTTTTGAAGGCTCCGCTTAAATTTATTTCGATGGGCGCAAAAATACCGACTGGTGTTCTGCTTGTGGGAAACCCCGGAACGGGTAAGACGCTGCTGGCGCGCGCCGTGGCAGGCGAGGCAGGCGTAAACTTTCTGCACATTTCAGGCAGCGACTTTGTAGAAATGTTTGTCGGTGTAGGTGCAAGCCGCGTGCGCGATTTGTTTGAGCAGGGCAGACGCTCGTCGCCTTGTATTATCTTTATAGATGAAATTGACGCTGTAGGCCGCGCGCGTGGTGCAGGTTTCGGTGGCGGCCACGATGAGCGCGAGCAGACATTGAACCAGCTTTTAGTTGAGATGGACGGTTTTGAGGGCAAAGACGGTATTATCGTGCTTGCGGCGACAAACCGCCCCGATGTGCTTGACCCGGCACTTTTACGCCCGGGCCGTTTTGACCGCCAGATTGAAGTTACACTGCCAGACATTAAAGAAAGAGAAGCTATTCTTGCAGTTCATACAAAAAAGATTCAGCTTAACGACGATGTAGATTTGCGTAAATTTGCGCGCGCAACGCCCGGAATGAGCGGCGCAGATCTAGCGAATATTGTAAACGAGGCTGCGCTTTTTGCCGCAAGAAAATCTAAATCTCATGTAGACAACGAGGATTTTGAAGAAGCCCGCGACAAGATTCTGATGGGCACTGCGCGCAAGTCTATGATTCTTCCGCAGAAAGAGCGCGCAATGACAGCCTGTCATGAAGCAGGTCACGCGCTTCCGTATTATTATCTTGAATATGTTACTCCGCTTCATAAAGTGACCATAATTCCGCGGGGAAGGGCGCTGGGACTAACAATCGGGCTTCCTGATGAAGATGTCCATTCTCAGACAAAAAGAGCCCTGCTTGACCAGCTTGTTATTATGTTCGGCGGTTATGCAGCTGAAAGCATTGTTTACGGCGACACAACAACAGGCACGCAGAATGACATCCGTCAGGCGACAAATCTTGCGCATAAAATGGTCTGCGAGTGGGGTATGTCTGAAGAAATCGGCGCTGTAAGTTACGGTCAGGAAGACGAGCCTATTTTTATGGGAAAAGAAATAGCGCGCCATAAGGATTATTCAGAAGAAACAGCTAAGAAGATTGACGAAGCCGTAAGCCATCTGCTTAATGAGGCAAAAAAACGGGCAGTTGAGCTGCTTTCGATACACAGAAACGAGCTTGATACTCTGAGCGCGGCTTTGCTTGAATATGAAACATTAAGCGATGCAGAAATAAGGGCTTTGCTTAGAGTTGAGCCTGTACGCGAACGCCCCGATTCAATTGCAGAAACAGGCTTTATTCTGGACAAGTCAATGAAAGAAAGAAAGCAGAAACGCAAAAGTGCGCCGCGCTCAAAAGCAAAACCTAAAGAAAGCGAGAAAGATCTTCAGAAGAATTTGCTTTTTACGCAGGATGATACATCTGAGCAAAAAGATGCCGATAAATAGGTTGTCCGGCTTCTAAAAACTGGAGGATGAATTATGACGGTAAAATTACACAAAATATTAGCAGTATTAACTATTTTTTTTGCAGCCGCTGTTATGCCGGTTTTTGCCCAGACAGAAAGGCAGTTTTCTAGTGCCGAACCGAGACCGGAAGCAGCTAACCGCCGTACAGCGCTTATCTGCCTTGAGCAGAGCAAAGACGCAAAACTGCAGGGGCATTGGGTTGATGTCTACGAAAAATCATCGCTCGGCGTAGCTTATGACGCACATATTCCAGATTTGTGGCTGCTCCGCGCAGAATCTGCCGCAGAGCTGAACAGACCGAAAGTTGAGATTATTTCTTATGTTGAGCAGGCTTTACGCAACAGCGGATGGATTCAGGACAGCACAGATGCCGCAAGGCTTTTGTACGCAGACCTGCTTTCTGACACATGCGAATGGAGAAAATCACTTGCAGTCCTTGACAGCGAGCCGAAGCTTATGTCTAACGACGCAGATTTTGTAAGGGCAAAAGACTATTACCGCTCTGGTAATCTTGCACCTGCAAGAACAATTGTACGCAACGCAAAAACTCTTTACCCTGACGACGGACGTTTTCAGCTTTTGTTTTTGCAGCGCGAGCGCAGCAATACAGGCAGCCGCGAAGTTGCAGCTTATGCAGCTTCTCTTTTAAAGACGCACACACTCTGGTCAGGCGATTACCCTGAAATTTTGGTGCAGGGTGCGCATTATTCTTCATCTGATGAGGAGCGCATAAGACTGTTGAAGGCTTATGCGGCACAGGGTCTTTCTGATGAGCTTCATACGGTTCTTTCGCTTAGATACGATATAATTTCAGAAAACACAGCCTTTGAATACATGGTCGGTTTTGCAGAAAAAGGTCTTATGTACGATAATCTTAGAGAATTCGTATCGCTTCTAAAGACGCCTGAAGTAAAGACTAAAGTAAAAGAATGGCTCGGTGCCTTTGCCGGTGTCCTCATTTTTGACACAAACCATGACGGCATTGCTGATTTGTCTGCTGAATACAAGCGTGGGCGTGCCTCATTCATCAGATATGACGCAAATCAGGACGGGCTTTCAAGCTGGCAGGCTTTCTGCGATTTCGGCGTGCCTTTCAGCCTTACACTGCCCGAAAAAGAGATAACGCTCGATTACGGCATTTATCCGTCTTTAAGCACTTTGACAGACTCAAAGCGTGGCATTGTTTACGAGCTTACAGCCGACTCAGCAATGTGGACTCCGCTTAATATTGTTCTTGCTCCGTTTGAGAATCTCGGAATCAAGTTCTTTATTCCAAGTCCTAAGGGAAATATTAGCCTGCCAAAAGAAAACGTAATTCTTGCGTTTGCAAGCAGCATGAAACGTGCAACTTCTGAACGCATAAACGGCACAGTACGCTTTTCTCTTCTTGACGGTGTGCCGCAGACAGCCGTCTATTATCAGGACGATGTACCATATGCTTACGCTTTCTTTGAAAACGGAAGACTTCAGTTCCGTTCAGTTGATATTGACGACGACGGTTTTTACGAGCTTACTGAAGTCTATGATTTCAGTCCGTCTAAGGTGAACAGATTTATGAGCGCAGCCGGTCAGCAAAAACTTTGCGAAGACCTTTTCGGTTCTAAAGATATACTTGCGGGCACATACTGTACACAGATGATTCATGACAGTAACAAAGACGGCAGACCTGACTCGTTTATAGAATTCTTGGGCAACGGCGAGAGAATCGTTTCCTGGGACATTGATCCCGAGCCGGACGGACTTTGGGACATCCGCTCTATAATTAAAGGCGACAGTCAGATTGACCAGTTCATTCACCCTGTTTCTAAAGAAGAAATTACGATAATGAACAAAAACGGACGGCCTGTATCAATCGTTTCGCCTTTGGGAATGCAGCCTATAATTCAGGATGATTTTTTTACAAATCTTTATTGGATAGAACAGCCTCAACAATATGAAATTTCTCAACAAGTAATGAATTATTTTAACCTTTCGCCGTCTCAAGGTGTTTCAATTCTAGATATAATCGACGGTAAGAGACTTCTCGTCGTTCATATCGGAGATTATTATTTTGGGGAAATTTTTGATGGCGGAAAGGTTGTCACTAAAACTGAATAAATATAAAGTCTGTATTTTTGCATGCTGCTTTGTCTTTGTTTTGGCAGAGGCTTTTTGTTCGGGTTCTTCCGAAAAAAATAAGGTAAAGCCTGTAAAAGTACAGCCTGTTCCTTATCAGGACGCAAGCAAAAAATCACGCGACATTGAAAACATAAAAAAGCAGATGGCTGCAAAGCCTGTGGTTTCGCTCTGGCTCGCTCATCTTTTAAACGGAACGTGGCCCGGTGACGAAGAAGTAGGCGCAGTTTATCTTGAAGCACAGAATGCCGCGCTTAAGGCATATTCAAAGGCTATAGAAGAAAAAGACTGGGTTTCTGCCATGCGCCTTTACAATTCGCTTGCAGCCTGTTCAATTGATAAAATTAATGAGCTGTCATGGTCTGTGCAGAAAATCGAAAGCGAGCTGACTTCCGTGGCTTCACTTGAAGGCAGAAAAACACAGACAGTAACCAAAATGTCTCAATTTATAAGAGGAACGGTGACTGTCTGGGTTGATTTGGGCTTTAAAATTGAAGGCGGCGCAGGCTATGCGAATAAGGTGCTCGGTTCGGGCTTTTTTATAGATCCTCGAGGCTACATCGTAACTAACCACCACGTAATTGAAAATATGGTCGACCCTGAATACGAAGGCTATTCAAGGCTTTATGTTACTCTTGCTGATGACCCTGAACAGCGTATCCCGGGCAAGGTTGTGGGCTATGACAAAATGCTCGACCTTGCGCTTATAAAAACTGAAATTACACCGCCATATGTTTTTTCGCTCGGTTCGTCACAGGACTTGGAAGTCGGCGACAAAATCTATGCGATAGGCTCTCCGATTGGGCTTGATAAGACGCTGACTTCGGGCATTATTTCTGCTACAGGGCGTCCGCTGCTTGCAACAACGAATGTTCTTCAAATTGATGCTGCAATCAATTCGGGCAACTCTGGCGGACCGCTGATTGCGCCCGACGGAACAGTGCAGGGTATTGTGTTTGCCGGTATGCTCGACTATGAAGGGCTGAATTTTGCAATTCCAGTGGAATTCCTGCGTAAAATTTTGCCGCGCCTTTATGCAGGTGGAAAAGTCTCGCACTGCTGGATTGGCGCTTATGGCAAAACCAAAAAAAATGATTATTATCAGGACGTTGGGCTTGAAGTGCTTTATCTAATGCCGGGCAGTCCTGCCGCGCGTGCCGGTGTAAAAGCCGGAGAAATTGTTGTAGCTCTTGACGGCAAGAGAATCAAAACGCTTGACGAATATCAGAACGAGCTTCTTAACAAAATTCCAGATTCGCTTATTGCGCTTGACTGCATTGATAAGAACGGAAACCTTGTCAGGCACATTGTCTATACACAGCCTCGTCCAGAAATGCCTTCAAACGAAGTTTACCAGCGCGATACAATTGAAAACTATTTTCTGCCGCTTTTCGGTATGCAGCTTAGAACTGCCGGTGAAACATTGAACAAGAAAAACTATTATGTTGAGCGTGTCGTTCCGAACAGCACAGCAGAAGAGAACGGTTTTTCAAGCGGCGATAAAATTCAAATAACAAAATTCAAAGTTTTCAAAGACGAGAACTATGCAATGGCTGAAATATATGCAAAAAGGCGCAAGAGCGGTTACATCGATATATTTATAGGCATTGCAACTCCGCTAGACAGTCCTTCTTATTTTTAATATCATATAGAAATGGATTTATCTCTTATTCGCAATTTCTGTATTGTTGCACATATCGACCACGGCAAGTCTACACTTGCCGACCGTCTTATTCAAAAAGCAAAAATTATTGATGACCGCCAGTTTCAGAACCAGATTCTTGACAACATGGATATTGAACGTGAGCGCGGCATTACCATAAAAAGCCAGGCTGTTACAATTCCGTATACTGCAAAAGACGGAAAAACCTACGAGCTTAACTTTGTTGATACACCGGGCCATGTAGACTTTTCTTATGAAGTTTCACGCGCCATTGCCTCTTGCGAAGGCGCTCTGCTGCTTATTGATGCCGCGCAGGGCGTAGAATCGCAGACATTGTCGAACATGTATCTTGCGCTTGAGCACGACCTTGAGATTGTTCCCGTAATAAACAAGATAGACTTGCCTTCAGCTGATATTCCTTCAGCAAAGCACCAGATAGAGCATGATTTGGGTCTTGACCCTGAATCTTCTGTGCTTGTTTCGGCAAAGCAGGGCACTGGCATAGACGAGCTTTTTGAAGCAATCGTGAACCGTATTCCTGCTCCTTCTCATGATGAAAGCGGCAAGACCCGCGCATTGATTTTTGACTGCCACTATGACCCGTACCGCGGCGTTGTGGTTCACGTGCGCATGTTCGGCGGTTCAATCAAGACCGGCCAGACAATCCGCTTTATGAGCAACAATGCCGACTACAAAATCGAAGAATGCGGCATTTTCAAGATAAAACTTGACCCAACGGGCGAGCTCAACGAAGGCGGCGTCGGCTATTTTATTTCGGGCATCAAAACTGTTTCAGATGTTCGTGTCGGCGACACAGTTACGCTTGCAGATGACCCAGCCGAAAAGCCGCTCGACGGTTTTAAGGAAGTAAAACCGGTAGTTTTCTCGTCTATCTACCCGATGGATACCAACGATTACGACGAGCTACGCGACAGCATGGAAAAGCTCAAACTGAACGACGCGAGCCTTATTTATGAAAAAGACTCTTCGATTGCGTTGGGGCACGGTTTCAGATGCGGCTTCTTGGGGCTGCTTCACCTTGAAGTAGTGCAGGAACGCCTTGAGCGCGACTTCGATCAGGCTGTAATCTTTACAGCGCCGTCTGTGCGTTACAGCGTGACGCTTTCAAACGGCGAAGAGCTTTTTGTAGACAATCCGGCCGATTACCCTGAGCAGAGCCGCATTGCAGAAGCAAAAGAGCCTTTCATCAAGGCTTCGATTATTTCTCCGGCGACATATCTTGGCAGCATAATCGCGCTCTGCACCGAAAAGCGCGGCACGCAGACTAACATGCAGTATCTTGATACAAAGCGCGTTGAGCTGACTTACGAGATGCCGCTTGCTGAAGTGCTGTTTGACTTTTACGACAGGCTCAAAAGCTACAGCCGCGGCTATGCCTCGTTCGATTATGACATTATCGGCTACAGACCGACTGAGCTTGTGAAAATCGATATTCTGCTGAACGGCAAGCCTGTTGACGCGCTTTCGCAGCTTTCATTTAAGGGCAACGCATATGACCGCGCAAGGCATGTCTGTGAAATGCTCAAGGATGAAATAAGCCGGCACCAGTTCAAGATTGCCATTCAGGGCGCAATCGGCAGCCAGATTATAGCGCGCGAAACAGTGAACCCTGTGCGCAAAGACGTTCTTGCAAAATGCTATGGCGGCGACGTTACCAGAAAGCGTAAGCTGCTTGAAAAGCAGAAAGAGGGTAAAAAGCGCATGAAGATGATTGGCGAAGTCGAGCTTCCGCAAAGTGCGTTTCTGGCTGTGCTTAAAACAAAAGACGAAAACTGATTTGTTACATTCATTTAATTGAAGAAAAGCCATTTTCAGTGTACTATAGCTGATATATCTAAAAGGGGGATATTCTGTGGAGTTTCTTGAATCTTGGTTCAACGGTTTTTCAAACTATCTTGAAGCACTGGTATCTCCTGAGCGCCAAAAACTTATGCAGCATTGCGGAAAAGCTTGCGCCGAGGCTGGCATAATGCAGGTTTATAAAAATGCATGGACTGAATCTAAAGGCGACATTGCAGCCTGTATCCGTATAGCTCTTGAAACGCTCGCTCCAGATGTTATCTATGAGCCGGTTGAAGAAGACGGCCTGCCTTCAGACAAATGCTACGATGTAATCTTTCCGCATTGTCTATGTGAGCTTGTAAACAAAAAGTATATAGAAACACCTCTTCAATGCGAATGTTCAAGACAGAATCTTTTATATGTATGGGAATCATTGCTCGGCAAGGGAAATGTCAGCGTTGAAACCAAAAAGACAATCCTTAGCGGCGACAAATGCTGTATTTTCAGAATTACATTCAGATAAAATAAAATTGAACGCGCTTTCTGCTTACAGCTTCTCAATCAGTTTGCTGATTGCAAAAAGTACTGCTTCGCGGCGGACATTTGCCCGGTCGCCGATAAAATGCTTTGTGGCGCTGCTTGTCTTGCCCTGAATGTAAAAGCCGAAGCAGACAGTGCCTACTGGTTTTTCAGCTGTGCCGCCAGTTGGGCCGGCGTAACCGCTTACAGAGACCGAAACTTCAGTTTTAAGCAGCTTTGCAACGCCTTCAGCCATTTCTCTTGTACATTCTTCGCTTACGGCGGAATATTTTTCCAATGTTTCGGTTTTTACGCCGAGCACATTGTGCTTTATTTCGTTGGTGTAGCTTACGATGCCACCGTTCACCACGTCAGAAGAGCCTGCAATTGCGGTCAGGCTTGTGGCAATCATGCCGCCTGTGCAAGATTCAGCAGTTGATATATGAAAATTCTTTTCGCGCAGCAAATCAAGCAACTGCGCTGCTTCCGGCTTTCCTCTATCAAACATCAGTTTTACCCAGCTTTCTAATGAGTTCCACAAGCGAATCAAGCTTATCATGCGTGATAAGCGGATTCAAAAGCGTAAATTTTAGGCAGACAAAGCCGTCGCTTACAGTCTGGCCGATAACAACGCCGTGCCCGTGAATGAGTTTTCTGCGCACTTTTTTGTTTATCTCGTCTCCGCCTTTCAGTCTGAAAA
>JAEEGL014390447.1_pt1 | contig 10281 bp, 3 predicted proteins | sample 9134231 | NCBI WGS metagenome assembly JAEEGL01 (sample SAMN16246548, study PRJNA631951) | gut metagenome | biome: gut microbiome; feature: rumen; material: fiber-attached | host: Bos | place: Iran: Karaj | collected 2018-10
CTTGTTGAAAGAATAAACATCGCTTTTCCAGTTGTCGGGAACAATAATCAAGCCATTCACTCCATGTACGATAGCTTTGGCATAGCGTATGCCGGAAGCGGTAAGACGGGTATTTAGCAAATACTCCCATTCGTCAGAGGTCATGGTACGCCAACCCGGACCATCAATGGTGTTGGTTTGCGGATTGTAAATAGAATTGTAAACACCCCAGTCGTAATAGGTGCCGGCAATATCGTTGTTTCCGTAACCATAGCCGCCGGTAGGATGAGTGGCTGTCATATAGGGCCATTTATTATCATATCCGCTGGTACCCCAGCCGAACAAGTCTATCCATCCGGTATAGGCAGAATCGATGTATCTGTTTTCAATTCCAATGATATCCCATTGGTTGGGGGCGAAACGCCATGTTCCCGGTGCAGAACCATAACCGCCTGCCACCGGATGGTAGGTAGGGCTGCTTCCGCCATTGGTGGCACTCCATTGCAGGTTGCCGGGGGAAAAATACACCGTCCGCGTTGCGGAAACAGAGAAGGCATCGGTAAACACGCCTCCGCTGAATATGGCTATATAAGTGGCGTTGCCGGTTACGGTAATGGTGCGGGGATTGTCGGTATAGCCGTCGTCCCATCTCTCAAAACGATAGCCGGTGGCAGGAACGGCCCATATTTCTATGACGGTTCCTTCTTTATAAACACCGCCGCCATTAACCGTGCCGTGACTTTCATCGTCCGGTATTGCCGTAATCGAAAACTCTTTCTGGCAGGAGTTTAACAACAAAACTCCTGATACGATTGTCAAAATTGACAAGATTTTTTTGTAAACTGTTTTGGTCATAATCTATATTTTTTATTGTTTTTTTACTGAACATCTTTTACAAGGCGGACAGAGAATCCACTGCAGCGGAGATATAGCATTATGAAATAATCTGGATGATCATAAATCCACAAAGCCAAGGCTCTTGCTTGGTTAATCTCATCCTCGTATCCGGTTGCATTCGCCGACCAATAATTTGATTCGGAATATAAAAAGGGGCATGTATTTCCCTCACGATAGCCTACAGTTGGTAGAAAAACACAACCTGCAACCTCCAACTTTGTCCAATCGGTAGAGTTGAACACATTGGAATCATCTATCGAACGATTATAAGCATTTGAGGGATATATAGCGGAAGTCCAATTATCCGGAACAATAATTAAACCATTCACTCCATTCACAATCGCTCTGGTCCAAGTTAGGGTAGAATCCAGAATGGTACGTTTATAAAATAAATAAAACAATTCATTTCCAGTCAATGTTCGCCATGTTCCCGGAGCATCGGTAGTATTGGTAGAAGGATTATAAATGGCATTGTAAATGCCCCAATCATACCCAGTACCTGAAATATCATTGGCTCCATTACCATAATTTGTATCAGTTGTCGTAGTCATATATGGATATTTATTATTATATCCGCTGGTTCCCCAGCCAAACAAATCTATCCAACCGGTATATGTAGAGGAAATATTTTCATTGCCAGCGCGAATGGTGTCCCACTGATAAGGAGCAAAACGCCATGTACCTGCTGCTGTTCCACTATCTGCCACTGCATGCGTAGTGGCAGTATTGCCGCCATTGGTGGCACTCCATTGTAAATTGCCGGGAGAAAATATAACAGAATTGGTATCACTTACAGAAAATACAAACTTATCAACAGTAGTAAAAGAAAATTCATTTCCATATGCTGTACCTACAGCATTGGTAGCATATGCTCGAGCATAATAGGTTGTTTCTGCGGTAAGTCCGGTTAAAATACTTGTATAACTACCCGTATCAGAACCGTCTATAGTGTGACTTCCGTTGATAGTCGGGTGGGGGGTTGTATCCCAACATACACCGCGTGCGGTAATCATAGTATCTCCATCATTAATTATATTGCCTTCTATCACAGCAGAAGTGATTCCTATAATGCTTGCTGTATCGGTAATAACAACCGGTAGCGTATGGGTAGTAAAAGAAACTTCGTTACCATACATCGTACCTACTGTACTATTTGCGTATGCCCGAACGTAATAGGTTGTTCCTGCTGTAAGTCCGGTTAGACGACTTGTAAAACTGCCCATACTACTGCCATCTGATGTGTGATTGTCATAAATTGTAGGATTTTGAGTTGTACTCCAACATATACCGCATGCTGTTATCGGAATTACCCCATTGTCAACTATATTACCCCCACTAACAGCAGAGGTGTCAGTTATATTGCTTATTGCAGTAGTAGTAATTATAGGAGCAATTATATTAGCATAACGAACAAGACGAACCGATCGACCATAATACTGATAATAGTTATATGATGGATCAAGGTAACTTGAATTGAAGTACAAGTAGAATGCCTCTCGATTAAAGGAATTCGTAGACCAATAGTTACCGAGCATACTAATATCGTTGACAGATGTTCCGTTACGAAAACCGGCAGCAGGCAGAAATACGCAACCGGCATCTTCCATTTTCGCCCAATTGGCGGAATCAATAGTATTGGAAGTATATGCCGCACTTGAACTATTGGTATTATTTAATGAATAAACGGATATTCTCCAATTGTCCGGAACAATAATTAAACCGGAAACTCCATTCACTATAGCTTTTGCATAACGTATATTTGATGAGGTTTGACGATTATTGAACAAATACCCCCATTCATCTTTGGTGAGTGTACGCCATGTACCGGGATCATCGGTATTTTGTGTGGTAGGATTATAGATGGCATTGTAAACTCCCCAATCATAATTAGTTCCTGCAATAGGGTTACTACCATTGCCATAAACAGAATCGCTACTGGTCATATACGGATATTTATTATTATATCCGCTGGTTCCCCAGCCGAACAAGTCTATCCAACCGGTATAGGAAGATGAAATATTGCTATTGTCAGCACCAATGGTATCCCACTGGTTGGGAGCAAAACGCCATGTACCAGCTGCGGTTCCACTATCTGCCACAGAATGCGTAGTGGCAGTATTGCCGCCATTGGTGGCACTCCACTGTAGGTTGCCGGGAGAAAAATACACAAATTTATCTGCAGAAACGGAAAATGATTTACTAGGGTTTAAAGTGGTAAACTTAATTTGGTTTCCATATACCGTATCAAATGAATTAATAGCATATGCACGAACGTAATAGGTCGTTCCTGCTGTAAGTCCGATTATATGACTGGTAAAACTTCCTCTACCACAGCTATCGGAAGTATGATTATCATAAATTGTAGGATCTTGTGACAAACTCCAACACACACCCCGTTCAATAACAGCAGAACTACCTTCTTCAGCGATATTACCACCCACTTCTGCAGAGGTCTCGGTTATATCGCTTGGTGCTATTGTAGAAATCACTATATCTGCAGAACGAGCAAGACGTACAGACGAACCTTGAATGCGAGGAGATGATGTAGTCAATAAAAAAGTATTGTTTGAAGTAAAATACACGGATATTGCATTATAAACTACTACATTTGATGCCGACCAATAGTAACCTTCACGATTGATATTGTTGTAGACCGAAGTCCCAAAACGGTAGCCGGAAACAGGCAGGAAGACACAACCTACAGCTTCCATCTTAATCCAATCGGAAGAGTCTATCCTATTGGATGTATATGATATAGCAGCACTATTTGTATCGTGTAATGTATATGTGGCAATATTCCAATTGTCAGGAACTATAACTAACCCTTCTATACCGTTTACAACAGCTTTAACATAACGTATGCCGGATGTTGTAGGACGAGTATGCAACAGATAATGCAATTCATTATATGTTAGCGCACGCCATGTGCCGGGAACATCAGTCGTATTGGTTCGAGGATTGTAAATTGCATTATAAACACCCCAATCATAATTGGTTACTGATATATCACCATAAGCATTGATATAATCGGACGCATCCGAACTAGTCATATAGGGATATTTATTATCATACCCGCTGGTTCCCCAGCCAAACAAGTCTATCCAACCGGTATAGGATGAAGAAATATTGCTATTGTCAGCACCAATGGTATCCCACTGATGAGGAGCGAAACGCCATGTACCTGCCGCTATGCCACTATCTGCCACCACATGTGTAGTGGCAGTATTACCACCATTAGTGGCACTCCACTGCAAGTTACCTGGAGAAAATATAACCTTTCGGGTAGTAGAAACGGAAATCGGAGCATAAAACGGTAATGAAGCAATAAATGTTACTTCGTTTCCATATGCCGTACCTACAGCATTGGTAGCGTATGCACGCACATAGTAAGTCTTGCTTGCAATAAGTCCTTTTAGATGGCTTGTGAATTTTCCCATGGTAACCCCTTCAATAGTATGGCTTCCGTTGATAGTCGGATTAGGCGTTGTATCCCAACAAACACCGCACGCAGTAACCATAGAACCTCCATTGTCAGTTATATCACCACCAATCTCTGCAGTAGTATCAGTTATATTACTAATTGATGTAGTTCTTATTATAGGTGCAATGGGAGTATTAACTGAGCGAACAAGACGAACAGACTCACCTGAATAAATATAATCAAAGTTAAACGGATAAAAAACGCTTGAAGTAAAATACAAACCATACGGATAATTGCTACCATTATTTGTAGATGACCAATAGAGCCCATTCAAATTAATATCGTTGACAGAATTTCCAAGACGATTCCCTGTAGCAGGCAGAAATACACAACCCGAATTTTCCATCTTCACCCAATCGGTAGCATTGACTGTATTGATAGTATTAGATGTATATGCTGCATTGGGATTATTGGTATTATTTAACGAATATATGGATGTTGTCCAATTATCAGGAACGATAATCAATCCATTAACTCCATTGACAATGGCTTTGGCATAACGTATGCCCGATGGGGTTGTACGTGTAACCAACAAATATTCCCATTCATCTTTGGTCAATGTACGCCATGTGCCGGGAACATCGGTATTTTGTGTAGTAGGATTATAAATGGCATTGTAAACACCCCAATCATAATTGGTTCCCGATATATTGTTATTGCCATTGACATAATCTGTGTCGGTGGTACTTGTCATATACGGATATTTGTTATCATACCCGCTGGTACCCCAGCCAAACAAGTCTATCCAACCGGTATAGGATGAAGAAATATTGCTATTATCAGCGCCAATGGTATCCCACTGGTTGGGAGCAAAACGCCATGTACCTGCTGCGGTGCCACCGCCTGAAACAGTATGAGTGGTTGGGGTCTCTCCGCCATTGGTAGCACTCCACTGCAAGTTGCCGGGAGAAAAATATACATATGTGCCTACAGAAACAGAAAATGATTTACTCAGCGCCAAAGTAAATACAATCTGATTCCCGTATGACACACCAACAGAATTGGTAGCATATGCTCGAACGTAATAGGTCGTTCCTGCTGTAAGCCCTGTTAAATGGCTTGAAAAACTGCCCATGCCGGAACTATCAATAGTATGGTTTCCGCTTATAGTGGGATTAGGAATCGTATCCCAACATACACCGCGTGCGGTAATCATAGCACCGCCATCGTCAGTGATAAGACCTCCGCTCACGGCAGAAGTATCTGTTATGTTACTTATCTCTATGGTAGTAATTGTAGGAATTGTACAGGTAGTAAATGTAATGCTATTGCCATAAGCCGTACCTACTGCATTGGTTGCGTATGCCCGAACGTAATAGGTTGTTCCTGCAGCAAGTCCTGTTAAATGGCTTGTATAATTCCCCATACCTGAACCATCAATAGTACGGCTTCCGCTTATAGTGGGATTAGGAATCGTGTCCCAACATACACCGCGTGCGATAATCCCTATACCGCCATCGTCAGTGATAATACCTCCGCTCACGGCAGAAGTATCGGTTATCTGGCTTGCTGCCATGGTCGTCAGTGTCGGTAGAGTATAATTTTGTAATGTAAAAAACAAGGTGATTTTTTCGCTTTCACTTTGCGATTGCAAAATTTCATCACTGGAAACCACCATTCCATAATGCGTGGTAAAGCCGGTTATTCTTAAAACATCCCCTGTTCGGAAAGACTTTGAAGAAAGCAATTTTTGTGTTTTCACCGGTGCTGTTTCGGAGAACGTGCCTTTATAGGTAATGTCATTGCCACCGGAACTGCCTGTATTAATCAACTTTTGTACCATTTGACCATGGGTGGTTTGGGCTACCAAAAAGTACACCTGCGGATGGGTCAGACTGACTTCAAAATGGCTTTCCCCTGCCTCCACCGGCAGATGCTTTTCCATGATAAGCTGTCCGACTAAATTATATACCCTTAATGAGAGTTGTTCCTCTTGTGGCAAAGTAAGCTCTATACGGCTTGTTCCATTGAAGGGATTAGGATACGAAATACAACTTGAAGCGTTATTTGCTATTTCGTCTATGCCGGTTTCATCAATAAGCGTCAGTATTGTATCAGGATAAACCAACGTTTCCGCCCAACTGCGATTGATGTTTTCAACTCTTACGGAATCCAACTGCACATATTTTCCGACGTCATTGGCACCTTTGAAAGTTAGATTGATATTCTGCGAAAAAGCAGTCTGAACCATCATCAGGCAGAAGATTGCCCCAACAAATAATATTTTTTTGTAAAATACTTTGGTCATTGTTTAAATATAATTTTATTGTTTATCAACTAAATTCGTAATTTTCTTATCTTTTATTATTTACCAAACATCCTTTACAAGGCGGACAGATAAACCGAGGAAGCGGTAGCCGGAGTTCGAGGGATTTAGACGGTTCGAAATGAATTCCAAACAGCACGCGTATGTGCCATTGTGGGTAGCCGACCAGACGTAGCCGGCAAAACCGACAGAGTTTTCTGCAGACCCATAACGGCAACCGGCAGCAGGCAGAAAGACACAACCTACAGCTTCCATCTTCGCCCAGTCGGTTGCACCAATAATATTGGATGTATATGCAACCCACCCTGCATTCACGTTGGTCAATGGATAAAACGTATTACTACAATTATCAGGAACAATTATCAAACCGGCTTTTCCACATACTGTAGCTTTGGCATAACGTATGTTTGAAGCAGTCGGACGAGTGTTTAACAAATATTCCCATTCGTCTTTGGTCAATGTTCGCCATGTACCCGGTGCATCGGTTGTTTGTGTCTTGGGATTGTAAATGGCATTATACACTCCCCAATCATAATTGGTACCTGCGATATGATTATTCCCATTGCCATAAAGTGAATCTATAGTAGTAGTCATATACGGATATTTATTATTATACCCGCTGGTACCCCAACCAAATAGATCTATCCAACCGGTATAAGAAGAAGAAATATTTCTATTGGCAGAACCTATCATATTCCACTGGTTGGAAGCAAAACGCCATGTACCTGCTGCTGTTCCACTATCTGCCACTGCATGCGTAGTGGCAGTATTACCGCCATTGGTGGCACTCCATTGCAGATTACCCGGTGAAAAATACACTTTCTGCGTAGCAGAAACGGAAAATTGCAAATCAATCGGGTTTGCTGAGGTAGGAAAAGTATCTTCGTTTCCGTATGCTGTACCAACAGCATTGGTTGCATATGCCCGAACGTAATAGGTTGTTCCTATAGTAAGCCCTGTTAAATGGCTTGTAAAACTGCCCATGTCGGAACTATCAATAGTATGGCTTCCGCTTATAGTGGGATTAGGAATCGTGTCCCAACATACACCGCATGCAATAATCATGGCACCGCCATCGTCAGTGATAACACCTCCGCTCACAGCAGAAGTATCTGTTATGTTACTTACTGCAGTGGTTGTAATGGTAGGAATTGAAATATTGGCATTTTTAACAAGGCGGACAGAGTAACCGTAGCGGCGGTAGTTGAAGCCCGATGGATCCAGATTGAGAGAATAAAAGTACAAATTGTACGCGTAATAGCTATCACCGTATGTAGTCGACCAGTAGTAACCATAAGAACCGACATTGGAGACCGAAGTCTCATGACGGCGGTAGCCGTCGGCAGGCAGGAAAACACAACCTACAGCCTCCATCTTCGCCCAATCGGTCGCGCTGATAATATTAGATGTATATGCAGCACTTGCTGTATTCACGTTGGTTAATGGATAATGCGTATTATTACAATTATCCGGAACAATGATTAAACCTATAATTCCGCATACTGTAGCTTTGGCATAACGTATGCTTGAGGCAGTCGGACGAGTGTTTAACAAATAAACCCATTGATCTTTGGTTAAGGTACGCCATGTACCCGGAGCATCGGTTGTTTGTGTTTTGGGATTGTAAATGGCATTATACACTCCCCAATCATAATTGGTTCCCAATATATTGTTATTGCCATTGCCATAATCTGTATCGGTGGTACTTGTCATATACGGATATTTATTATTATATCCGCTGGTTCCCCAGCCAAACAAGTCTATCCAACCGGTATAGGTAGAGGAAACGTTGCTATTGGCAGCCCCTATCATATCCCACTGGTTGGGAGCGAAACGCCATGTACCGGCAGCTGTGCCGTTGCCTGCCACGGCATGGGTAGTAGCGGTGTTGCCGCCATTGGTAGCACTCCACTGCAGATTACCCGGTGAAAAATACACTTTCTGCGTAGCAGAAACGGAAAATTGCACATCAATCGGGTTTGCTGAGGTGGGAAAAGTATCTTCGTTTCCGTATGCTGTACCAACAGCATTGGTTGCATATGCCCGAACATAATAGGTCTTACCTATTTCAAGCCCTGTTAAATGGCTTGAAAAACTGCCCATGCCGAAACTATCAATAGTATGGTTTCCGCTTATAGTGGGATTAGAAATCGTATCCCAACATACACCGCGTGCGGTAATCATAGCACCGCCATCGTCAGTGATAAGACCTCCGCTCACGGCAGAAGTATCGGTTATGTTACTTATATCTATGGTAGTAACTGCAGGAATTGTACAGGTAGTAAATGTAATGCTATTACCATAAGCCATACCTACTGCATTGCTTGCGTATGCCCGAACATAATAGGTTGTTCCTGTAGTAAGCCCTGCTAAATGGCTTGAAAAACTGCCCACGCCGGAACTATCAATAGTATGGTTTCCGCTTATAGTGGGATTAGGAATTGTGTCCCAACATACACCGCATGCGGTAATCCTTATACCGCCGTCGTCAGTGATAATACCTCCGCTCACGGCAGAAGTATCTGTTATCTGGCTTGCTGCCATAGTCGTCAGTGTCGGTAAAGTATAATTTTGTAATGTAAAAAACAAGGTAAATTTTTCGCTTTCACTTTGCGATTACAAAATTTCCTCACTGGGAACCGCCATTCCATAATGGGCGGTATAACCGGTTATTCTCAAAACATCTCCTAATCGGAAAGGTTTGGAAGAAAGCAATTTTTGTGTTTTCACCGATGCTGTTTCGGAGAACGTGCCTTTATAAGTAATGTCATTGCCACCGGAACTGCCTGTATTAATCAACTTTTGTACCATTTGACCATGGGTGGTTTGAGCTACCAAAAAGTACACCTGCGGATGGGTCAGACTGATTTCAAAATGGCTTTTCCCTGCCTCCACTTGCAGATGCTTTTCCATAACCAGCTGCCCGACTAAATTATATACCATTAATGAGAGTTGTTCCTCTTGTGGCAAAATAAGCTCTATTCGGCTTGTTCCATTGAAGGGATTGGGATACGAAATACAACTTGAAGCATTATTTGCTATTTCGTCTATGCCGGTTTCATCGGCAAGCATTAGTATTGTATCAGGATAAACCAACGTTTCCTCCCAACTGCGACTGATATTTTCAACTCTTACGGAATCCAACTGCAAATATTTTCCGGAAATATCGGCTCCTTTGAATATTAGATAAATGTTCTGCGAAAAAGCAGTCTGAACCATCATCATGCAGCAGATTGCCCCAACAAATAATATTTTTTTGTAAAATGTTCTTGTCATTGTTTAAATATATTTTTATTGTTTATCAACTAAATTCGTAATTTTCTTATCTTTTATTATTTACCAAACATCCTTTACAAGGCGGACAGAACGACCATAGTAGTAGTCATAGTATGCCGAGGGATTTAAATAGTTCCCAATGAAGTCCGAACCGAAGTACATATAATACGCGTTATCTCTATCGTAGTACGTAGTCGACCAGTAGCAACCGTAAGAATTGAAATTGTATTCCGAAGTCTCATAACGGTTGCCGGCAGCAGGCAGGAAAACACAACCTGCAGCTTCCATCTTCGCCCAGTCGGTTGCACCAATAATATTAGATGAATGTGCAGCATTGGGATTATTGGTATTATTTAACGAATATATGGATGTTATCCAATTA
>JAEEGL015251133.1_pt1 | contig 10281 bp, 8 predicted proteins | sample 9134231 | NCBI WGS metagenome assembly JAEEGL01 (sample SAMN16246548, study PRJNA631951) | gut metagenome | biome: gut microbiome; feature: rumen; material: fiber-attached | host: Bos | place: Iran: Karaj | collected 2018-10
CACGACGCTCGTTCTCTTGTCGGGATACTTTACGCTGTTTCCTATTCGTAATATCCTAGATAACGGCGCGCAGAATTCGGTTCGTTTGACGATCGTAGCGCTCTTGTCATTGAGCGTGGCGTCGTCGCTTTGTTTGGGTCGGAAGAAAAGAAGCGCTCGATTGGGTGACGTTAGGAATGACTGAAGTAGGGTTTGCGCTCGTCCAAGCGCTCTTTCTTACAATTGTTATAGAGGAAATCGCCGCGCTGTTCTGGCGCGAGTGGAGTCAGAAACTTGCTCTCGTCGTTTTCGTAATGAACGTCCTTACGAATCCAGCAATAAACGCGTTCGTTTATAATGCGCCCGATTTTTTCTACCAGAGCGATTTGCATTACTACATCCTAACCACATTTTTGGAATTTTGCGTTTGGTTCGTCGAATGGCGAATCTTAGCCCAAACAGGGGTGGGATTGAACGAGTCGCGAGCGGCGCTTATGTCGCTCACGTTAAACGCGTGTTCTTACTTCTCCGCTTGGCCTCTTCAGTGGCTTGGCTTTTGGGGATAACGAGCGAGGCGTCCCTATTTAACGGATAGTTTGTCGATTAAGCGCGTTTTCGTAAAGCTCGGCGTAGCGTTCAATCATTTTCTGAACGGAGAAATCGTCGCGAATAATCCTTACGGCGTTTTCTCCCCACTGTCGTCGTCGAAGATTATTGTCAGGATTCAGCGCGCGCATTGTCTCTCTTGAAAAGGCGGTGAGCCTTCGCGTCTTATCGCCGTCAAATTCCGAGATGAGCAGTCCGTTTTCGCCAGGTCGCACGAGTTCGGCGTTGCCAGGAATATTACTGGCTATGACGGGCGTACCGACGGCGAGGGCTTCCAGAATCGCGTTTGACTGTCCTTCGTACTCGCTACAGTTCCAAAGTAGATCAAAGGCCGGCATGAAGCGTTTGACGTCGTCGCGTTCACCTAGAAAGAAGACGCGATCCTGCAACCTGAGATCGTCGCGATATCGTAGAAGCGCGTCCCGCTCAGGCCCGTCTCCAATAACGAGGAGATAGAAATTCATACGAGCGAACTTCATTTGATCCGCCGCCCAGAGAGCGTCTCGCACGCGCTTTTGCGGCCATAATCTCGCAACTAGTCCAATAAGATAGGGGATTTCTGGATCGCGCGCTACGTCGCGAATAGCCATTTCTTCGAAGAGCTTTGATTTCGAGTCACAGGGAGGAAACGACCCGATTCTTGGGACGCCTAGCTCGTCGAGGATTTCAAATTTTCTCTCTTGGCGCTGCGCCTCGGTAAAGGTTGGAGTCGACTCGACTCCGTTGGGAATAACGACAAACTTTTCGCGCGGCGCCCCACGTTCGACGTAAAAATCGACGATTCCTTGACTATTGACGGCGAAAAGAGTCGTCTTCGGCTCGAGAGCGCGATCAACGTACGCGTGAACAGCGCCTTTCCATGGGTCGACGCAGCGTTCGCCACAAATAACGACGGGAACTCTGCAGGCAAACGCAGCGCGTCGTCCGTACGCGTTTGCGGCAAAGAGCCACGTATGCACGACGTCGGGTTTGAATTCCTTAATGAGCTTTTTAAGTTTGAGGTAAGCGGCGATCGATAATTTCCGTCTTTTGCCAATAACGTCGACGCGTATTCCATCGTCGAGAAGCGTTTGGTAGTAAGGTCCAGAACGCGTTAGAACGGCGACTCGAACGTCGAATCGATCTTTCGGCAATCCCGTTGCTAGAAGCGTCAATTGCTTTTCGGCGCCACAACGGTCAAGCGTCGGAATAACGAGTAGTATTTTCTTACGCATCGCGGTAGATGATTAGTAATAGGGCGCTCGTGGAACTTTAAGTAAAAGTAGCGTCGCCAACGTCGTTTTTTCGACGACCGTCGACGACGCTACCGTCTCGAACTGTTCTCCGAGGTGATTGAAAGTCCGTTATTCCGCAGGCGCTTCAACGGCAGGCGCTTCTTCTGCAACAGGCTCTTGCGAAGTCGAGGTCTCCTCGGAATTATCCGGAGCGCTCGGCGTTTGAGATTCAGGGCTGGCATTCTCTTCGGGCGTCGTTTGAGGATCCTCCGCCGGCTTCTCCTCCGAAGTCGGCGTCAAACCATAGACAAGGGTAGCCAATGATTTAGCCGTCGCTTCCTCGTCGGAGCATGCCGCGCTTATGATCTCGCCCATGAGAGTTACGGCGCAAACGTATTCTCCGAAGGAATCAGTCGGTTTTTCCGGGTTGAAGACGATTGCTTCCGGCTTAGTCCACTCGATAGCTTCTTTCTCATTGGCGCAGAATACCGAGATCGTGTCGTACGGATTGTCCACGTCCTGCAAGGTCAGGCCCTTTCCACCGGCTTTGCCAAAAGGCGTGTCCGGCGAGTTGAAGATGAGGAATCTCGTTTTCGTCTTCATGGCAGGGTCGGAAGAGGTTGCGTAAAGGGGCGGCATTTTGTCGAGCAACTTGAGATTGTTTTCGCTATTCCACGGCTCGTCAAGTTTGAACTGTTCGTACAGCTCTTTGTACTGTGCGCCAAAAGCCGGTAGTAGCGCGACGCGCCAGCTTAATAGCGGCGTGCCGTCTTCAGCGCAAATCGGCGCGGGGAACTTCTTGTTTTCCCGCGAATACCGCGTAAAGGCGCTGCCAAATTGTCTTAACGCTTGCTCGACCCCCTGATATTTCTGGTAGAGCTCCGAAGAACGACGCATCGTATTGATCGCCGTTACTTGCTCGACGATAAACTTCTGCGCGTCTTCCGTATTCTTAATCGTTGCGACGACGTTTGAATCCTTTTCGACGACTTGCAACGACTTTAACAGCTCCACCAACTTTGGCGCCGTCGAATTTTCCGGATTTTGGCTCTTTTTGAGTTCCTCGTTAATACTATCGACCGCTTGCATGAGAGCGGTTCCCAGTTGCTTTCGAACGTCCTGCGCGCCTTCTGGGGATTTAGCGTTGATCGTAATGGTCAAGAGGTCGTCAACGTTGGCGTCGGCGGCAAAGAAGATTTGGAACGCAGAAACGTTCTGCTGGACGCTCGCCATTAGCTCGTTCGTTATCCGAATCGGCAACAGGACAAGTTGCGCGTTCGGAATTGAGAAATCATACTCATATTCATAGACGACGGAAGCGCGATCGACGTCGGCGCGCGCAATTCGTTGCGCGGCAATACCTCGCGCGTCGCCGTCCAACGCGCTAAAATACTCCTCGAAGAAACTATACGCGCCAGAAAGGAAAACAATCGAGTTGTCCGTGGGAAAACACAAGCCTGCGCAGATCTTTTCGATCTTACCGACGTCTTGACCAGATTGATCAAGGGGCATGACAAGAGTGTTCTCGAAGACCTGCACTTCGTAAGAACCAAACGTTACTTTCTTCAGCTTGCTCTTATCCGCTTTTTCAAAGACAAAGTTCGAAATAGCCTCTTTGTCGTAGGGAGTCTTGGACCGCATATAGACGGCGTCGACGGGAGACGGAAACCCTTCCTGCAGAACCGAGTCGTCCTTGGCGTTTTTCAGCGCTTCAAAAGAAAACCCCTTGCTCGTGAGGACGAGTTCCGACTGTTCCAGCGCGCCTTCGACGGGAATTTCGAGCGCGTTCTGCGCGAAATACTCCACGACGTCATCGCCTCCGCTGAAATCTCGAATTTTATCGGGAAAAATGACTTGCGCATAGTACGCGCCCGGCGCGACAAACTCGGTGGGCAGATCGTTCTTAGCGCCCAGCGCGTTTAAAGTTGCGTCGTCGAGCGAGCGAATCTCGCGCATAAATTGCGGAAATTCAGGAGTCGTCGCGGCGGAGTTGCCGTCGGCTTGATCGCCCCCGTTCTCGCCGTCATTTTTGCAACCGACAAGCGCGAACGACGTCGTAATAATCAAAAGAAAAAGGATAGTGAGAAGATTTGTCTCTCGAAATTTCCAAGTAGTAAACATTGAACGATTCCTTCCTATTCGACCGAATAGACTTCAGGTCGACTCAAAGCCGACCTGGTAAATCAGTATAACGTCGGTTAAATTAACAGATCCAGCCACTAGCGATCATCACGCCGTTTCCGCCCTGGCGCACTGCGGGAATTACGATCTTGACGAGGATAGCCGGTTCGCCGTTCCTTGTTGGAGTTATCGTCGCGCGGATCTCGCCGCAACTTGACGCCGTCCGGTAGATTCTCTTGACGAAATTCCTTCTTTTTACCGGCCCATCCCTTTGGCGGTTTGCCGTCTCTGCGCGCAAAGACCTGCGCGCCTCCCTGAGCGCCCTTTTGAGCGCGCTCATTCTTCCGGCGAGCGTATTTGCCGTCTTTGGGCTCGCGTTTGTCGGAGTCTTGCGAGAGAGAGCGTTCTGGCGCGCGCGCCGCGTTTCGCTTCGAATCGATCACGAGCTCTTCAATCTCGCCGTCGTAAGGCTCGCCGTTTGCGAGTTCCTTCGCGCGCCGCTCCATCTCTTCAAATCGATCCTTGCGGCAAATCTGAAGAATAACGCTGTTGTATCCAGCGTCGGGAATCTCATATTCGTCAATTTTACGCAGCGCCAACTTATTGAGCAGATTATAGTGTCGCGCCTCGCCGCGCTCATCAGGCCAATTCGGGCCCTTGATTAGGAGCAGGCGATTAAAACGATTCCATACGGGCGCAAAGATCGTTAGTAGACTGCGCATCTTTCCAACGGCGCGGACGGTCAGCGTATGGAAACGTCGTTCCTTGAGCAAATCTTCCGCTTTGGCGTACCACACGTTGATATCAAGCTCTAATTGATCGGCAATGTCGCCAAGCGCCGTCGCCTTTTTGCCCGTCGATTCGCAAAGTTCAACCACGACGTCCGGTCGCAAAATCTGAACGATCAATCCCGGGGCGCCGCCTCCTGACCCGACGTCGAGCACATGCTCGCCCTTTTGTAGAAGGGAAGCTAGGCGAATCGAATCGACAAGATCGCGCGCGACAAATTTGTCATAGGACGTATGACGCGTTAAATTGAGTCGTTCATTCCAAGTCCACAAAACGTCGCAATACTCGTTGATTTTTCCGACGACGGCGTCGGGAAGCTCAATTTGGTATCTGTCGAGCGCTTCCCTTAGCGAGCGCGACGCATCGTCCATGTTTTGCGCATCGTCGGTCGCTTTTATCTCGGAGTCGTTTTCCCCCGACGCGTTAATCGCGTCGGTCGTCTCACGCTCTTCTCCGTTGTTATTCATATCTTCCATCATTAGGCGTATTATCTTTTCCCTCTATTTATACCGTACACAAACGATTCGTAGCGTCCGACTAGTCAAGACGTCGCGACAGCCGGTCTCCTTCATTATATCCCAAAAACCGTTTACGTCTCCCCTGAGTTTGTTAGCAAAGGCCATTTTTTATTATTTTCCACTCGTCTTATTTAAGGCTTCGCGTCTTGACGCATGTTCCTCGTCGACTTATAATGGGCGGCGAAAGACCTCGGCGCGCGTGCGCACCTGGATCAACGTCAAGACCACTTCTAATAGATTGCGAGCGTTATGTTATGGAAAAAGCGACGTATAAAAGCTCCGGCGTCGACTTGGACGTCTATGCGGAATCGATGTCGCGTTTGCCGAAAATAGTCGGCAAGACGTTTTCACCGCGCGTATTGCGTTTAGACGGCGGCTTCGCCGGTCTCTTTCAACTCAACGGCTTGGTTAAAGAAGGAGGCGCGACGCGCAATTACGAGGATCCTGTCCTTGTAAGTTGCACGGACGGCGTCGGCACCAAGATCAAAATTGCCTGTCAGACGAACCGACATTCGACGGTTGGAATTGATCTGGTCGCCATGAGCGTTAACGACGCTATCTGCTGCGGCGCCGAGCCCCTTTTCTTTCTTGATTACGTCGCTTGTCCCAAAGACGATCCCGACCTTCTTGAGGAGCTCGTTACTGGAATTGCCAAGGGGTGCGAAGAGTCCGGGTGCGCGCTCATTGGCGGCGAAACGGCGATCCTTTCCGGAATGTACAATCCTGGCGAATACGATCTTGCCGGTTTTTGCGTCGGAGTCGCAGAGCGTTCAAAAATCATCGACGGGAAGGCAATCTGTGAGAACGACGTTCTCATCGGTCTCGCGTCGAGCGGATGCCACTCCAACGGCTATTCCTTGATTCGCCGCGTCGTCTTTGAAATCGCGGGACACAATCCCGACGATTTTGTTCCCGAACTTGGTAAAACAGTCGCCGACGAACTACTCACTCCAACTCGTCTGTACGTTAAGCCCGCTCTGGCGCTCTTCGAGCAATTTGGCGCAAACGACGGTATTCGCGGCGTAGCTCATATTACGGGGGGAGGATTGGTAGAGAATCTCTCCAGAATTTTGCCCGAAGGACTCCAATGCGATATTACGCCTGATTCCTGGGAAGTCCCGCCCGTCTTCAAGTGGATTCAGAAACTGGGCGCAATCGACGACGACGAAATGGAACGCGTTTTCAATCTCGGTCTTGGTCTCGTTCTCGTCGTCAAGCCGGAAATAGCCGACCAGGTTCAAAACGCGGTATCCGAGCTTGGTATCCGTAATTGGCGGGTCGGATCGATCAAACACGTTTAAGGGTCGTTTTCTAGGTCGCGTTTCCGGGGTTTTTATTTTTGACCCCAGATGGGATAAAAAGTAGGGGATTCGTCAATGACTTCTGAAAAACGCTCCGACTCGGAACCGCGACCTGTCGCCGCCAATTCCCAAGAGCCTAAAATTCTCCTTGCAACCGACGAATCGAAGCTTTTGGGCGCCGACGTCTACGGAGCGAGTCCGGCTACTGCGGACGAAAGCGCCGCGTTGCGCGCGTTTCAATTTCGTTCTTTTCACTGTCCGATTTGTTTTGCCAACATAGCGATTAGGCGAGAACAGGCCGGTCAAAAACTCGTCTGTCCCGACTGTCTTTCGGAAATCGTCGCGCCTACCGATCTCAATTTCGACTCCCAAACGGAATACGAGGAACGGTACTTCAACGAAGAGAAAAGGAAACGCGACGAGCTCTTGTCTCCGGCGCGCAATCCGAATCGTATTGGACTCGATCTATCGGCCTCAAACGTCTACGGAGTCTCTCAATCTTCTGAAGAGCCGGCTCAATCTGACGAATCGCTCTACGTTGCGATTCGTTGCGCCGTATGCGGCACAATAATGCAAGTTCCACGCGCCGAACTAGGCGCCAAGGTTCGATGTCCCGACTGTTTTACCGAAGTCATAGCGCGCGACGATAAAACGAACGGCGTTGAATCGTCGACGGAACGCAAAAGGCGCGAGGAAGAGAAGAAAAAACGCGACGAGCTCTACTCGCCCGCGCGTAATCCCAATCGCGAAGGAATTGATTTCGGAGCGCACGACGTTTACGGCGTAAGCGACGTTCAGCAGGCGTCCGCTCCGCAAAGCGCCTCGTCGGCGTCGCCAGCGCCCTCCGCGCCGCCGAAAGAGGCCAAACGTCCGAAGTCCGTTCTTTATCCCGTTCGATGCCGAGTTTGTGAAACTATCATGCACGTTCCGCGCGAACGTCTTGGCCAAGAAGTAACGTGTCCAGATTGCGGATCTGTTACCATAGCCTCCGCCGCTCTCAAGGAACAGCGTGAAACAATCGACGCCAAATTCCAACCGCGCGATCGCGGAACCTACGGCATTGGCGAGGTTCCGCTTCCTCCTTCCGCCACCTACCGACCCGCCCGAGGCGAAACCGTTAAACTTGACGGTAGCAAACCAATGATCGCGCCGACCGAGCCGCGCGAACCGAAGGCGATTACCCTTGAGGAGTTCAAAAAGAAACACGGCATAACGTCGGCCGCCGGCGCGCCGAACCAGGCGTCCACGCCCTCTGTAGCCGCGTCGAGCCAGCCGAAATCGGTCGCGCCACCCCCAAAAAAGAAAAGCAAGCGCCCTCCCAAAACCTCGCCGTCCCCGGAAGACAACCTCCCTCCGCGCGTACTCCGAAAGCGTAACGGCGAATTCGTGTGGACGACGGCGTCGCCTCCAAATCCGATTCCATTGTTTAACGGTTCTTTCAGTCCTCTCGGAGGCGTCGACCTCTGGGCGCGCGCCGTTATGCTCGGAGTCGTTTTCGCCGTCGGCATTTTAATTGGCATTATAACGCTTATTGCCGCCCAAAGCGACGGTTCTCTCTTTAAAGCTATGGCGCCCTTGCTTGTCGCGCTAGGACTCGTTCCCGTCTGGGCCTACGCCGTCGCCGTCTTTACGCAATTCTTTTCAGCGATCTATCGCTCAAGCGCAATGGGCGCGCGCCGCGTTCTCGATTGGTCGAACGACGAGCAGCTCGTCGGTTTGGTTCTTTCGGGCGTGCGTTTTGCTCTCTTTGCGCTCGCGTCTTTGTCGTGCGGGTTTGGAATTGTCGCCTTCGCGCTGCGCACGTTTGCAAAACCCGTAGAGCCAGATAATCTTCTTCTCGCGCTTGGCGCGCTCGAAATAAACGGCGTTCTTTCGTGGCTCTTCTTTGCAACGTTTTGGATCTCCTCCGACGCTAGAGGGGCGCTGTTCTGTCCGATAACGATAAGCGTATTAACGACCTTCTGGAGTCGAAAAGGAACTTGGCTTCTGTTTACGCTCTACGCGGTTTTCATTCTGACGCCGCTTAGTCTCGTAAGCGTACTCGCTTTAATGAACGAGTTTCTGATCGTGAAGTTCCTTGCCGCGCTTACCATTCCCTTGTTAGCGCTCTTAGCGGCGCCCGTCTTGGGTCGCCTCGCCTGGATAGTCGAAGATAACGCGCGTAATTCAACTTTTGACGACTAACGCAGAGCGATGAAAGATAGGCCGCTATGAGTCGGACCCCCATATAGACGGCTTGCGATTACATAGACAAACGGCGGTCGCATACTGCGCGAGTAGCGACCGCCGTATATGCTAGGTCTCGTAACAAGACTCGAACGAAACGGTTACTTTTTGAGCATTCCTTCGATCTGTTGCGTGAGTTGACTATCGATCATTCCCTTAAAGAGGGAAGCGCCAAGAGGCAGATCGAGTTCAACCGTCATAGACGTTTCTTCAATCTTCAAAGCGCCGTCAATGCGGTAATTGAAAATCGTCATTGAAAAGTCGAGGTTGTAAGGGTCGCTCCAGTTTTCTCGCGTAACGGTAACTAGATTCGCCTTATTGACCTTCTCCAAGGAAATGCGTTCGCGGATGAGCCGCGCCGCCTCTTCTTTACCCAGCGAGTGTTGAAACGTTTTTGTAAGTTTCGCCATATTGCTCCCTCAACGATTTGTGTTCTCAGCTTTTCCGATCGAACGGAAGCGCTATCAGTTTGGCAAGCTAAATAGAAGCCTTAATCGATTCAATCAGTTCGAGCGCCTGTCCAATTTCAGCCTTTTGACGTTCGGGTTCTTCCGGAATTTCACGTTCGATAGTGAGCGGTCCTTCGTATCCCAGTTCTTTCAGGGTTTTGAGGAAGAGCTTCGCGTCAACTTGTCCTTGTCCAAACGGAACCTCAGTTCCCCAATCGACGCCCGGCGTACCCGTTGTCGCAAGCGCGTCCTTGCAGTGGCAGGAGCGGACGTACTTCGCGACTTTCTTGAGTGATTCGATCGGAGCGCCCATTCCGTAGAGAATGAGGTTGGCGGGGTCGAAATTGATAAAGATGTTGTCGCGTCCAACGTCCTTAAGGAAGGCGAGTAGGTTTTCAGCGGCTTCTTGGCCCGTTTCCAAATGAAGACGTTGTCCTTTTCCTTTTAGATAGTCGCAGTAGCTCTGAATAGCGGCGACCATATCCTTGTACTCTTGCGAATTGACGTCGTGCGGAACAAATCCGATATGCGAGCCAATTGCGTCGACTCCGAGCAATTTCGCAAAGTCGGCAATCTCACGCGCTTCTTGAAGCCGCGCTTCTCGGGTAGCCTTTGGCACGAAACCGCCAGTCTCAGCCGCCTTGGCAATCGTCTCATAAGACTCGCCCTCGAATCCCAAAAAGACGACGGTCGTCGTAATACCGTACTCGTTTAATTTGTCGAGAAACGCCTTGGCGTTTCCCGGCGTTCTCGACGCCTTAGCCGGAGTATGCAATTGAATCGTCTTGATCCCCAGATCGCGAACCACCTCTAATTTAACGCCTAATCCCGCGTCGATACTGGCAAACACGCCAACCGCCATCTTTTCCATTTGAATTCTCCCTTTTGCGATTGCACTAATAATGCGCCGCACGCGCCGACGGCGCACTTTGGCGACAAGGATTGAGACGACGCTCGCCAGGCGGCGCGTCTTTCACAAATACGCGATCGATCAGAACGCGCTCAGTTTCCTCTATTATACAATCGACTCTCGACTATTTCAAATAGGAAACACGAAAAACAGAAAATAATCAAACAA
>JAEEGL015584902.1_pt1 | contig 10281 bp, 8 predicted proteins | sample 9134231 | NCBI WGS metagenome assembly JAEEGL01 (sample SAMN16246548, study PRJNA631951) | gut metagenome | biome: gut microbiome; feature: rumen; material: fiber-attached | host: Bos | place: Iran: Karaj | collected 2018-10
ATTATTTATTGCTTCTTTTGAATAATCAACAGAAATAACTTTATATCCTCTTTCTATTAAATATAATGTATCTGCTCCTATTCCACAACCTAAATCTAAAAATTTACTATTTTTAAATTTTTCTAAATCACTTTTATAATCGTCTAACCATAAATCATATATTGGTTTTCCTGAACGAGATTTTGACCAACCATTCCACATTGATAATGCTTTTTTATTGTGATCAATTTCTTTTTTCATTTTATAAATTTTAAGAATAAAGTTTTTCTTTTAAAAGGGATTTTATATTATTTTTATTCTTATATAACATATCAATAAATTAATTTTTTTTTGATTATTAATTTTGTATTCCTTTTAAAATCATTATTTTTAATATAATTAAAATAGGTTTTTTATTTTTTATTAGAATTAAATTAAAACAAAATATAAAATTTAATTTTTGTCTTTTTTAGTTTTCAATTATTTGGATTATATTAAATTTTAACTATTTTTATTTTTGAATATTTATTCCTTTATTATATAACAATAATGAATTTATTTCTTTAAATTTTATATTATGAAATCAAATTATATTGATATTTTTTTTTTAAAATACTTAATAACAAATATATTTACTGAATTTCAAAAATTTATTATTGATTTTTATATTATTATTCAATTTTATATTATTGAAAAAATCATAAAAAAATTTAAAAAAGAAGTTGATAAATCCAAAGAAATCAATAAAATTAAATAAATAAATGTTAAAAAAAATTTAATTTTTTTAAGCAGCCATTTTTTTCATTTGCTCAATAGATCTTTTCTTAAAATATTCTTTATCAAGTTCAGTAACTCCTTCTTTTTTGATTATATTAACAGCTAAATCAAGCATTTCTTTTTTAGGTTCAGGTCTTCCATGTAATCTAGAACCTTCTTTCATTAAATCTGCAATTTTTTCAACTGGAATTTTTTCAGCATCTCCAGCAACATTTTTCCAAGTTGTTTCTAAATGAGCATCTAATTTTGCTGGATCTGCTAATGCTGCTTTATTTGCTTCTTTTATTTTTGCTAATACTTCTGGAGGAATTTTATCCATTTTTTTAAATATATATGTTTTTTTTTAAGGCTTTTATATTTTTTTTTAAATTTTTTATTTTGTTTAATTCTTTATTTTCTTTCATCTTTTAAATATTTATTTTAAAGCTTATTCAGGGTCTAATCTTTTTTATTTATCTTTATATAGAAAATGATTTGCTTTTTATTTGTTTCTAAGAATCTCAATTTTTACGTCATTAATAATTAATTATTTATTATCATGATTTTGTATTAATTTATTTTTTTAAAGAAATAAATTCAATAAAAAAATTAAAGATTAAATGAATAAATAAAAAATAATATCAAATTATTAATTTTGAAATATTATCATAGAAAATCATAAAAATGTCAAAAGAAGAAATCTCAACATCAAAAGTAGAAGAAGAAGAAGATTTTGAAAGATTATATATCCCTCCATTTAAGCGTAATCAAAAGATTGCAGAAATAATAGAAAAAAATGATAAAAATAGTGAAGAATATCAAAAAGTAATGTGGGATCTTCTTCAAAAATCAATAAATGGAATAATAAACAAAGTAAATACTTCAAATATAAAAAATATAATAATAGAATTATTTCATGAAAATTTATTCAGAGGACAAGGATTATTAGTAAATTCAATAATAAAAGCACAAATGGCTTCTCCAAATTTTACTTCAGTATATGCAGCTTTAATTAGTGTTATTAATTCTAAAATTCCAGATATTGGTTCTTTAACTATTAGAAGATATATATTAAGTTTTAGAAGAGCCTTTAAAAAAAATAATAAAATACAATTGTTCTCTATTACTAAAATGATTGCTCATTTAATTAATCAACAAATTAATAATTCGTATCTTGCTTTTGGTATTTTAATTATATTAATTGAATTTATTAGTGATGATTCAATAGAATTAATTTGTAATTTTTTAATGGAATGTGGTCAATTTTTATGCGAAAATAATAGTAAAGAAACTAATAAAATATTTGATAATTTAAGGAAAGTGTTAGAAGAAGGAAAAGTAAGTAAAAGAGTTCAATATTCTATTGAAAAATTATTTGAAATGAGAAAAAATAATTTTAATGAATATCCTTCTATTATTCAAGAACTTGATTTAGTTGCTGATGAAGATAAAGTTATTCATCAATTTTTTATTGATGATGAAATTAACGAACAAAATAATTTAAATAAATTCCAATTTGATGATAATTATGAAGTTAATGAAAAAATTTGGGAAGAAATTAAAAAAGGAATTTTAGGAGATGAAGAAGAAGAAAATCAAGTAAATAATATTACAGAAAATTTAAATAAAGAAATAACAGAATTAGCAAAAAAAAATGTAGAAAATGAAAATAATGTAGGTGAAAATAATAATGAATCTGAAGAAGAAGAAAATGAAAATAATGAAATAATGAATTATAATAATGGAGATTTAATTAAATTAAGAAAAAATATATATTTAACAATTATATCAACATTAGATTTTCAGGAATGTGTTCATAAATTATTAAAACTTCAAATTAAAGAAGGTCAAGAAATAGAAATAGTAAATATGGTAATAGAATGTTGTATTCAAGAAAGAACATATTTAAGATTTCATGGATTATTATCAGAAAGATTATGCAAATTAAAAGATATATATAAAAAATATTTTGAAACACAATTTTATGAGCAATATAGTAAATTACATAGATTAGATACAAATAAAATAAGAAATTTAAGTAAATTGTATGCTCATTTATTATATACTTTTGCAATTGATTGGAAAATTTTAAGTATAATTAAATTAACAGTTGAAGATACAACTTCAAGTTCAAGAATATTTATTAAATTTCTTTTTCAAGAAATGGCAGAAGATATGGGATTAGAAAAATTAAATGATCAATTACAAGAAAGAGCTTTAGATGATTATAGTGGCATTTTTTGTAGAGATAATCCAAAAAATACTACTTTTGCTATTAATTTTTTTACTTCAATTGGTTTAGGTGCTTTAACTGATGAATTAAGAGAATTTAGAGAAAATGCTGAAAAGTTAATTAAAGATAAGGAAGAAGAAAATAATAATTTATTGAAAGATAAAAGTGATAGTCAAGAAACTCCCAAATTAAGTAATAAAAAAAGAAAAGAAAGTATTTCTAGTTATACTTCTAAACAATCTTTTAGTCAAGAATCTTTTGATGAAAAATATAAAGAAAGGAAAGAAAAAAAATTTAAGAGGAGAAGAAGTAGAAGTAGAAGTAGAAGTAGAAGTAGAAGTTATCAGAAATATAAGAGAAGAAAGAAACATAAATAAATATTAATATTAATTTTTAAATTTATGTTTTTTTTATTATTTTTATAAATATTTTAAATTATGTTTAAAATTTTAGAAATCTAAATTAATTATTCAAAATATTATCATATAATATAATAATATATTATAATTAATTTACTTTTTATTATTCAATGTTTTTAAAAAATTTTCATATATTTGATTTGTTTTGTTTTTTTATTAATTTTAATTGTATTTAATTTTTTAAAAATTTATTCAAATTTCCCAATTTATAAATGATAAATAATGAATTAAATCATCAAAATATTTCCCAATAATGAGAAAATAATTATTAATTAATTAAATCCTAGAATTTTAAATATATATTAATTATATTTTTATATTAATCAATATTAATCCATCAAATAGTTTTAAATTTAAATATAAAGGAATTAATTCAATTAAAAATAAAATAATTTCTCTTAATATATGTATCATCCTCATTTTCATCTTTGTATTCAAATAGTTTTTTTTAAATAAAAATTGAACAATGAAATTAAATCAAAAGAAAAAATTTTATTGTAGAAATAAAAAGAAAAAAAATAATTTAATTAATATATAAAAGTATATTATAAATTAAAGAATTTAAAGTCATTAGGGGATTGACCTAAATTAAAAATTATTTTTTTTTATTTAAAATATAAATTATATAAATAATAATAAATAATAATTTATGGGAGGAAAGAATAATAAAGAAAAAAAAAAAGAAGAAATAAAAAAAAATAATAATATAGAACAACCCAAAAAAAAAAAAGATTTTACAGAAGAGTTTGAAGAAATTTTTTTAAGAGATTTTAAAAAGAATTTTTTTAGAGAATTTTCAAAAAACATTGAGAAAGATTATGATATGGATAAAATATGGAATATTAATTTAGATGAAGATAGATTAAAAAATAAAAATAAGAATAGTAATGAGAAGGCAAAAGAAATAAATAAAAAAGTATATAATGATTATGAAAATATATTGAAAAAATATAATTATAATACTGAAGATAAAAAAGAATTTGGCGAAAATATACAACGAATATTTTGTACATTATGTAATATATATGATTTAATTCCAAATTGTCTTGAAATGTATTTTCAAGATCATTGGATTGAAATGCATTTAAAATTATTTAATATTTGTATTGATTTTCAGAATCTTCCAAAAGTATATATATTAGTTGATGATAAAAATAAAATTTATTCATTGGAATATTTTCTAACTTTATTTTGTATATGTATGTCAAAAGATGAAGATTATTTTCATAGTATATATATATTAACAAAATATCCTGATTTTTTTTATAAGGTATTAGTAATAGCAATATATATTACTAATGTATGTTGTTGTGGTCATGGGTTAAGACTTAATGATAATCTCTGTTGTTCTTGTTTTAAAACAGGACAAATTATTTTTGACATATTTAAATATGTAGATACAAAAAATATATCAATAAATATAAAAGAGATAAAAATGAAATGTGTAGATTTTATGGTAAAGAATCTAGGGAAGAATGTTTGTAGTGTATATTTATTGAAAATGGGAGAGATTTGTAATAATAAAGATGATATATTTAATCATCTAATAAATGAATCTAATTTATTAAATGAGACATTAAATAGGGAAGGAGATGAATTTGGACATTGTATAAATCATTTAGAAGAATTTATGTCAATGTGTAAAAGTCCAGACTTGCTATTTAAAATATTAGTTTTTATTTCACCACCTAAAGCAGGAATAAAGAGGAGAGTATTTAGAGAAATATTAAAAACTCTTACTGATATTGTAAATGATAAAGATTTTGAAAATCTCGAAAAATCTCTTTATAATAGTATTATCTTTCAAAAAATTTTAGAAACTCTTAAATATGATATATGGTTAGGTGAATATGAAGGTATATGGCGATTATTATTAAATCCAGATAATCAATGCATTATCAAAATATTTCATAAAAATAAATATGATGTAACTAAAATTTTTATGCAACAAGTTGATAATTGTATTGAAAAACAATTAATTGATTTGAGACTTACTGCTGTTATAAGATTAATGACATTATTTATTAAAGTAGGTGAAAAAGTTAAAAATCAATTTGGAGGTGAGAATTTTTATGTCAATGAATTTAAAGGGATATATTTAAAACTTTCTGATTTATCATCATTAAAAGATTATGAGGATTATAAAGAGTTTGAACAATATTTTAAATAATTCAAAAAAATTTTAAAAAATTAAATTAAATTTTTTTTATAAATTAATAATCCACCTTCACATTATATTTATAATATTTGTTTGAAAGTTTTAAAATTTTATCTTTTTCTTTTTGAAAAGTATAATTCAAAATTCAAATAAACAATTATTTACATCATATAAATCTAAGACATATTTTCTTTTTATATATTTCTTTATTCAGATTTTCTTCTTTATTTTTTTGAGATAATACTATTGTAGGTTCATTTTTATTTTCTTCTTTAGAAGACATATTATCTATTTTTCAAATTTTTTGGAAAACAGTCTATTATAATTTATATACACTTAATAAATAAGAAATAAAATCCCATCTAAAAAGATTAAAGGCCATTTTTCAAATCTTTTCACGATAATTAGAAAAATTATGTAAAAAATTAAAAAATTTCTATAATCCAAAAAAACAAAAAAAATAATTAAAAAAAAGAAAATTTGTTAGAACCCTAGCTAAATATCCAAAAAGAGAAAAAGTACTAAATAATAAGCAATAATTATTATTTATTATTCCAATAAAATGACCAATCCAAGGGCAATGATGATCATAACCTTCAATATAAATATTATAACAATGAATAACATAATAATTTGATTAATTGACAAAAATAATACTTGGTTTTCCTTTAAATTTCCCAATATTATTTTTTGGATATTCAGTATCAATTAATAAATATAAAGTGCAACTAATGAAAAAAATAAAAAAGAATAATAACCTAAATTTTCTTTATTCTATTAAATTTATAGAAAACAACTATAAATATCATTTTCATTATTATTATTCCATTTAAATAAAACTACCTTCCTCAATAAGGTTCTAAAAAATGGATTTCCTTCTTTATCTATACAATATATATATTTTTTTTATAGATATTTATATAAAAATCTTGGTTTTTGAATTATAATCCAATTATCATTATCATATGGATTTATACTTTCATTTATAATATTTATTTCTTCTCTCTATGATTCATTTTATAATATTTGACTTTCTACTTTTATAATGTTTATTTCATCATGAGTGATTGAATTTGAAATATTCATTTTATTGTTAAATGGAGCACTGTTAATATTTTGTTTTTCTTTGTTTTCCATAAAAATAATTTTTAATCATTTGATAAAAAAATAATTATTAACTAAATTCTGAATAATATAAAACTCATATAATCAAATATAGGAATGTTAAAAAAAAAGAATAATATAGGAAACCTTTTTAAACATATTGAAATAAATAAATCAATTTGATAATTTATATTTTAAAAAATAAAATAAAAATAAAAGTAATCATTTAAAGTTAAAAAAATATATAATGCAAACATTCATCAAAAATCATAAATAAAAAAGTCAAAAAAAAAATCAAAAAAAAATTACTTATTATCTTTTTTACAAATAACTTTAGTATTATTTTTTTCTTTACTATCTTCACTATCACTTTCAAAATCGCTTTGATTTTCCCAGCAAAACTTCATATCTAAAGATCCTTTGTTATTTTCTAATAATTCTTTAAACATGCCTTTAATTCCTTCATAATCGGGTTTTTCCATAAAATCTAATTTTCTGGAATATTTAAGTAAAATAGGGAATTCTTCAGGTAAACCATAGCATAATTCTTCAGGAGAATACATTAATTTTTTTTCCATAATTTTTTTATGTTTTTCTTTTTTATTTTTAACTCTCACCCCTTGCCAAGGTAATTTTCCTTTAGCTAAAAATATTAAATTATAAGCAATTCCTTCAATATCATCTCTTCTACTTTGTTCTATTCCATGATGAGTAAATAAAGAAACATATCTTGCAGTTCCTGTTAATCCTTTCCCTTCTTTATATGGAATATGTTCTTTACTATTTTTATCTATATATCTTTTTGATAAACCATAATCTATTAAATATAATATATTTTTCCTCTTTTTTGTACCTATTAAAAAATTTGCAGGTTTTATATCTCTATGTATTATTCCTTTTGAATGAATATATTCTATTCTTTCTATCATTTGAATTGCTATTTTTATTATTGTTTTCATATCAAAAGATTTTTTACATAAAGAATATAATTTATCTAATGATTGACCTAACAATTCCATTATTAAATAATTTTTTTCTTTTGTATTTATAAATTTATATGCTTTTGGTATTCCTATTCCTCCTTGTAATAAATTTAATATGTTATATTCACTTTCTAAATGAGGATGAGAATTTATTATTTCTACTTTTATTCCTAAAGGTGTATGTGATTTTATATGTTCACCTTTGTATATTTGACCAAATCCTCCTTTTCCAAGTTGCTTATTTAGATATAATACTATATCTTTCTCTTTATCTATGTATATTTCGTTGTCTGTATTATCTTTTGATGAAGTTGATGATGTTGTTGAAAAAGACCTCATTTTTTATTTAATATATATTTTTCAAATGACAATTTTGATGTATATAAATTTTAATTTATTATTATTTTTCTTTTTATATAACTTATTTTGATTATATAAAGAAATTGTCTTTTGTTTAAAAAATATAAAAAAAAAATACAAATTCTTTCAAAATATTCATCAAAAATAAAAAACACTTTAAAATTATTAAAAACTCTAAAAAACCTAATAAAAAATTTCAATTGGATCCCTGAATATCTACTAATTAACCTACTTTTAGTATGAAGAAATATTAAAAAACAAATCCAATTTTCTATAAATGCAAATATATGTCACCAAAAACAAAATTATCAAATCTTATATCAAAATTCTAAATAAAATTTTATTTATCATTAAAATACATGTAATAGATAATTAAATTTATTTTATATATTATAATATATTATTTTTTAGAATTTTTATGTTTTTTCTGGATTTTAAACTTTTGGAATTTTATTCTCAATTTTTTTTTCAATTAAAAATTGAAATAATAATTATTTTATTTTTGATCTTAAATAATTATATAATAAATAGAAAATTATATTTCATTTTAAATATATAATTTTAATTATATATAAAAATGATTGATAAAAGTTTTTTATTTATCTTATTAATATTGATATCATTCACTTATGAAAAAAACAAAGGATTTCTAAGAAATACTCAATCACAAAATTCATTATCAGAAGATTTACTTAACATAGAAATTCCAAAGCCAGCAAGATTAAATTCAACTATAACAATAACTGCAGACAATTATAATATATCAAATATTATTAAAATAACAATTATATACGATAATGAAGATGATGATATTGAAAAAGAAGATTTAATTTTTTGTAAAAATAAGTCTATTTGTTCAAATACATTTCAATCTGATTCATCTAAAATTATGATAATGATAGATTATTATGGAGGAATTTATCAAATAACAAAAATAGAAGATGAAGAAAAAGAAATTGATTTATCAAACAGTTCTTATTACCTAAGAAGTTTTAAACCAGATAAAAATAAATTGTTTTTTCAAAAAGGTAAATCTGAAAAAACTGCAAAAATAAATTTTGATTTTTTTGAAGATAATATTTTAGAAAATTTAAAAATTGATGTTGCAGTATCATCAAATTCAACATATAAATGTGATAAAAACAATTTAAGAATTTTTACTTGTGATTTTCAATTTGATTTTGATTATTTTTCTCCTTATTTTGTAAGTATTACATATTATGATGAACTTCCAAAATCGACCACTATAACTTTTTCATTATATGTTTTTATTTACTCAATAATTGATGATTTAACTTGTTCTGATAATGGTAAAAATATTTCTTTATTAATCGAATCTGAAGAAAAACTTGGATATAATTTTGATATTTATTTAGATAAAGAGAAACAGTATAAATTTTCTACTCAAGTTTATGAAAAAAAAAATCAAATTGCTCATTTTAAATTTGATAATGAATTTAATACTTCAACATTATATGTTTATTTATCTGATGAAGAATTAACTATTATTGAGGATTATTTTTTAGAATTTTATCCTCATTCTTTTATAGATGTTGATAGAACTATTGTTCCAATGGATAAAAGTCAATCAATTATTTTAACATATTCAAGACAATTACAGAAGTATGAATTTGAAAAAATTATTTTTTTTAAAGATGAAAATAACATAGAAGAAATAAGATATCCTAAAACATATGAGGATAAAGTAATTTGTACTATTAATTTTGATTATGCAAAATATTTATCTGAAGGTGAATATATGATTAAATATATTCATAAATGTAAATCAGAATCTAAATCAAATTTTTCTGTTTTTTTTGGTAATCTTAATGTTTACGAAGTTTCTCCACCGTATTATAAAATAACACAAACTGATAAAGTAACATATAATATTACATTATTAGGTGCAATTGAAGGAACTAAGCTTTTACTGAAAAATGAACAAGATAAAAAATTAGATGATGAACCTTATGAATTAATTCCATTTGAAGAAGAATTTCATTTTAGCTTTACTATTCCTCCAAGAAAAAATTCTAATACATCTCCTGGAAAATATTTTATTTGTATTATTAAAGATAATAGAATTGAAAAATCAGAAAAATATATACTTATATATAATTATGAAGTTGAATTTGTACAAAATTCTACATTTCTTATTTTTAATAAAACTTTAGAAAATCCTTTAGAAATACAATTAAACAATGAAATTCTTTCTGAACAAATTTTAAAAATTTCATTTGGTTATCTTAAATTACCATTTACATATGAAAATAAAATTATAAAGATCAA
>JAEEGL015697072.1_pt1 | contig 10281 bp, 5 predicted proteins | sample 9134231 | NCBI WGS metagenome assembly JAEEGL01 (sample SAMN16246548, study PRJNA631951) | gut metagenome | biome: gut microbiome; feature: rumen; material: fiber-attached | host: Bos | place: Iran: Karaj | collected 2018-10
AAAAAGTCTGAGCAAGACCTCCGAAATGAGTACTTATTTATGGGGAAACTTGATCTTGAAAGACGTTAATTGAAAGAGCGGATGCTGGTGAGGCAAATGTTGCATTCTTTTCTGCTTCAGGTTCTGAATTTATGGAAATGCTCGTTGGAATGGGGGCTGCAAAAGTAAGAACTCTCTTTAAACAAGCAAAAGATGCGGGGAAAGCAATTATTTTTATCGATGAAATTGATGCGATTGGAAAGAAGAGAGGAAATGGAAATACTTGAGGGCATCAAGAACAAGAACAAACTTTGAATCAAATTCTTACCGAAATGGATGGATTTGAAACGGATACTAATATAATTGTTATTGCAGCAACCAATAGACCTGACATTTTGGATCCTGCACTTCTTAGAGCGGGAAGATTTGACAGAAAAATCTATGTAACCACTCCAACTGCTGATGAAAGAGAAGCTATTTTTAAATATTATCTCAAAGAGAAAAAACTTTCTCCTGAAATTAATCTTTCAAGTTTGATCAAGAGGACAAGTGGACTTGTAGGAGCAGATATTGAAAATATTGTAAATGAAGCTTCTCTAAGGATTGCGAAAGATAATAGAGAAGTGATTGAACCTGCTGATTTTGAATATGCACTTGAAAAAGTTCTTATGGGGCCTGAGAAAAAAGTGAAGAAAATCCAGGAAAAAGAAAAACAGATTACAGCTTATCATGAATTAGGACATGCACTTTTAGCTCATATTCAAGAAGAAGCTGATCCTGTGGAAAAAATTTCTATTGTTCGTAGAGGAAGAGCTCTAGGAGTTACTTGGACAACTCCAAAAGAAGATAAATATCATCAAACTAAAAAATATCTCCTTGAAGAAGTTACGGTTCTTCTTGCTTGAAGAGCTTCTGAGGAAATTTTCTTTGGGAAAGAGGAGATTACAAGTGGAGCTTCCAATGATTTTGAGAGAGCAAATTCCATTATTAGAAGTATGCTCGTTCAGTACGGAATGGACGAAGATCTTGGATTAGCCGTCTATAAAGAAGATCAGGATTATACTCTTTTTAAACCTTATAGTGAAGAAAAAGCAGAACAAATCGATAAAAAGATTAAGGAGTATCTCGATAAAGCCTATAAAAAAGCGAAAGAAATCATTCAAGATCATAAAGACGAGATTGTGAGAATTGCTGGAATTCTTATCAGAAAAGAATATCTTTCAGGAGATGATTTCTCTGAAATGATCGATCATCCAGAAACAATTGATGCATTTGAAGAAGCGATCGAGAAGAAAGAAAAAGAAGAAGAAAAAAAATCACAAAAAGAAGAAAAATCTGAATCTTCATCTACAGAATCAGAGGAAACAAAGTAACTTAATTTATCTTCATTGAAACAATGAAAAAACTGTTAATTCTTGACTATTATACCAATAAGATTATAGAGGTTCAATCTGAAGAAACTCTTCCCTGAATTGGCGATAAAGTTGTCTATTCAAGTCTAGATGTTAAAACAAATACCGAGAAAAAATCTCTTGGGACTTTTATAAAAGAAAATGCGGACGATAAGGAGTATACTGATTTGAAAGGAACTTTTGTAGAAATCCTTCAAGGAGAGGACTCTCAAAGATTTCAAGAGACTCAAGAAGAAGCTCAGACTCTTTTCCCTATTTTTAAAAGAGAATTCAAACAGTTTTTCCCAAATTCGATTCCTGTAACGGCAAGATATCAGATTTATTCTGATCAACTTTTCTTTTACTTTTATTCTGAGGAAAGGTTCATTTTTACGGAATTTGTGAAAGAATTGAGAAAAAAAATTAATAAAAATATTTTCCTTTTCCAAGTCGGAGCGAGAGATATGATGAGAATTTCTCCTGCAACGGACGGAATGTTTTGTTCTGGAGATGTTCCACTTTGTTGTAAAAGACATATGATCTTCCAAAATATTGAAATCGAAAATATCATTACTCAGAATATTGAGGGAAGAGATATCGAGAGATTAAAAGGGAAATGTTGAAAATTAAAATGTTGTTTACTTTACGAAATGAATGTGTATATTGAGGAAGGAAAGAAATATCCTCAGAAATGATCTAAAATTGAATTAAAAGGAAATCTTGCTTGTAAAGCTCAAAACTGTGAAAATAAAGAAGTTTGTGAGGGAATTATTCTTTCTTACAATATTATGAATCAAGAAATAAAAATAAAAACAAAGGAATGAATTATTAAAATTCCCCTTGATAAATTCAATCAAGAACAAAATCCTACTTCATAATTATTATTTATCTTACTCTTGTAAAAATGGAAAAATATCTTATCTATGTTCGATTGTGATTGACAGTTATTGTACTTGGAGTGCCATTTTTTCTCCTTTGTGGACGAATTTTCAAAAAAATCAAAAAAATGTGTAATAAGGCAAAAGATAAAGTACAAACTCAACGAATGAAGCAAAAATTTAAAAGAAAAAAAGAATTAGTAGATCAGAAGGAAGAAAAAGAGGAAATCGATAAAAATTATGAAGAAACGATTAATTCTGAGATCGAAAAGGTAAAAGAGGAAAAAATGGAAGAAAACAGGGAAAATAATGATGAAAACACAGAAAAAAAAGAAGAAAAGTCTGAAGAATCCTCTTGAAATACTAAAAACGAAGAACAGACTTCTTCTCCAGAACAACCTAAAAATCAGACTTCTGAACAAGAATTAAAACAAAGAAAACAACTTGAAAAAATTATCGTTGAAGCGAATTATCTCAAAAATAGCGGAAAATTTGAAGAATATGAGAAAAAAATCATCGAGGGGTTAGCAACGGTTGATGCGAATAATCTTGAACTCAATAAAATGCTTGCAGATTTCTATTTCACGAATGGAAATTATCAAAAGGCGTTATCATTACTTAAAAAAATTACAGAACGAGATCCAAGAGATCACAAATCTATTTGGCAAATTGGAGAAATCTATTTTATCAATGGAGATAATGAAACTGCAGAACTCCTCGTTGAACAAGCAATCAATCTTAGACCTGATAGTCCAAAATATAACCTTAGTCTTGTAGAAATCTATTATAATACCAATAGAATCAATGAAGCTATCGCTTGTATGGAGAAAATCATCAGGCTTAGACCTACTAATACCAATTATATGTTAACGATTGCGGAACTTTACGAGGAAGTGAAAGATTTTCAAAATGCGAAAAAATACTATTTCAATGTGCTTGAATATGAGCCAACTAACGACAAAGCCAAAAAGAAAATAAAAGAACTTAGCGAAAATTAGTGTTCGAGTATCACTTGGTTCTTAGAAGTTCTTGAAGTTGTTCAGACTTCTCTTTACTTTTTACCATTGTAATGCATTATACTCTTGTTGTTTTAGCAGCTTGAATGGGATCGAGATATCAAGCGGAATGAGGAAGATTGAAACAAATTGATTATTTTGGACCTCATAATGAGATTTTGCTTGAATATTCGATTTATGATGCGATTCAGGCGGGATTTGATAAAGTAATCTTTGTGATTAGAAAAGATTTTGAAGAAGAGTTTAAAAATCTGATCAAAAATCTTCCTACCGATAAAATTCAGGTGCAATTTGCTTTTCAAAATGGTGATGATCTTCCTGATGGATTTATCAAACCAGAAACGAGGCAAAAACCTCGAGGAACGGGACATGCCATGAGAGCAGCTTTGCCTTTGATTCAAGATGAAAATTTTGCGGTGATTAATGCAGATGATTTTTATGGAAGGGAAAGTTATTTGATTCTAGCGAATTTCCTCAAACATGCACAAAATGAAGGTTGTGTCGTTGGATATCATATTTCTCAAGTGCTTTCTCAAAATGGACCTGTTTCCAGAGGAATTTGTGAAATCGAAGGGGATCATTTGATTCAGCTGACTGAAACGAAGAAAATTGAGAGACAAAAAAATGGAGAGATTCGTTCCTTGGAGTCTGGAGTTTTAGTGGATAATGATGCCATTTGTTCTATGAATATGCTTGGTTTCCCCAATGAGATTATTCCTTATTTCGAAAGATATTTTACTGATTTCTTGAAAGAGAATCTGGATTCTGAAACTCAGGAATTCTATGTTCAGAATGTTTTGATGCAGTGGAGTAAAGAGACAGGACAGAAATTGAAGCTTCTAAAAACTCCTTCACAGCGATTTGGAGTAACCTATCAGCAAGATAAGGAAGAAACAAGAAAAAAGATAAAAAGTCTGATTGAAAGGGGAGTGTATCCTGAAAATTTGCGGGAGAATAATTAATCGTCATTCTGAACGAAGTGAAGAATCTTAAGATGTTTCGCTATGCTCAACATGATGAAAATTATATGAAATCCATATCCTTGAAAGAAAGGGAAAAAACTTTGATAATAGAATATTTTATCTTAAAAATTTATGATGCAACAACGGAAAAAAATCATTGCAATAACTTTGTTTGCTGTATCAATGCCTATTATAACATTTGCAACTACTCCGATCATCGAACATGATGAGAGAAAAGGAGAAATTACGGTCTGGGCAGCAGATAAAAGTTATAGTATCACACTTCAAGATAAAAATCTTTGAGCAACGGAAGTTTGGAATGGACATACCGATACTCAGAACGTTGCTTCTTATGGCTATTATTACCAACGAGGGAATAATCATGGATTTTCTCCTTCGGAAGAAATTACAGTTTCTGAAAATCAAGTAGATACTTCATGATATGGACCAAATAATCCTTATAATTCAGATACATTTATCATTCATAATTCTAATGATTGATTTTTTGACTGGTCTTCTGTTCAGAATGATAATCTTCGATGATGATCTTGAGATAATGAAAATAATAATTACTGATATGATCAAATCAAACATGTAGTAACTAATGTAGAATTAAGGCAAGGTCCCTGTGATATTTGATATCATGTTCCTAGCAAAGGAGAATTAGAAGCTCTTAATATTCTTAGATGAGATATGGAAATATGAGATTTTCTTAAAGCTCTTAAAATTCCTGCGGCGGGTAATCGTAATTATTCGATGGTTCATCAAATAATCTCCAATGGGTATGGGTATTACCAAACTTCTAGTCCGAGTAATACGAATAATTCTTGGTTCTTACTTGTAAGATTTACTTCACAATATCAAGCGTTTGATTTGTTTGATCATGATCGTTCATATGGAGATTCTGTTCGTTGCTTCAAGAATTCTTTCAAGAATTTTCCGATCATTGAACATGATGAGAAAAATGGAGAGATTACCGTCTTGGCAGTTGATAAAAGTTATAGTATTACTCTCCAAGATGAAAATTATTGTGAAAATAATTATGACGAGAATACAGAAACCTTAACTCGACGAGAAAAAATTTGGAATCGATTATTTGATTAATAATGAAGTAGGACAAAAACTGTAAAAACACGATTGTCATTCTGAACGAAGTGAAAAATCTTAAGATGTTTCGCTCTGCTCAACATGACAGTAAAATTATCTTTTAAATCTTTATGGAAAATATGAATTTAACGTTAGTCGTTTTAGCAGCTGGAATTGGTAGTAGATACCAAGCAAATTGAGGAAGATTAAAACAAATTGATTACTTTGGACCTCATAATGAGATTTTGCTTGAATATTCGATTTATGATGCGATTCAAGCGGGATTCAAGAAGGTGATTTTTGTGATTAGAAAAGATTTTGAAGAAGAGTTTAAAAATCTGATCAAAAATGTTCCTACAGAGAAAATCGAGGTTGTTTTTGCTTTTCAAGATTTAGATGATCTTCCTGAAGGATTTACAAGACCTGAAACCAGAACGAAACCTCGAGGAAATGGACAAGCTATTCTTGCAGCTTTGACGAAAATGCAAGGGGAGAGATTTGCAGTGATTAATGCAGATGATTTCTATGGTAGAGAAAGTTATCAGGTTCTTGCTGACTTTTTGAGTGATGAAACGACGAAAAATCAAGGAGCGATTGTTGGATATCAACTTCCAAAAGTCCTTTCTGAAAATGGAGGAGTCTCTCGTGGACTTTGTGAAATGGAGAATGGAAAACTCGTAAAAATTAATGAAACCAAAAATATTCAGAGAATCAATGGAGAAATCATTGGTATGGAAGAGAGTAGTGGAACGGAGAAAAAACTCTCTGAAGATTATCTTTGTTCTATGGGGATGCTTGCTTTTCCAGAAAATATCCAACCTTTCGCGGAGCAGTATTTCATCGAATTTTTGCAAACGAATTTACAGAGCGAGAAAGCAGAATTTTACTGTCCTTATATTCTTTCGAGATGGAAGAACGAGGAAAATCAGGAAATCAAAGTACTTTCCACTACGGCACAATGGTTTGGAATCACTTATCAACAAGATAAAGAAGAAACGAAAAAAAGAATAAAAAATCTGATTGAAAGGGGAGTTTATCCTGAAAATTTATGGGAAGAATAATCCATTGTCCTCTTGAGTGAAGCGAAAGATCCTATTGAATCGCTTAAAAACTGTTCTTGATTCTTATGATAAATTTATTATAAGGAAAATAGTTTTATATTTTACATTTGTGATATGCTGAAAAAAATCTTTTCGCTTCGGATTTTCCTCTGATTCATGGTTTGAATAAGTTCTTCCTATTATGAATATGGGGATACCTATATCAAACCTTGTCCTGTAGATGAATACTTATTATTTGCTTCTGGAACAAGTGAGGATCAATTAGCACAGTGGAATCCTTCGGATTGAGATTATGCTTGACATCTTTGTCCTACGGAAAATAAAAGTTTATGTCCTTTTGGAATTGCGTGGCGAGAAGGACAATGTACATACAATGAATGAACAATCAATCAAACGATTAATGCCGATTGTGTAAAAAGAGTAAAACTTTATAAATTAGATTTGTTAGTTCAACAGGGAGTTTGTACAAAACCGACGATTTGGACGAAGATAGATGAAGAAACCTATGTTAATACTTGAGCTTTTGAAAATATTCAAGAAATCGAAAAAGAATGAGATAATGTACAAGAAAAAATTAATCAAGAATTGAAAAAAGAACGAGAAAAAATCTGAAAAGAAACGGAGGCTCAGAAAATGATTCAAGGAGTTTTTGAATTGCAGGAAAATATCAAATGAGATCCTATAGATCTTTTTAATGGAGCTTTCACTTATCATAATACGTTATTAGAATATCCGACTGCAGGAGAGAATTTTGTGTTTTCCCTTGCTTATGATTCTCAGGCAGAATATGATGGAATCGTTGGATATAACCGAGATCATAATTGGAATAAATTTATCGTTCAGAAAGGAGAAGATTTTGTTTTTTATAATGGAAATTTACAAGGATATCTATTAGAAAAAGAAGAAAATTCTGAATGAGAAAAGTGGACAAATCCTGCATATTTCGTATTAACTTTTGAGGGAGAAACTGCTGTTTTGAAAGATTTAAAAAATGATCTTGAAATGAGATTTTCCTCTCAAGGTGAAGATATTATTCCTTGGAGGATGACTCAATATCTTAAAAGGGGAGTTTCTTACCAGTTATTTTATGATGAGGGATATTTAACGAAAATTATTGATCCAGAAGGAGAAGAAATCCATTTTTCTTACACTTCTCAAAATCATGGACAAACTCTCAGTAAAATTGAAACCTCTCATCATCAAAGTATTCAATTTTCTTATTATACCAATTATGAAGACGACGGATTAGCAGAAGATATTCATGAAATTACGATTGAAAATAGAGGGGAAACAAGAAAAATCGCTTTTGCTTATGATACTTATGTACAATATGTCTATGATGAAGAAGGAAATCTTATTGATATTATTGTAGATCATAAAAAATCTCATAATCTCAAAGCATTAACTGATTCAAATAATCAAACTTATGTGCAAAATACTTATGCTAATGATCGTGTCATTTCTCAAAAATATGGAGAAGGAACTTTTTCTTTTCAATATTCGAATGATGTAGAAAAATCAACCACGATTACGACAAGAAATGGAGATCAATGGCAAGAAATCTTTGATCAAGAAGGAAATCTTAGAAAACTGATCAATCTTGAAAATAATCAGACTTATACTCTTTTTTCTTCAAAAAATGGAGATTATAAAGACCTTGTTCTAACTTATCCTGATGGGGCTACCGAAAATTTTAAATATGATGCTCACGGAAATCTTGTAGAACATCAAATTTGAACCGTGAAAGAAATTCGAACCTATAATGAACAAGGAAAGCTTATGTTTCATCAAGCAAAAAATGGAATAAGTCAGATTTTCGACTATGATGTTTTTTGAAACCTCGTTACCCTCACGACTAAAGGAACTGATGGGAAATCTGAAAGAGTTGATACATTTTCACGAAATCAGCATCAAAAACTCACAGAAGCAACTCTCTTCAATGGAGAAAAAATAAAAATCACGTATCATGAAAAAGATTTACCAACTGAAATAGATCATTTTTGAGGGGATGAAGTACAAAAAAAGTTTTTTGTCTATGATGCTCAAGGAAAACTTCAAAAAATGATCGATGCGGAAGGGAATGAAACGTCCGTTACGCTTTCTCCTTGGAATTTGATTACAACCTTAACGACTCCAGAAGGAATAAAAAAAGAGTTCAGTTATGATCAAACTAATAATCTTACAAAGATTCAAACATTCCTTGATGAAACGTCAGAGACTGCGGAGACGACTTTTCAATATGATCTTTTAGGAAATGTGAAGGAAATTTCTCATGAACAACTTGAGGGAATCTTTGCTGTTACACAAAATACCTATGATAAAGATGAAAATCTGATTCAAGAACAAGATCCCTTAGGAACGACGTGGAATTATGAATATGATGCATTTCATCGCATCGTGAAAAAACGAACGATGATAGATCATGAAACAATCGTACGAAAGTATACGTATGATGTAAAAGGAAATCTTATTAGCAGTACTGATCCTAATGGAAATCAAACAACTTTGCAGTATACTCCAGAAGGAGAAATCTCAAAAATTATCAATGCTGAAGGAAGTTATGCTACGTTCCTCTATGATCGTTTTGGGAATATGATTGAAAAAACGACGAAAGACAAAGACGAAAATCTCCTTCAAAAAACAACCATGGAATATGATCCATGGAATCAAGTAATAAAAATCAATGAACATTCTGAAAATGGAGTGATTACTACAGTTTTTAAGTATGATGAAAAGGGGAATCTTCTTGAAAAAAAGAATCCTGATGACACAAAACAGCAGTATTCCTATGATGGATTTTGAAGACTTCAAAGACAAATCGATCAGATGGGGAATACGACGAGTTATACCTACAATCACAACAACCAAATCACCGAAATCTCTTTAAAAAATTCCCAAAATCAAAACGTACAACGAGTAAAATTTTTCTATGACAAAGAAGGAAGATTGATCAAAAAAACAACTTCCCTCAATCAAGAATGGAACTATCAATACAATAGTCTCAATCAACTTGTAGAAATGACAGATCCTGAACAGCATACGACAAAATATACCTATGATTATGATGGGAATCTGCTTTCTACAATACAATTTGATGGAACGCAAACGATTATCACTAAGAAAAACTACGATAAAAAGGGAAACTTGACCACAATAGAAGACGCTAAAGGGAATCAGACTTCTTATACTTTTGATAAACTTTGAAGATTGATCCAAGTTGAGTACCCTGACCAGACAAAAGAGCTGTATCAATACGATAAAAATGGAAATATTATCCGTTCAGAAGATGCAAACGGAACGATTGTAAAAAATACCTATAATGCTCTCAATCAACTCACACAAAGAACGATTGAAAAAGGAGCTTGAGTTGGCGGAGTAAGTCAAGAAAACTATCAATATGATGGCATGGGAAGACTTATTTTTGCAAAAGATGATGAAAATCATATTCTTACCTTCTCTTATGATTTGTTGGGAAATATGATTTCTGAATCTCAAAATGGAGAGGTGGTAAACTATTCTTACAATGAGATGAAAAGTCTGACGGAACTCCAGTATCCTAATGGGAACCTTAAAACAACAGAATACGACGAATTACAAAGAGTCACAAAAATCAATTTCTGAAATCAAAACGTCGCAGAATATCACTATGATTCTTTAAATCTCCTTTCTCTTGAATATGGTAATCAAACTTCTCAAACGTTTCAGTATAATGACAATTTACAACTTCAAAGCTTATCCATTCAAGGAGCAAAAGAAATCTTCCAACAATATGGATACCACTATGATCAATTAGAAAATATCCTTGATAACGGACAAGATTACTATCAATATGATGAGGTTTATCAGTTAATTAATGTAAAATACAATAGAGGAAATCTGATTAATATGACGAATGGAAGTCAAAACGC
>JAEEGL016226504.1_pt1 | contig 10281 bp, 10 predicted proteins | sample 9134231 | NCBI WGS metagenome assembly JAEEGL01 (sample SAMN16246548, study PRJNA631951) | gut metagenome | biome: gut microbiome; feature: rumen; material: fiber-attached | host: Bos | place: Iran: Karaj | collected 2018-10
GCGTTCTCGTTCCACAAGATGCTCCAGACGGCGTACAAACTCGACGCCATCAAGGAATGGGGCTCGGTGGTTGCATTGAGCTACGTGGCTGGTCAGAGGACTTTTTACCGCTACAACGACATGGCTGACGCAAAGGCGCTCCTGGAATCAATCGCCCGCAGCTTTGGTTACATCTACGGCCGCGACAAGAAGGTGCGCGTCAACACAATTTCGCAGTCGCCCACAATGACCACAGCAGGTTCGGGCGTCAAGGGTATCGACAACCTTATGGACTATTCCGACCGTATGTCGCCCCTCGGCAACGCCACAGCCGAAGACTGCGCCAACTACTGCGTGACGCTCTTCTCCGACCTGACCAAGAAAATCACGATGCAAAACCTCTACAACGACGGCGGATTCTCATCAATGGGTATGTCGCAGAAGGCAATGCACGTATACAACGCATCGTTGGAAAAAATTATTGATTAATGTAAAGACGGTGTGCACACCGTCTCTACCAACAAACGCAATATGAATCTTATCACGATATTAGGCCCAACGGCGGGCGGCAAGACATCTTTTGCCGCGCACCTCGCCCACGAACTCAGCACGGACGTCATCAGTGCCGATTCGCGTCAGGTATATCGTGGTATGGATATTGGTTCGGGCAAGGACGTTGACGATTACATCGTGAATGGTTCGCCGGTCAGGTGTCACCTCATCGACATCCTCGACGCCGGCGAAAAATACAACGTCTTCAGGTATCAACGAGATTTTTTTGATGTTTACAACCAGATTCGCGCCGCCGGACGTACTCCGATAATGTGCGGCGGCACGGGTCTATATATTGAGGCGGTCATCCGCAATTATCAACTCATCGACGTGCCCGCCAACCCCGAACTCCGCGCACGTCTCGAGCATCATTCATTGGAGGAATTGAAAGAAATGCTCGCCGCAATGAAAACCCTCCACAACACCACCGACACCGACACTAAAAAACGCGCCATCCGTGGCATCGAAATCGAAACTTTCATCAAGGAGAATCCCAAAGTAGTACCCTCCTACCCCAAAATTGAACCTCTTGTATTCGGTGTCAAGAATCCCCGCCCCATCGAGCGTGAAAAAATCCTCCGTCGCCTCGAAGAACGCCTCGACAACGGCATGGTGGACGAAATGCGCAGCCTCATCGCTTCAGGCGTCAACCCCGACGACCTCATATATTACGGTCTCGAATACAAATACGTAACCCTCTACGCCATCGGCAAGATGTCTTACGACGAAATGAAAGAGCAACTTTACATCGCCATCTGCCAATTTGCAAAACGCCAGATGACCTGGTACCGCAGAATGGAGCGCATGGGCGTAAGGATATATTGGATTGACGGACAATTGCCAATGGAAAGGAAAGTGAGGTTTGCGAAAGAAATAATCAAAGCCTATCAGGCTTAATTGTAATCAGAAAACATTTACACCCTCCACACCGCGTCGCACAATTCTGCGACAGCCAGCCGGTGGGTAATCATAAGGATAGTTTTATCTTTGCACCGTGCGAAGAGTCTTGTAAAAAGCTCCCGCTCGGTGTTTTCGTCTAATGCGGAGCTTATTTCGTCGAGAAGCATTATCGGGCCTTCTCGGAGTATGCCACGTGCAATGGCAATGCGTTGCGCCTGACCTTCGCTGAGTCCGCTGCCGCGCTCCGCAATCACCGTATCAAGCCCATCGGGAAAATCCATCACAAAATCCGCCGCCGCAATGTGCAGGGCTTCTTTGAGTTGCTCGTCTGTGGCGTCGGGATTGGCAAGGCAGAGGTTATAACGTATCGTGCCGCTCATCAATGTATTGCCCTGAGGTACAAAGACAAAATTTTGGCGCGTCGCGGGGCTAACGACGATATTGGCATTATTGCTATCATAAAGAGACACAGAGCCTTCCTGCGGCGTTATCAGTGCGAGGAGCATGCGAAACACCGTGGTCTTGCCCGCGCCCGTCCTGCCAACAATCGCCGTGCGGCTGCAAGGGGAGATGTCGCGTGTAAAATTTTTCAGCACGTCGCCACCCTCGTCAGTGTATCTGAAAGTGACGTTTTTAAATTTAATGCCGGGATTTTGGAGCGGCGGGAGGGGAGCATTGTTGCCGTCAGATTCCAATTGAAGGGTGTCAAGCTCGTCAAGGCGGTCAATGCTTGCCGTGGCGTGTATGAACTGCGGCACGAGGTTGAGGAGCGCGAGGATTGGCTGTTGTATCTGACTCACCAATTGCAGAAACGATGTCATAACGCCGATGGTGATTGCGCCGCTGCGGAGTTGCAGACCGCCCCAGATGAACGCCGTCAGGTATCCAAGCCCAAAACTTGCCGCCATTATCGTCCGCGAAATCACCGTAAATTTGTTGCGACGCTGCACCTTGCCCTCAAGGTCGCCCTGCAAGCCGTCCACCTGACCAACAATCCACGGCGTGGAGCCGAGCGTGCGGAGCGTGGTGTCGAGTTCGAGGCTTTCCTGAATGAGGGTCTGCACGCGGCTTTCCTGTTGACGGATGTCGTGCGTGAGCGACCTGAGCCGCCGCGCAAGGAGTTTGCCAACCACAATTAATATGGGCGTCATCAATACCAAAAGCCACGCGAGTGTGGTGTCCATTGTCCTGAGCAGGAAAAACGCGCCAAGCAGTTTGCAGCCGCCGATAGCAACTTCGGGGAGCATTGTGGCTATGCTGTCCGACGCCTTGTCGATGTCCTGTTCGAGCCGGGAGACCACCTCGGCGGAGTGCAGCGGCTTGCCGTCAAAGAGCCGACGGTGCATCAGCCGGTCGTAAATCCTGAGCCTGATGCCGTTTGACTGCCTCACCTTAGCCTTGACGCCAAGGTAATAGCATATCTGTCTCAGCACAATGCCCGCCACCACCGTACCAACAAGCAGCGCGACCATAGTCCAGATGTCGGAGTCGGTGCCGGTGCGGATGGTTTCGTCGATGAACATTTTACTGAGCCACACCATCGCAAGCGCACTCGCCACATTCAATAGTCCGAGCAAAATTTGCGCGGCGATGTTGAGGCGGATGCCGGTGGTGTTGCGCCATATCCAACGGATGTATTTTAGCATAAGAGGCCTTCCTTCTGCCAGTCTGCCAAGAGTTTGCGGGTGTCATTGATGGCTGTGTCGCCGTCCACATTGTATTCGGCGGTGATGGCAGCAGCGAGTGTTTCGGCGGTGAAGTCATCCATTTCGGAAGCCTTCTGCCAGAGGAACGCCGCCACGTCGTTGAACTTGACGAGCCTATTGAAATTCACAGTTTCAGTGCCTTCGCCTACAAGCACGTGTTCGCCGCAGACGTCGCGCATTACAAATCCTTTTTTAAGTTTCATTTTATTCCGTGTGTTTTTTTATATATCCATAATAAATACCTTCTTACTGGCAATAGCAGCCGCCACACCCTTCCCGCAAACCTCAGCCAGCCTTCGTTAAGGGGCTTGCGCTTGCCGTTGGGGCGGATGACGTGGGTTGCAATTGCTTTTACGTCAGCGAGTTGGCAATGTTCGCGCTGTGCGAGGTTGCCGTCGCCGAGCAGTGCGCAGCTATTGCCGTCTATGCTGTCGATGCGGTGTATCACATAGCCTTTTTCTTGCGTATATGCCAATACAACATCGCCTTTGCGCAATGTGTCGGGCTTGTAGAGTGCCACGCTGTCGATGCCGCCAACGATGAAAGGCAGCATGCTCCTGCCATTGACGGGCAGTATCACCTCGCGCCCTTCCTCCACAAACATCACTGCGGTGGGCACCACCTCGCCGCTCAGCATTTGGTGACCTCCCCGCTGCAAACCTTGGCAGCCTCTGCGTCGGGCAGACATTCGAGACGGTAGATGGGCACATTGCCAACTACATATTCCAACGCCTTGTGTACGCCGTCGGCAATAGTGCGATCCCAGCGTTTGCCGGATGCCGAGGTGAGTACCGCGCCGTAAGCCTCAATTTTTGACATACGGTGAATCTTATTGTACTTGGCCCTCGTGATATACACCAACGCGCCCACGGGGTAGCTTTCATTGATGTAACACGGCGTCTTGCCGCTCCATGGCGAGCCGCTTACGATGGCTTTGCCGTCGATGATGGTGATTACGGGGTTGTCGTCGTTGAGCAGACGTGTGAAAGGCACGTTTTTCAGCCACAATTGCGAGTGCGTGCTCTTGCCAGTACCGCTTGGCGCGAGGAAGAGGTACGCCCTGCCGCCGTTGACCACCGTGGAGGCGTGCATCAGGAGAGTCATCTTCTGCGACGAAGATAGCGCGTACAGCACCATCAGGGCGTTGTCGATGGTAAAATGTTTTAGTTTACCGTCAATTATTCCTAAATGTGCCGTCTTGTAGTCGGGGTCGCAGTCGAGGATGCCGGTGATGACGCCGTTGAGACCAAATTGAAAGACGTTTTTCGTGCCAATGTGCCCCGCGCCTATCAATTGACCTTCCTCCTCCTGCGTCACTTCCTCCACATATCCGCCGAGGTCGATGGGATTTTTGTCAATCGTCAATGTAAAATTTTCATTGCCGTCAATGTCCTGACTTTCAGCCAAAAACTTATCATAATCGCCTCGCAATACGCCGTCCTCAGCATCAACGGCAAAAGTATTGAAAGCTACGCAATATCTTTTTATGTTCATTTTTTTTCTCTTTTTATTGATTGTAACGACCAGCTCCTGTACTTGATGCGCTGCGGCAGCTTTGCGAAAAACTTGCCGGTGGATTCAAGTCCGAACCAAAATATTTCGCGCGGGTACAGCGAGGAAAGTTTCAGTGTATGGATTTTGCGCTCCATAGGCCTTGCGAAGTCGCCCGTTTTGCGGTTTGACCTGAACCATCCAAAATTGCCGCCGTCGATAATCGCCGTCAATAGGATTTTGCCACGTTTTTCGTCCGGAGGGCAGAGCATCAGGCTCTCATCGAGGTTGTAAATTGATTTCAATACGTACATCAACGCCGCCGAAAACCTTTTCAAGCCATAATCGCCGAGCATTGCGGAGATTGCGGCGCGGTCGTCGTGGGTGCTGTTTTTCAGGAGCAGGCAATAGTCGGTGATTTGCCGGAGGCCAATGCCCTCTTCGATGAAATGCCTCTGCACGTGTGCGAGCTGCATCGCCAAAGCAAATTTCATAGTCGGCACGCAGAATCCCAAATCGTTGAGCTGCGACGCCTTGATCTCTTCGAGCAGGAATTTTTGCAACCGTTTGTTGCAGAAGGGATTGTAGAAACCTGACGACGGGCGGAAATGCACCTCCACCACGATGTCGCTGTCCTTTTGCTCGAGGTGCACATGGTGGTAGCACATCAATTCCTCCTCCTCTTTTGAGAGCAGCCCCATCGTGTCCAGGAGCTTGATGACGCTATCTTTGCCGCCCTCCACGTAGATGTCGATGTCGCCGGGCTGACGGATATATTTGTCGGGGTACAACAGCGAATTGGCCTGGCCCTTGAGGATGGCGGTCTTTCTGCCATTGTCCTCAAAAAGTTTTGTAAGCCGCTGGCACTCTACATAAAATTTCTTGTTCATCCCCCTGATTTTTTCGGCGGTGGCTGTCCATTGCATCAACAATGCAAACTGCGGCTTATTTTGGTTCGTGATTGTCTTCACCGCCTGAAAAATTACGCCGAGCAACGCTTGCTTCTGTGCGAACTTGTATATCTCCGCCCACTCCTCCGCCGACACCTCCGCCGGAAGTTCGTCTGTGATATGCAGCGCATTGCGGAGCAAGGTTATGAATTTTTGATATGATGATGATTGTAGTGTCATTAAAAAATCGTTAACCAATATTTACCGACTACAAAAGTACAGAAAATTTCCGTATGGAAGATGGTTTGGCAATTAATTTTCTCAAAAAAAATTTAGAATTATAAAGGCGTTGCTGATGCATTGTTCTTGACGTCTCGAAACTTGGACATTTTATTCAATAAATAAGCAACACAGAGATGACATCTGATGAGTATTATAACAGACAGATTTGTCAGTCGAATATATATTGCGTGGGTTTGGGTGTTACTGCGTCCAACGTCCGACTGGCAATTTCACATCCGGGATTGAAAAAAAGTCCATATCTATAAATAAAATAGAGACGTTTCGGAAAACGTCTCTACTCCACATAATCGTGTATTGTTAATGTTGCCTCTCCCCTACTCCATCTCAAACGTGAACAGCAACGTGCTGTATGGCTCAATAGTGCCGATGCGGCGGCTGCCGTAGCCGTATTGGTAGGGGATGAGGAGTTGGCCCTTGCTGTTGCGCTTGATGTAGGGCAATGCCCTTACGAAGCCGGAGATGAGTCCTGATTTGCCGTAGATGAACTTCAACGTGTCGTTTTTGGCGAAGGTGTTGCTGTGCTGCAAAGCCTGTCCGGTGTAAATCATTTTTACGGTGTCGGTGGTTTTGTACTCCTGGTCACCTTCATCGGTTAAGTAGAGGTAGATGCCGTTGCGCTCCACAAAACATGTGTCGCCGTAGCGGGCGAGGATTTTTTCAATTTGTTCTTTTTCTACGTCGTCGGCGTCCTTTTCCTTGCTGCACGATGTAGCCAAAAATAATGTTGTCGCCAGTGCTGCGACCATTAACCAAATGTTTCTCATTTTAATTTTAAACAATAATTTATTTAGTTGGTTACCGCCTTGCGGCGGAGAGTTTTTTTTAACATCAATTGTCGTCAATTTATTCGTCAATTAACATCAATTTCCTTTGCGTACCGCCTTGCGGCGGAGGGTTCTATCCAAAAATTGAAAGAATTATAAAGAATTAAAAGAATTCGAGTTTGAGAGAAATTCGTTTTAATTCATTTCAATTCGTTTTAATTCGTGTTCAGAAAAAAAATTGACGTTTACTTCATGTCCACAAGTTCGACGTCGAAGATTAGCGTGGCGAATGCGGGGATGCGTCCGCTGACGCCGCGTGAGCCGTAGCCGAGGGTGGAGGGCATGATGAGGCGGCAAATTTCGCCTTTGTGCATTGTGGCGATGCCTTCCTCAAAACCGGGTATCGACTTGCCTTCGCCCAACTTGAACGTGTAGGGCTCCTTGCGGGTGTACGAATTGTCAAACTCCCTGCCGTCGATGAAACTGCCCACAAAATGCACCGTCACGGTCTTGCCGGCGGCGGTATCTGCGCCGTAGCCCATCTTGTTGATGATTTTGTAAAGACCAGTCTTGGACGGCTGTACCTTGATGCCCTCGTTGCGGACGTAATCGTGGAGTATCAACAATTCCTGAGCCTCCATGCGCTCATTGTACTCGTCAATCTGGCGTTGATACTCCTTGCCGTCGTAGATGTCTTTCATGCGGACGTGGAATGTGAGCACGTCGCCGGGCTTGACGTAGGCGGGCAATTTTTTCATCTTGCGCACCTCGCGGAAAAATATATCCGCACTCGCCTTGAATACTGCGCTGTCGCCCTTGTGCATCATCATGATGCCTTTTTCGACGCTACCAGTAGCCATCTGCGTGGGCGCGTACATTAGAAAATCCTGAGCCACGTCGCGGCTGGCGTAAATGAGCGAATCGTTGGAATTGTAATAATCAAAATCCATATTCCACACGTCGCCCGGCTTGGCTGTCGAGGAATCAGCATTGACTTCTATAAAACACGCCTCCACGCCATCGCCAAGCTGTTGAAAATTAGGCTCTTGATTGCCACACGACGCCAACATCGCCGTTGCCGCCGCCAATACAAAGATTTTTTTCATCGTTTAGTAAGATTCGGATTCGTTGGGAAAATCGCCCGACTTCACGTCTGCCACGTAACTGCCTACTGCTGTGCGGATTGTGTCGGCAAGATTAGCGTAACGGCGGAGGAATTTGGGCTTGAAGGTGTCATTGATGCCAATCATATCGTGGAACACAAGCACCTGACCGTCGCACTCGTTGCCCGCGCCGATGCCAATTGTGGGTATCGAAAGCTCCTTGGTGACCTTGGAGGCGAGGTGTGCGGGGATTTTTTCGAGGACAATTGAGAAACATCCGAGCCTCTCCAGAAGTTGGGCGTTTGCCAGCAATTGTTCCGCCTCGCTGTGATTGTTGGCGCGGAGTCCGTAGCCGCCGAACTTGTTGACAGACTGCGGGGTAAGTCCGAGGTGGCCCATGATGGGGATTCCAGCGGAGAGTATCGCCTTGTAAGATTCTTCTATCTCAATGCCGCCCTCTATCTTGACGGCCTGTGCGCCGGTCTCGCGCATAATGCGTGCGGCGTTGCGGACTGCGGCGTATGGGTCGCCCTGATACGTTCCAAAAGGCATGTCAACCACCACCATGGCGTATTTGACAGCCCTCACTACGCTCGCTGCATAGTAAATCATCTCGTCAAGGCTGATGCGGAGAGTGGTGTCGTAGCCAGCCATCACATTGGCGGCTGAATCGCCAACAAGTATCGCGTCTATGCCGCCGGCGTCCACAAGTCCGGCTATTGAATAGTCGTAACTCGTGAGCATGGCGATTTTGTCGCCGTTTTGCTTCATCGACAAGAAAGTCTGAGTGGTCACTTTCTTGCGTTCAATGTTTCCAGACATATCTTTATGAACATTAATTATGTTACAATACCGCCTTGCGGCGGAAGTTTTCTTTCTACAAAAATTAAAAGAAAAAGGAAGAATTAAAAGAATTTTTTCCGTAGCAAAAGGATTTTCTTTCAATTCTTTGTCATTCTTTCAATTTTCGGATAAAAATACCACTGCAAAGTTAGCGATTTTTTTTGTATTATGCGAAATTAATTTTTCCGATGCTGCTGCCGCCACTGCCTATCCTTCTTCTGCGGACAATGTACCACACCACACACATTGTGATGAGCACGGCGAGTATTGCAGACATTACGAAAAATTCGTCGGACGAGGGGATGCTGTGTCCAAGCACCGAGCGGCAGATGCTTTGCACGGTTTCGATGCTCCAGAACGCCCTGATTGCCTTTACAAGTCCGAGCACGAGGGTCATCCACGTGACGAGTATCATCACAATGTTGGAGCCGAGCGAATTGACGTGCTCCTTGCCCATAATCTTCTCGTCGTTGATAATTGTGAATAAGAAAATACTAACGAATGGCAGTATAAGGCCGTTGAACGCCTGAGCCATGATGATGGCTGGCACGGGCTCGACTTGAAGGAATCCGAAGATGAGTCCGATGCTCAACACGGCGTATGAAACAGCGATGAAGGAGCGTCCCGACTTGATGTCGTTGCTGCTGTCCTTGCTGAAAAGGCTCTTGGCGGTGAGTGCCGAGATGAGCGGCGAGGTGATTGCGCTCGTGAATCCTGCGGCAAAAAGTCCTATTCCAAATACATACACCGCGCTCTGGCCGATGTGCGATTCGAGGGTTTTGGCAAGGAGTTCGTATGAAAATCCTTGCGCCTGTGCTGCGTCGCTCATCTCTGTGCCGACGACGAGTATTGCCATTGAGATAAAACCGCCAATTACCACGGATACAGTTACTCCGATGCGCATATCGCGGATGGTGGTGTCTTTTTGCACGACGCTCGAGCCGAGGAAGATGTCGTAGGGGACAATTGTAGTGCCAATCAATCCAAGCACAAGAAGGCTCACGCCGTCCACATCGGGCAGCGTGGGGATAAAACCGCTTGCGATGTCGCCCGCCGATGGGCGTCCGAGTAATGCAACGGCGATGAAGGTGAACCCCATCACGAATACAAACGCGCCCATTATGTTGGAGATGATTTTGATGTCTTTCATTGCGAGGACTATGGCAGACAGTGCGCCGAGTACAGCCACAATCATCCATTTTTCCACGCCGGGAAACATCAGGGCGACGCCTTCCACAGAGCCGAGTATGTTGCCTGTCTCGTAAGCGGCGCATCCGAGGATTATCGCGCCCACCACGAGTATGATGGCGGGGAGCTCCATTTTGGTGCCGGAAAAATGTTTTTTGATTGCCTGACCGAGGTTGAGACCCGAATATATGGTGGCGCGGGCGCTTGCCTCTTGCAGCACCACACAGGCTATCGTGGCAAATCCCAACGTCCACAGCAGCTGAAAACCACAGTCAGCCCCCGCCTTGGTTGCGGTGGTCACTGTGCCTGGCCCTATGAATGCCGCCGAGATTATCGACCAAAACAATATATTGAGCACACGTCCTTTTATGTTTTTCAACAGTTTCATGGTTGGTTGCAAAGTATAATATTTGGCATTGCTATTATGCAATATCAATTACTTTGCCACGTTTTAATATATTGTCAAAAAAGTGCGACGATGCATAATATAAAGGCGGCGGAAAACATCGTTTCCCGCCGCCTTCGCTGTTATCGGATGGTTGTGATTATGCCGCTTGGTTGA
>JAEEGL016269355.1_pt1 | contig 10281 bp, 14 predicted proteins | sample 9134231 | NCBI WGS metagenome assembly JAEEGL01 (sample SAMN16246548, study PRJNA631951) | gut metagenome | biome: gut microbiome; feature: rumen; material: fiber-attached | host: Bos | place: Iran: Karaj | collected 2018-10
CCTTCATTCACGCCGCTATACATCCCAGATTTGCCGCCTATATCTATCAAAAAGTTTCAAAAAATGCTGGATTTTCCTAATGCGGGGTTGACAGGGGCGGCTGCCCATAACAAGCTGTGCCCTGTACGGAATGGCGCGTTGCTTGCTATGACAGCCGGGACCTCTGGTCCCCCGCATTTCATCTTGCTCTGTCCCGATCTCTGGTCGGGTCATACTTCACTGCTTTGAGTTCTCCGTTAATGCGGAGATAGTTTTCCGGGTAGCGGAACTGGTTCGCATAGCGCTCTAGCTGCTCATCGGAAAGACTGGCAAAGTTTTCGCCGCTGCAATCGCAAATAAAAAAGGGGCCGAAAATGATGTCCATCATCTTTCCGTCCTCTCCGTACACTGCCCTGCAAGGGCGCATCCCGTTGAACTTGCCTTCCTCATTACAGACGATGCAGACTTCCTCCATGAACGGATAAAAAGGTTCGATGAGTCCGCCTCCCACAGCCTTTTGGAGATCCTCCAGCTCCGTTCTGATTTCCTTCACCCGGGCAAGCTTTCCCGGTTCGCAATAGACTACCCGGATGTTTTCTTTGTTGTCTTTCAATCTGTTTTCCTCCTTCTTGGTTTTGGGTATAAAAAACCGCCAGGTTGCCCTGACGGTTGATTAACTATTTGTTTTGTCACAAAGAATGACTCCAATCATGACCAGTTTGAGAAATCAAAGAGGATGCTTTCTTCTTCGCAATAACTCTGCAGTTCCCTGCATGCGCTTTCTCCTGTGAATCTTCGCTTGATCTCTTCGATGGGATTAGCGCCTTCTTTCGAGAGACTGGTCAGAAGTTTTTCTGTGTTCTTGTCATCGAATCTGTACCAGTACTCATATTCATCGGATCCCCAGAACTGTTCACAGGGTTCACCAAGGTCCTGCCCTGATACAGTCAGCTTTCCGTCTTTGATTTCTGCATCCACCGAAATCCACAGACGTTCTGTCCTCTCTGCACACAAGCAGATCTTTACTCCATCATACATCTCGACAATCTTCATGACATCCTCCTTAAACAAAGTATATGTTGTTAGCTTGATGCTTTGTGCCGTTTCATAACATATACAGTCCCTTTGAAAAGCTATGAATTACTCTTACATTGTTCTTCTGGAGAATAGTCATCAATGGGATTCGAGACGGATCCTTTATATAACCATCAGCATCCAATAACAGTGGCTTTTTGTGCGGATAACCATCACACCAATCATCAAATATCCGCGCCTCATCATCAGTGACCTCAATCATTGCATTATAGTAACCATCACTGTCGTCATATGTATCCCAAAGAACCATATCGTACAGAGTGTACAGACCGACTTCCTTTTTCCTGCAAATATCCCGAACCACTGAAATTGTGAAGTCAGAGCACCAACACTGTCGCCAAAAAGTGCCCTGAAGGCGTTCTGGCGGTTTAGAGTTATAATCTCCTAAAAACTCACTAAAGTCCATGTACTTCCGAAGCAGCCACCCATCTCCCTTATACTCATTTCCAATCGAATAACAGCTATTTTTCTCCGATCCGTCATCATATGCCACTCGGAAGTTCCAAGATGTATTGGATGAGTTTTTTTCACCATCATTCGTTTCGTTCTCCAGTTTGTGAATAATTTCTACAGTTGTACAAAAAGCATTCTCCGGGAAGCGTTCATGATACAGATGAAATTCATTCGGGATCTCTGTATACCAGTTTGAGAACCGATAGCTGCCATCATTCATTCTTTCTACCGACAGGATGTCTCGCTGCTGCCAAACAGGATCGCTATGCAGATTATCACATGAGACATTAACAGATACTATTCCCGCCATGACCATCATCCTCCAACCGTTTTGATAAGTGCTGTCCGTTTCTTCCGGCATAAAAATGGTAACAGCCCACAGCGATGGAATCAACGAAGCCGTTGTTTCCTCTGTTCGCACTTTCCTTTAAAAATGAAAGCAGCGCTTTACCTGTATGAAAGCGGCAATCCCTTCAATCCGTCGTCGAATTCTGCTATAATGGCTTTAGATCGGAGGGCAAAGAAATGGCCATTGGAGAGAACATCCGCAAGCTTCGCAAAAAGCAGAATCTGACTCAGGCCGCATTGGCCGAGAAACTGTATGTGACATCACAGGCTGTCAGCCAGTGGGAACGCGGCGTCACAATTCCGGACTTAGCCAAGCTGGACGAAATTGCATCCGTTCTCCACACTACGGTAAATGTCCTGGTCGCGGACCGCGACTCTGACAGAAGTTTTTCCGTCAAAGACAGCCTTTCCTCTGCTGATCATATGTTCAGCCGGATGATCACTTACACAGAAACGGAGAACCTTCGTCAGACATTCTATGCGCTGCAGTATATGCGGGAGAAACATGCCGGTCAGTTCCGGAAACCTTCCCTGTATTCCGACACAAAGGTCCCATATATCACCCACCCTCTGCTTATGGCCTGCCATGCACATGCTTTAAAGATCCGTGAGGACAGCATTCTGGCCGCCATTCTGCTTCACGATGTCTGTGAAGAGTGCAAGGTGACTCCAGACATACTGCCTGTCTCAGACGAAGTGGCTGCCGCCGTTGCTCTCCTGACTTACAAGAAAGATCCTACTGTTGACGAGAAAGTCACCAAGAAAGCATATTACGACGGCATCATCCGGAACCGGATTGCAACGATAGTAAAGATCCTGGATCGCTGCAACAATATCTCCACAATGGCCGGCTCCTTCTCGGAAGAAAAGCTGGTGGCCTATATCAAAGAAACGGAAGAATACGTCATGCCTCTTCTGGATCATGCCCGCCATACGATACCGGAATATGCGGACGCTTTCTTCATTCTTCGCTATCACATGAACAGCGTACTCGAATCGTTGAAAAGCATGCTGCTGAGATTGACGTAAAGGCTGCTCATTGGATCGAGAGGGTAAACCCGAATGAAAATCTACTTTGATATGGATGGTGTACTTGCCAATTTCGAAAAGGGCCTTCGGGATCTTTGCGGAATCGAGCCGGTGGAACAGGGAAAATCTAACAGCAAACTGGATGATGTTATCTGGGATGCAGTTCGCAATGTAGATCATTTCTATGATAAGCTGGAGCCTATTCCGGGTTCCTTTAATCTGTTCCATCGCCTGTACAAAAAATACGGGGATGACTGCCAGATCCTTTCTGCTGTTCCTAAGCCGGAACGAAACATCCCGACTGCGGGCGACGATAAGCGCCGCTGGGTTAAACGCCTTCTTTCTCCGGAAGTTACAGTTAACATCGTCGTTCGGAAAGAAAAACTGGATTTCTGCACCGGGCCAGATTGTATTCTAATCGATGACTATGACAAAAATATTGCAGAATGGACATTAAAAGGTGGCACAGGAATCTTATTTACTTCCGTTGAGAGTGCTGAAAAACAACTGCACTTTTCATTACTAGATACTCATTAACATCTTTTCCCTTTGGTGGCGGCTGGTTCCACACTTGATACTGCTCTCCTATCCCCCTAATGATTCCTTGTGCTGCGCCTCGTCCAATCTCGTCATTGTCCAGATGCAGATGAACAATCTGGACACCTGGATATGTTTTCAGAAAATGCTCAAGTGCTACCGGAACCACCATCTCCCGCTTGATGACATAAACACCGGCTAAAGAGAGAAGCGAATCCTTCGTCCAGTCAAATCCTTTCTGTTTTGTAAGGGTCGCATGGCTGAGCAGATCGATAGCAGACTCAAAAACATGCAGATGCGGGTTGCCGACATCGCCTTTCATACGGAATGAATACCGCTTATCGCTTCCAGAGGCGTCCCCCTTGTAATCGCCGACAAGACTCCGAATGGCCGCATAACGAGGTATTCCGGATTCATCATATCCGACGAATACAGCATTCTGCCCGTCTTTGCTTTCATACAACGTGCTCCTCTCAAGACAGTATCGGATAATTTCCGGATCAATGGCACGGCCTTGCAAGTATTCCTTTACTCTGTCAGATGTTTCACTTTTCAACGGTAGTAGCAATCGGCGTTCCGAAGGCTCTTTCTGCATTGGAATGATATAGGTGCCGTGTTTCAGGACCTCACCAACCGCTTCTACAAAAGGAATGCCGCGAACTCTTACGAGAAAGTCCACGGCTGTTACTCCGCCGAATCCCCTGGAAAACCAGTACCATTTTCCGTGACTGATGTGAAGAGAATCGTGATCCTTCAGGCACCAGGTATTTCCAGAAACCCGGACCAGCTCAGAAGGAGAAGCCTTTATCAGATAAGAAAACAGATCCACCGTTTTTGCCTGGCGGATCTGCTCCTCCGTGTAAAAGGTCATCTGTCACCTCGCTTCCTCCCGAGGCTTCGTTCTGATGCGTTTCGGTTTTGCCTTCATGCTGAAATTCAGGTCCTCCACCCGAACACCTGCCTCAGGTGTTGGGATTGGAAATGTTTGATTCTCCCTCATGGAGTAATACTGACGCTCGGGTCCCAAAATGATGTGATCCATGACCGGGATGTCTAACATCGCAAAAGCTTTGATTACTTTGTTCGTAAGATTCAAATCTGCCTGCGACGGTGTAAGGTTCCCGGACGGATGATTGTGAAAGATCATCGTAGCCGCTGCATTGGAAAGGACCGCTGACTTCAAAAGTTCCCTGGGAGAACTAAGCGAAGCGTTGACGGTCCCAATACTGGCAATATTCATATTAATCGGAGTCATATCCGCCTTTAGGTTTACTACGATCAGCAGCTCCCGATCCATATCATGCAGCAGATCGTACAGCACCTCAACCGCACGCCCCGGAGAATTCACCGGCCTATCGCTTAAGAGCGGCGAATCTCTGACCATACGAATAGAGACGTTTTCGAGTTCGTACTGCATGCGACTCCTCCTTCTCAAACGGGATCACAAAGATACTGCCTTCCGGCAGATTCTTCAGTTTTTCTTTCAGTGTTTCAGGGGTTTGTTTTTCAGATTCAGTGTTATGCATTTTTCCTCCTCATGCCGAATAGCCGCAGAAGAATCTGCGGCTAAACCATACTATTTTTTACTCATCGTGCCAGCTTCAATATGACACCATCAATATCTTCCGTAGGACCGCCTTGGGCGAGGACCTTGTTCCGGAACCAGATCATGATATGGAGCAGATTCCGCTTTTCCTCATACGTGAGTTCCAGATATACGCGATCTTTCTTGCGTTTGAACATAGTCTTGTCCTCCCTTCGTGACGCATCATATCGGCTTGTACGGAGACTGTAAAATGTGCGATTTGCTCAGAGATGCTGAAATTACAGTGTCATCTGGCGTCATCCAGGCTGCGAGATTCTTTGATTCTAACTTCAAAGGTCTTGGATTTCTCTGCCTCGTATTCTTGCTCTGTAATCAGACCGGCCTTCCAATCCATGAAACTGGCAGCCCCCTGTGCATCCTTTATGGCTTTGATTAGTGTCTCAGGCTTCTCACGGATTGCCTGAATCCAGGACTGTACATAGGCTTTGTGATTGTCCAGGTGTTCGGACGAAGCATCCGCTTCCAACCCGTAGCCCATGAAGCATGAACACATCTCTGCGACCAGTTCCTCATATGCATATTGGCTTGATCCGAAGAAGCCTCCCTGAGGGCGATTGAGTCTTGATGGATGTCCAGTGGAATGGGAAAGCTCATGCAGCGCGGTAGCATTATAGGCATAATCGTTTTTGAAGGATCCGGGCGTGGGAAGATGGATCTCGTCCTTATGCGGCGAATAATAAGCTTCATCCCCGCCGTCCAGATAAATCGGTACACCCATCCCAACGGAAAGCCGCGAAACCAGTTCATCAGTGGCAATATCAGACGTTTGTTCTGGAGCCGGCATTTCCGGCATCCCTTCCACATCACAGGCATTGAAAACCGGCGTGTACCGCGTGGAAAGCTTGAACTCGTCTTCCTTTCGGCCGTTTTTCAACTCTTCCTTGTACTGGTCCCAGGTAAGGGCTTTCTTAGCCTTGAGGTCAAATGGATACCAATACTCCACATAAGTTGCTTTGGATCCTGCCTTCAGATGCCACTTCTGCTTCGGATGATACTTGGCATCGATGTCCATAATCTGGACCATCGTCACCCATCGCGGATCATTGTATCCCTTCATGGCAGAGACAAGCTTCAACCAGAAAGCATTGCTGCCGCGATAGTTTGCCTTCGTAATGGCATTGTGCGGGGCGCCACCTCCGGTACCCTGCCACTCTTTCTTCCAGGACAAGCCCTTTTCCTCCAAGACTCGGGCAAAAGCCTCAGCCATTTCTTTCCGGTACTCGTCCTTGTTCTTCGGTTTGCTCATCGTGGGTAGCCTCCCATTCTTCCTTGGTCAAGGTGTCCTCATCGACAAAGATAATTTCTCTGCGCATGTTTTCTTGCCTCCTCGTAAATGCGGATCTGGGTCTGCCGGTCGTAGAAGTCCTGCAGATCTTCCATCAGTTTCAAGTAGTTATTTCTCTTGAGAAAATTGGGTTCCTCTTTCCGGACCCGGTCCAGCACCTCCAGAATAGCCCGCATTAGCAGATCTGAATCCAGCATCTGCATCGCTTCCTGAAATATATCCTTCTGATTGGTCGATTCTTTGGCACGTTCTTTGGCGTGGCTGTCGTTCTCTTCAAAAAAACGAATCAGCCGGTTGGCCAGTTCCGCCTTGTTAACGGATGTGTCTCCCATGTCATCTATTCCTCCTACGATGATAATGATTTTTACTTCCTCCGGCTCTTTTGCGATCTGTTCCATCGTTTTCCCGGAGTCGGCAATCCCGCCTGCCAATTCATGCAGCCAGGCAGCCGTATTACCGGCGTCCTTTCGAGATCTGCCCAGATAATAACCGGTACATCCACTACAGATCGGACAGCCTTCCTTGCGAAGCGCACTGATCACCCGGCGCAACGCCCGGTCGGATAAAGAAAAACGCTGCTCCAGCTCCTTACTGAAAACAGCGTTTTCCTTACCAATATGGTTCTGTTTCAAATATTCATAGATCTCTTTTTCTGATTTCATCGTGCATACCCCATTCTTCGCTCTTCTCGTTTTGAAATGAGTCCATTGAGCGGCTCAACTTTCGCATTTCCGCCTTCCATTCTTTCTGCAAACTCGCAGATGTGATATATGTTCAGCGGTCCTGTTCCAACTTCCAGATGTGTACTGTCAATATACCGGCAGGTCTTTTCCTCTCTGATTCCATCCGGCCAGGTGATCTGAATCGTACCGCCATCCTTAAGCCAAAACAAATTATCGTAATTACTGGTGATGAAGCGAATTCCACGCTCAGCCTCTTTCAAATGTCTGTCAAGCCATTGTTTTTGATAACAATAGCAATACAGGTTGTTTTCGCCCTTGCCGGGATTAAGTCGCATCAGATAGGAGTAAGTATCTGAATCGACCCGAACACCAAATTCATTCCGTTCGTTATTAAAAGCCGCTTCCGGATGAGCAAGACAATACGTTTCCATATCCTTCAGGCTTTTGAGAAATGGTTCTTCGGCATACTCGCGATAATAGTCGATCACATAATCGAATTCTTTTCCGAGCACCGACATTTTCCAGTCATACGAAAAGCTGTTCCAGGACGAGAAAAACCCATGTCCATCATCACCCATATCAGCCTGCAAATATCCGATGTTTCCAGTCATGGAACGAATCTGTCCGCTTTGTGTGTAGCTGTACATCCGCTCTTCTTCTGTCATAGGTCTGATTGATAATTCCATTTTCTTCCTCCAATCAAAAAGGCGGCGCCATTTTCGGCACCGCCCCATCAACTATTGATTATTACTTGATTCCCTGATATTCCCATGTCTCTGTATCGATCACCAGGAATTCCTGCGTCCCATAAGGTTTTCTGTTGCTGTCCGACGAGAAAACGTCGCAGGAGATATAATTGTCTTGTTTTGTGATGCATTTCATCGGAGTATGCCCAACGACTTGCAGGAACTCATCGCTTCGGTACAGTGGCTCCACGGAATACTGCGGCCGCAGCCAGATCGGGGATGTGCCCTGCCAAAGCTCCGTGTATCCAAAGCTGTTGATCACTTCGATCGTCCGGTCAATGTCTGTCTGATCCTCTTCAGGCACATATTTCCGAACGAATCGTTCCCCAAGCCCGCCATGCAGAAACAGCACCTTATCGATCCGGTGGACGAATGTCAGCTGTTTTTCATCCGGCAGCGATTCCCGGAGAACACGTAGCTTTTCGCAAACAACGCTCGGTGCGATCGGTGAATACCCGCTTTCCCGCTGATTCCAGGGGTAGCAGACATCATGATTGCCGTAGCACCAGAGTGTCTCCGGATGATCCTTTGCGAACTGAATAGCTGCATCATAGGTGTTCATATACAGATCCAGGTTGTACTGCTGCTGCCAGTCATCCGCGATGTCCATCAGACAGACGGCTTTCACGGCAACACCGCTTTTCATAAGCTGCGCTACCCGATCAAACATCCACGGCTTCAGATGCACATCCGGTATGACTAAGACTTTCATGATGCAAACCTCACTCGTTTTTCAGCAGGTACTTATTGCTGACCACTTTCATAGATAGCGACGCGCTGATCCGCTCACAGTATACCGGATCAGTTGGCCGGATGACAATGCCTTCTTTCTTTCCGCCGTTCGGATAGTTGCCGTCTGCTCTTTCCAGCAGTGCCTCTACTGTCGAATATTTCGACGGAAGGTCCTGACCGATCTCCTCGATTGGCACAGACTTCAGTTCCAGCCTTCTGCAGATCTCCAGCATTCGCTCCAGGCCCACCCGTTTTCCGTTCTCTCTGATGGTAAACACGTACCATTCAGGTTTTGTCAGTTTCAGACGGTTGTTCTGAATGCCAGGTGCGCAGAGCTCACCCTGGATCGTGAAAGTCAGAAGCTCGTTCTCTTCCGCAAATGCGCGCATCTTCTCTTTCAGCTTAAGATCCTTAACGAACTCATAGAACGGGCTTTTTCCGTCGTCCTTGTATTCGTAGTTGTGACCGGTGACATGGAAGCCTTCGCTGTCCAGGCCGACGGAGTGGGAAGATCCGTCCATCTTCGTGCTGATGTAGTACTCCAGTCCGGCAAAGTCCTGAATCAGTTCTGGTTCCGCCTGAACACGGGTCTCATCGGTATGCGGGATATCCGGCGGAAGGGTCCCGATCATCGTACCTCCGGTCGAGATCCGCTCTTCGATCTCCCACTTCCGGACGCCAAGCAGTTCACTTACGTCTTCACCGATTTCCGCATCTTTCGGGATCTGCGGAAAAGTATCTAAAGGCAACAGCAGACCCTGAGAGATCTGTCCACGGAACTTCATGGTCCGCAGGCGGAAGCCCTCACCCATGACATCTGTCTTCCGATAGCTGGAATCCCGTAAAAACTCAAATTCCGGACATACCGGCAGGAAGCTGTCCACTTCGAAATAGACAGCCGGATCCATTGGCTGAAACTGCCCTTTATTGACAACGCACTGCCATCCCAGGACATGTGCGAGTTCGATCCTGTCAGCGCCTTCAATCGGTTCAATCTTCCAGATGCGCTGAACACTTGCAAGTTTTCTCATAGTAGTTCCTCTTTCTGAAATCAGTCTGTTTGCTGCTTACCGGGGCTAAAGCAGATGATTCCCTGATAGCAGAATATACAGGGAAAGGCAACGGTATGGCAACAAACCTGTAGTTGGATAAGAAAGAAGGCGGTACCGTATTTCAGATACCGCCCCACATATAGGTTCAGGCTCTTTCTTCGTCTTCTTCCTTAACGACTTTCCGCGAGATCACGATCAGTGCGATAAGGGAAATGACGGCAAGAGCGCCCCAGGCAATCAGATGAGATTCATCGCCGGTCTTCGGCGGAAGCTCCGGCTCGATGACTCTCACGGTCTGGGCCGGATCCTCCAGATCTTCGTGGATACCGATCAGGTTGCACGCCTCGTCGTAGATTTTCTCGAACGCGACCAGCTCTTTGCCGATATAGCCGCTGCCGTCAAAGCTGAAGGCGAGTACGATGGAACCGTCCGCCTCCTCTGCCATAAAGCTGATTTCGGCCAGGATTCCGGTTCCTTCCCCGGTTTCCTTGTCCATCAGCTCGCCCTTGACCGTATAGGTCTGACCGGGAATCAGGTTCTCGTAATTCACGACGTCTTTGACGCCCGCGTACTCGGTCCCGTACAGCGTCTGTTCGGAGCTGTTCCGGTCGGAAGCCTCTGTCCAAACTTTCGGAATATAGACGGTCTGCGCTTCATCCTCGATGTTTCTGTGCGTCGCAACCAGGACAGTGCTGCCTTCCACTTCAGGGAAGGATCCGATCCCGTCCTCATCGTC
>JAEEGL017228554.1_pt1 | contig 10281 bp, 6 predicted proteins | sample 9134231 | NCBI WGS metagenome assembly JAEEGL01 (sample SAMN16246548, study PRJNA631951) | gut metagenome | biome: gut microbiome; feature: rumen; material: fiber-attached | host: Bos | place: Iran: Karaj | collected 2018-10
ATCATTCAGACCGAAAAGCGAAACATATGCGTCCATGGAGTCCGCAGAGAGTTCAATATCGGTATCTTCAGGCAAAACTTCGACTTCCCTTCCATTACTTGTTTCTTATAATAATATGATACTGAATTTGCCGGGTTTGTCAAACGGAAACAGCAGATGCAGCGTGTCAGAGGTATCATGACGGAGAACAATTCCTGACCGCTTGCAATGATACCGTCTGATGATGTTCGGAAACGAAAAACAATAAAAGAACGGAATGTTCGGAACGCGACAATATTGACACGAATTTTGTATTATGATAATATCCATCTAATTTCATAGTCTTCGAAAGACGATGATGGATGATAACCCTTTCAACAGACGCTTCAGAGAGCCGTCGGATGCTGTGAGACGGTGCCGAGTGAAAGGATACTGCTTCCGGAGTTGGTTTCGTGAACGCATTGACGCCAGTAAGGAAACCCGGGTGCCCCGTAACAGGCTGAGAACTTGTCAGAGTTCAAAAGAGACTCTTATCCAAGAGTAATTTGGGTGGTACCGCGGAAAATGCTTTTCGTCCCTGAGGATTATGCCTCAGGGTTTTATTATTTCCAAGGGAGGATCAAATATATGAAAAATCAGGAACTTGTTTATGTGAGCGATTGTACGCTGCTTGCAGCAGAAGATCATTATGAATTAAGTTTTCGTGAAAAAATTGAATTATGCAGGCTGATTGATAAACTAGGCGTTTCGGCAATTGATCTTTGTCCGATCAGGCAGAAGAAAACAGACCGGCTCCTGATTAAATCCATCTGTTCTGCCGTAAAAAACGCTGTCGTTGCAGTCCCTGTCGATATTACTGACGAGGAATCGATCCGTATTTCCTGGGAGGCTCTGAAGGAAGCTGTAAAGCCACGTCTTCAGATCGCTGTTCCTGTCAGTTCTGTCCAGATGGAGTATCTTCTCCATATGAAGCCCGACGCAATGATCCGTAAAGTTGCCCAGGCCGTACAGGAATGCAGGGAACTTACTGATGATGTGGAGCTGATTGCTAAAGATGCAACACGAAGCGATCCGTCCTTTTTGGTCCGCCTTGTTTCATCCGCAATCGAATCCGGCGTAAAAACAGTTACTTTTTGTGATTCGGCCGGCATCATGATGCCTGATGAAATCTCCGGCTGGTTTGCTTCGATGAAGCAGGAAATTCCCGCACTTAATCAGGTGACAGTCGGGTTTTCGTGCAAAGGCGACCTGAACATGTCCGATGCAAATGCCATATCCGCAATCCGTGCAGGTGTTCGCGAAATCAAGGCCATTACATGCTGCGGAAATGCCATCTCTGTTTCAAATATTATCAGAACCATCAGCATACGCGGTGCGTCCATCGGTGTATATACCGACGTCGGCGTAGAGCAGATCCGCAGGATTACCGGTCAGGTCGAAATGATCTGCCAGAGTTCCGGTAGGAAAAAGACTTCTTTTGAACAGGATCAGGAGAATACGGATAATGATTATCTCCTGAGCAGACATGATACGATTGAAACCGTAATCCGTGCCGCAGAAAAACTCGGGTATGATCTGAACACGGATGATCAGCAGAAAATATGGAAATCATTCTGCCAGACTGTCGAAAAGAAAGAAAGCATCTCACTAAAGGAGCTTGACGCAATCATCGCGGCTGAAGCGATGCAGGTTCCCCCGGCATATCATGATGTCCGTTATGCGATCAGCACCGGAAACCAGATCGGCGCGATGGCGCATATGAAACTGATGTTCCGCAATCAGGAAATTGAAGGCATCGCCTCCGGTGACGGCGCAATTGACGCTGCCTTCAATTCTGTTGAACAGGCAACCGGCAGGCACTTTGAACTGGACGATTTTCAGATCCGTTCTGTTACGGAAGGACGTGAAGCAATGGGTGAGACGGTCGTCAGGCTTCGCTGGGAAGGAAAGCTCTATTCAGGCAGGGGTATTTCAACAGATATCGTCGGCGCAGGAATCATGGCCTATATAAACGCCGTGAACAAGATTGTATATGAGGAGGAAGAAGCATGAATCTTTCTTTTTCTACCCGCGGATGGAATTCCCTTCCATGGGAAGAACAGATCCGTGACGCAGAAGAAATGGGGTTCCAGGGAATAGAACCCTATAATATTCAGGAATTGCCCTCTCTTTCCGGACGGGGCGGCGCTTTTCATGCCTATATGCTGAATGAAACAATCCGTGATCTGAAAAAAAACAAACTGACACTTCCATGCTTTGATACATCGATTGATCTTTCTCTGCCTCTTGAAAACACGGAAAAAGCCGAATACCTGATCAATACGGCAGCATCCATGAAAGTCCCCTATATTGCATTCTGTGTACTTCATGAGGATGAGGACACGGTCAACAGCAACATCCGGACAATTCTGGATCTGGCAGAAGATAACGTTTGTATTCTTATCAAAACGGTCGGGATCTACGCAGATACCGAAAGGCTTCGGCGTCTGATGGACAGCTATGCATGCGACGGACTTGCCGCATTATGGGATATGCATCATCCCTACAGAGATTTTGGAGAAATCCCGGATAAAACAATCAGGAACCTTGGCGGATATGTCAAACATGTTCATCTCCGGGACTCGGATGATGACCTCAGCTACAATCTGATCGGCGAAGGAACCCTTCCGATCCGCGACATGATGAACGCACTGTCTTCGATCGATTATAACGGCTTTATTTCTCTTGAATGGAAGACCGACTGGATCAGGGATATTCCTGACCGGGAGATTATTTTCCCCCATTTTATCAATTATATGAACCGCTTCGACAATCCGCGCGGAAAAAAGAAAAGCCTTTATTATAATGAAGACGGAACCGGAAAATACATCTGGAAAAAGGACGAACTGATTGACTACACTTTTGGCGGTGTTCTTGACAGACTTGTTGAGGAATTTCCGGACCAGTATGCATTCAAGTACACTACGCTTGATTATACGAGGACATATTCTGAATTCAGGGAAGATGTGGATCGTTTTGCCAGAGCTCTGATCTCGCTGGGCGTCAGGGCCGGTTCCAAAGTCGCTATCTGGGCTACGAATGTTCCCGCATGGTATATTACATTCTGGGCAACAACCAAGATCGGCGCTGTTCTTGTTACGGTCAATACAGCCTATAAAATCCATGAGGCTGAATATCTTCTCCGTCAGAGTGATACGCATACGCTCGTTATGATTGAAAGCGCGCTGGACAGCAATTACCGTTCCATAATCAATGAACTCTGTCCCGAAATCTGTGAAACCAGGACAGGTACTCCCCTGCACTGCAAAAAGCTTCCTTTTCTCAGAAATGTAATCACTGTAGGATATGCTCAGCAGGGTTGCCTGACGTTTGAAGAAGCGATGAAACGAGCCGATTCAGTCCCTGTCGAAACGCTGGACGCCATGGCAAAGAACGTTAAAACGGATGATGTCTGCAATATGCAGTATACATCCGGCACGACAGGCTTCCCCAAAGGCGTGATGCTGACACATTACAATGTTGTAAATGACGGCAAATGTATCGGTGACAGAATGGGGCTCTCAACGGCTGACAGAATGATGATCCAGGTGCCTATGTTTCACTGTTTCGGCATGGTGCTCGCAATGACCGCCTCCATGACGCACGGCACGACCCTGTGTCCCCTTCCGTATTTTTCCGCAAAAAACTCTCTTGCCTGTATCAATCAGGAACGGATTACCTGTTTCCATGGAGTTCCTACGATGTTCATTGCGATGTTCAATCACGAAGATTACAGAAAAACCGATTTTTCTTATATGCGAACCGGAATCATGGCCGGATCCGGATGTCCTCCTGAACTGATGAAGCGCGCCGCACAACCGGATGAAATGAACATGCGCGGAATTGTCAGTGTTTACGGACAGACGGAATCTTCTCCGGGAAGTACAATGTCTGCCTGGACTGATTCACTGGAGCTTCGTACGGAAACCGTCGGTTATTCATTTCCGCATGTGCAGACAAAAGTCGTAGATCCGGAAACAGGAAAAGAACTGCCGGACGGACAGGATGGTGAATTCTGCTCCAGAGGTTATCATATCATGAAAGGATATTACAAAATGCCTGACGCAACAAATCAGGCAATTGATAAGGACGGATGGCTGCATTCCGGGGATCTGGCCCGCAGGAATCCGGACGGAACATATCTGATCACAGGAAGGCTGAAGGATATGATTATCCGCGGCGGTGAAAACATTTATCCGAAGGAAATCGAAGAATTCATCTATACACATCCTGCGGTTGCAGACGTCCAGGTAATCGGCGTTCCTGACGCAAAATACGGCGAAGCAGTCATGGCATGTATCGTTCTGAAAAAGGGAGAGCAGGTTTCCAAAGAAGAGATGACCGAGTATATCAAATCTCATATGGCTCGCCATAAAGTCCCTCAGTACATCGAATTTGTGGATTCTTTCCCCATGAATGCCGCAGGCAAAGTACTGAAATACAAAATGCGTGAAGAAGCAGCCGAACGTCTTGGCCTTGTGGGCGCAGCCGGAATAGATACGGCAGGCGGAGTGAAACAGTAAAAAAAGCTGACAGGATTTTTCCTGTCAGCTTTTGATTATGCATGTGCAAGCAGATGACGCATGCCGGAAGGATCTGAAAGCACTCTTGCGCACCCGAGCACGACACAGTCTTTTGCATCAGGTGAAACCCGGCATGGTATGTTTAGCGCATCACCTACAGCTTCAGCAAGGCCATACAGCAATGCGCCGCCTCCGGTCAGTGTAACGCCGCTTTCGAAAACGTCGGAAGCGAGCTGCGGAGGTGTTTTTTCAACGACGACCTGTACAGCTTCTATCAGGTCATTCACCTGATCCAGAACTGCTTCGTAAATTTCATCTGATTCAATGCTCATTGTTTTGGGCAGACCTGAAATCAGATTTCTCCCGGTAATGTCCATTACAACCTGTGGATCTCTACGAACTGCACCGCCCAGTGTGATTTTAATCTGCTCTGCGGTTCGTTCACCGATCAGCATATTGTATTTTTTTCTGAGAAAACGGATGATTGCATCATCAAAATGATCACCGCCGATGTGAACCGAACTGATCACGGAAACGGTACTGTTATACAGAACAGCCAGATCTGTATTGCCGGCGCTGATATCAACAACCAGGCTCCCGTAGGGGCCGAGGAAATTCAGCTGTGCGCCCAGCGCCGCTGCGATATTTTTATCAAGCAGCTGAGTCCGTCTTACGCCGGCGTCAAACATGGAACTGATCAGCGCTTTCTTTTCCATGTCCTTGACGCCTGTCGGAACAGCCATAACAGCCCTGGGCCGTGCAATCAGCCGTTTACCGACAACTGAAGTAACAAAATACCGAAGCATGGCACTTGTCAGATCAAAATCAAGTATTTCACCCTGTGCAAGCGGACGGATTACATTTACATTGGCCGGCGTACGGCCGATCATACGGTACGCTTCCAGACCAAAAGCTATGATATTCTGAGTCTCACGGTCAACAGCAACAACGGCAGGCTCACGGAAAACAATACCGCGCCCTTTCATATATATAACAACATTCGATGTTCCTAAATCGATCGCAATATCATTCGTCTGAGCCATGATGATATCCTTTCATCATCTTCGGATTTACCCGAAAATCATATCATCATCAGCAAAAAAAAACAACCTTTCGGAACCTGTTGAAAAGGCTGCGTTTCTTGACAATGACAAATGAACCAAGCATAATATAATGTGGTTATTTTCATGTGTGAGGTGTTGATTCTTGTCAGTCAGGATATTCGCTGTATCTGAAGGCTCACCGGCTGAAAAAGCCGGCATCAGGGCTGAAGACCGGATCATTTCCATTAACGGCGAAGCGATTACCGATGAGATCGACTATCAGGCGCTGTCTGCCGTCGCCATGCTTGAGATTGAATTTCAGCATCGTGATGATGTACGAAAAGTATTTGTCCGTAAAGAAGAATGGGAACCCCTCGGACTTAGGCTTGACGAAAGAGAAGCGATGAAACCCCGTCATTGCAGAAACCGCTGCCTTTTCTGCTTTGTGGATCAGCTGCCGGAAGGAATGCGCGAAACCCTGTATGTTAAGGATGATGACTGGCGTCTCAGCATGATGATGGGTAATTATGTTACCCTGACAAACGTAAACGAACAGGAATTTGACAGGATTATCGCAAGAAAAGCTTCTCCCCTTTTCATTTCCGTCCATGCAACAGATCCGCAGACGCGCTGTGAAATACTTCACAACAAAAATGCCGGATCCTTGATGACCAGGCTGTCCCGCCTGAAAGAAAACGGATTGGAGTTTCATTGCCAGATTGTTTTATGTCCCGGAGTGAATGACGGCATGGTTCTGTACAGGACTATCGAGGATCTTGCCTCTCTCTGGCCTGCTTCCCGTTCGCTTGCCATTGTGCCCGTCGGACTGACCAAGCATCGGGAAGGTCTCGCATCATTAAAGGGTTTTGACGCCGAATCCGCACGCAGGCTTATATCGGAAGTGTCTGAATATCAGAAGCGTTTTCTGAAAGAACTCGGCACAAGGTTTGTATTCCCGTCGGATGAGTTTTACTGCATTTGCGGAGAACCGCTTCCTCAAAATGACGAATATGAAGATTACCCGCAGATCGAAAACGGCGTTGGAATGCTCAGGCTTCTTGAACAGGAATGCGAAGAAGCTTCGGAGTTCCTTTTCCCTGAAGGATTCAACGGAAAAAGCGATCCGGAAACAATTCTGATTCCCACAGGAACATCTGCGCAGCCGTTTATCGAAAAAATCATTAACAGATATAAACCGGCGGACACCGTAGCGCATGTCGTTCCGGTTATTAACCGGTTTTTCGGAGAAACAATCACCGTGACCGGGCTGATCGTCGGAAGGGACCTGATCGATGCGCTCAGAGGAATCCCCTGCGACCGGATTCTGCTATGCGATACCATGCTTCGGGATCAGACTGACCGTTTTCTTGATGATACGACGCTGGACCAAGTCAGTACAGCACTGCACAAGCCGATATGTATTGTCCGGAACAACGGAGAGGCTCTGATCAGAGCTTTATGGAAAATGGAGGAAAACAATGGCTAAACCGCTTGTTGCTGTCGTAGGTCGCCCGAACGTGGGCAAATCTACTTTTTTCAATAAAATGGCCGGTAAAAGGATCAGTATTGTTGATGATATGCCCGGTGTCACCCGGGACAGAATTACGGCCGACGCAGAATGGCTCGGACATTCTTTTACCCTCATTGATACTGGCGGTATTGATCCGAAAAGTGACGATGTACTTCTCAGCCAGATGCGTGAACAGGCCGCTGTCGCCATGGAGCTTGCAGACGTCATTTGTTTTTTTACGGATGCGAGGGACGGTCTTACCGAAGATGACAAAGATGTGGCCAACATGCTGCGGAAAACATCAAAGCCTGTCCTTCTCGTTGTCAATAAAGTCGATTATCTCGGCCTTAATGATAATTTGTATGAGTTTTATGAACTCGGACTGGGTGACCCGATCGGGATCAGCAGCGTCAATATGCTTGGTTTCGGCGATCTGCTTGATCAGTTGATTTCGCTTTTCCCCTCTGAAAAACAGGGACAGGATGAAGAATCCTCCCCGATCCAGCTCGCAATCGTCGGTCGGCCCAATGTCGGCAAAAGTTCATTGACAAACCGGCTTCTCGGTGAAAACCGTACGATGGTTTCGGAGATCGCCGGAACGACCCGCGACGCCATTGATTCTCTGTATACGGATGAAGAGGGTACGGCTTTCAACATTATCGATACGGCAGGCATCAGAAGAAAAAGAGCCGTGGAAGACGAAACACTTGAAAGATATAGCGTTCTGCGTTCCATCGCCGCCATCCGGCGCTGTGACGTCGCGCTTTTGCTGATCGATGCGAACGACGGCGTTACAGAGCAGGATACCAAGATCGCCGGGCTGATCCATGACGAGGGAAAAGCCGTAATTATCATTGTTAACAAATGGGATATGCTTGATAAAGAAACCGGCACCTATGAAAACTACAGAAAAAAGGTCATTAACGATCTGAAATTCATGAGTTATGCCCCTGTACTGTTTATTTCAGCCAAGTCAGGCCAGCGTGTTTCCACAATTCTCGGTAAAGTCAAGGAAGTATACGCAACTTCCTGCCGCAGAATCACCACCGGCGTGCTGAACGATGTACTCAACGACGCAGTAAACGCGCTGCAGCCTCCAATACAGGGCGGAAAACGTCTTAAAATATATTACGCAACGCAGGGGGGCGTTCAGCCGCCGTCCTTTGTGCTGTTTGTTAATGAAGAGAAACTGATGTTCTTTGCTTATGAAAGATATCTTGAAAACTATTTCAGGAAGTCTTTTCAGCTGGAAGGCACGCCCATCAGATTCATTCTGAGGGAAAAGAAAAAGGAGGACTGATCAGAATGACGAAAGAAATGCTGATCGCTTTATCATGTATCATCGGGTATCTCCTTGGTTCCCTGTCCGGCGGTATTATGATCTCCAAACTGGCAGGCGGTCCGGACCTGCATACAGTCGGAAGCAAAAGTACCGGCGCGAGCAATGTCCAGCGTACGATGGGCTGGAAATACGGGCTTATGACTTTCTTTTTCGACGCATTCAAAGGACTCCTGTCCTGCTTTGCAGCCTGGTTGCTCACAAACAGCCGTTTTCCGGAGATCAGTCATTTCGTGTCCATGCTGGCAGGACTCAGCTGCGTGATCGGGCATAACTGGCCTGTATTTTTCCGTTTCCGCGGAGGAAAAGGCGTTGCGACAACCGGCGCGGTCATGCTCTATTGCTTTCCGGTATATGCATTGATCTGTATCGCCTTTACAATTGCGGTCATCGTTTTGTTTCGTTATATCTCAGTCGGCAGTATGCTGCTTGTGATTTTGTTCTTTGGTCTTTCTTTTGTGTTTGGCGGAGGGAACATATGCATTATCGTCTGGGCCGCCGTTCTCATGGTTTTGTGTCTGGCAAGACATCACGCCAATATCGGCAGACTGATCCGCGGCACGGAGAATAAACTCGGAAACAAAGTCCGATAATCGGAGGATTCCATGACCAACGACATGAAAAAGATCCGAAATTTTTGTATTGTTGCCCATATCGATCACGGAAAAAGCACCCTCGCGGACCGGATTCTGGAAAAAACCGGCGTATTTGAAAAACGCGAGATGGTGGACCAGATCCTCGACAGTATGGAACTGGAGCGGGAACGCGGAATTACCATCAAAAGCAAAGCTGTCCATATGACATATCAGGCCAAGGATGGCAATGAGTATATCCTGAACCTGATTGATACTCCCGGACATGTTGACTTTACCTATGAAGTCAGCCGGGCGCTTGCCGCTTGTGAAGGCGCGCTTCTCGTTGTCGACGCCACCCAGGGCATAGAAGCCCAGACGCTTGCCAATGTTTATATGGCACTCGAACACAATCTGGAAACAATTCCCGTGATTAACAAGATCGATCTGCCGTCCGCCAGGCCTGAAGAAGTACGGCGTGAGATCGAAGATGTCATCGGTCTTGATGCTTCTTTTGCGCCTTGTATATCGGCAAAAACAGGACAGAATGTGGAGGACGTCCTTGAAGCGATTGTTCATCATATCCCCTGTCCTGTCGGTAATCCGGATGCTCCGCTGAAAGCGTTGATTTTTGACGCTTATTACGATAATTACCGGGGTGCTATCTGTTTTGTGCGTATTGTAGACGGAAAACTCCGTCCGGGCATGAAAATGCGTCTGATGGCCACAGGCAGCGAATTTGACGTTGTTGAAGTGGGCACTTTCGACCCGGGATATCGACCCTGTGACGAACTGAAAGCCGGAGATGTCGGCTATGTTTCTGCGTCCATCAAGGATGTCCGGGATACCCGGGTCGGCGATACAATCACCGATGCTTCCGATCCTGCTTCTGAACCGCTTCCCGGATACCGTCATGTGACGCCTATGGTATATTGCGGTATTTATCCTGCAGACGGAGCAGATTATCCAGCGCTGAAAGATGCTCTGGAAAAGCTCCGGATGAATGACGCGTCCCTGTCTTTTGAACCGGAAACATCCGTTGCCCTCGGATATGGTTTCCGCTGCGGATTTCTAGGCCTCCTGCATATGGATATCATGACGACCCGCCTGGAACGTGAATTCGATCTGAATCTGGTGACAACAGCTCCCAGTGTTATCTATCGCGTTACAAAAACAAACGGTACAGTCCTGATGATCGATAATCCGACAAATCTTCCTCCCGTCGGTGAAATTGCGATGATGGAGGAACCTTTTGTTCACGCCACCATATATACTC
>JAEEGL010658955.1_pt1 | contig 10280 bp, 7 predicted proteins | sample 9134231 | NCBI WGS metagenome assembly JAEEGL01 (sample SAMN16246548, study PRJNA631951) | gut metagenome | biome: gut microbiome; feature: rumen; material: fiber-attached | host: Bos | place: Iran: Karaj | collected 2018-10
GACCCGTTTATACCCAATGCATTGACTATCTGGTCTATGTGATGCAGGCAAACGGTCTCAAAAGCATAACCAGACCATGAGGTATATTCAGGACTGCCAATCTGCTGCAACCAATAATTCTTGCCATAATCACCCTTGTCTTTCATGAAGTGAAGATAGAATAGTGAAAACTGGTCCGGCCTTTTCTCTCTCACGACCAACAATAGATTTTTCCATATCGCATCATTTATATTTTGGCGCAAAGTTAATAAAAATTCCTGATTGCGCCAAATAATAATACTATAACTTGGCGCAATCTCATAAAAAAGTTAAGATTGCGCCAAGTTATAGCTTGTTCTGATACATCTTTGAGTCAGCCAATTAGCTTTTAAGATAGCATGTGATTGTAACAAGTATTATGTTTACTCCTCGATTCTATGATAGATTCGATGGGAATCTAATTTTATTGCGGAGGCTCGTGGCTAAAACCACGGGCCTCGTTATTTTGATATAAGGCCTCATTAATTAGAAATAAGGGTTGGTTATTTTGGAATAAGGGTTCGTTATTTGGGCATCAAGTGCGTTTTAACCGGTTTCAAATGCATCTGAACGAGTTTCAAATGCATCTGACATTGTCTTCCAATATGAAAAAATATGGAATTCGAAAATGTGCCTCACATACTCACATTTCTATCTTAAAGGCCGATGTACAAAGGGCTTGAGGCACGTGAGGGACATTCGTCCTCCCTCACGTCTCCCTCACATTTTTAGAACTCGTCACTCCCAAGATATTATTCATGGGAAACTACTTGTAAGGCACTTCAACGATGAAGCGGCAACCTTCGTGGTAGGTAGTGTCGAGGATGAGGTCGCCACCCAGATTCTGGGCGTGACGCTTGGCCAACGGGATACCGAGACCAAGCCCCTCGGAGAGATCATCGACCTTGGAGAAGAACTTGAAGATGACGTCGCGATCGGCCTCGTCAATGCCCTTACCCTTGTCTTCGACGATGAAGCGGACAACGGTATCGGTAGCGGTGATGCGCAGCGTGACGTGCTCACCGTCGGAATACTTGGCTGCATTGTAAAGGATTTCGCGCAGAGAGCGCATGAGATAGACGCGGCTGGTCTCGATACAGAAGTCGTTGGATACCTCAGACTCAAGGTGGATAGGCACATTGGGATAGTACTGCTCGTTGTAGCTGATGGCCTCGCGCGCCACGTCGTTGCACGACACACGGAAATGCTTCTGGCTGTTGAGCTCTTCGGTAAGGCCTGAGTCGGAACTGTCGAAGAGCATGAGCACCATGCGGTTGAGCAGCTTGGAGTTGTGATCCATCGTCTCGGTGATGCTCTTCATCTCTTCTTCCGACAGACCGTCGCTCAGCGAGCCCTTTCCTCCTGAGGCGGCTGCTGTGTCGCTGAAAATCTGAGCAAAGCCCATGATGATGTTGAGCGGCGTGCGTATCTGGTGGGTCACGTTCTGCAGGAAGGCGGTCTTCTGGCGGTCGGCTTCCTCAGCCAGACGGGTAGCCTTGGCCAGTTCCTCATTGCGTAGTTGAGCCAGATCGGTGGAGTAGCGCACGATGCCCATGTGGGCGTTGAGCGACTGAAGCATGGAGGCAAAGCTGTTCTGCATGCGGCCGACGGCATCAATACGATCGCTGTGGGGGATGTGTACTTCCATATTGCCAGCTGCGATGGTTTGAGTCTTGGTGAGCAGTTGGTTGATAGGACGGATGGTGTGGGCTACGACACGATGACACAGCACGAAGATGATGAGCAGGCCGATGATGAGCAGCGGCACAACGATATAGGTGAGGCGGTGGTAGCCAGCCAGCACGTCGCTGTCAGGGCAGACAACGGCCAGGCTCCAACTGGTGCCAGGCATGGGCTGATAGCAGACCACGCAGGGCTCTCCGTCGATGACAACGTTCATGCTGCCCTGTTTGCCAGTGGTCATCTCGTGCCCCAGGGCGATGAGGTCTGACTGCTCATGCGGATCGGCACCTGTGAAGATGGTCTGACGGAACAGCCGTGTGGAGTCGGGATGGACGAAATAGCGGCCCTCTTCGTTGAGCATCATGAAGTAGGAGTGGGGATAGGGCTTCACTTCAGAGATGATGCGCGAGAGACGGATGAGCGAGAGGTCGGTGGAGATGATACCGATGAACCGCTTGTTAGCATCGTAGAGAGGACGGCCGTATGATGCCAGCATACCGTCGAGGGTGACCTGCAGCGAGTCGGCCTCGTCGAAATAGGCCACCCAGCAGGGACCGTCCAAGTCGCGTGGCGTCCTGTACCAGAGCTTGTGCATATAGTCGTAGGGCTCCTCGATGACAGAGGTGATGCTGTCGCCCTCACGGATGGTGTAGGCCGAGAATTGATTTTCATACCCCTCGACAACGCCAGGTTCCGTACTGATGGAGCAACCGTCGATGCTGGGGTTGAGACGGACGATGTAGTTGGTAAAGAACTGCAACGCTTGGGCTGTCGTGGATTGCTCAACGAGCCATGCGTTGGCATTGGTGGCCGTCTCAATGGTCATGAGGTGGCGGTTGACGCGCTGCATAGTGGCGCTCAGCACGCTGTTGGCATGTCCCACAGCCTCAGCACGGATCAGGTGGCGCGACTGAGTAAAGAGCACGCCCAGCGAAAGGGTGAAGATGGGTACAGCCAGTAGCAGGATGACAATACTGAGTTTGGACGAGAGGCTGCGTCGTGGCGACCAGCTGAGGAGTCGGCGTATGTTCATGCTGCACCCTCCTTTCCTGTTGTTTCTTCCGTCATCAGCCGTTCGCCTGCAGTTTTCTCTTCGTCAGAGACATTGAGCAGGTTCTTCAGCAGTTCGGTGATGGTCTTGCCGTTGTGAAGAATATCATCTACTATCGCGCTGGCCTGTTGCGTATTTGGACTATGATCCAGGTTGCACAGCGCATTGACATCATTCTTGATGAGTTCGGCTGGCTCCAGCATCTGGTTGGTCATGTTGTGCAGGAAGGCTGTCTTCATGCGGTCGGCCTTCTGTGCGTGGTTGTAGGCAACACGCAGCTTTTCGCCGCGCTCACGCAACGTGTCAGACAGTTGTTCCATTTCGCTGATATGGGCAGAGAGCGACTGCTGCATCTGCTGGAAATTGTCCTGCAGACGTCCAATTTCGTCTTTATGGTGGCTGTCAGGGATTGGCTCGTCATAGTGTCCGTCGGCTATCAGTCGTGCCTTCTTGCTCAGCATGGACAGCGGCTTGAGCTGGTGGTGGATAATGGCTTTGCTCAGGAAAAACAGCAGCAACACTCCCACGAAGGCAATGGCCAAAACGTAGTAGGACAGACTGTTATAGTCGCCGAAGATGTCGTCTTCAGGATAAACGATGCCAGCGCTCCAGCCTAAGTCGCCACCTACTTGGCCCAGCACAGACTCGCGCTTGAAAGGCTTGTAGAAGACAAAAAAGTCGTTGCCGTCCATGCGGAAAGGCTTATAGCCGGTCTCGCCTGAAATCATTGCCTGAACAGCCTGTTTGGCTGAAGGGTCGGCCTCTCGTTCCGAGATGGCGGTGGCAGCCTGACGGAACAGACGGCTACTGATGGGGTGAACGATGAACGCTCCCGTGCTGTCGAGCAGCGTGCAGTAGGAGTTGGCTGAGGGCTTGGCTTTCGACACGATGCGCGAGAGCTGGCTGAGCGACACGTCAACGCCGATGACTCCGATGGGCTGGCGATCCATACCGATGATGGGCAGGCAGAAGGAGATGATAGGCTCTGATTTCGACCCTTTCTCCTGATTGGGGTTGAGCCATTTGGCCATGCCGGTGGACATCGGCTCCGTGAACCACAATTGTTCTGTGTAGGGAAGATCGCCGTAGGTGTCAGCCTGGATGACGGGCGACTTGCTGTAGGACATACTTCCGTCTTCAGTACGATAGAAGTAGGACATGAAGTACCTGCGGTCTTTGTAATAGTTCTCCTTGAAGGCGATGGCGCAGCCAGCTATGTAGGGATTGCTCTCTACCAGTTTGCGGCTGTAGGTGTGCATCATCTCGGGATTGTTGAGCTGGGGCAGGAGGGCAAAGAAAATATTGCCTGTGGATTGCTCCACACTCAACAGGATATTGTCGATCTGATAGACCGTTCCGTTAAGCGTCTGCGATGCCTTCTGCAAAGCCTCCTCCTTTACCACCTTGCGTGAGTAATGGAACATGACCACCAATGACGCCATAAGCAGAATGGCCATAGCGCCAACGACCATCAGACTGAGTCGTACTGACAGGGTTTTATAGATGAATTTGGGCAGTCGCAGCATACAGAGCTTTCAGACGGGATGAGCGTATCGCGTATTATTCGCGGATATAAACCACTCTCGATGAGCCATCGGCATAGCGCTCCACACACAGGCCTTGAGGATTCTCCTTCAGGCGTCCGTGCAGGTCGTAGTAGGCCACGGGCGTGGCTCTCTTTCGCTGCAGCGTCTCTATCTTCTCGTCTCTGATGGCTGTGTCGCCATTGTCGATCATAAAGATATAGGTGTTCAGACTGTGGCCAGGCAGCGGAACGGCCACCGTGTCGGTGGCTTCTGCAATGTTGATGGTGTCCACCTGACAGAGGCTGTCGGTCTCATTTCCTGTGGAACGCAGGTGTATGCCACTCTTCACTTTGGCTGGCAGCACGATGGTCAGCGTGTGGGAGGTCTTTACGGTGTCAATCGCCATCACGATGAGCGAGTCGCCCTTGATATAGGCTGAATACTCGAGTGCGGCGCCCTCGCCCGAAGTTTTGTCCTTGTTGGTGGTCAGGCGGGTAGAGCCCGTGACGTGCTTGGAGAAGTGGGACAGGACGTAGGCACGGGGCAGCAGCTTGTTCTTGGTGTTCCTCATGGTGCCCACGTTGTACTTCGTCTCGCCAGTGCCGACGAAGGCCCAGTGAGCGCGCATGTACCAATAAATATAGCCTGTGCAACCGGCAAGCATGCTCTCGTTGAGCTCCTCAGCGAAGATGAGCTGCTCATGCCAGTTGGGCAGGTGGTCGATGTTGTCGGTCACGGAGTGCTCAGTCATCCACACCTCCTTGCCATACTTGGTAGCGAGGACGGCCGATTTCTTCATATATTCGAGAGGGGCATGACCGTACATGTGACCAGCCACGATGTCGATATGCTTGCGGCAGGTGGTGTCGTTCATGAGCGGGTCGGTATAGTTCTGGGTGAAGCCCAGGCTCTCGCCGCTGATCAGCTTCACGCCGTTGTAGGTCTCGCGGTCGAGCAGGTGAGCATGGTTCTTGACCAGCTTCACTAGATCCTGTGGGTCATAGAGACAGCCGGAATAGCTGACCCACCAGTCAGGCTCGTTCTGGATGGAAACGGCATCGACCTGCACACCCTTCGACTTCATGTACTTCAGATAGTCGTTGAGCCAGGGGAAGAACTTCGGGTAGCAGTCCTCACGTAGCTTACCTTTCACGTTGCCCTGATCATCGGAGTTGCCGCCCTGGGCCGTGCCGTTGGTCTTGAAGTCACCAGGAGGCGACCAAGGGGTGGCGAATACAATGCCGCCGCGCTGTTTCACAATCTTGGCTGAGGGCACGCCGCCCTGCCAGTTATAGGTGCTTCCCCAGCTCGCGCCGTCATCGCCATTATGGCTGGGCGAGATTTCCGCACGCATGATGTTCAGTCCGATTTGGGAGGTCGGCCCGTACAATAGCCTCACAGGGTTAGTATCAGTACCGTATGGCTTCATGGCTCCGTCGCAGCAGGCGGCACCGAAACCTGTAATGGTCTGTTTACGAGTGTTGTTCACCCTGAGGGTGATGTTGCCGGCCTGAGTAGTAATGGCGGTGGCCAGCAAAAGGGTTGTTATTGATAAAATTCTTTTCATTTGATGTAAGGATTACACGTTTCGGATGCAAAGTTAAGGAAAAAACTTTTAATTTGATAACTTTTTACGAGAAAAAATGATTTTCTCGAAAAATGTTGCCTTTTGTTTGTGACGATTAAAACAATTTTTCGTAACTTTGTAGCCCGTTATGAACAATCATCAAACAACTTTAATTACTAAACAACAACTTTATTACTAAAACAAAATGGAAATCGTATTAGGACTTCTGATCATTGCTATTGGCGCATTCTGCCAAAGTTCGTGCTACGTACCTATTAATAAGATCAAGGACTGGTCTTGGGAGAGTTACTGGATTGTGCAGGGCGTGTTTGCTTGGCTCCTTCTGCCGTTCCTGGGCGCGCTGCTGGCTGTGCCTGATGGACAGTCGCTGTTCGGCCTCTTCGGCTCGGCTCCTTCGTTCAACGTGTGGATGACCATCCTCTTTGGTGTGCTCTGGGGCGTAGGCGGCTTGACCTTCGGCCTGTCGATGCGCTATCTGGGCGTGGCTCTCGGCCAGTCCATCGCGCTGGGCACCTGTGCCGGCCTGGGCACCATCATGGGTCCTGTGCTTCTCAATATCTTCTTCCCTGAGCTGAACGCCCTCGACTCGCTGACCTATGCCGTGATCATCGGCGTGGTGGTGACGCTCATCGGCATCGCCATCATCGGCGTGGCAGGCGGCATGAAGTCGGCTGCGCTGAGCGAAGAGGAGAAGCGCGAGGCCGTGAAGGACTTCAACTTCCCCAAAGGACTGGCCATCGCCCTGCTGGCTGGCTTCATGAGCGGCTGCTTCAATGTGGGTCTGGAGTTTGGCAAGGACATCAACTTCGGTGAGCTCACCGACCCCATGTTCCGCACGCTGCCCGCCACCTTCCTCGTCACCTTCGGCGGCTTCATCACCAATGCTATCTACTGCTTCTATCAGAACCAGGTGAACAAGACGTGGGGCGACTATGCGAAGACTTCGGTCTGGGGCAACAACCTGCTGTTCTGCCTGCTGGCCGGCGGTCTGTGGTATTCCCAGTTCTTCGGCCTGTCGCTGGGCCGTTCGTTCTTCGAGGCTGGTGGCACGATGGATGTGCTCTCGTTCTGCATTCTGATGGCGCTCAACGTGACCTTCTCCAATGTCTGGGGCATCATCCTCAAGGAGTGGAAGGGCTGTTCCAGCAAGACCATCGCCGTGCTGGTCTGTGGCATCATCGTGCTGGTCATCTCCTGCTTCCTGCCACAGCTGATCTGATACTGGTTCGTTTGTGGAGTTCTTGGCAGCCAAGAACTCCTTCAACTTTCAAAAGCAGAAATAAAAAACCTCGGTGCTTCCCAGCAGCGAGGTTTTCTCTTTTACTTTTTTAGTAAAGTGAAAGTATTATATATGTAGTCAGTAGTTGTTTTTCTTTGTTTTTTGAGATCGGTTTTGGCAGGCGTCTTCGCCTGCCGGGCATCAATGTTTTAGCGAGGCAGGTTGAAGGCACGTGTCATCTCCTTCATCTGCTCGTCGCTCATGCCTTCGGGCTCGAAGCCCATGCACTTGCTGTTGATATAGATCTTGGCACTCTTCGAGAGCACGTCAATCTGGTCGAAAGCATCCATCACGTCCTTGCCCTTGGCAAAGACACCATGCTTCTCCCACATCACCACGTCATACTCCTCCAACTCCTTCAGCGTAGCCTCGGCCAGCTCGTTCGAGCCAGGCAGGGTGTAGGGCACGATGCCCAGACCCAGCGGACAGAATGCCTTCGTCTCAGGAATCATCGACCAGAGGATGCGCGTGAGCACGTCCTTGCCGAGGAACTGGCGGTTGTGGCTCATGGCCACGAGCTCGATGGGATGGGTGTGTACGGTGGCCTTGTAGCCTGAGTTGGTCTCAATCTGACGTGCATGCACAGTCAGGTGAGAGGGCAGCTCTGAGGTGGGCATCACGGCGTTGTCGGCAATGATCACATACGAGGCACAGTCGTCCAAAATGCGGATCACGCTACCGTTGTCCATCGGCCAGCGAGCTAGGTCGCGCATGCGTTTGCCCGTACCTTTACAATAGAAATAGCAACCTTTCAGGGCAGGCAGCGTCACGCCAATCTGCTTCACGTCGCTGATGGCGGGCATCTGTCGGATCTCGTCATCGACATACTCAGTCACGTTCACGGTGATGTTACCACCATTACGCTCAGCCCAGCCGTTCTGCCACAGGTAGCCGGCCACTTCAGCAATCTTCTCTATTTCGGCCTTCAACGCAGGACGGCCTTCCAAGATACTTTTCATTTTTGTTTCAGTCAGTTTTAAATTGGTTGCAAAGGTAAGCATTTTTTTCGGTTTGCCAATCATGCTTTTTGATTTTTTGCCCCTAATTTCTGATTTTCGCATTGATTTATGTCAATAGCGTTGAAAAACGAGAAAAAAGTGGAAAACTTTTGGTGATTTGCTCGAATTGCACTACCTTTGCAGTCGATGAATGAAAATGTAATAATTGTTGATGCCGACTATATTGATCAAGTGGCATTCAACCTGATAGTGAATTTCGAGCGCATGCTGGGCCGACGCATCCCGCAGGCCGATATGGCGCGATGGATAGACTGTGTGGCACTCGACGGTGGCATACGCGACGGCGAGCAGCAGACGCATGTGGTGCTGATTCACGACAAGCGGAACCGCAAACTGCAGAACTTCGTGCCTGCCGACTATGAGAAGGAACTGAACGGACAGGCTTTCAAAGACCGTCTGGGCGAGTTTGTCATCAGCGCGCTACCCGTAGAGGAGCTGACCACGAAGGAGGACTTCTTCGTGGAGACCCTGCAGGTGGTTCTCGCGCAGAAGGAGACGAAGCGCGTGATGATTGTGCCAGGCGAAGACCTCTACCGCCGAGTGATGCTGACATTGCAGAAGACTGACACCACCGACCATGAGCTGACCGTGTTCAGTATGCAGCCGGCGATGGCGGGCAATGCCTTCCGCCACGAGATCCTGGGCTATTCGCTCATGTCGGCATTAGGCATCCGTAGTGACGAGATCAATCCAAATCAATAAAATCTAAAATCATATTATGTTAGACCAAATTCTTTCGCCCGAGACTTACAGCGTGCTCATCAACTGGGCCCTGAGTTTCTGCAAGAATGCCATTGTCGCATTCATCGTTTATCTCATCGGTAGCCGCATCATCCGCTGGATTGCCAAGTTGTTCACCAAGATGCTGGAGCGCAGCAATGTCGATAAGACGCTCTACACCTTCCTGACGAGCATTGTCAACGTGGTGCTGTGGTTTGCACTTGTCATCATCATCATCTCCATCCTGGGCATCGAGACCTCGTCGTTCATCGCCCTGTTCGCTTCGGCTGGCGTAGCTGTAGGCATGGCCTTGAGCGGCACACTGCAGAACTTTGCCGGTGGCGTGATGATCCTGCTGTTCAAACCCTTCCGCGTGGGTGACTTTATCGAGGCGCAGGGCTATGCCGGTGTGGTGAAGGAGATTCAGATTTTCAATACGGTCATCCGCACGGGCGACGCCCAGATTATCATCATCCCCAATGGCGGTCTCTCGACAGGCACCATGAAGAACTCGTCGAAGGAGCCCTATCGCCGTGTAGAGCTCGACTTCCAGTTTGCCTATGGTGCTGACTACGACGAGGTGAAGAAGGCAGTCGCTGAGGTGGTGAACGCCAATCCGCTGGTGCTGAAAGGCCCTGTAGAGGATAGTGACATCGTGGCTGAGCCTTGGATGGGACTGAGCAACCTGGGCGATAGCGGCGTGGTCATCAAGACCCGCTCGTGGTGTAAGGGTGCCGACTATTGGGCCGTCTATTTCGGCTTGAACGAGGCCATCTATCAGACGCTGAAGGAGCGTGGCTTCATGTTCCCCTTCAACCGCATGGATGTTAACATTATCAATCCGACCGCCAAGGCCTAAAAGACCGAACACGACGGGACACAACTGACTATGGCAAGATTTGAGAGACTGAACCGACCCTTCGACAACACCGTGGCCGACCGTAAGACGGCTGGTCAGAGCGATGTCATGGCCGACTTCTGGTATGCTGCCAAGCAAATCAACAAACAACAAAACATAATAGAAGAGAGACGAAAAATGAGTAGAATACTGATGATTGGCGCCGGAGGCGTCGCCACCGTTGCGGCATTCAAGATTGCACAGAATGCCGATGTGTTTACTGAGTTCATGATTGCTTCGCGTCGCAAGGCGAAATGCGACGCCATCGTCGAGGCCATCCACAAGAAGGGCTACACGCTGCCCATCCAGACCGCACAGGTCGATGCCGACGATGTGGAGCAGTTGAAGGCACTCTTCGCCGACTATAAGCCTGAGTTGGTCATCAACCTGGCCCTACCCTATCAGGACCTGACCATCATGGATGCCTGTCTGGCTTGCGGCTGCAACTATCTCGACACCGCCAACTATGAGCCGAAGGATGAGGCTCACTTCGAGTAC
>JAEEGL011014472.1_pt1 | contig 10280 bp, 3 predicted proteins | sample 9134231 | NCBI WGS metagenome assembly JAEEGL01 (sample SAMN16246548, study PRJNA631951) | gut metagenome | biome: gut microbiome; feature: rumen; material: fiber-attached | host: Bos | place: Iran: Karaj | collected 2018-10
TAATGGTGTTTTAATTTAATTTTACTTAATTATTAAAATAATAGATAATTATTTATATTTTTTAAAAAAATAATAATTATTTCAAATAGTAATAACATCCCAAAAATATTTTTTTATTTAATATATATTTAATCTTAATATTTTTTGTTTATATTCTTAAAATAAAAAAAATAACTAATATAATTAATAAAAAATGTTAAATTAAATAATATAAATATTATCTAAAAAAATCTATAATAATAATAAATAATGACATACAAAATCATTTTACAATTAATTTTCTATATTGGAATAGTTACATCAACAAATATATATAATGAGCAATTTAAAATGTTAAATAAAATAAAATCTTTCCTTCAATATCAGTCTTACAATGCTGCTCATTTTAATAATTATGCAAGAAATATACAAACAAATGTTGAACTTTATAAAGATATAGTTACTCATGCAGATAGAGAAAAAGTTATACAAAGATATCAATTTCCAACAGAAATAATGAAAGGTTTTCAATCTGCTTTTGATTTAAATGGTGGACAAGTAGTTGAATTAATTAATTTCAAAAAACCACAAGTAAATTCACAAGGTACTTCAACTTATACAAGACTTATTGGTTATGCTCAAAAAATTGATAATGTTGTTGCTTTTGTTGTTGCTAAAGGATTTACACAATGTGGTTTTGTTCAAAAAACACAAAAATATCAACTTAAAAAATGTAAAAAAAGATTTTTAGGAAGAAAAGAATGTTGGTATGAAACACAATCAAGAAATAGAGGATATAATTCATATGAATTAAATCAACTTAGTTTAGCTTTAGATATTCATAATCAAGTTAAAATTAAAGAGAAAATAACTATTAATAAACAACCTGATATTATTATAACTTGTCAAAGTAGATTATATTCAGCAAGTCGTAGATATTCTATTTGTGTTAAACCTAATGGATTTATTGCTATATATGTATATGGTCGTGAAGATGGTGGTTTTGGTAGAACATTTAATGTAGCAAATGGACCTTATAGTTTTAGAGTTAAACAAAATGGTGATATTGTTATTCAAAATGATAGAGGTGTAATATTCTGGTCAGCTGGAACTGCAGGTAAAGGTAAATTCCCTTATACAATGATATTGACCGAAGATAAAAATCTTGTTGTAATTGATTCAACAAATAAACCAATATGGGATAGAGCATATAAATATGGTCATCTAAATTGTGTTTTGATTCAAGAATATAAATTACTTTCTAATAATAAAAAATATTATGCTGAAGTTAAAAATGGTTTAATTCAAGTATTTGAAAAAAGTAGTAAAAAAGTTGTTAGTAAAGTTGGAAATAATAGTTCGAATGGATATTTCGTTGCTTATCTTGAAAAAGATGGAAAATTAATTATTGAAAATAATGGAAATATAATATATAGAGGAAATAGTATTGGTCCTAAAGATGAATATAGATTTATAGTTACTGATGAGGGAAAATTAGCTATTGTTAATGGTTCTGGTAATGCTGTTTTCACTATCCAATAAATATTTATAGGATATTATTTTAATATATTTTTTTTAAAAAGGAAAAATCTTAATTATTTTCCTGTATTTAGATAATTTAAAAAAATATATTTTTTTAAATTAAAGTTAAATGAAAATAAATTTTACAATGTTGTTTTTTATAAAAAAATACAAGGATAATAAATGATATACTTTGTATTTAAATTTATAATTATTATTCTAGAATCCAATTATTTTTCTTTTTAAAAAATTGAATTATGTTTTTTTTATCAAAATTCTTTTTTGATATTTAAAATAATTCATTGATTATTTTATGAATCGAAATTTACTTTATTTAAAAAGTTAATATTTTTTAAAAATTAAATTTTCCAATAAAAAAATTAATTTTAAAAATGCAATTCCATAAAGATGAATTTGATGATATTTATGAAAATCATATAATTTAGAAATGTAAATTTCATTAAAAATAAATATTTATATTTAGATAATTTATGGAGTTTAATATATTCAATATTTTTCTTTATAATATAAAAAACAAAAATTATTCAAATTAACAAATTTTTATTTAATGAAGAATTAATATTAAAAAAAATATTAATTAAAATTTTGTCTTGCATTTAAATATATAATTTTAAACTAAATTTTAATTTTTAAAATGAATTTTGAAAACGATTTTATTTTAGAATGTGATTCATTAAATACATCACCAATAAAAATGAGAAATCCATTAAAAAAATCAAAAATATTAAAAAAAAAAATTAATGATTTACCATTTAATTCACAATTAAAGCAAAGAAGTCAAATAGATGAATTATTTGAAAATATAATAAAAATGTTAAAAAAATATACAATAAATAGAGCACAAAATGATATTCAATCATTAATTAGTTATTTTCCTTATTTACCAGCTTTAAATAAAATGATATTAAAATTAAATGGAGATAAATCATATGATATAATATATAAATTAGCAAAAAATTTAGATTATCAATATTTTTCAAAAAATAAATTATTAATGAGAATTGGAGATATAGGAAAATATTTTTATATTATTTTAAGAGGTTCTGTTGATGTTTTAGTTCTAAAAATGAAAAATAAAAATTTATTTGTTAATGAATATTATCGTTATTTAGGTTTATTAATAGGATATAATGAACTTGAAATTTTAAATAAAGTTATTAATGAAAATTTAGAAATATTTCCTCTTGAAATTGATGATGATGTTGAATTTGGAAAAATTACAAAATCAATTAATATTAAAGATGAAAAAATAATAGTAAAAAAAATTAAAATTGATAGATTATTTTCTTATTTTGATGAGGAAGAAAAAAAAACAATAATTTCATATGGTTATGTACAATATAATAATAATGGAGAAATTATTTATAAACCTCCAAATAATACTCAATCAAAAGATGATAATTATAAAATGATATTAAATAGAATAAATAAATCAATGAAAATTACTAATCCACAATCACATAGAAGAACTTTAGATGAAAGTAAAAATTATTCAATATTATCTCAAAAAACTTTTGAAACAATAAATTTAGTTAATGATAATAATAATGATAAAAATAAAGAAAATTCAAATGAAGAGATATTAACATCTGATATTTATATTCAACGTCTTCAAACATATAAATTTAATAATTTAAATGTAAATAAAAATGAAAATGTTGATATGACAATTAATGTAAATATTTATGAATATTCTATTTTACAAAGTTTAGGTACTGGACAATATTTTGGTGATTTTCTTTCAAATGAGCCTTTAGAAAAAAGGAAAATTTCTATTATTACAACATCTGAATGTCATTTTGGAATATTAAAAAAAAGAAAATATATTGATATTCTTAAAGAATCAATTGAAAAAAATAAAAAAGGTTATATGATTTATATTATATCAACTTTTATTTTTAAGAATTGTTCTGTTAGATTAATTCAAAATAGATTTTTTCAAAATTTTATTATTTTATCTTCTAAAAAAGGAGAATATATTCTTCAACAAATGGAAAAAAATGAAAAAATAATTTTAATAAAACAAGGAACATATGAAATTGGATTAAAAACAAGTTTAAAAGAAATACCACAAATAATACATTTTTTGTATAAAAAGATAAAATTAAATGAAAATGAAATAAAAGATTTAAAATCAGAAAATAATATTAAATTTAATAATAATAAAGGTGAGAATTTAAATGAATCAATATATTTATTTCGCACTATTGAAATATTAAGAAAAAAAATTTCAGATATGTTAAAAGAAGATAAACAATTTGAAAATATTTCAAAAGAAATAGATGCAATTAATCAATTATATAATATGAAATTTGATACAGTTATAACAATAATTAATTCATATAATATTTTTGGTTTTGATGATATGGAAAATGAAAATGGTTTAAATTTATTTTATATAAAATGTACAAGTGATGGTGAATATTTAATTTTAGATAAAGAAATTTATCCTATTATATGTAAAGTTGAAGAAAGTGTTAAAGAAAATGAAATAAAATTTGTAAGATTGGAACTATCAAAAATTATTAGTCGTTTATTAGAAATAAGAAAAATTAAATTATCAACTTTTTCAGAAATGAATCCTCAATATAAAAGTGTAATTAGTAATAATGAATCAAAAGATTTATATAATTTTTTAGAAAGAAAAAAAATAGATAAAATTAATTCATTAAGATTAATTTCATCGAAAAATACAAAAACTAATTTTTTAAAATTAAATTCTAGTTCAATTTTAAAAAAAACTGCAAAAAAAAAGACAAATATGAAAAATATAACCAATGTTTCTCATAAAGAAATTAGTCCACGTTTAATTAAAAGCTTAAATCTAAGTCCAAATAAAAATAATTCTTTTTCTCAATCAATGAATTTCAAAAAAATATTTACTAAAAGATTAAATAAAGAACAATCATTAAATAATAGTAAAATAAATAATAAAAAAGTAAAATCAAAATCAAATAATTCATTTATGAATAAAATATTAAAACAATCAATTTCATCCAATAATATATTAGATTCAAGTGAACAACAAATTCTTTATTTCAATTATCCTGATATTCAAAATAAAAGTAAATCAACTACAAGAAATAATAATTCAAATGATATTCAAAAAACAAAATCCTATGCAGATTTACAAATTGACAATAGTATTGATAATGAAAAAATAAATAAACATTATTTAGTAAATATGACTCCTTATTTTAAGAGATTAAGAATTAGAGCAAATAGTAGTTATTTAGAGAAAATAAAAATTCCATTGGTTGATATGTATAATAATAGAGAAAATAAACATTGTTTATATTTAGAAAAAAGAAATAAATATAATATAAAATCAACAAGAGATTTTTTTATGAGATATAAACAACAATTAGAATTTAAAAAAATAAAATAATATAATATTTTCAGTAAATATTATATTAGAAAAAAAATATAAATAATTATATTATTTTAAATAATTTTTTTTATTACACCTTATTTATGAATAAATCAAAATTTAAATTAAGAAAAAATTTTTTAACTAATTAATTTAGTTTCTTTTCCTTCTGAAGGTATATAATTAAATTCATCTTCAATTTCATAATTTCTTCTTTTCCTTGGCATTTTTATTTTTATAAAATATGCATATATTCCTAATATAATAACTAAAACAGCAAAAATTATTAAAATAATTTTTACAATAAACCAAATTGTATCCCAAATTTTATTATATCTTTCACCTTTAATATCATATGCATTAATCATTTCATTTTCTCTATCAAAAGAAAAATCATATTTTCTTAAAAAAGGTTTACCTAAAATAAAATGAATTGAACCAAAAGTTTCTTCTGGAAAAACAATAAGAAAATATTTTTTTCCATTATATTCACTCCAAACATCTTTATAAGTTAATTCATAAGTTAAATTTAATTTTTTATTTTCAAAATAAAGAGTAGGAAATTCTTTCTCATTTAAACTACTATCACATTCATAATATTCAAATAAACTTTCTAAATATCTTTCATTTAAACCATAAATACTAAATTCTTTAACAGTACAAAGATTTTTTTTATCATTAAAAAAAATTTTCTCAATAAGAGAACGATAAGCATAATAACCAACAATTAAACCAATTTCAGTATATAAAATACCATTTACATTATTTGCTCTTTTTTCACCATCACCAATACTATATGAATCAAAAACAATTTTCCATTCTCTTTCTCCATAAGAACTTTCAATTTTATATGTTTTACGGGCATTTTCAGTATAATCTGATTCTTTAGTCTTATGTAAATCATCTCCAAATATAAAATAACCTTCATTATCATTTTTATAAGTTATACTAAATATATTTTTATCAAATAATTTTGTTTTTTTTAATTCTTCATAAAAATTTCCTCCATCTAATGAAATAGTATTAGATTTCCTTAAATTCAAACCAATTACTCCTGATTGAGTAATATGTCTATACATAATTAAAAAATCTACATTTATAAATGTTATTTTTGGTACTTCTATATTTCCAAAATAAAATGTTTCTTTTGAAAGTGATGCTGATGCAAAATCTTCTTCTTCATTATATTCTTTTATTTCCTTTACTTTTTCATATGTATTTGATTTTGATGATTCAAATTTTTTTATATTATATCTTTCATCTTTATATGATTCATTTGTCAAATAAAAAGTATATGCATGTAATCTTAATTGAACTGGGAGTTCTTGTTTATTTGAGCCTACTTTAATATTTACAAAAATATCATTATAAAATTTTGCTTGCATATAATTTTTCTGATATTGTGTTTCATTGATTTTTGTATAAAATGGTAAAACAATATAAGCATTATTTAAATAAAATGAGAAAGATATTAAAATAAAGATTTTAATATTCATATTTTTAATTTTATATTTAAATATTTCATAATAAATAATTATATTTTCTTAATATAATCTTAAAAATATCATTTAAAAAAAATTTTTTTTTCAAAATTATATATTATATTTTATATATTTAATTTATTTTTAAAAAACTATATAATTTATTTAACTATAGTATTCCCCATACTTTGTTGATATAATTCATAAAATAATCCATTTTTATTTTCTAATAATTTTGTTGGAGAATCAAATTCAACAATATCACCTTTATTAAGAACCATAATTCTATCATAATTAATAACAGTTTTAATTCTATGTGCAATAGTAATAACAGTAGATTTAACCATAATAGTATTAATTACATTTTGAATAACATTTTCAGTTTTATAATCAATACTTGAAGTTGCTTCATCCATAACAATAATCTTACTTTTTCTTAAAATTGCTCTTGCAATACAAATTAATTGTTTTTCTCCAATTGATAAATTTTTACCATTTTCTTCAATTTCATCATCTAATTTTAAATAATCTAATCCAATTGAATTTAACACATTTTCAATTTCAATTTTAGTATAATTTCCCAATGGATCAACATTTTCAATTAAATTACCTTCAATTAAAATTGGATCTTGTGGAATTACTGTAATAGATTGTCTTAATAATTTTAATCCTATTTGAGAAATATCAACATCATCAATTAATATTTTTCCTTTAAATGGTTCTATAATTCTAAATAATGCTAATGTTAATGTTGATTTACCACTTCCTGTTCTTCCAACAACTCCAATTTTTTCATTTGGATTTATTATAAAATTTAAATTATTTAATACAATAACAGTATTTGGTCTATATTTAGTTGAATAATTTATAAATTCAATTTTACCATTTTCTGGAAAATTTTTTAATTCTTTATCTATTGGTTTTTCTATTTCTGCTTCTTGTACAATTTTCGTATATGCAAAACATCTTTCTACTGAAGTAATATGTTTTTGTAATTTTATTAATCTAATCATTAAACTAAATAAATAATCTATTAATTTTATTGAATAAGATAACATTAAACCAATTGCTTGTGCTGTTATTTTACTTCTGAAAATATCTGCAAAAATTAATATTACAAATAATAAAATAAATGATATTAAATCTAATATTAAACCAAACCAATTTTCACCTCCACTTTCAAATTTTTCACTATTATAATAATTATTTAATTTAGAATAACATTTATCTTTAAATTTATCTTCATAATTATATGCTTTTATTGTGGCTATTCCAGGAATAGTTTCACTATAAACACTAATTACAGGAGGTAAAGAAGTTGAAGTAATTTTATTTAAATCTCCTGCACCTTTTAAGTAAAATTTCATTATTTGAAAATCTACAAAAAGTAAAGGTGGAAAAATAAATAAAATATACCAATTATAATTAATACAAACAAATATACAACCAAGTAATTGAAAAATAATTCTAAAAGTACCATTTGTAGTCCAACTTACTTTAGTAGATTTTTGTAAATCTCTACTTAATTTATTTAAAATTTGTCCTCTTGGAACTGTATCATGAAATAAATTAATAGGAGCTCTAATTAATCTATGTAATAATTCATTATGCATTTTTTCATTATATTTAACAACACTAATATAAGATAAATATCCTCTTAAAAAAACAAAAAATGTTCCTAATAAACTAACAAATGTATAAACAATTAAAAATTTATGATTTTCATTTTTTGATAATGAATCTTTACTAGTCCATCCCATTAAAATATAATCACTTCCAACTTCACATATTTTCCAAAGTATATTACATAATACTATTGTTACTAAAAAATTTACTCCTCCAATATAAAGAAAATATTTAACCCACATTTTAAATTTTCCTATTTTTAATTTTGGACTTGCATCATCTTTTGTTATTCTTGTTACTTTATTTTTATTATTTATTTTTAAAGCAATATTCTCTTTATCATTTGAATAATCAATTTTTTCATTTCCTGTTATTGGAATTATATTTGCTAATTCATCAAAATCAATATCATCATTTAATTTCAATTTATCAATATTATTAATATCTTTTTTAGTAACTTGTACTAAAGGAGAATCATCAGAATTTTTTCTTTTAGCTTTTAAATAAATAGAATTAGTACAAAATTCTTTAAAAGAAATAGAATTTTTTAAAGCAAGAACAGGTTCAAATAATTCAATTTTTTGATCTTTCATTAAAATAACTCTATCCATTCTATTAATATATTGTAATGCATGAGTAACTAAAATTCTAGTTTTTCCCTTTAAAAATTTTTGAATAACATTTTTAAATAATTTTAAACCAACATAAGCATCAACAGCAGATAAAGGATCATCAAATAAATAAATATCAGCATTTGCATATAAAGCTCTAGCAATAGCAATTCTTGCTTTTTGTCCTCCTGATAAATTAACACCTTTTTCTCCTATTTCAGCATAATCACCTCCACTAATAACTTTAATATCTTGTTCTAATTCACATATTTTTAATATTTCTTTATATCTTTCTTCATCATATTCATTAAAGAATAAAATATTATTTTTTATAGTATCATTTAATATCCATGGATTTTGACTAATATATGATATTCTTCCATAAATTTTAATATTACCTTTTGTATATTTATTTAATATATCCATATTATTTAATATTGCATTTAATAATAATGTTTTACCTGAACCTACTTCACCAAAAACTCCTATTAATTCACCTCTATCTATATTTAATGATATGTTGTTTAGTAATATTATATCATTTTCATTTTCTAGTAAATTTGCATTGTATGAATTATTTTTTATACCAAAATCACATGAATCTATTTTTATTGCTTTACCTGATTCTTCACTTAAATGAAATATTTGACTTGAATCACTTGAACGAGTTAAAAGAAATTTTTCTATTCTTTTCATTGAAACTGATGTATCAAATATACCAGTTAAAAACCCTGGTAAATTATATAAAGGATCACTCATTGAATTAAAAATATACATTGCTGTTAAAATATTAGAAACATTCATTGATTCATATATACAATTATAAACTATAATTGAAATAACTGATATTATTGTAGAAGATGACCAATATATTGTATTAATATATAAAGCAATTTTTTCTATATCTCCATATTTTTTTAATTCCTTTTCTCTTTTTTTAGAAACTCTTTTTTCAAATTCTTCTTCCCAACTATAAACTTTTAATATTTTTAACATATTAAAAACTTCAGTAGTAACTTTCATTCTTTCATCTTTTAAAAACATTAATTCTTTTCTATAAGCTAATTTTCTTTTTTGTAAAACTGAAGAAGCATACATGACTAATAATAAAGCAGTAATACTAAATAAAAAACAAGGACCAAAATATTGAAATAACATATATAAATAAAAGAAAATAGAAAAAGGAAGAAAAATAGAATGTGGAAAAGCTGATAAAAAATATGAAAATTTTTCAGCATCAACTTCAATTAAATTTATAATTTGTCCTTCAGAAAAAGTATCTTCTTTATCATAATTAGTTAATTTTAAAACTTTATCATACATTAAAGTATTAACTTGAATAGTAGTTTTTGCACCTTGTGTTTCAATAAAATAAGAAACTTTCCTATTAATAAAAATAGAAATAAATTTTGAAATTAACATTAAAATAATAGAAATTTTAAGAGGAAAAAATGGTTTTTCTTCTCCTTTTTTTCTAAATTCTAATAATATTTGTCTAAATAAAAATACTGTTATCATATTTAATATATTTTTAATTGTTGCTAATATTAAAATTGAAATTATTCCAAAACAATTTGATGATAAAATTGATCTTAAAAGAGGATAATTTTTCTTTTTTTGAATATTATCTTTCCAATATGGCATTATTTCATTAAAAAAGGTTTTTGATGA
>JAEEGL011522975.1_pt1 | contig 10280 bp, 9 predicted proteins | sample 9134231 | NCBI WGS metagenome assembly JAEEGL01 (sample SAMN16246548, study PRJNA631951) | gut metagenome | biome: gut microbiome; feature: rumen; material: fiber-attached | host: Bos | place: Iran: Karaj | collected 2018-10
CACTTTTCCGTCATCGTCGAAAAGCACGCCCAAGTCGTAGATGTCACCCTTCATGTTGTGGTGTTCCCATGGCCCCTTGATGTCCTTAGATGTGTAGCACTGTAAGCCTTTGCCGTTCACGTTTGAAAAAACATAGAACTGCCCGTTCGCATAACGGATGGCAGGTGCCCAAATGCCTTGTCCGTAAATCTCCTTGTGGTTCTTCAGCGAGAAAGCGTCATCGTCAAAGTCGAAGCGGTCGAAACAATACGAGATGTTCTCCCAGTTCACAAGGTCTTTGGAGTGCAGGATGACTAATCCCGGCACCGTATGCATGGTGGTGCCAGCTAAGTAGTAATCATCTCCTACGCGCAAGATGTCTGGGTCGCTGAACTCATCATAAAATAGGGGGTTCGTGAATGTTCCATTGCCGTTGTCGGCAGTCCATGAAACAGGTTGTGCATTTGCGCACAGGCACATGGCCATTGTCAGTAAGTAGCTAATTAGTCTCATGTCGTTTTAGTGTAAGATATAAGTGTTTTATAATTAAATGTATGATTGCTGCTACAAAGGTACGCATTTTTTCGTGTGTTTCAAATATCAAAGGGGAAAAAGGATGATAGGGGAGGATGTTCTCCTCAATTTTGGTGACAGAATGAAAAAAATGTACCGATAAATCCATGATTCTCCATTTTTCTCACTACCTTTGAACACAAATTTGAAAAATCATGAATACAAAACCACAAAATGTTTCAGTTCAAGCGTGCTTTCATCATGTGGTGAAAGTGTTGGCTATAGCTGTCTTCTTTGGCATTGCCCTTTCCATAAATGCTCAAGTGGAAAGGAATCAAGTTTACAATATCTTTTTGGGCGAGGTGCGATATTCCAACCCTAATGAAAGATTGTCCTCGACTGAAGCGTTCGGTCAGATTATGAGGGCGGCTGTGACGGGAAAAGCCAAGGTGCAGGCACCTGAGTACCAGGAGATGGTGAAGACAGCTGTGGTGAATGGTCTCTCCAGGGCATATCGCTATCGACTCAGTGAACGTCAGGCTCAGCTTGGCGATGAATCGGAGGTGGGTAATCTCTTGGCTGATGTCAATATCACCAATATTGCCGCATCCTCAGAATCCACAAGCTATAAGGACAAGAATGGTAGGACTTATATTGACACCAAATTCAAGGGAGAAGTGGATGTGACCATTACTTTGACAGATGTGGGCACAGAAGAGGTGATAGGTGCACCCTCATTTTCAACATCGGGTACCAGCTCTTCCACAAATGCTTCCCAAGAGCAAGCTTTCAAGAGTGGTATTGGCTACTTGGCGAACCGCATATCCACATGGCTTAACCAGACTCTTCCTCTGCAAGCTAACATCATCGAGGGTAATGCCGTCAAGAAAGACAAACAAAAGAAAGTTTACATTGATTTGGGTAGTCGTGAAGGAGCTTACGCTGGTATTCACATGGGTGTTTATATCGTCAAGACCATTGCAGGTCGCGAAGCGAGACAACAAATTGGTAAATTGAAGGTGGAAAGTGTACAAGGCGATGATATAAGTCTCTGTAAGGTACAGAGTGGAGGTAAAGAAATCAAAAAAGCTATCGAAGCAGGTGAGCATCTGTTGGTCATTTCTCTTTGAATAAATAATAGAAGTGCCCCCGAAAGTTAAACAATAACTCTCGGGGGCACTTCAATGTTGTAACACCCTTCTGTTTGTGCGGTGTTGTTTGTTATACGATATCCTGTGGATTATTTCGTGATAGGCTTATACTTTGGCACGAGAGTCTTCATGATAACCCAACCGATAAGGTAGGCGACAGCGCAATAGCAGAAGACAATCATGTAGCCAGCGGGTTTGCCTGTAGCTCCGAAAAATTGGAAGGCTTCACCAAGTTCGTCTGCATAAGTGAAGAGCATGCCCGAACCCTTGTTGATGGCAAAGGAACAAAGACCTCCGAACATGGTGCCAATGCCTGTGATAGTGGCGATGGCACTCTTGGGGAACATGTCACCGATGGTGGAGTAGAGGTTGGCTGACCATGCCTGATGACCTGCTCCTGCCAAACCGATGATGATGCAAGGCCACCAAGGGGAAATGTCTGCTAATGGCTGGGCAAACATGGCGAAGATGGGCAGGAAGGCAAAGATGAGCATGGCTCGCATACGTCCAGCATAAGGGTTCATACCCATTTTCTCCACGAAGAGTTTAGGCAGGTAGCCACCATAGATGGAGAGTAGGGTGACGATGAGGTAGAGCACGAAGATGAGTGCCTGTCCCATGCCGGAAGAGGATGGATAGCCGAGTTCGGAGAAATAGGCTGGTGCCCAGAAAAGGAAAAACCACCACACTCCGTCGGTCATGAGTTTGCCGACAATGAATGCCCATGTCTGACGATATTTGAAGCAGTCGAGGAATGAGAGCTTGATTTCGTTCTCATCGGTATCTGCAGTTGGTTTCTCCTCGATGACTTCACCCTTGTCTGATTCGATATATGCCAACTCTGACTTATTCACGAACTTGCTGTCGGCTGGTGCGGAATACATGAAGAGCCATGCACCTGCCCACACAAAGCCGATGGCACCAATGATGATGAATGCCCATTCCCAACCCATGTGTTCAGCAAGAACGGGGATGGTGAGGGGTGCGGCGAGGGCACCTACAGATGCTCCAGCGTTGAAGATGGAGGTGGCGTAAGCACGGTCTTTTTTCGGGAAATACTCTGCTGTCACCTTGATGGCTGCGGGGAAGTTGCCCGATTCACCTGTGGCAAGAATGATGCGGCAGGCAAGGAAGAGCCAAACGCTGGTGGTGGAGATGACAAGGGCAAGGTCGGTGCCTTTTTCTACAGCTCGCAGCGCTTCGATGTCGGCAATACCAGTGAGTTGCATGGTGGCCCATCCGCAGGCAGCGTGGAGACATGCACCGAGCGACCAGATGATAATTGCCCAGATGTAGCCCTTCTTAGTTCCCCTCCAGTCGATGAACTTGCCCGCAAAGAGCGAGATAAAGGCATAGAAGATGGAGAACGTGGCGGTAATGTTGCCGTAGTCGTTGTCATTCCAATGGAAGTCGAGTGCGATGAAGTCTTTCCATGTGAGTGAAAGCACCTGGCGGTCCATGTAGTTGACCGTGGTTGCAAGGAAGAGCATCGCACAAATAACCCAACGGTAGTTGGTCATTTTGTTAGTGGTTGTACTCATTGTTAGTTTTCTATTTGTAGTTTATGTTTTTAATTCTCTATACATTATTCTCTATACATTACCAACTCCACTCCTGCTCCCTGACAATCGGCACCCATAGGAGGATTCTCCTTCAACAATCGGATGCGTACAGATTGTGCCTTGGGATATTCGGCAAGAATGGCTTTGGTGATGCGTCCTGCAGCATGCTCGACAAGAAAGGAGGGTTGCGCCATCTCACGCTTGATGGTCTCATAGAGGTCGGCATAGCTGATGGTGTCATCAACAAAATCGCTTGTGATGGCATCCTGAATATCAGTCTCCACTTCGCAGTCGATGATGAAATAGGCACCCACTTTCCGCTCCAGTTCCATCACTCCATGATAGGCATAGAGCCGCAGCCCTTTGATGATGATTTTATTCTGCATTCCGTAGGTCGTCTTTGAGGTCATCAGAAAGGTCATCTTCACCTGTGGTGTACTTCTTCAAAGCACGTGCCACGCCATTTGCCCATGTGTTGATGTTCTCGTTCTCAAGTTGTAGAGAACCAACCAGTTTGATGACGTTGTTCAAAGGCATTCTGTAACGGAGGATTCCACTGATGAGTTTGGCGTAATTCCAATATTCCTTGTTGAAGCGTTCAGACAGCCCCTCGACGGTGGTTTTGTAACCTCGACGGTTGACGAAGGTGAAGTCGTAGCGCTTGTTGCCATCTTCATCAATGTGTTTGATGATGTACCCTTTTGTGACAGTCTTGGGCAATGCAATACCGTCTTCGTCGTCAAGCACACCTGTAAATATCTCATATGGATAGCCGTCGAGCAATCCTACGAATGCGACCCATTTTTCTTTTTTGTTTTGGAATTTCACTACATCACATTCAAGACTGACAGGGCGTTTCTCTGTGATTTCGAATTCAGGACGGAAGGAGTAGATTTCGTTGTCAAGCATCGACATCAGTTCCTCACGTTCCTTGTTTGTTCCATGTTCGGGGTCATATGGCTTCAATGCCTTTTTCAACTTCTTCTCGCCAAACTCCACTAAAGTGTTCAGGATGTTCGCTGATAAAGATTGTACTGGTGACATGTTAGGTGCTTTTATTGCAAAAATTGTTAAGTAGAGGCAAAAATACGGCGATTTTACGACATGACAAAATAAATGTGGCAGGAAATGCTTATCTTTGCACAATTGTAAATCGCAAATCGTTTAATTGTACTTTTTATGGAATCATTTGTCAATAGGCGCACTATCCGCAAATATAAGCAGGAAGACATCTCTGCTGAGAAAATAGATGCATTGTTGTTGCAAGCATCAAGAGCTGCCACCATGGGCAATATGCAGTTGTACAGTGTGGTGGTGACACGTTCGGAAGAGATGAAGGAAAAGTTGTCGCCTCTCCACTTCGGACAGCCAATGGTGAAAGATGCTCCTGTGGTTCTCACGTTCTGTGCTGACTTCAACCGATTCACGAAGTGGTGTGAACTACGCAATGCCGATGCGGGGTATGACAACCTGCTCTCGTTCCTCAATGCGGCGAGCGACACATTATTATATGTGCAGGCTTTCTGCACGTTGGCTGAAGAGGCAGGTTACGGCACATGCTATCTTGGCACCACACTCTACAATCCACAGGGCATCATCGATGTGTTGAAATTGCCTAAACTCACTTTCCCCATTGCCACCATTACTGTGGGTGTGCCAGACGAACATCCGGAACAGCCCGACCGTCTGCCACATCAGGCATATATTCATGAGGAAACATATCACGACTACACGCCCAACCAGTTGGACATCATCTATTTCTTTAAGGAGCAGTTGGAGGAGAATCAGAAATATGTGGCCATCAACAAGAAGGAGAACTTGGCACAGGTGTTCACGGATTGTCGCTACGCCCGCAAAGACAACGAAGCCATGTCGGAGGGTTTGCTTCAGACCCTGAAGAATCAGGGATTCCTCTGAGCAATTGTATGACAGACAGAAACTTAAAAAGGGGAGGGAACTCATCACGAGTTCCCTCCTCTCATTAAACATAAGTTATCTATAGGAATTGGTTAGTATGGATTCTGTTTATACGTTTGTCTTTAGTTTAGCCATCAGTTCTTCAATGTCATCGCGGACATAATCCTCCGCTTCCATCAAGTCACTAATCTGTTTCAATCCATGAAGAACGGTGGCATGGTTACGGTTGCCGATTTGACGTCCTATCTCTATGTGAGAGTTGTCGGTGAGCTGATCAGCAAGATACATGGCTACCTGACGGGCATAAGCAATTTTCCGTGTGCGTTCGCGTGAGTCAATCTGGTTGATTTTCAAATTGAAATGTTCGCAAACAGACTGCTTTACATCGTCAATGGTAAGTTCCTTGCTGGGCTTCTCCACGAATCGTGGCATCACTTTCCGTGCCAATGCCATGTTGATGTCGCAGTTATAGACAACGGAATAAGCCATCAGCGAATTGATGATGCCTTCAAGGTCGCGAACGCTGTCATCAATGTTCTCAGAAATATATTTAAGAACGTTGGTGGGAATTTTCAGGCCTTCTTTTTCCACTTTCGCAGAAAGAATACCAAAGCGGAGATTCTGCGTGGGCTTTTCTATCTCTGCCTGCATGCCCCACTTGAAACGGGTGAGCAGTCGGTCCTCCAAGCCTTGGATGGCAATGGGAGGACGGTCGGCAGAAAGGATGATCTGCTTGCCGTTGAGATGCAGATGATTGAAGATGTGGAAGAATGTGTTTTGAGTCTTGTCCTTACCAGACAACTCCTGCACATCGTCAAGTATCAGTACGTCAATGCTTTGATAGAAACGGATGAATTCGTTGGTCTTATTCTGACGGACGGCATCTGTGAATTGTACCGTGAAGAGGTGAGCGGAAAGGTAGAGCACACGCAATTGAGGATGCAGTTCCTTGATGCGATAACCGATGGCGTTGATGAGATGGGTCTTTCCACATCCTGAAGGACCATACACGAAGAAAGGGTTGAACGTCTTGGCAGGGTTGTTGGCAATAGATTCACCCACTGAACGTGCCAGACGGTTGCTTTCACCTTCGAGATAACTCTCAAACTTGTAGCCAGGAATCAACTGAGAATCGAGATCTTGCACCTGTGGGGCAGTTACGTCGTCAGGAGTCTTGCGCGAGTCTTTGCGTGGTTCACCATTGACCACTTTGGGTGTCATTGCTGTTTTCTCCCTCACTTCGCCACCTCGTTTGGTGTTTACAACCTTTACATTATAATATAAAGTTTGAATGCTGTTACCAAAAACTCGTTTGAAGGTAGATGCCATGAGTGGCAAGAAATTGTCCTCCAAAAACGTCTTCACAAATTCGCTGGGCACATCAAGTATCAGCTTGCCGTTCTCGAAGCTGTGCAGCTCCACGAAGGCAAACGATGCCGCGAATTGTTTGGGGGAGATGTTGTCGCGAATGATGTCGAGGCATCTCTCCCACAACAGTTTTGGATTTTGTTCTGTTTCTACCATTTTAGCTTTTGGTGATTCTCAAATAATTTTTACGAATGCAAAGTTCGCTTTTTTTTTTGAAACCACAAAATTTCATTTTTTTAGTGTTTCAAATGTGAACGTAAAAAGTGCTTCATTTCAGCGATTTACGCATTTTAAGTTCTTGGAGGTCTTGACTGATGTTGCTTTTTTCTTTCGTCTTGATTTTTAATTGGTTATATATTTGTTTCACGTGTGAAACAAATGGTGATAAATATTTTTTTATCGCTTCTAATTGGTTGTATTTGATAGTTTTTCAGTGCTTCTCAAAATGGACTTGAAAAAGAAGAATGTTGTTTGAACAAAATTCAAATAACATTCTTCTTTCATCTTTTTTTCATTCTCGTTTTTACTTGTCTTTTTTACCGAAGAGAGAGAAGTGAACGTAGCGTTTTGGATGCAATCTGAAGTCTTCAAGCAGACGTGATGAATTCAGCATGGTTGAGTCAATGTGCAAAGCAATGGAGTTGTCATTCATCAGCATGCCGAGCGACGTCTCCTTGCTGTTCATGGCTGTGTTCATCTTGAAGGTCATTTCCTGCACGCTGTTCATGGTGGCATCAGCTTTCTTTGCCATACCGACGAAATCTATCTGGGTCAACTGTCCTGTTGTCGTCTCCAGGTTGTCGCAGATGTTGTTCGTCTTTGCCATGAGCTGTGGTACGTCCTTCCCGAGCAGACCATTGATTTGGCGAGTGGTCAAGCGTAAGTCGGCAGACACGGCTTCCATGTTATGCAGTGAGGAAGCGATGGCTGGGTCATTTGCCATTGTGTTGATGGCAGTCAAGATAGAATCCATCTTGGGTAACAGCGCTTCCACTTTGGGAATCATGTTTCCGGCTTCTGTCATCAGGTCAACCATGGGAGCACCCTTGATGGTGTCACCCGGCTGAAGAAGAGCTGTGGGATTAGGACCTAATCTCAAATTCATCATGGCACTTCCCAACATCTCCTTTGTCATATAGACACTGGTGCCTTCTGGAATCTGAAATTTAGGATTGACCGTGATTTCCACAGTCAGGTTCTGCTTGTCAGAATTGAAGGTGATGGCTTTTACAGTACCCACCTTCAAACCGTTGGCACGCACATCAGATGCTGTGGGCATACCTTGCACATCGGTGATTTCCACGAAATAGGACACCTCATCACTAAAGAGTTTCAAGCCCTTAAGGAAGATGATGCCAACATAAACGATGATGGCGGAAAGAATGGCCACCGATGCGATTTTGATTTCTTTGCTGATTTTCATATTATTCTTCAAATGTCACAATGAATGCTTGGGGAAATTTATCAAGGATGGATTGGCGCAATTTCTTCGCTTCGTCCATAGTGGTGGCAGAACCGTAAGTGTAGATATATCTGCCCTCCTTTTCGTGCATCTCACACTTCAAACCCTTGAACTGCTTGTCGTTGCTTTTCAGCTTGACGCTGCCAGAGAAGATTTGCACCTTATACACCGTGTGCTTTTCGCCATTCGTCGTGGCTGGTGCGCTTGTTGCAGTGCTGACCTCTGATGCTGGTTCTGCAGTCGTAGTCGTTGTTGCTGGCACAGGAGCGGTGGATGGTTTTTCCAGTTTAGATTCCTTGCCTGTTTTCTGTGCCTTGTATTTTACGATGGCATTGTAAATGCTTTTTGCCATAGTCTGTCGACCAGATGTTGACATCAGGAATTGCTCTTCCGATGGGGTGGAGATGTAACCGACTTCCAACAACACGCTGGGCATATATGTGAGACGTAGTACGGCAAGATTGGCCTGCAAGACACCCATATCATTTCTGCCTGCCGTATGCACCATCTCATTCTGTACCATCTTGGCAAAGTTCACGCTTTCCTTCATGTCGTGGTCTTGCATGAGTTCAAACATGATGTTGCTTTCGGGTGATGGGTTGTAGTTATATTTCTTGGCAGCCTCGCCTTCGAGAGCAATCACAGAGTTTTCTCGCTTCTCCACAGCCAGATTAGTCGATGCCGTGCGGAGGGTGAGGGTGTAGGATTGTACGCCTGTTGCCTTTCGTGCATTCTTTGGCAGAGCATTGGTGTGGATGCTCACAAAGAGGTCGGCTTTCGCTTTGTTGGCAATTTCAGCGCGTCTTCCTAATTCAATGAACACGTCCGTACTCCTTGTATAGACCAACTTCACATCAGGACAGTTCGCCTTTAGAAGTCTTCCCACTTCGAGCGTGATGCCCAAATTGATGTCTTTCTCACGGTTGGACGACGATGAACCGATAGCACCAGGGTCCTTTCCACCATGTCCAGCATCAAGCACCACTACAAACTGCCCAGCATCAGTCATTGCCGAGGCTGGAATGGCATAAAGCAGAGTGCCTATTAATATAATAATGTGTAAAAGCCTTCTCATTTTTATTTAAAATCGTTGCAAAGGTACAAAAAATAATTGATAATTGATAATTGATGATTGATAATTAGTTATTCAGATAGAAAAATAGCGACCAAGCCCCACAAAACAAGTGGGTGCTTCCTACCTGTTTCCGCGTTGGAGCTTACCCGTACTATTTGGGGATCTTTCAATGAGAGGTTCTAAGGCTTTATGGCGCGCCCTGTAACGAAATTACCTTTCACCCTGCGGGCAAATTACGCTATGCCCTATACCGTAATTACGTTTGTTGGTGTGGTGTATTAGCTATCATTTGAGCGACCCCCACAAAGCTCACGGGCTTTGTGGGGGTCGGTTCGTGTGCTCTATGGCTTTAGGCTCAAAGTGCCACTTTCACTCCTGCTGTGTACCACACACCAGGCTGTTTCACGTTGGCATAGTCGTAGTAGGGATGGTTGGTCAGGTTGTTCGCCTGCACATAGAGTGTGTAGTGAGGTTCTGTCCACTGTATCTTGAGGTCAAGTGTAGCATAGGTGCCATAGCTTTGGTGCTCACCTGTTAGGGCATTTTCAAAGTCTCCTTCACGGTTTTTAAGGGTGAAGTCCCATTGTGCCGTAAGTTTGCTGATGAGGCGGTGATTGCATGAAGCAACGAACTTGTGACGCAGGAAGGTCATGCGGGATGCGTATTGGGCAGCTTGCTCGGCATCAACACGATATTTGTAGTTGTAGCAATAGCTGAGGGTGAGTCTCTGCAGCAGAGCGTTCACACCCCATTGTTGGGTGAAATCAAAGGTGCCCAACGCCTCTGCACCAATGTTATCTATATCGCTGTTGGCAGTGGTGTAGAATGAGTCATTGGGGTATTTCACCCAGTCAATCATATCCGTTCCCTTGCGATAGAATCCTTTGACTTGTACCTTGAAGAAGTCGCCCGTATAGCTTGCGCCAAGATGCCAATCTGTGCTCTTTTCAGGGTTTAGTTGTGCGTTTCCTTGCAGCCCGGGACCATTGTAGTAAATGTCTGTATACGTGGGTGTTCGTAGACTTTGATTGAAGGATGCATAGAACTTCCATTTGACAGCAGGTCGCCATGCAAGGTCTATGCCCGGATATAACTTCATGCCACCGTTGACAGCTGTGTTATGGTTGGCAAGTACGCCGAGCGAGAGGGTGAGGTGGTCAAAGAGAATGTCGTGCTCAAGATACAGGCTCACATTGCTACGCCCATCCTTGTATTTGTAGTGTTCATTCCATCCGGGAACTTTATACTTGTGC
>JAEEGL011759463.1_pt1 | contig 10280 bp, 7 predicted proteins | sample 9134231 | NCBI WGS metagenome assembly JAEEGL01 (sample SAMN16246548, study PRJNA631951) | gut metagenome | biome: gut microbiome; feature: rumen; material: fiber-attached | host: Bos | place: Iran: Karaj | collected 2018-10
CAATAATCAGAAGGTGGCCCTCATCACGGGCATCACAGGACAGGATGGCAGTTACCTCGCCGAGTTCCTGCTCGAGAAAGGCTATGAAGTGCATGGCATCATTCGCCGCAGCAGCAGTTTCAACACTGGCCGCATCGAGCATCTCTACCTCGACGAGTGGGTGCGCGACATGAAACAGAAGCGGCTCATCAACCTGCACTATGGCGACATGACCGACTCCAGTTCGCTCATCAGGCTCATCATGGAGGTCAAGCCTGACGAAATCTACAACCTCGCCGCACAGAGCCATGTGAAGGTATCGTTTGAGGTGCCCGAATACACGGCCGAGACCGACGCCGTGGGCACTCTGCGTCTGCTCGAGGGCGTGCGCATTGCCGGCCGTGCCCATTGCACCCGCATCTATCAGGCCAGCACCAGCGAACTCTATGGCAAGGTGCAGGAGGTGCCACAAAACGAAAACACCCCATTCTATCCCCGCAGTCCCTATGCAGCCGCCAAACTCTATGCCTACTGGATCATGCGCAACTACCGTGAGGCCTATGGCATGTATTGCGCCAACGGCATCCTCTTCAACCACGAGAGCGAACGACGAGGCGAGACCTTCGTGACCCGCAAGATCACCCTCGCTGCAGCACGCATTGCCCACGGCAAGCAAGACAAGCTCTACTTGGGCAACCTCAATGCCAAGCGCGACTGGGGTTATGCCCGAGACTATGTCGAGTGCATGTGGCTCATACTTCAGCAGCCGGAGCCCGACGACTTCGTGATTGCTACTGGCGAATATCACACCGTGCGCGAATTCTGCACGCTCGCCTTCAAGCATGCCGGCATCAACCTGCAGTGGCAGGGCGAGGGCATCGACGAGAAAGGCATTGATACAGCCACTGGCAAAGTGCTAGTGGAAGTGGACCCGAAGTATTTCCGTCCCACCGAGGTCGAACAATTGCTGGGCGACCCAGCCAAGGCCAAGGAAAAGTTGGGATGGAATCCTCGACAGACCACATTTGAACAACTCGTGAAGATCATGGTCGATGCCGACATGAAACAAGTCGCACAATAATATTGCACACATCATGAATAAAGACAGCAAAATATATGTAGCCGGCCATCGCGGACTCGTCGGCTCTGCCATCTGGAACAATCTGCTCAAGAAAGGTTACACCAACCTGGTGGGGCGCTCCCATCAGCAACTCGACCTCATGGATGCCGTTGCAGTCAAGCAGTTCTTCGACGAGGAACAGCCCGAGTATGTGGTCCTCGCCGCGGCCCATGTGGGTGGCATCATGGCCAACCTCAAGTACCGTGCCGACTTCATCTACCAGAACTTGCAGATTCAGCAGAATGTCATCGGCGAGAGTTTTCGCCACAATGTCAAGAAGCTGCTCTTCTTGGGCAGCACCTGCATTTATCCCCGCGAGGCCCCTCAACCCATACCCGAGGATGCTCTGCTTACAGCCCCGCTGGAATACACCAACGAGCCCTACGCCATCGCCAAGATTGCCGGGCTCAAGATGTGCGAGAGCTTTAACCTGCAGTATGGCACCAACTACATTGCCGTGATGCCCACCAACCTCTATGGACCTAACGACAATTTCAACCTCGAGACGAGCCATGTGCTGCCTGCCATGATTCGCAAGATGCATCTGGCACGCCTGCTCAACGAGGGCGATTTCGAGGCCATCCGCACCGATCTCCAGAAACGCCCCGTCGAGGGTCTCGACGGCACTGCCACCGAACAGGAAATCATAGCCATGCTTGCAAAATACGGTATTGACCGCGACAGCCTCTCGTTGTGGGGCACAGGCAAGCCCATACGCGAGTTCCTGTGGAGCGAGGACATGGCCGATGCCAGCGTCTACTGCCTGGAACACATCGACTTTGATGATGTGCGAGGCACCGACCCCGAGGTGCGCAACTGTCACATCAACATAGGCAGCGGCAAGGAAATCACCATCTTCGAGCTCGCTCAGCTCGTCAAGCAGGCGGTGGGTTATCAGGGCGCAATCAAGTGGGATGCCTCCAAACCCGATGGCACGCTGCGCAAACTCACCGATGTGTCCAAACTTCACGCGCTGGGCTGGCGCCACTCCATGGAAATCGAAGACGGCGTTCCCGCGCTCTACAACTGGTATATTTCTCATTAATCCCATTTTTCCCAACTTTCCCACTCTTCCCGATTCTCCCATTCATCTCAATTATCTTACGCAGTATGGCTAAAAAACGAACCTCCAACAGCACCAGCACAGGCGCAGGCGTGAAAGAACTGAGCAAAGCAAAAATCGATGAGCCGCTCCAGTTCCATGTCATCTTCTTCAACGACGATTTCACCACGACCGATTTTGTCGTCTCGGTGCTCATGGTGGTTTTCAACAAACCGCAGGCCGAGGCCACTGCACTCATGCTCAAAGTGCATCACGAGGGATCGGCTGTCATAGGTTCCTACTCGTTCGACATGGCGATGTCGAAGGCCAACAGGGCCACAGCCATTGCCCGTCACGAGGGATTCCCATTAAAAATCACAGTAGAAGAAGCCTAAATTTGAATCAAAATGAATTTTTCTAAGAAACTACATCATATTTTCGACCTGGCAACCAAGCTTGCACAAGAGCAACGTAGCGAGTTCCTCACACCCGAGCATGTTGTCTTTGTAATGCTAGATGACAAGAAATTCACCAATGCCATCATGGCTTGCAACCCTGATGCCGACATCCAGTCAACCAAGGATGCAATCTGGCAGGAAATCCAAAAGATGGATAAAGTGCCCGAGGGTCAATCTTACTTTCCCGAGAACTCTTATCTGCTCGATCAGGCCATTCACCAAGCCACTGTGCAGGTGATGAGTGCCGACCGTGACATCGTCGATGTGCCCCACCTCATCGATGCTATTCTCGATTACGAAGACTGCTGGGCTGGCTTCTACATCATGCTTGCCATCAATGGCGACGATGCCACCTTCTTGAGAAAACTCATCGACAACTATCACACCTCACCCGCTTCCCTGCCTTTAGAACCAGCGGAAGGTACAGCACCGAAACAGGCTGGCAGCAGCAACTGGAAAGACTTGCTCGTCTGCATCAACGATAACCTCTCCAGCCACAATCCGCTCATTGGCCGCGAGGAGGAACTCGAACGCACCATCCAGGTGCTTTGCCGCAAAGACAAGAACAACCCGCTGCACATTGGCGAACCCGGTGTGGGCAAGACGGCCATCGTCTACGGACTCGCTCAGCGCATCGTCGACGGCAAAGTGCCCGATGCGCTCAAGGGTTTCCGCATCTATCAGCTCGAACTCGGTTCTCTCGTGGCAGGCACCCAATTCCGCGGCGACTTCGAGGACCGCATTAATCGCATCATGAAGGGCATTGAACAGGAAGAGAAGGCCATCGTCTATATCGACGAAATTCACAACCTGGTGGGCGCGGGCCAAACAGGAAGCGGCTCGCTCGACGCGTCAAACATGCTCAAGCCCTATCTCGAGGGCGGCAAGGTGCGCTTCATTGGCGCCACCACCTATGAGGAGTATAACCGCAACCTCGCCAGGAGCAAGGGCCTGATTCGCCGCTTCCAGACCATCGACATCGTCGAGCCCTCGATCGACGAGACCATCAAGATTCTGCAGGAGCTGAAACCCAACTACGAGGCGTTCCACCATGTGAAATATAACGATGATGCCATCGAGTTTGCCGTCAAGGCAAGCGCTCGCTACATCAACGACCGCTACTTGCCCGACAAGGCCATTGACCTCATCGACGAGGCAGGTGCCTTTGTCAACATGAAGGGCCGTCGCAGCAAGACCGTCGACAAGCAGCTCATTGCCGATGTGCTCGCCAAGGTGAGCAAAATCGATGCCCTCGCCATGAAAGAGAACGACAACACCAACCTCGAGAACCTCTACCAGCGCATGAACAGCGTCATCTATGGTCAGGACGAGGCCCTGCGCAGTGTGGTCGAGGCCGTCCAGTTATCCAAGGCCGGACTCACCGACGAGACCAAACCGCTCGCCAGCCTGCTCTTCGTGGGCCCCACAGGCGTGGGCAAGACCGAGGTAGCCAAAGTGCTTGCCAAGGAGATGGGCGTGCAGCTCATTCGTTTCGACATGAGCGAGTATGTTGAGAAGCACACCGTCGCCAAACTCATCGGCTCCCCTGCCGGCTATGTGGGCTATGAAGATGGCGGACTGCTCACCGATGCCGTGCGCAAGTCGCCCGACTGCGTGCTGTTGCTCGACGAAATCGAGAAAGCACACCCCGATATCTTCAACATCCTGCTCCAGGTCATGGACTATGGCGTGCTCACCGATAACAAGGGGCGCAAAGCCTTCTTCCGCAATGTGGTGCTCATCATGACGAGCAATGCAGGCGCACAGTTTGCCGCACAGGCCTCGGTAGGTTTTGCCTCTACCGTCACCACGGGCAGCGCCATGCTCAAACAGGTGAAAAAGACCTTCAAGCCTGAGTTCATCAACCGACTCTCGGGCATCGTGGTGTTCAACGACATGGACCGCAACATGGCAAGCCTCATCCTTGACAAGAAGTTGCGTGAACTCTCTACCATGCTCAAGGCCAAGAAGGTGACCATGAAACTCTCGAAAGACGCTCACGAGCACCTGCTCCAGCAGGGCTACTCCAAGGAGTTCGGCGCCCGCGAGATGGACCGCGTCATTTTGCAGCAGCTCAAGACACTGCTCATGCGCGAAATCCTCTTCGGACGACTCAAGGACGGCGGCAAGGCTACTGTGAAACTCAAGGACGATAAACTCTACATCGCATGATTTTCAGACTTGACGAGAGGCTTGTTTTCCCCGATCCACACCTGGGACAACGCGATGGACTCTTGGCTGTAGGTGGTGATTTGAGCCCTGAAAGACTCACCCTCGCCTACTCTCTCGGAATCTTTCCCTGGTACCCGTTTGAATGGTGCGACGAACCCGAATGGTTCTGCCCGCTCCGTCGCTTCGTCATCTTCCCCGACGAGATTCACATTTCCCACTCCATGCGCACCCTCATCAACAAGGGCATTTACTCCGTAACATTCAACAAGGCGTTCGACCAAGTCATTGAGAACTGCAGCAATTTGCGCATCGACATGTATGGTGCCTGGCTTGGCCCCGACATGGTCGAAGCCTATAAAGAATTGCACCGGCTTGGTTATGCCACAAGTGTTGAAGTCTGGGACAAGGAAAATAACTTGGTGGGCGGACTCTATGGCGTCACCCTCAAAGGGGGCTTCTTCGGCGAGAGCATGTTCTCACTGGTTCCTAATGCCTCTAAACTGGCACTCATCACACTTGCCCAGTCAATGCAAAAGAGTGGAGGCAAACTCATCGACTGCCAGTTCAAGACCCCGCACCTGCGCTCCATGGGCGGCCGCCACATCTCCTACGACGACTACATGCAAATCCTCAACACCCCCACCGCCCCCAATAACACAGCCAACACCAACAGCACCACCACCCAACCTCCAACCCCTTAACCCAAGCCATAGACCAATGGCTTGAACCAAGGTTATAGACACAACAATTGCCGTCACAATCAGCTTGCGCTCGATTGCAACGGCTATATGTCTTTGCCGGACGATTGCTCCGGCTACCGTTTCAATTAGTTTTTGTAAACGGTGTCGCTAACGGTCAGGCTGTAACGGCCTTTTGCACGACGGCGAGCAAGAACCTTGCGGCCATCAGCTGTTTTCATGCGATGACGAAAACCATGCTTGTTAGCTTTCTTTCTGTTCGAGGGTTGGAATGTACGTTTCATTGTCTATCTTGTTTTTACGTTTATTTTCGCTTTTTGCGGTGCAAAATTACTCACTTTTTTGAAATTATACAAGTTGATGAGCATTTTTACACCACTTTTTTTGCAATTTTTCTCCTTTTCTCTTAATTTTGCACTTGCTTTTCATTTTTTGGAACTCATTATATAATAACATATACATTTATTTTTTATGATTAACGCTCAAGACATTAAAAACGGAACTTGCATCCGTCTCGACAACCAACTCTACTTTTGTATCGAATTCTTGCACGTGAAACCCGGCAAGGGCAACACTTTCATGCGCACCAAGCTCAAAAATGTCGTCGACGGACGCGTACTTGACCGCCGATTCAACATTGGCGAAAAACTCGAAGACGTCAGGGTTGAACGCCGCCCATTCCAATTCCTCTACATGGACGGATCTGAAGCCATCTTCATGAACCAAGAGACTTTCGACCAGATTCCTCTTTCAAAAGACCTGATCAGTGGTGTAGACTTCATGAAAGAAGGCGATGTAGTTGAAGTTGTGACCGATGCCTCTACCGAGTCGGTGCTCTATGCCGAGATGCCTATCAAGACCGTTCTCGAAATCACCTACACCGAGCCTGGTGTGAAGGGTGACACTGCCACCAACTCACTCAAGCCCGCTACCGTTGAGACCGGTGCCACCGTACGTGTGCCCCTGTTCATCAATGTAGGCGAGAAGATCGAGGTCGACACTCGCGACGGCAGCTATGTAGGCCGCGTTCGCTAATCAAGCCTCTCGACAGTCACCCCTTTGCGGGCGACTATCCCAAACCATCACCCTCCTTTGTGCCATCGGCATGAAGGAGGGTTATTTTTCACCCCAATCGCCATTGTTTAATAGTATATGACCCCAGGGCACTCCCTAACTCCTCCCCTCCTTAGAACTTTGCGTGCGCGATTTGCAATTCTTACACATTATTTATATATTTGTATCAGAATTCATAAACCCTATAGCAATCTTAAAGACATGAACAAAAAGCATACTGAAATGACGCGACGCAAGTTCTTGCACAAGCTGGGACTCGGTGCCGGTTCGGCATTTGCCATGATGGCCATGGAGCCACTCTCCATGTTTGCCGACGACAAAAGCAAAGAAACCATGCCCGACAAGAACCCGATGACCTATCGCGTGCAGCACCGCACGGGCGACAAAATCTCGCTGCTGGGTTTCGGCATGATGCGACTGCCCGACAGCCAAGACGAGATCAATCGGCTCGTTGACTACGCCATTGCCCATGGTGTGAACTACTTTGACACAGCACCCATGTACAAAGGCGGGCAAAACGAGAAGCAGACGGGCATTGCCCTGAGCCGGTATCCCAGAGACAAATACTTTGTCGCCACCAAAATGTCGAACTACAACGAACGCCTGTGGAAACTCGACGAGGCAGTGAAGATGTACGAGAACTCATTCCGCGACCTGCAGGTCGACTACATCGACTACTACCTGCTGCATGGTGTGGGAGGCAGCGGCATGGACGACCTCAAGGCCCGATTCCTCGACAACGGACTGCTCGACTTCCTGCTCAAGGAGCGCGAAGCCGGCCGCATTCGGCACCTGGGCTTCTCCTACCATGGCAATGTGGAGGTATTCGACTGGTTGCTCAACCATCAGGACAAATATCACTGGGATTTCGTCCAAATCCAGATGAACTATCTCGACTGGCGTCACGCCTCGCTCAACAAAGAAGGCTGGAAACAGGATGCCGATGCCGAATATCTCTACGACAAACTCGAAAAGACCGGTGTGCAGGCGGTGGTCATGGAACCGCTGCGTGGCGGGGCACTGGCCCGCTTGCGCGACGACCTGGCAGGGCGACTCACCACAATGCGTCCTGCCGACAGTCCTGCCAAGTGGGCATTCCGCTGGGTAGGCTCGCATCCCAACATCCTCACCACCCTAAGCGGCATGAACCGCATGGAGCACCTCGTCGACAATGTAGACACTTTCTCACCGCTTGAGCCTTGCACCGAGGCCGAGAATGCCGTGTTGGCCGAAATCGCCGATGTGATGGCAGGGTTCCCCGTCATACCGTGCACCGCGTGCCGCTATTGCATGCCCTGCCCCTATGGGGTGGACATTCCGGGCAATTTTGCCTATTACAACGATGCCGTCGATCAGCAGATACTGCCCCTGCCCGACAAGCAGGCCGCCGACTACATGACGCGCAAACAGCAGTTTGCCGATGGCCTTCGCAAGGCGCTGCCCGATGCCTCGAAGTGGGCTAACCATTGCACCGACTGCGAAGCCTGCCTCAAAAAATGCCCGCAGCAAATTCGCATCCCCAACCAAATGGCGCGCATCGTCGAAATCCTGCGCCAGCGTTGACCCAATGCTTATAGACAAAACAATGATGAAAAAAGCAAGCGTGAGGCCCAAACAGGTCTCACGCTTTTTTCGGTTGAAACGACTGAGCTTAACTCAGTCACCGTTTCAGGCTATCAGTTGATGCCCAGAATGATGTTGATCAGTGCGCTCACATCGCTAACATTCACGCGACCATCGCCATTCACATCGGCGCGCTCTTCATCCTTGGGAGTGATGCCCAGAATCATGTTGATCAGTGCGCTCACATCGCTAACATTCACACGGCCGTCGGCATTCACATCACCCTTGAGCTCTTCACTCTTCTTGGAGAATGTCACTGTCATGGCATTGAGGTCAACCACCACATGGAATGTGCCAGCACCTACCTTGAACGATGTTGCATAACCCTCCTTCAGGGCAATTGGCTCGTCCATCATCTCGTCGGTGAGTTCGGTATCGCTTTCGGCTTCAGGACCTACGCGCAGTTGTGCAATGCGGTTCCATTCATTGGGACCCTCGGCAAGACCGCGGGTAAAGCCAAAGTAGCTGTAACCTTCGTTCTGACCCTGAGTAACAATGTCGCCCTCATAAATCATATTATCCTTAGTCTCAAGGGCATAACCAGCGTTGGCAAACCAGCCACCCACTTCGTTCACATCACCCATCACATACACGCCACTAGCCTCGATAGGCTCGTAGATAGTACCAGTGATAGTGAGCTTGCGGGTCTGCATGTTCAGCGTCAGGGTATAGACACCTGCGGGAGCCTTGAAGGCTGCACTTGTGCCGTCGGGACCCAGGTCAAGTTCCTGGTTGAGCACATCGTTGGTGATTTCGAAATCGTTGCTTACAGCACCAAAGCGATAGGGAGCGAGGTCTACCCAGTCCTGATCACCATCCATGAGTTTGTGTGTGAAACTGAAGTAGTTGTAGCCGCCGTTAGAGCCATCAATGGTCACATCAGTAAAGTAGGTGATGTTGTCTTCGGTGGCCATCTGGACACCAACATTTGTTGCCCACTGATTGCCGTTCACCTCACCAAGAACAAAGATGTCGGTTCCCATATCAATCACCTCACCCAGGTCGGTGAAGGTCACAGTGCTGCCGCCGGTGTAATTATAGACTCGCTTGTCGACAGGAACGAGATCCATTGTCTGCGGACCACTGGTTCCCTCGTTGAAGATGAGACCAGGATTGCCGCTGTTGTGATCGTAGGTGAAAGTGTAATACTCGGTACCATTCACAGTAGCAGTCTCAAGAGTCGAGATCTCCTTGCCGGGCCATGGGGTAAAGTAGTCGCCGGCATCGTCCCAAGCCCAGATGTTACCAACCGAGGTCTTGGTGATGTAGATGGTGCCGTTGAAGGGAGTGGCCTGATCATCGCTTGCCTGCTTCAGGGTCACCTTGATGATGCGGGTCTCGGTGTTGAACTCAAAGGTGTAGGTTCCGGCCTTGCTAAAGTTGGTGTAGGGACTATCGGCAGTGCCTGCTTCAAGCTCAGTTTCAGTGTCAAGAGGCACCACAAGGTTAAGACCACCAAAGCGATAAGGCTTAATGGCGTCCCAGTCATTGGAATTGGCTCCCAACTTGGTGGTGAGGCTGTAATACTGATTACCAGGCTTGGTGACTTCAAGGTCGAGTGTGTAGTTGTTCTCATCGACCTGAGTAAACTGAACACCCTTGCTGGGGTTCCAGCCATCGGGCGAAATGGCGCCGATAAGCCACAGCTCAGCGTTGGCATTGAAGCTCAACAATGTCACGAGCAAAAGGCTGAATAAAGTAAAAGTTTTCTTCATAATCTTTGATAGTTTTAAGTGAATATGATTTGGTTAAAAGAATGCTTTGCACTAAAATCGTTCAAAATTACTACTTTATGTTGAATCACAATTCAACCAAATGCCGTTTTTTTTCAAAAAAAGCATGCAAACGATTTCATTTTAAATGATTTTTACTTATTTTTGCCCAAAACGAAAGCGAAATGAAAAAGATTTTAGCATCTGTGATTTTGGCTTTGCTGGTGATGGATTTCATAGCTTGCTCAACAAATGGGGCAATGAAAATGCTTCATCAAAAAGTTGATGAGTTGAATGTGACATGTCCCTTGCCATTGTATGGTACAGGTAGTTTGATTGGAGCATACTGCGACGCAAATAATGTGGTACTGGTGATTTCACTTGCTGCGTTCAACGACGATC
>JAEEGL011785869.1_pt1 | contig 10280 bp, 11 predicted proteins | sample 9134231 | NCBI WGS metagenome assembly JAEEGL01 (sample SAMN16246548, study PRJNA631951) | gut metagenome | biome: gut microbiome; feature: rumen; material: fiber-attached | host: Bos | place: Iran: Karaj | collected 2018-10
TCGAGCCTATGGTCGCTACGCTTATCGGGATCGTTGTCTTCTCTGAGCCGCTGACGGTTTTCTCCGGATTCGGCATGGTCCTGATCCTTGCCGCTGTGATCCTTTTAAACGGCAGAGGATGAAAAGGAAAAAGGCGCAATTCCGCTGATTGCCAACTTCCAGTTTGTGAACCATTTGGCATGCCCCTTTCAGGCGGTCTTTCTGTCGTTTCATACCTTTCACGCATACTTGCCCAGGAGAACACCCCCGCCAAAAGGCGGGGGTGTTCTCCCGGCATATGCCGGCACAAGACGGGATTTGAACGCTGCGACCCGCCCGGCGCCATTCCCGCGGAAAAAAGAACGGCCTTGACATTGGCGCGTCCGCGTAGTAATATCCTCCGAAGTACATACAAAATCGGAGGTTTTTCCCATGGCTCTGTCCTTGCTTCTGGGCTGCATCAAGATTTTTTTCTGCCGCATCTGCGACGTGTCCCTCGGCACTATGCGGACCATCCTCATGGTGAAGGAGAAGACTGCCTACGCCATGTGCGTCGCTTTTTTTGAGGTGTTGATCTGGTATCTGGTGGTTCGGGACGCCCTGAATTTCAACGGCCCTGTGATCCCGGTCGCCATTTCCTATGCCGCCGGATACGCTACCGGCACCTTCGTGGGCAGCACCATTTCAAAAAAGGTGTTCGGCGGTCACGTGACCGTCCATGTGATCACGAGCCACCGGGGAAAAGAGCTTCCCGCCGCTCTGCGCCAGGCGGGCTTCGGCATTTCGGTCCTGGATGTGAACGGCAGCGAGTACGGGGAGGAGAAAAACATGATCCTCGCCGATCTGAGCAAGGGCGATCTCTCCCGCTTCGAGTCTCTGGTAAAGGGGATGGACAGCCGGGCCTTCATCCTCGTACAGGAAACAAAATCCTATCTGGGCGGCTATGGCCGGGGCCGTCTGGGGAAATAAGACGCGGCGGCTGGCTCCGCTTCTGCGAAAAAGACCTCTCCTTTTGGATCGGTTCCAAAGGAGAGGTCTTTTATATTTCGAGCTCGACTGTCTGCCGGCGGACGACCCGGACGGAGCCGGACAGGCGCAGAACGCCTCCGCCGTCTATGGAGACGGCCAGATCGCCGCCGGGCTGAGCGATGTCCGCGCCGAACGGAACGCCCGCTTCCGCCGCCAGAAGGTATCCCACGGCGGCCGTGCCGCTGGCGCAGGAGCTTTCCCAGAAAAGTGTGTCGGCCGCCGGGACATATACCAGCGGCGTCAGCCGGTTCTCCGCCCGGTCGAACTGCAGGATCCCCGCCGCGTCCGCCCGGAGAAAAGCGCACCAGCGCCGGACGAGGGCTTCCGCCCGCCCCTTCTCAAGGGGCTCATCCGTGATTGCGTGGGCGATGCCGGGAAAGGACACGACCGGCAGCGTTTCACCGCCGGGGAAGGAGATCCTGGAGATGGATATCGGCTTCGGCATCTCCACGGTCCCTGTCCAGCCCCCCTCCGGCGACCTCTTGGCGCCGGCAGTCACCGTGATCTCCGCGCCCTCCATGCGGACCGGGATCGCTCCGCATTCCGCGCCGGCGTTTTCGGCCCGCAGGACTGCCGCGCTCATGGCCGCGTTGCCGCAGAACTCGCCGCCGGCCATCCGCAGCCGGAGACCGTCCGGCCCGGCGTCAGTGACGAACCCGACCTGCTCGGCCAGACCCTCGCGCTCCATGAGCCTTGCCGCGAGACGGGGCTGGAGCTCCGGAGGCACGGGGGACTCCACCAGAAGGGTGTAGTTTTTTGTGGGATCGATCAGGGCGTATCGGATCGATATCCTCATTGCTGATAATGCCTCAAAAACTGCTTTGTGCGCTCCTGGGAGGGGTCGCCGAACAGCTTTTCCGGGTCGCCCTGCTCCACGATCACGCCCTTGTCCATAAAGATCACCCGGTTGCTGACGGCCCTGGCAAAGGGCATTTCATGGGTGACCACCACCATGGTCATGTTGTCGTCGGCCAGCTGCCGGATGACCTTCAGCACCTCGCCGGTGAGCTCCGGGTCCAGCGCGCTGGTGGGCTCGTCAAAGAACAGGATCTCCGGCTTGAGAGCCAGGGCCCTGGCAATGGCCACCCGCTGCTGCTGTCCGCCGGAGAGCTGGCAGGGGTAGGCGTCCGCCCGATGGGCCAGATCCATTTTTGACAGCAGGGCCAGGGCTTCCTCCCGGGCCTCCTCCTTCGGACGCTTCTGAACGTTGACGGGAGCGTCCATCACGTTTTTCAGCACGCTGAAATGAGGGAAGAGGTTGAACTGCTGGAACACCAGACCGAAATACCGCTTGATCTGCCGGAGCTCCGCCGGGTGGACATAGACGGCCGTTCCGCTCTCCCCGGTGGAAACGGCGCTTTTGTCCATATAACGGATCTCGCCGGAATCGATGGTCTCCAGAAAGGTGGCGCAGCGCAGCAGGGTGCTTTTCCCCGACCCGCTGGGTCCGATGACGCTGACCACCTCGCCCTTGTCCACATGGAGGCTGATATCCTTCAATACTTCCAGATCACCGAAGGATTTGCGGATGTTTTTCATCTCGAGGATCATGCTCTCACCCCCTCACCTGTAATAATCGAACGCCTTTTCCACCCGCTCCATAACGAACGCCACGGCATAGTTGGCGACGAAGTAAAACACGCCGGCGATCACGAAGGGCATGAACGAGGTCTGGGAGGCGGCGATCTGCTTGGCCAGGGAGAACATCTCGTTGTAAGCCAGGGTAAAGGCAAGAGAGGTATCTTTGACGAGAGTGATGATCTCGTTGGTGACGGAGGGGAGGATGGTTTTGACGACTTGGGGCAGGATGATCTTGAAAAAGGTCTGGGCTTTGCTGTAGCCGAGCACGGCGGAGGCCTCGTACTGCCCGATGGGGATGGCGTCCATGCCGCCCCGGTAGATCTCCGCGAAGTAGGCGGCGTAGTTCATGACGAAGCCGATGATGATGGCCGTGAAGCGATACCCTCGGATCGACCAGCCGAAGAGATAATAGGGACCGAAGTACCACACCAGCAGCTGCAGCATCAAAGGCGTGCCGCGCATGACGGCGATATAGATCTTGATGATCCACCGTACGAGCCTGAAACGGGATCGGCGCAGCAGCATGACGACCATGCCCAGCGGCAGGGAGAAGAGCAGCGTCAAAAAAAAGATGCCGCAGGAGCGGAGCATGCCGACGCTCATGGTGGAGAGCATGGTGGAAAACGACATAGGACTCACCTCAAAGAGCCGTGATCAAAAGAAGGGCACTTGCTTCGACAAATGCCCTTCCCGTCATTTATCTGCGGTTACTTGGAATCGTTGGCGATCAGGAAGGCGCCGGCGGTCATGTCGATGGCGATGGCGTCGATGGCGCCGGCCTTCAGGTCGTTGAACGCGATGGTGTAGGTTTCGTAGACCTTCAGATCTTTAAAGGTGGCCGCCAGATCGGCCTGGGAATCCTCCAGCATGTCCGCGGCGGAGGTAGCGGTCTGGACGCCCACGACCTTGCCCTTCAGATCAGAGAGCTTGGTGATGCCGGAGTTGCTGGCCACCATGATGCCCTGGGTGTTGTTGGAGTAAGTGATGCCCCAGACGTAATCGTCCTCCCGGCCCTCCTTGGTGAAGCCGGACCAGATGCAGTCGCAGCTGCCGGCGTTGAGCTCCATGTCCTTGGCGTCCCAGTTGAAGGGAACGGGCTCGTAGCCCCAGCCCAGGTATTCGCACATGGCCTGGCAGAGCTCCACGTCAAAGCCGCCCACGCTGCCGTCGTCCTGGAGATAGGAGTAGGGAGGATAATCCAGATCGAAGCCGTGCTTGAAGGTGTAGCCGCTGTCCCCGGAGCCCTGGGCGGGCAGGGAAGCGCTGTCGATGCCGTCAGCGGTGAGGCAGAGATAATCCTTGATATCGGGGTACTTTTCGCCGATCTTATCGTATGTTCCGTTCAGGACCAGGGCCTGGACGGCGCCGCTGACGGTCTTGGCCAGTTCATCGTCTCCGATGCGGAAGCCGATGGCGTAGGATTCCACGCCCAGATCCTCTTCCAGAAAACCGTACGTTACCGCCTCGGTCTTGGCGGGGCTGCCGCCGCCGCAGGCGCTCAGGGCGAAGATCATGACGATCACAAGAAGAATGGAAACGCTCTTTTTCATTGTACGAACCTCCCGGTTTCGATTTACTTTTGCATAATAACACGTTACTTAGATAAAGTAAAGAAGTTTTTTCGCTTTTCCCGCGCGCCGCGCCGCGTGGAAATGGGAGCGGGTCCGCCGACTCAAGCAAAAAACGTCCGGGTCTCACTGGAGACCCGGACGCAAAGATCCCCGGTCTATTGACCGGGGATCATAGAAAGAACGGAATTACAGCAGATTGAGCACCAGCGTCAGAACAACAAAGCCGAGCGCGACCCACTTGGTCATTTTCGCCAGGGTGGCGTCCATCGTCTTGGCCTTTCCCTTGGAGAAAAAGGTCTCGGCGCCGCCGGCCACCGCGCCGGAAAGGCCGGAGCTTTTGCCGGACTGGAGCAGTACCACAACGATCAGAAACAGGCTGGCCAGAAGCTGGATGACGGTAAAGATGATGTGCAGGGTGTCCACAGATTTTCAATCCTTTCTATCGGTAAACGTGAAAATACGAAAGCAAAACAGCGCAAAAGTGATGTTATCACAGGAGGGAGGAAAAAGCAAGGGTTTTTTGCAAAACAGCCGGTATGAAATTAACGCGTTCCGCGGCGCCCCGGCCGGGACGCTGAGAGCAGCCTCACCCTTCGCCGAGATGCAGCAGGCGGGAGGGGATATGGCAGTATCCGCCGGGGTTTTTCTTCAGGTAGTCCTGGTGGTATTCCTCGGCGGGATAAAAACATCGGAGCGGTTCCAGCTCCACCGCCAGGGGCGCGCCGGCCGCTTCCTCCTGCCGGGCGTATATCTCCCGGATCCGGGGAAGATCGGCTTCGTCGGTGTAATAGATGCCCGTCCGATACTGGGTGCCCCGGTCCTCGCCCTGCCGGTTCACCGACAGGGGATCGATGGTGAGAAAATAGTATTCCAGCAGCTTTTGGAGGGAGATCCGGCTCTCGTCGTATCGGATCTCCACCGTTTCCGCGTGGCCGGTGCCGCCCCGGCGGACCTCCGCGTAGGAGGGAGAGACGGCATCCCCGTTGGCAAAGCCCACCCGGGTGGCGAGCACACCGTCGAACTGATCGAAAAACGCCTGAGTGCCCCAGAAGCACCCGCCTGCCAGGTAGATGGTTTTCATGCGCGCAGCTCCTTTGTCAAACGGTACCGGGCGTCACAAACGATTTGCAAAATCGGCCCGAATACAGTACAATCATATTAAAGACACGAAACAGGGGGAACGGACATGAAACGTCGCGGTCTTTTTTTCCTTTGGATAGCCTTGCTCCTGCCGGCGTTCCTCACGGCCTGCGGCAGCGGGAAGCCGTCGTCTTCCGCGCCGGCGCCCGAGGCGACCGCCCGGACGGAGATGCCCGCGCCTACGGCGGAGCCCACGATGGAGCCGGTCCGCGCGCTGGTGGTCTATTTCTCCCGCACCGGCGAGATGCCGGAGACAGGCGTGATCGAAAAGGGCAATACGGCGATCGTGGCGGAGGCCATCGCCCGCCGGTTGAACGCCGGGCTCTACGAGCTCCGTCCGGCGGACGACCGGTATCCCGCGGAGTATCAGGCCCTGTACGACGCGGCGCTTGCCGAGCAGGAGGCGAAGACCCGGCCCGCTATCGCCGGCGGTCTGCCGGACATGGACGGCTATGACGTGATTTTCGTGGGCGCTCCCGTGTGGCACGGGGACTGGCCCATGATCATGTATACTTTTTTTGAGGGCGCGGATCTGACGGACAAGACGCTGGTGCCCTTCTGCACGCATCAGGGCAGCGGCCTGGCGGCCATGAACCGGGAGCTGGAGCTGATCTGCCCCTACAGCCGGGTATTGAAGGGCCTCGCAATCTACGGCACCGACGCCCAGCACGACCCGGAGAAGGTGGACTGGCTGGTGGAGCGATGGCTCCAGAAGCTCGAATACTGACGGGAAAAGCCCTCGCCCGGGAGACCGGGCGCCGTCTCACGCTTCATGAACGGTCTTGCCGGTGATATGCTCCATCGCCAGGCCGAAACACAGTACCCCCGGACCGGAACGCCGGATCTCGTCCGCCACGAAAGCGTCGTCCGCCGGGAACTTCTCGCAGATCTTTCGGCAGATCTTCAAAGCCCTCTCCGGATCGTCCACCAGGCGGACGCGGCCGAACACGATCACGCTACGGAAGGTGTACGCCCAGTCCCCGTCCTTTTTCACCCCGGCGTCCGTCACGCAGAAGGACGCCTTGTCCTCCCGGCGCAGGGCGTCGATCTTGTGGCCCTGTTTCCCGCTGTGGAAGTAGATCACGCCGTCCTCCTCCGAGTACCAGTGGTTCAGCGGTACGCCGTAGGGGTATCCGTCGTCGCCCAGCACGGAGAGGACGCCGCGAACGGTGGTTTTCAGGATCTCCCGACACTCGCCCTCCGGCAGCCGCTGCCGGACTCTGGCCATTTCACGGAACATGGAATCGCCTCCTTTTTTGAAGTATAGCACGCCCCGGCGGGGAGGAAAAGGCTTTCCGATGGATTTGTGTTGCAAAAGGGGAAGCGGTGTGATATGATTACAATGTATTACAAAAAACTCCGTCTGGAGATAAAGGAAAGTGAGAGCCTATGAGTCAGCGTGACCTTGAGAATCTTCCGGACTTCGGGAGCGAACCGGAGCTGGAGGGCCTTTCGGAGCCTGAGAGCGGTCTTGATCACGAGAGCCGGCCGGCGCGCCGGGAACGGCAGGGAGGCCATGGGAGACCGAGCCACGCCAGAAGGCCGTCCTCGGATCCCCGTCGGGGACAGCGGCCTCCTTCCCGCGGCGGAAAGAAGCGCAGAAGAAAAAAGAAGAAAAAGAACAAGGCCGGAAAGATCGTCCTGATCGTTGTCATTGTTCTTGTTTTGGCGCTGATCGCCGTCGCCGTCGGTGTTTTCGCACATATGTACGGGTTGATGGATACGTCCGCCATCCACGGAACGCAGAGCGCCACGCCGGAGCCTACGCCGGAGGAGACGATCGAGACGGAGCCGGAAATCACTCCCGAGCCTACTCCGGAGCCCACGCCGGAGCCCACGCCCGAGCCGCTGACGGAAGAGGAGATCGCCGCCCTGGAAGAGCTGGCCCTCAAGGAAAGCCTGCAGCAGGACGCGGAAGAGATCATGTACAGCGACAGCGTGTACAATATTCTGCTCCTCGGCGCCGACGGCCGGAAGGCGGCCACGGGGAAGGACGCCAGCAAGATCGACCGGAGCGACGCCATGATCGTCCTGTCCATCAACCGGGACACCAAGGAGATCTGGCTCACCTCTCTGATGCGGGATACCCAGATCAACTATCCCGGCGGGGGAAAAGGCCATCTGAACTGGTGCACAGCCATCGGCGGCGTGGATTTCCTGGTCAAGACCATCGAGGCGGAGAACAACTTCGCGTTCAAGATCAACAACTGGGCGCTGGCGGACTTCGTGGACTTCGGCGAGATCGCCGGCATGCTGGGCCCCGTTACCGTCACGGTATCCGCCGAGGAGGTCGCGGATATCAACCAGCTCATCCGCGAAGGCTGTCAGTACCGGGACATCGCCTACAAGCTCAAGGGCAAAAAGACGACGCCCCGGAGCTACTTCCCCGAGGGCGGCGGCACCTTTACCATCGACGACGGCTTCCAGATCCTTGGCTACTGCCGGGAGCGCCATTACGGCGGCGACACGGGCCGCAGCAACCGCCAGCGGGAAGTCCTGATGCAGATGTGGGAGAACGCCAAGAAAATGCCGCTGAAAAAGCAGTATGAGCTCGTGGAGGCCATCATGAAGCTCATTACCACAGACATGACCATGGGCCAGTGCGCCTCCCTGCTTCTGTCCGCGCCCACCTTTATCGACTATGAGATCCACGCCCAGCAGGTCCCCATCATAGGAGGCATGTGGAAGGGCCGGGACGACCAGGGCCTGTCCGCCTATTTCATGGACGGACGGGTGAACCGCAACCTGATCCGCGCCACCATCTACGGCGAGGAAATGACCAAGTACGATCTCACCAGCAGCTGGACCGGCGAAAAAGTCCTGGTCTGGTGGCCGCCGGAGAAATGACCGACGCAAAAAGAACCGCCCCTCAAGGGCGGTTCTTTTTCATTCCCGGGGAGATCCTTCGCCGCGTAAATGCTCAAACAGCCGGTCGACCACGCCGGGATACCGGGCGTAATCGAATTTCCTGGCAAAGAGGCACTCGGGACCCGCCTGGATCAGCTCGTCGTAATCGTCGTCGGTGAAGGTATAGGGCTTGCCCCGCGTCCAGTCGATGTAGCGCAGGCAGTTGCTGTGGCGCCCGTTGAAGGCGTCGGGAGGCAGAGTGTCCCGGAAGGGAGAGTTCATCACCATGGAGTGGAGGAACACCTCGTCCGTGCAGAAGGTCGATCGGAATTTCGTACGGATCTCCGACTCACGGGAGAGAAGATATCGCACCAGGTCGTCGGTGATGCTGAACCACTGGGTGCCTTTCTGGAATACGAAGTTCCGGTCATATTTCCGCGTCCTGTCGACCCCGACGAGCTTCTGGGCATAAGTGGTCGCCAGCCGCAGCCCCAGGCGGAGAGGACGGTTCCGGATGTTCAGGCGCTGGAGGGGGTAGTAGTATCTGACCCTCTCCAGATGCTCCGGGGAGATCACCGGGCGTTCAAAGTTCAGGTAATTCGTCCCATCGGAGCCGTTGAAGAAGGATTCGATATACTCTCTGGATTTGATGGGCATGTCGACTCCGGACAGCAGGTGATAATAATCGTAACGCCTTTCGGCCGCGGCCCGGAGCAGGATCAGTTCGCACTCGGCGAGAGAATCGTGTCCCCAGGAGATCCGGATCCGGTCCACAAAGATCACGGAGGACCATCGGGGGATCGAACGGTAATAGTCAAAATCGAAATCCTTCACATGGGTGTCCAGGTGAATGTAGAAATCCGCGTTCCGGCTGTCCAGCAGCCGCAGCTGCTTTTCCAGAATGGGGAAATTGCCGTGGGTTATGATCAGATAGGCGTGGCGCAGCGCTCCGGTATCCATGGCGTCTCCTTCGTGCGGAAGTAAAATCGACGGTCATTATCCTTCCTGTCTGCCATTTTACGTCAGATGCCCCGGGAAAGTCAACGTGCAGAAAAGAATTGCGCGCCTCCGCGCTTGCCAAGGAGGACAAAAGAAGATATACTTAAAACAAAAATCGCTCCGGTCTTTTCCGCCGGGGCTGAACGCGCGGATTTCCCGTCCGAACAGACGATCCGGGAGGCACGTTATGGAGAAGCGCTCCTGCAAAAACTGGATACGGGCCCTCTTCTGCCTGGCGGTCCTGCCGCTGTGCATGGCGGGTTTTATCCGCCTGTCCGGAGCAGAAATGGTCAATCTGGGGCCGGACGCCAGAGTCTATCTGAGCATCGCGGACAATGTGCTGTCCACCGGGCACTTCATTCAGACCGTCCGTCCGGCGGGCAGCTCCGTGGTCCCCTTCGGACTGCCCCTGATCCTGACGGTGTTCCGGGCCCTGGGCATGGGCGTTCCCGCCATCCTTTTTGCCGAATACCTGATCTTCGGCGGCACCTGCTGGCTTCTTTCCCAGACGGAGAAGGACGTTCTGGGAGGAGGATGGCTGTCCCCGTTGTTTTTCACCGTGGCGATGATCCGGACCCACTTGCTGCCCAACAGCATTCTGCTCGAGTTTTACTATCTCTTTCTTCTGGCCGGCATCCTCCGCACCCTGGCTGACAAAAAAATGCCGGAGGGGAAAAGGATCGTCTGGCTGAACGCGTTGGGGTTTGGAGCCTTCTGTATACGAACGGTCCTTTCTCTGGTCTATCTCCCGATATTGATCTATACGATCTGTTCGTCGTTCCGGCGCCGCCTCCGCTGGAAGTATACGATCCTCCTGCTGGCGATTCCGGCGCTGGTGACGGCGGCCAACACGGCGATCAATCACCGGGAGACGGGCCACTGGATCGTTACGGCGAATTATGCCGGCTCCGACATTTATCTGGCCAACAACCCGCATACGAGACCCACGTACTTTTCTTCCGACGCCATGCCGGATTTTGTTTCAGACGAGTACTTCGCCATAAAGGACGATCCTGAGATGGATCCCACTGAGAAGGATGCCCTGTACAGTTCCCTGGCAAAGCAGTGGATCCGGGAGAATCCGGGAACTTTCCTGCGCAACACGGCGGGAAAATTTCGTCTGCTGTTTATCCA
>JAEEGL013684799.1_pt1 | contig 10280 bp, 10 predicted proteins | sample 9134231 | NCBI WGS metagenome assembly JAEEGL01 (sample SAMN16246548, study PRJNA631951) | gut metagenome | biome: gut microbiome; feature: rumen; material: fiber-attached | host: Bos | place: Iran: Karaj | collected 2018-10
AAGACCCCCTTTATAAAAAATTACGAAAAATCAGTGCGTCAGAACTGACCGAAAAACGGCCACGAAAAACGCCCTCGGCCCATCGTGCCGTAATGTATTGTGTCCCAATCCCATAACCCTCAAATTTTACCTAAAGTAATACTTTAAGTGCAGCGAAAAAAGTCAGCACTAATTCAGCACTAATGCAGCACTAACCAGCACGGAACGTCCTGGAGGGGTCCAGCACTCTAAAAAGTGCTGAATAAATAGCTGAAAATCAGCCTTTTGTCTCCGTCAGTTCTAAAGCACTGAAAAAATCGCGATTTTAACAAGGGGGGGGGTGGTAGAGAGGGTGCGCGAGGTGGCCGGACGGCTGCCGCCTGGGAGCCCTGGAAGCTCCGCCACCCTGCCATCCGGGCCAGCCGTCACAGTCCCAGGTGGAAAATATAGCTTTTACTAACTTTGCACCGATGGAAAAGAGCACACCAGAAACCCAGACCGTGTCCGTCAAGGTCCTCCCGGCCCTGAAGGCGTACATCCTCGCAGTAAACGAGGAGTCTGACGTCATCGTGCCCTGCCGGGAATCCCGCCTCTGGGGCCTGGTAAAGACTCACCTGGACCTGGTTCCCCCTGACTATAAGCCGACGCCCGCCTCAGGAACGGCCGACACCATCCGGATCGCGGTCTACACTATCCACCGCAGGAACTACAACCACCCCAAGCGGAAGACCATCGTCGTCGACTCCTTGTGGCGGAGCAATCTCAGCGAAGAAGGGCAGAGGGTCGTGGCCGACTATCTCATGCGCTTCTTCAAGCAGTCGTACCGGAGCTACATGGTGGGCGCCCTGGCCAACAATCCCAAGCTCAAAATCCACGACGCCATCCTGAACTTCTGCACCCTTCACAAGATCAACATGGACATCGTGACCTATGAGATGCTCCGGAAGGACTGGTTCCGCTTCCGACTCCGTCACCCCGACGGATATGTAATTCCAATCGAAAACAAAGATTTTTAACAAAAAAGTCCCTCCCGAGAAGTCCCAGATAAAACGGGCCGAAATCGCGCCAAAACACCCAAGCCATGATCGAGATCACCAGCCACTTCATCCTCATCCTCCCCGAGCTTATCCAGTCCGACCTCCAGCTCCGGCGGATCACCTACATCCCGGTCGGCGCTGAGGAGTTCGCCTGCAAGGGGAAGATCTCCCTGGAGCAGCTGCCGCAAAGTGACGACAGGGGAGGCGTCTGGACGCAGCGCTTCCGCGCCGTCACCGATGACTGCTCCATCCGCCGGCACGACGGCGCCAAGCGTTACGTCGGCGTCATTATGTCAGACGGCTCTGTCCGGATCATCGGTGCTGCCGGCGAGGCCCCCATCGTCACCGTCACCCCCTACGACCAGGGCGCGAGCGTCGTGGAGACCACCTTCGAGACCACTGAACCCCTCGACCTATAGCTTCTTCTGTCCTGTTTTTATCGGTCCGTCCGTTCTATTTTTGCGGAAAATAAGGACCAATGACCAGATACAAACAGCCCACCATCCTCTTCCGGGCCGATATTCCGGCCACATCTTCCCACGATCACGACTCCCTCGTCATCCTGGAAGAGGAAGAGCACAAACCATACAAGGAGGCCATCCTGAAGCCCGGAGCCTCCTCCATCGCCTTCCCCTCTGACTTCTCCGATCCGGAGATCCCGGAGGGCTCCATCGCATACCACCCCATCTTCGGGGATATCACCTACCGCTCCTGGTGGCGCTTCTCCACCGCCCAGTTCATGGCCGACCTCCAGGCCGCCGAAGAGAACCCGGCCATCATCGCCCACCTCATCCACGTCGACAGCCCCGGCGGCGAGGCCTTCGGCCTGCACGAAGCCTTCCAGCTGGTGAAGAGTCTGAAGAAGCCCTGCTTCGCCGTCATCGAGTCGATGGCCGCCTCTGCCGGTTACTACCTGGCCGCAGCTGCCGACCGCATCTACACCACGGCGAAGTTCTCCCTGGTGGGCTGCATCGGTATTGTCGGCGCCTTCTGGGATGACTCCAAGTGGCTCGAAGACCACGGCATCAAGGAGCACGAGTACTACAGCACCTACTCACCGCTGAAGAACAAGATCTTCCGCGATGCCATGGTAGGAGACGGCGAGGAGTACATCAAGCGCTACCTGGACCCGATGGCCCTCCAGTTCATCGAGGACGTCAAGTCCGTCAGGAAGGACGTCACCCAGGCCGCCCAGGAAGGCGACACCTACTACAGCGAGGAAGCTCAGGCCGCCGGCCTCATCGACGGACAGAAAGACCTCGACGCCGCCCTGGATGAACTCATCCGCAAGGCGACACCCAAACCGCAAAGTCCATCCGTAGATATTAACAAATTAAACCTGTAGCACCATGAAGAAATTCATGCAGAACCTTCTCGCCGCTGTCGCTCTGCTCGGCATGAAGGACAAATTCGACAAGAAGGAACTCACCGCCGAGGACCAGAAGGCGCTCATCGAAGCGTACAACAAGGCCCAGGGAGAGGGCTCCTTCGAGAAGGACTCCAAAGAGTTCCTCGCAGAGCAGGAAAAAGAGAAGGAGCAGGCAAGGCTGAACGCCACCTTCGCCGCAGCTGCCGAGTCTCTGGGCATCGCCCCTGAGGCCGTCAAGACTCCGGAAGGCCAGGCCACGGTCCTCGCCGCCATCGGCAAGCTCCAGGAAACCGTAACCAGCCAGAAGGCGACCATCGACAAGCTCGCCGGCCAGGCTCACGAAGACGCTCCCGCCGCCGTGGTGAAGGGCGTGGTCTCCATCAACGGATCCCACACCGCCACCCACGCCTTCGGCATCGAGAACGACTTCTTCGCCACCTCCAAGCGCTACAACCGCATCCTGGTAGCAGGCCGCATCGACGGCTCCGCCTCCAAGGCTGACAAAGAAACGCTGGAGGCCGACTTCGGCGCCTACTGCGAAGGCCTCACCGCCCGCTACGCAGAGCTGCACAAGGCAGGCCTCATCCCCGGTATCCGCAAGGGCACCGTGGATCTGACCGAACTGAACAGCGACACCGAAATCGGGACCCGTCAGTTCAACATCCGCCGCGATATGCTCATCGCCCGGATCGTCTCCCTGCCGACCCTCGCCGGCATCTTCGACACCGTCTCCAACATCCAGAGCGGCGAAATCCTCACCAACGTCATCTTCTCGGAGATCTCCCAGGCCTACCAGGCCGGCGAAGTCTTCAAAGGCGACGTGAAGTTCACCCCGGAGAAGGCAGTGGTGGACGATGCCATGGTCAAGGTCCGCTTCCCGGACATGAAGGCCCTGGAGAAGTCCTACCTGAACTACCTGAACCGCGAGGGCTCCGACCCCGTGAAGTGGACCCTCATCGAGTGGATTGTCCTGGAGATGGCCAAGAAAGTCGCGAACGAGCGCAACAGCCGCGCCATCCTCGGCTGCCGCGTCGAGCCCGTGGCCAACACCGCCGGCCCCGCGAACTTCGCATCCACCGGCGTCGTCTGGAGGCTCATCAAGCTCTACGAGGCCCACAAGCTGAACCCGTTCAAGGACAGCACCCTCGCGACCTACACCAAGTCTACCATCGGCGACGTCATGATCGCCTTCATGGAAAAGGTGAAGCTCTTCCAGCCCGACCTGGCAGACCAGATGGTTCTCTACGCCAACAAGACCCACCTCCCGATGTTCAAGGAGTGGTATCGCTCCAAGTACGGAAAGGACACGGACTTCGACGGCGTCGAGTACAAAGTCCCCAACCACGAGACCAAGATCGTCTGGGTGCCTAACATGGGCAACCTGAAGCTCCTGGTGGCCACCGTGCCCGGCAACATCGAGCTGCTCCAGAACGTGCCCGGCGAGGAGTACGACTTCAAGTTCGAGCGCCATCTGGAGGAGGTTCTTTCCTACTCCTACTGGAAGGAAGGCGCCGGCGTCACCTATGCCGGTAAGGAGTTCGCATCCCAGGCCCTCCTGGAGGCCAACAACTACGACGGCCAGTGGATCTTCATGAACTGGCCCGCAGTCACCCCCGCCGACGGTGCCACCACCATCGCCGTCAAGAACAGCGAGACCGGCGAGGATCTCGGCTTCCTCATCTCCATCGGCAAGAACACCGTGGCCGAGGGCGGCAGCGCTCCCGCCATCACCGACATCACCGGAGTCAAGCCCGGCGTGGTGTACCGTCTCGAAATCGTGGACGCCACCGCTCCTTCCACCATCGCGAAGACCGGCAAGTTCTCCGAGCTCACCGCTGCATGGCAGCCTGACGCCGCCGGGAAGTTCCTGGAGGTGTACTACGACGCCGCCAACTCCAAGTTCATCGAGGTAGCTCGTGGCTAAACTCTCAACCAGGGGGTCGGGCCTCCCGGCCCCCTCTTAAATTCTGAACGCCATGAAAAAAGTCCCTACAATCGCACGTGTGACCGACATCGAATCCCAGGGGAAACGTCTCCACAATGACATCTACCTCCTCCCAGAGGATGAAGTGGATCTGACCGTTGCCCCCGAGATCGACGAGACGGCCCGCACCATGGCCGCCCTCACCATCAAGGATGGCGGAGGATGGGTCAAGCTCCCCTTCGTAAAGTTCACCCCCGCCGACACCTCCGAGGGAAGCGGGAACGACATCACGACCGAAGTGACGAACACCCTGGCCGGCACCATCGGTGGAGACGCTCCCGAGATCGACGACTTCATCGAGAACCAGCACGGCCGCGGCTTCTACATCGCCGTCGTGGACCGCTTCACCCAGAAGAAGCGCATCTACGGCCGCCCGTACTGCCCCTACTACTTCCAGAACCACAGCCGCCGCAAGAACGCCGACAACACCAGCTGCGACGTCTCCTTCGTGAGCCCGTTCTTCTTCCAGCCCCTGGAATACCTGGGCTCCCTCGTATCATCCGAAAGCGACACCGAGGAGGAGGACGGCGAATAGTCCTGGACAAACCCATCACCAGACGGGGCCGCCTATTGACGGCCCTGTTTTATTAAAAGAATATGTACTCCTTTACTGAGCAGCTCGAACTCGCCCGTCAGGCGAACCCCTCCCACATCCCCGTCTACCGGGCGATCCTGGAGAGCATACACAACCCGGCATCCACCAGGATAGACTCAGACGAGAAAGCCCTGGCGGTCGACCTGCTCTATATCCTCCTAGACACCTTCACCATCGAGGAGATCAGGGTCCGCTGCGCCCCGCCCCAGGATCTTTTTCGTGAGCCCGCGAAAAAGCCGCAGGAGGGCGCGAAAGACATCCTCCCGGCCGAGTCTCCAGCAGCTGGAGAGAACGCCGCGAAAACGGCCGGGAAACGGCCGAAAATATCGAAGTTTGAGCAATATCCCAATATCCCCTGGAAAGAGCTCGATAACCCGCAGATCCGGACGGCCGACAGCATCTTCACGGACCGGATCAACTGCTACTCCCGCCTGAAGGAACTGGAGGCAGCCACCCAGGACGCCGTGGCCGACCGTGCCACCCTGGCCGAAATCATCGAGACCTCCGTCCGTCTGGAGATATGCTTCGACGAGCTCAGGAATTTCAACGACAAGGGCGAGTTCCTGGGCGAGCATCCCTTCATCACCCAGAAGGACGAACGGGCCCGCGTCGCGGATCTCCTGAGGAACGACCCGGACGCCTTCTTCGCTGAGCGGAAAAACATCGAGCTCAACATCACCCGCTACGCCTCCCAGATCAACGGGAAAAAGACCACGGCCACCCAGAAAGAGGCGGCCCGCGCCAATCTCGAAAAATACCAGGCGAAGCTCCGGCTCTTCCGCGAGGTCTTCGCCGAAATCATAACCCGCGCAAAATGAAAGCAAGAGAATATCCCCCCGAGTTTATCGCCCAGGTGAAGGACTACGCGGTCATGGGTCTCCGCCCACGCCAGATCGCCGAACGCCTGAATCTGGAAGGAGCGGAGCGCCGCGACTTCCTCCTGGACATCGCCAGCAAGGGCGGCCCGCTATATGAGGCCTTCCTGCAATCCAGGGCCCACGGAGAAGAAGATCCTCACGCCACCCTGGTCACTCTCGCCGACGGCGGAGACACCGACGCCCTGGAGCTGCTGACCAAGGTCACATGGCAGGAACGAGTGGACAATCTCAAAGCAGAACTTTTTGGAATATGAGCAGACCAGACCGTCTCCAGATCCTGGAGTCCATCCCGGCCGATGACATCCAGGCCCTCGTGAAGACGGGGGTGGCGCCCGCCTCCATCCCCGCCTCCCTGGTGGAATACATCCTCCAGCTGAACTCCATGGTCCAGATCCTGAACTACAACAAGACCAGCTACAGGCAGGCCGTGGAAGCCATCCGGAAGCGCTGGCCGGAGCTCACCGTCTCACAGGCCAGGAACATCTACCGGGACACCCTGGAGTACTACTACGTGGACCCGGAAGTCAGCGCCCGCGCCCTGGATCTGAAGTACGCCGACGCGATGGACGACCTGGCCAGGGTAGCCATCGCGGCCGACAAATACGCCACGGCCCAGAGAGCCCTGGAAAAAGCCCACGAGCTACGGACCCTGCAGCGCGAGAGGGAGGAGTTCCACTGGGCGCCGCCCATCATCATCTACAACATCAACGTCAAGCCCGAGGATCTGGGCTACGCATCCCAGAAGCTCGCAGACATCGCCCGCCGTGCCGAGGACCGCAAGTTCAAGGCCATGATCGACGGCCTGGAGACCACCGAAGCCGAGAAGATCCGGCTCCTCAATGAGGCCGGCATCCGGACCATAGAACCCGAAGACCAGGAAGACAATGGAGACACAGCCGAACTCACCGCAGACTGACATCATCGAGCTCTACCTGAATAAAGTCCAGGCGCTCATCAATCTCATCGACCCGCGGATCCTCATGGCCGTCGCCGGCCGTGGTCTGGGTAAGACCTCCCAGATCACGGCGCCGCGCATCCTCCGCGTGGCCCGCCTCATGCCACGGGAGACCTCCATCATCTCCCACAAGTCCTTCGTGGCTCTCTTCACGAACGTCATCCCCACCGTCCTCGAAGCCTTCCGGACAGAGCTCTCATTCCCGGACGGCACCACGCGCCCGCAGCTGGTCGAGGGGCTCGACTACGTCGTGGGAGAAAAGGACCTCCCCAAGCACTTCCAGAGCCCGCGCTATCCGCTCATCTACCCGGAGCGCTCCATCGTCTTCGCATCCGGACACGTACTGCAGGCCGTCTCCGTGGACCGCGCCGACTCCATCGCCGGCCGTTCCGTGGTCCATGCCTTCCTGGAGGAGATGAAGTACACCGACGGCGAGAAGGTCAGGACGCGCATCATCCCGGCCATCCGCACCTCGCGGATCGGCAGCGGGGCCGAGGCCCACAAGTGCTACCTGCACGGCGGCATCACCGGCGTCACGGACATCGGCCGCGTCTCCATCGGCGAGTCCAACTGGTTCATGGACTACGAGTCGCAGGTGGACCCGCAGCTCATCGCCGACATCCTCACCCTGGCCATCGAGGTCAACCGCGCCCGCTATTACCTGGAGACCCACCAGAAGGAACGCATCGCCACCTCACGGATCAATAAGTGGGAGCCCCTCCTGAACGAGCTCCGACGCTCGGCCACCTTCTTCATCAGGGCGTCCACCTTTGTCAACCGCGACGTCCTGGGCTTTGAGTACTTCAAGACGCAGCGCGAGATCCTGGACATGTCCGAGTTCCTCTCCAGCATCTGCTCCATCGGGGACCGAAACCGCGACAACCTCTTCTTCGAGCTCTGGAACGAAGAGCGCCACACCTACAGCGACTCCTACCACGACCGCGTCCTGTCGAAGCTGAACCTGAAGGACACCTTCACCATCACGGCCGAGCATCTGAAGTACTACGACCCCGTCCAGAAGCTCCTCCTGGGCTACGACCCCGGCAGCTTCTCCTCCGTGGTGGCCGCACAGGAAAAGAAGGCCGACCACTCCCTGAGGGTCCTGAAGGAGTTCTTCGTCTATCCTCCGGAAGACGCGGCCGACCTGGCCCGAAAAATCGAGTCGTTTTTTGGGCCTGCGGTGCGTCTGCGATTTATCGACCTATACTATGACAGGGCAGGAAACAAACACAACAAGCAATACGAGCGAGACGCCCGGACCGATGCCGAAAAGCTGAAGAAAGAGCTGGAGAGCTATGGATGGCGCGTCCGCCTCATGAACCTCGACCAGGCCACCATCTACCACTGGCAGCACCACCGGCTCTGGCGCCGTCTCCTGGACGAAAAAGAGCGGAACGTACCGAAGATCCGGATCGACTCCAATGAGTGCCAGAACCTGGTCTCCGCCATGTATTGCTGTAAAAAGATACCGGGCAGCTCGCCGGTCGAGCTGGACAAGTCTCCGGAGCGGAAGGTGCGGATCGACCTCCAGGCAGGACTCACCCCGCAGATACCGTCAGCTTTGACGTATTTGGTCTGGGGATTATACAAGAAATACTTCCCAGGCGTGCGTTCCACCGAGACAGCGGGGGCTATTTCTTCCAACTATACCGGCTAAACACACACCCGGTGTGCGTTTTATATTTGGGACAATAGACTGAAAGACAAAAAGATGAGCGAAAAATTTGGGACGGAAAAACTCCAGCTGCGGACCGAGAGCGCGGCGCCGCTAATTTCTCGGGCTGCATTACAACGTCCGAAAAGACGGAAATATGACGGCCTACCTGTCCTTTGACGGCCTGAGCGGGATGACTAACTTCGCAGCAACACAGAGAACCATGGACACGATCAGAGGAACCGATGCAATAAAGAGAGCCGAGGCCGTCTCCAAGACCGGCGGCTCCTTCTCCCTGGCCTTCTTCCCCTTCTCCAGGAAGAGACCCGGGGGAGAGGTGTCCGAGCTCCGGAGCCTGTCAGGCTGCACGATGAGACTCCCGCTCCCGCAGGAAAAGTGGGAGCTGAAGGGCAAGCACTACTTCCTCTTCCTCACCCAGGACGGCAAGCCCCGCAGCTGCTACCGCGCCCTCATCCGCTACATCGGCTTCTCGAACGAAGACAATAAGCTATACAGAGTAATTTGGTATGAATAAAATCGGAACAATTACGGGGGAAGGCTACAGCCTCACCTACCAGATCGGCGAAGGAACGGTGGGCGCTGCCGTCAAGACCAGCAGCGTCACCTCCGAGGAGCGGACGCCGAACCTGAACGCCCAGCGCCTGGGCTCCTACTACTACTGGCCGGCAGGATCCAACAATGACGACCCGGACGTCTGCTCCGACCTCATCAGCGGGAACCGTCTCCTCCCGTCGCTCATCGAGAAGCAGGTGGCCATCCTGTACGGCACGGGCCCCATGCTCTACATCGACGAAATCGCAGAGGACGGCACCGTCAAGCGCCGGTACCTGAAAGACCCGGACATCCAGGCATGGCTGGAGAGCTGGCAGGAACGCGGTCTCATGGACTCCTACAAGGACTACCTCAGGAAGGGGATCCGCTCCTACTATCACAGTGAGGGCGTCTTCTCCAAGTGGCACCTCACCAAGGGCGTCGCAATCCGTGGCGCCGATGGCCGGCCTCTCGTACCCAACACCCTCCCCGTAGCAGGACTGGAGCACATCTCCGAGCTGCGCTGCCGCCTGGCCACCACCCAGGATATCAGCCGCAAGAGTGACGTCGTCAACGCAGACTTCCCCCTGGTCATGGTGGGCGCCTGGAGACGCGGCGGCCGTCAGGATGAGTTCAAAGTGTACCCCCGCTTCTCCGCCATGGATCCCACGAAGAAAGACGGCGCCATCTCCTACAGCAAGAACGCCAACTTCGAGACGGACATCTACGCCACGAACGTCTTCTTCAGGGGAATCAAGTCCTGGATCCGCGGCTGCAACGCCACCCCGGACTACATCAACTCCTTCCTGGAGAACTCCCTGAGCGCCCGCCATCACGTCATCATCCCCAACGCCTGGTACAATGCCAAGAAAGCCGCCCTGGAGGAACTATGCCAGGCCAACGCATCCAAGAAAGCCGCCGGCGCAAAGGATGACGAACTCATCAAGATCAAGGTGGGCGACGAAGAGATGGTCATCGGCACGGAATACTCCGAGGCCCTCCTGGACGAATACGTGCGGAAGGAGCTCCAGAACCTGACGAACTTCCTGGCCGGCCGCGGCAAGAACCAGGGCAAGACCTACGCCACCCGCTCCTTCATGAACGAGAACGGAGACATCGAGAAATGGACCATCGAGGAGATCCCCCAGAAATACAAGGAATACATCGAGGCGCTCATCGCCTACGACAAGCGCTCCGACATGGTCCTCCTCTCTGCCAAGGGCATCGACCCCAGCATCTCCAACATCACCAGCGACGGAACCATCTCCAAGTCCGGC
>JAEEGL013838467.1_pt1 | contig 10280 bp, 7 predicted proteins | sample 9134231 | NCBI WGS metagenome assembly JAEEGL01 (sample SAMN16246548, study PRJNA631951) | gut metagenome | biome: gut microbiome; feature: rumen; material: fiber-attached | host: Bos | place: Iran: Karaj | collected 2018-10
ATGGATTGGCTAATCAACAGTGGTGCCGGATGGGAGGTACTATTCTGGGACGAATTGGAAGATTATGTAGGGGATCTGGACACTTTCCTGGCAGATGAAGGAAAGAATCTCAATAGGGATGATGCTTGGGTAATACTGGATCACGGCAATTACTACTCGATGAGAGATGACGAATTGGTTACCAAAATGATTGCCTTGACTGACGATCCAGATTTCGTTGAACAGATTGGCAATGGAAAGCTCCGTGTACCGAAAGAGATGGCAGAGGCAATCGGACTAAAGACGAAGTAATACAATTTTAAAATGCCATTAATATAAACACATTACATTTTTATTATATGACAGGGAGCCATTAGAGTAGTCCTATTCAAAAAGATATCCAAGAAACCGATAAACTGATCACGAAGAAGATTCCATATAATACTCTCCTCTGAGTAGACATAACTCCTCGAAAAATTGACTAGGAGAATTCACTCTTTTATAATGTCTATATAAGATATGAACACCGTTTGATATTTCGGCTTTTATGTATTTGCTAAACATGTCCTCTTCAGATATTTTTTTCCCATAGTGCTGGGATACCATAATAGAGAACAGCGAATCGTCGACGCCGAGTATGGTTGGGCGATTGAATTCCTGACCGAGAGAATCCTCTGCAATTATTGCAGGGGCCTCTGGATCATTCAACGAAATGCCAAGAGCCATACGACAGATGATATTCCTGCGAAGATCCAAGCTGGATGAAAGAAAATCTAGTTCCTGAGATGTTTTCTCCGATAATTTCATTTTACTAGACATGTTATCACTCGAAGTAGCCTCTGATGACTTTTGGCTCCTCTGACTTGCGAATCAGATATGTATGGTTGATATTCTTGCTAAGAATGTCTAGACTCTCACCCACGACCTCACGATCATGGGAGAGCAGGATAATCTGTGAAGGGATGGAGGGGAAGTATTTCTCTGCAAGATTATGAACATGCTTCGTATCCATCCTCCCTAAAGGCGAGTCCACTATAAGAGGGAAATTGGACTCGGATATCGAATGGAGCGCAAATACTACAGAATACATCAAAATGCCCTTTTCTCCTTCTGATATGAATTTTATATCAATGATTTTATCATCGAAATCGATAAGTTCAATTCCGAATGATTCGTTAATACGAACAGACTTGACCATATCCTTCGTGTTTTTGAGCACGTGATATATCTCGTTAATCTTCCTTTCCAGATTCGAACGAGCATCGGAAATAATTATCTCTGCTCTATGATTGATATTATTAGTGACCAAATCGATATTCCGGAGAGACTCCTTATCTACATCCTCGAGGACCAGCAGCCTTTCCTCGCGAGCAAGATCAGCACGGAGAGCGGACTGCTTACTCTGTAACGTCTGCATCTGAGACTGATCGATCTCAATCTGGCGTTTTAATACCTCGATTTCCGTCTTAATTGAAAGTAGGGATTGGTCCAGTTCCTTGAGCGAGTCGTCCGTCAGCTTATCAAGCTGCTTATTGAACTTGGCAATTTCTTGAGAATAGAATTCCCTGTTACGTACGGCTTCCATAAAACTATCAATCTCTTCAATCGAGGGAACAGAGTCCTTCAACTGCTCAACTTTAGAAAGAGGAACACCTAAAGAACGGTCAGTAGATTTGATTCTTCCAGAAAACTCTTCAATTATCTTTTCAATCACTTCTCTAGAGGAACCTTCGTCTTTGCCAATCTTTTTTAATTGATCCGGATCGTCATGAATTCCTTTAAGTGCTGTTATCGAATATTGATATATTATGTTGGAATTCTCGTCCTCCGCCTGCTTAACCGTTCTCTTAATAGCATCACGAGCCAAGAAGAATGGAAGACTGGAATAGCAGAAATCCGATAGGACACGGTGGGAATCGTCCAAATTAGAAGTACATTCGCTCAGCCTACTATTGATCTCCTCACGCTGATCGTTGGTAGCACCAATCAATCTTGCCCTCTCTTCTTCCAGTGAGGTATATTTAACCTGATATTGACTTAGTAAATCTTGATTATCAAGGATATATCCTTCTTTAGTTGCTAATTCTGACCCAATGGAATCTATCGACTCCCTGAGCTTAACTATCGACTCTGAATCTGCATCTTTTGATTTGGACAGGATGCGTTTGCGAACCTCTTGAAGATCCTTCTTCAGAATTCTAAGATTGGATACTCCGGTTAGGTTATACACTGCATCAGAAAGGAATTGCTGCGAATCTTCTGAAGAAATCGTATCCCTTACCTTCTCACCATCGAAGAAGAAATACCTGGATGATGAAGGGGGAATGATCTTCTCCACATAGTAGGACCAATAGTCCTGGTCTATAAATTCGACCTTGGAACCGGATTTCCTAAGAAGAAGTTCCTCATTGAATTTCGAGCCTTTTCTAGAAAAGCGACGCTCTACATTCAACTCTATAGGAGGATTCTCTTCATTAAGAACAATATCCAAAGAAATTGACATGTTTCCGTCAGAATGTCTATTACAAACGCTTCCGATGTATTCTTGATATTTTGCATCGGACAACGGCTCCCCATCAAGTTTCTGGCCGTATAGACAGAGCCTGATCGCATCGACCATTGATGTCTTACCCGCGCCGTTCTGACCTCCAAAAAGGACCATGTTGCGTGTTTTATCGATGTTGAGATCAATTTCAGTGGTCCCAGAATAGTTACGGAAGTTGGTGATCGAAAGGTGGGAGATTATCACTTAAACCCTCCCGTTCTTCAAAGACGTAATCGAGTATTCTGTGATCGCTTTCTCCAATTTACCATAGATGCCTATCCTGCGGGACACGTCGGACATGTCCCTTTCTACAGCAAGAAGACGGTTGGTCAGCGAATCGATCTCATCGGAGCTGATATACTCGTCCACGATAGAATCGACAGCGGCCTGGTCATCACCATCATAGATCCATGCCAGTTTGATGGCTGAAATCTCTTCCGGAGTAATCAGCTCTGCTTCGGGAACGGTCTCACGAAGTTTCTTTTGGATTTCAAGCAGCTCTACTAAAAGTTCATGCCTGACCTTCATGGTATATGGGCCCAATGCCTCGTTGCCTGTACGGGAGCCTCCCAACGTTTTAACCGCGTAGAATTCATCATAGAGCTGATCCAGACGCTGGTTCTTCCTGTACTTCTCACGGCAATCTGGGTCGTCCCTGATTGCTTTTAGCTTATTGCGGAACTCTCTTAGGGGGATATACTCGTCATGACCTTCGTTGATGAGACATTGGATGGCCTTGTCCTTCTCGACAACGGTGCAGGTCCAGCATCCAAATCTGCTTGTTCCAGAAGGAGGGGCTCTGCCATCCATGATAAATGAGATCTCCGCCGTTTCACCGGCGTAGAGCCTATACAATTCTTCATTGGTACCTCCCCAGCCAGGATTGTTATTTAGAAGATAATCCCAAACATCCTGGTCCGTCATGTTCTCCAATGGAGCATAAACGAACGCCCCTTTGATAGAACCATGCTTACGGAGTTTTGTTTCCTCAAGCTGATGTTTTTCTAAACTCTTAGCACGATTGGAGCTTTCCGCTTTCCTAGTACCTAGAAGAACGAGAACCTCACCGTTCCTTTTCACATTCGAAAGTACATACTCGTCCATTGGTTTAATTTTAAGACGACTAGTGCACCATCTGAACCATTTATTGGGAGAAGGATAACCACGGCCGATTAGATTAACCCAAAACGTATCCGTAATCTTAGGTCTAAGAAGTTGGACATCGAGAGGGATGTCATCACGGTCGGCTCCTGCCTGTATTGTTTCGCAGAGCCTCTTCATCCTGATGGCGACAGCGGGGGACTCCACCATAGTGTTAGTAGAAAGGACATGCACAGTATGGGTACGTTGCTCAGGACTCAAACTTGAAAGCATCTCATATACAAGCTGTAAAAGACAAGTAGAATCTTTTCCGCTGCTGAATCCGATTATCCATGGACGTGTAGTATTGAGATATTCCTCGCGCAAATCATTGATAATCGGTGTTTGGTCAAACATAATTATTATCTCCCAAGGGTTTATGTCGCGTCCAATGGACGAAGAGCCTCAACGATTCAGCAGTATTGTCATTCTTCATTTTATGGATGCTGGCTTTAAGTTTGGTACATACGTTTTCGGAAATCTATGATAGAAGATGGTAGACGAGTTGCAAAAAATAAGTAGAATCCTTGCCGTCACCAAACCCAATAACCTCTGGAAAATAATCTATGTTACAGATTTTTTTAATATCGGTAATGATGGATTTGGTTTGAAACATGGAAAACTATCCTTTATCCGAATCGGATATTTAAAAGATCTGCGACTTCTTATGAAGGCATTGGCTGTATGACCCTGGAACATCTATGTAATATGTTTCGGGAAATAAATCGACGAACCATCCATAGAGATTCTGGACGAACATAGTCAAATCTTTATTGTAGGGAAGAGGGACGTCAGCACAGATATTTCTAACAAGTTCCTTGTATGCTCCGAAACGCATGCCTTGCGGGGTAATCGCGGAATCAATCTTCTGAATAAAGGGATGAGTAATAAAATGGGTCCGTAAATCTTTAAAAAAAGCATCCTTGTTCGAATAAGAGAGTGAACCAGAAGTATAGATTGCGATATCGTGTTCGTAGTATTCTGATTCATCATACGAATAATCATAGGGGTGCAAAACATAATCCCACAAATCCGCAGGATGTCTGATTGTAGGTAATTGGAAAACATAGAACGGACTAACATCTATTAGGTCGAGATCATCAACTGAAGATTGAAGATTGTCAATTCCTTCAAACCAATTCAGATACTGTGAAAAGACACGGTCATCCACAAGTATAGAAGACGATAATATCTTGCTTAGCTCGATACGGTTGCCGACATCCATCTTATCTTTGTAAAAGTAACATTCGATGTTACCATCATTATTAAAAAGAGCCTTATTAGTGCAATTCATGCTTCCGATATAACAGTCGTCAAAAGAGATGGAATAAATTTTTGCATGAAGGCTGTTGTTAATATATAATGTCCAACCATAGTCTTTGCACATCGGGTAGATGTCAAGAGTCGAAACACCTGCTTTTAAATCTTCAGGTTTCCAAGTTGTAACAATTGATATTTGATCGGTGCCAGCATACTTGAGTATCCTTCTCAAAGCAGATAACTCTATAAATGGTGAAATGACATAAATTGATTCATTGCAACCGTCAAAGTAATCACACAGGATGTGACCGATGTCACGATCTGCAATATTAGTTATCTGAGTCATGATACTCCAATTCAGACAGGATTCTTCCCCAATTCTCCCTAATCTCGCGGTAGTTATCCTTTTCCTTTTTAGTTAATGCTTCATCTTCCATCCTAACCCAGCCAGCAAGCATCAATTCTAAAGAATCATATGCTTTCTGAAGCATGATCATGGGATCGCCTTTGATGGAATCGTCCATGCATCTTTCATAAATGCCAAAAATCTTCTGATACATAGGATGCTCAGTATTTAGTTTTAGAATCATATGGCTGTCTTTCCTATCAACGCCAAATAGTGCAGAAGAGTCAAGATTACAACGATCTATAGAACAGCGATGTCCTTCTTTGACATCTCTAGTTATCATTTCTATCTCATCACTTGAATAACTATCATCTTCGGCTAATGCTTTTTCAACACCTGGAAGACGATCTCCACCATTCTGTTCTATAATTTTGTCAGTAGTGCTCTGGGATCTAGAATACTGCCCCCTCTGAACTGCAACGGCATCATATTTTTCAGGGTTATTCGAGGGAATGTCCTTGTAACGTTTTTTCTTCTTCTCGGAAGTTCCACCAGTACGTGCACTATTGATATGACTGGTCATATCTTCGATTATTTTGTCAACCTTCAAAATTATAGTCAACAAGATGTAAACGCTCGGATTTTGCTCCTTTAATGAATCCAATTCCAAAGAAGCAGTATCATCTTTGAGCCCAAATTCATCTAGAACTTTCTTCTTAGGCTTTACAGAATATTCATGAAATAACTTAGCACTTTGTTTTCTATTGTCAACACCAAATATAGAATCAAAAGCAGGATCAAAATCGATCTCTACACCCCACCATCTGTTACGAGGATCATCAAGATCTGGACAATGCCAATCATCAATGAATTCCAGCTCTCTCTTTGCTCTAACAATGCTAACGCCAGTTAACTTTGCTGCAAATTTACCGTATTCATGATCGCCGGGCACTTTTGGATCATTCAAATCACCGGGCCACACTTCCTTCCGGGCTATAGAAAATCTGAGGGTTATTGGATACTCTGTTTCGTCTTCAGGGTTTATCCTGAAATTATAAGTCATCTTACCATATTCCTCAAATAAAGGAGTAACTGGAGCAGATTCTTTCTTACAACCGTCGTAGCCATCATTCATTAAAAATAAAGGATCAACAGGCACAAACATGCGAGGATCCTCAAGTTGTTTGCCATCATAATCGATGGAAATGGTACTAATTTTACATAAATCATCATGCAAATAATGGCGGTAAATGCGCCCAATCTTTATCTTAAGATCATTATAAATGGTCTCAGGTTTTCTTGAAAAACTAGTATTGATTAATTCTGACCATTCAACAATTGTTCCTGAATTGCTATTATTAACGAATTGAACATATTGCTTAGGAATAGGCAAATCATCAGGGTATTCGATGCAAGGCTCATCATTAATAACGGTCCTGTCAATGAAGGCATGCTTAGATGAATCTGCGCCATTTTGCCAAGACCAAACATGCACTATTTTAGCCATGTTTAGTGAAGCTTGCGGTAAACCCATACCAAATTTGCCAATTGATTTCTTTTTTCCTTTGTATTGATCTATGGAATGGGTGCTGCCGCCTACAGTTAATGCTTTCTGGAGAACTTCAGGGGTCATACCATTGCCATTGTCGATTACAGCCAATTTAACAACTTTGTTGTTGGAATTATGACGAACTAGCACTTTAGCAACAGTCATTACGATTTTAATATCTGTGGAATCCTCATCTAAAGAATTATCCAATAATTCAGCAACAGCCATTGTCAAATCATAGCCTGTAAATTCCATTGAATTCAAAGCATTGGGATCAAATAAACTAATCTTTCCTTCCTTACTCATCATACCACACATCGTTCCAATAACCATAAGAATCTTCAAATCCACGCCATAAAGCTACATCTTTTACAGTAGCGATATGGGCGTACTCAGTACCGCCTGCTCTGGGGCCCCTGATAATCCTCCCAACCATTTGAGAATACAAAACTAAAGACATAGTGGGCCTAGCAATGATGCCTCCATCAATAATTGGAACATCAAAACCAGTAGTCAACAAATCATAATTACATATAACCATTAGTTTATCGTTTCTTTCTTTAAAATCATCGACTATTTTATGTCTTGAATTCATGTCAGTTTTTGAATCAAGACAAAAAGCGTTCCACCCATTGTAATTAAATAACGCAGCAAGAACCCGAGAATGATGAAGATCTGCAGCAAATACTATTATGCGTTTAAGACGCAATTCTTCAACAAAAAACCTCATTTCCTCTACTATTTTTAGATTTCTTGTAGAATCCTGACCAATTCTATATGCAAGGTTTGGTTCTATATCAATATAATCTAAATTACCATTGCTCATTTTTTTCATCATTTCTTTAGATTCTTGAGCAATAATTGGTGATGAATAATCTATTAAATGAGGGATAGACTTAGAAAGATACCCCTCGTCAGTAAGATACTGAGTTACTGAACGTCCATCAGGAATGACGATTGGTGCAATATGATTTTTAAAATAACGTGCTAAACGGATATCCTCATCCATTTCATTCCATTTACGACCTGGAGTAGCAGTCAACCCAATAAGGGCACAACTATCATTCATATCGATCAAAGAATCAACAATTAACTTGTAACTAGGTGCAATGATTTGATGGGCTTCATCAAAAACAACATATGATAATTTACCAGCTAATATAGACAAGGCAGTACGGTCAGATTTCATTACTGATCTGATTTTACCTAAAGTACTGATTAATATTCCATCAAAACCGCTTTTGGGAAAATTAACATCGGCATCATTACCGAAATAATTGATAATACTAACTGGCCTATTGCCTTTATATTTCCAAGCTCTTTGAAACTCATTACTCGCCTGTTCACAAAGTTCATAATTATGGGCCAACCACACAACGGTCATTGAACGAGAATTAGCCATTTTGCTACATACATAATCCATAGCCGTTCTAGTTTTCCCAGAACCCGTTGGCATATTGATGAGACAGCGAGGACTTCTCTCACCGGAAGACAATAATTCATCAACTTTACGTTCTACGTCAATTTGGTAAGGATGCATCGAATACAACGGAACAACATTCAATAAAGATTGTAACTTTTCTTTTTCTTTTATAACATGATTCCCACATACAGGGCAGTCATATTCTACGAAATTATCCTCGATAGGAAGGGGCTCGATACCAAAAAATGAACAAATGATTTCAACTTTATGTGATGGTAAAGAAGATGAAGTGATTTTAGAAAAAAGATCACTTACATTTTTGTATTTAATGTTCAAAGCAGCGGCTAATTCTTCCGCATCATTCAGCTTTAATTTGGAAAGCAATATAGGACGTCTAGTTTTATCATAAAGCAGTTGCCTTGGTGTATAGATATTTAGGAGAATATTGATTTTTTCTTGTGTTTTTAAACCGGATCCGAGAGTCATTTTTTTAAAAGAATCATACTCACTTTCTCCAATCAACTGGGGCCATTCAGATTCAATGCTATGAATCATCAAATCAAATTTATTGTTTGTAATAAGAATCTGCCCCCGCGAACAACATGACTAATCGGAAGTTCAGATAAAAAACACACTATATTATATATTCGGTAGAACAAATAAGCGGAAAGTAGACAATAGGAACAATAAAAATGCAAAATAGGATTTAGAGATGATAGCATGCCGCTCACAGCAAAACAGCTTTCGGAAAAAGTATTGCGTGAAGTAAAAAAAACCCATGAGTCCGGAAGAAATATGGAATTATGCAAAAAACAAAGGTTATGACAAAGAATCAGGACTTAAGGGAAAAACACCCTGGCGCGCCATTGGGTCACAGATGTACGTTAGTATACAAAAAGATCCTGATACCATTTTTCTTAAAGTATCGCCTAATATGTTTACACTAAAAGATATTAATTACATTGAAACTGATGATGAAACTATTCCCAGACAACAAGATGAGCATGAAATTAAAGCTAATGAAAGAGACTTTCACCCACTTCTGGTAGCTTTCGTAAATTCGGATTCTCATTTTCGGAGTCATACAAAAACTATTCACCATGAAAACTCTAGTAAAGGACCAAGGAACTCCGAAAAATGGATGCATCCAGACTTGGTATCAGTAAGATTGCCATACGGAGAAATTAGTCAAAGCTCAATAGTACTGGCAAAAAATGCTGGGATTGAGCTAATGACTATTTTTTCTTTTGAAATGAAAAAAGAAATAACCAGCACCAATGTAAGAGAATGCTATTTCCAAGCAGTTTCTAACTCCACATGGGCAAACGAAGGGTATCTCGTAGCACCAAGAATAAGTGATCAAGCATTAGCGCAGCTTTCTCGCCTCAACTCTTCATTTGGAATCGGTGTAATCAAACTCAATGTTGATGATGTACATCAATCTGAGATAGTTTTTCCATCAAGAGAGAATAATATCGATATCAATATGATTGATGAACTTTCAAGGATCAATAAGGATTTTTCCAGTTTCATAGCATCGATAAATGATTCAATGCAAGTAGGGCATTTTGTAGAGGGAGGATTTGATGCAGTCCTAGAAGATGAAGAGCTCATTGAATACATAATAAGAAAAAAAATAGACAAGTATGGAAATGCATGAAAAAATATGAATTACATTTAAGAAATTGAACTGAAAGCTACCATCTGCCTTTTGAGGAAGTACTCGTCGGGCTCCTGGAAGGGCCCGTCCATGACGAGATCGCATCCGCTGGGAAGGCCTAATTCGAGAGTAGACACCGTGAAGGGCGTCAGGGTGGAGAAGTCCGAGAGTGTCATGCCCTCGGCCCTCAGGTCGTCCTTGAACCTCAGGTAGACGGTCTTCACCTGCTCGAAGTGCTCCGCGAATGAGAGGACCGGTCTTTCCTGGATGTACCTCACATAGCTGCCGACGGGATCGTCAGCGCCCTCGTATGTGCGGATCATCCCGCCGCACTCCTGGCATACGCGGATCTTGTACTGGCGGTGGATCCCAATCAGC
>JAEEGL013995059.1_pt1 | contig 10280 bp, 8 predicted proteins | sample 9134231 | NCBI WGS metagenome assembly JAEEGL01 (sample SAMN16246548, study PRJNA631951) | gut metagenome | biome: gut microbiome; feature: rumen; material: fiber-attached | host: Bos | place: Iran: Karaj | collected 2018-10
GATGTTTGGTGATGTGAAAGAGATCAAGATAATGAACAGTGAGCAGTTTTTTATCAAGGGTTATGTCAGAGATTTTAAAGAGTGTACAGATGTAAATCGGAAATTCGGACTCACCACGATGATTCCGAAATATCTCATAGAAGCCGTATGTATGTGTGGTATTCTGGCATATCTCTCTTTCGAGATTTTCAACAATCCATACTATATGGATATAGTTCCGGGAATCGCAGTCTTTGTTGCTGCGGCATACAAACTTCTTCCCTCGGTTAATTCCATTTTTACATATCTGAATTTTGTTATATTCCATAAAGCATCAATTGATCTGGTTTATAACGACATCAAAGAGGCCAACGAGCTTGCAATTCAGGAAAATGCAGATTCATATGATATTAAACCAATGACATTTGATCATGATATTGTTTTGAATCATGTTTCATTTGCATATGATAATACAGAAAGAATGGTTCTCGAAGATGTCAATATTAAGATTCCCAAGGGGAAGTCAGTTGCATTTGTTGGTCCTTCCGGCGGAGGCAAAACGACTCTGGCCGATATTGTGATTGGTTTACTCAGACCTGTAAGTGGAAAGGTTCTTGTAGACGGTAAAGATATTATTGAAAATATCGAGGGGTGGAGAAAACAGATAGGATATATTCCGCAGAATATATTCCTTGTGGATGACTCATTAAAAAACAATGTGGCATGGGGTGTAAATGAAGCCTCGACTGATGAAAACAAAGTATGGCAGGCTCTTGCAGATGCCCAGATAGCTGATTTTGTAAGAGAATCGGAAAAAGGTCTCGAGATGGATGTAGGTGAGAGGGGCACCCGTATATCCGGTGGTCAGCGTCAGCGCATTGGTATAGCGAGGGCACTTTATCGCAATCCTCAGGTACTTGTATTTGACGAGGCTACATCAGCCCTTGATAATGAGACTGAAAAGGAAGTAATGAAAGCTATCGAGTCCCTTCAGGGCACCAGAACTATGATCATGATTGCCCACAGACTAACGACTGTTGAGAAGTGCGATATCATATTCAGGGTTGAGAATGGCAGGGTAGAGCAGATAACCCACGATGAATTGTTTGAGCATGACGGTAATTCATAGAGTTTAAAAAAATAATAATCGAAATTGAAAAGAAACATACTATTATTGATTAAAATACTTAATCATAATTGATTAAATAATTAACCATTATTGATCATAAAGCTGTTAGAAATTAGTTTAGAAATGATTGGATAATTATTGAAAAATGATTTAAAACTTATTTAAACTAATCAAAAAACAAAAAATGCCAAAAAATAAATTGACATGGTATATTTACGCAGTTGATTATGTGTTGCGGCAAAATATTCCGGTATATAAAAAAATAATAAAATACTGCAAAAGAGAATTGCTGGATGCAAAGGATTCTTCTGATGTTCTCAGCGGATTAATAAAGGGAGACAGACCCTTCGCTGTTGGCCGCCTCGGCCTCTTTGAACTGGCTGCCATGCGTATGTACGAGTTTGGAATAAAGAAAAAGTACAGTCTCGTCATGAATAATATTTATAACTGTGCAGGATTCTTTCCCAATGATGTTTCCTGGGGCTACGAATTCAACGACTGTATGAAAGATGCCATGTCCGTTATGGATATTCAGGCAGCAAATACAAATGTCATAGAGAATTACTTTTTGAATAAATATTTACCGACGAAATCTGTTGTATGCGACAGTTTTGATCTCTTTGAAGTATGCAAGCTTGGAAATGATTCGTGGACAAAATCCCTTAAAGGCAAAAAGGTCCTCGTTGTGACATCGTTTCCGGACAGTGTGAAGATTCAGTATGAAAAGAGGGAAAAACTCTTTTTAGGTACTGATATTTTACCGGAATTTGAATTAAAGACATATAAGCCTCTGATGACAGTAGGGAATCTTAAAGATGACCGGTTTGATAACTGGTTTGAAGCCCTTTATTTTATGTCAGATGAGATTCTGAATATTGATTTTGATATAGCTTTACTTGGATGCGGTGCATACGGATACCCTCTAGCAGCAGAGATTAAGAGAGGCGGCAGACAGGCAGTCCACATGGGCGGTGCCATCCAGCTGATGTTTGGTATCATGGGCAAACGATGGGATGGTACGAGGCCCGGTGCTGACGGGAAAATGAGAGCAGACGTAGCAAAGTATTATAACGATGACTGGATTTATCCCATAGAGGAAAAGCCTGCCGACGCCGACAAGGTCGAGTACGGACCGTACTGGAAATAAAATGAGTACAACAGACATAAAGAAAAAAGAATATCCGGGACTTGATGTACTGCGTATAATATGTGCTGTCCTTGTTGTGACGATTCACTTTGCACCTTTTGGTCCGTGGGAATCGGTGCAGCCTGTAAACTACAGATTTGTACAGTACTTTTCAAGGGATGCCGTTCCTCTTTTCTTTATGATGTCATCGTTTTTTTTCTTTAAGAGAGTGATTAATGATGGCCGGATCGATATGAAAGAGAGTATGACGAAATGCTTTTCATATTTTAAGCAGTACCTGCTCTGGACAGTCATTTATCTCTTTATGATCATCAAGAATTATACTCATGGCAGGGAGACTATAGCGGAGCTTATCAGAGATTTCTTCTTTTGCGGAAGCTATTTTCATCTCTGGTTTATGCCGGCGCTTATTACAGGGTTGATAGTTGTTTCATGTCTATATAAGTCGGGACTGTCACCTAAAAAAATATTTGTGATTTCGATATTGCTTTATATGATCGGACTCCTTGGCCAGTCATATTATGGATTGTTATCGGGTGTACGGGAGAATATTTCATGGTTTGCATCATTATCTGAAAAATATTTTAAGATTTTTGGTACGACAAGAAACGGTCTGTTTGAGGCAACTCTCTTTGTGTCCTTGGGCCTGCTACTGAGTGAACAGAAAACAGAAGACGGTTCATTTATCTCAGATGAAAATCGGAAACGTGGTTATTATGGTTCATTACTGATCAAATATATAATCGCGATAATTGTTTTGCTGATTACAAATATCGTAGAAGTTGAATTGGTAAAAAGATTTGGACTTGCCAGAGAAGCAGACTTTTATATAATGACACCTGTTATCTGCTTGTTTATATTTAAACTGGCATCATCGTATACGATACCGGATTCGTATACGGATGAACAGTATGATTCATATAAAAAACGATCATATTACATACGAAACATAACCATGCTGGTTTATTTTTTGCAGATATATGTGGGCATGTTTATAAAGGACGGGCTGAACTTTATCACCCACGGAGACGCCGGTTCATATTATCTGTTTCCTCCTGTATTAATTGTGAGTACGGCAGCTGCATGGTTTATCACGATGATCAAATATAAAATGAAGAATAAAAGAGATTTATCAGACAGGTAATATTTATGGATATTCGTAAACTGAAAAAATCGGATGCGCCTCTTATGCTTGAGTGGATGCATGACATAAGCGTGGTCGGAAAGCTTCGCACGGACTTTTCATCAAAGACCCTTGAGGATGCGGAGAATTTCATAGAATCAAGCCGGGATGATAAAGGCAATATTAACATGGCAATCGTCTCAGATGAAGATGAGTATATGGGTACGGTAAGCCTTAAATATATAGAAAATGGAAGAGCAAATCTTGCAATTGTAGTCCGCAACAAAGCCATGACCCACGGATACTCATGGTTTGGTATGGAGCGCATCCTTGATAAAGCATTTAATGAACTGAATCTCGACTGTGTCTATTGGTGCGTATCAAGGGAAAATTTAAGAGCTGTCAGGTTTTACGACAAGCACAATTTCCATGAGACCCTGGATATACCCCGAAATATCCTTGAGAGATATAATGGTATAGAGAATCTTAAGTGGTACTCTGTACTAAAGGGCGATGAGATAAATGTGAGGGATACTGTTGCGGGATGCAGAGTCATACATCTTAAGACTATCCCTACAGTAAACGCCGGTGAACTTTCATTTTTTGAAGGAACCCATGACATCCCATTTGATATAAAGCGTATCTATTACATCTCCAAAGTACCGGAAGGATCGAGGAGAGGGTATCATGCCCACAGGCAGTTAAAGCAGCTCCTCTTTTGTCCCTACGGCCGTATCCAGCTCGTCCTTGAAAACAGAGACGGCCGGGAAGAGATAGAGCTCTCGGACCCGAGTATCGGTGTTGTCATTGAAGAATGCACATGGCGGGAGATGCTCTGGATTCAGAAAGATTCCGTACTCTGCGTTGCGGCATCTGAGTTTTATGATGAAACCGATTATATCCGTGATTACGATGAATTCAAAGAGTATATTTCATCAACAGAAAATAATTAACATTTGAAAATAATAGAATTGTTCGAAAGAGGATTAAAGATATGACTCTTGCAATCAAAGGCGGTAAGCCTGTCAGAGAAAACAAAATATATTACGGTCGTCAGTGGATCGATGAGGACGACATAAAGGCAGTCAGCGACGTACTCCGTGGAGACTATATCACATGCGGCCCTCACGTAGTCAGCCTTGAAAACAAACTCTGTGAATATACGGGAGCAAAGCACGCATCTGTGGTATCAAACGGTACGGCGGCTCTTCACTGCGCATGTCTCGCAGCAGGTGTAAAGGAAGGCGACGAAATCATCACCACACCCCTTACATTCGCAGCCAGTGCAAATTGTGCCATATACTGCGGGGCCAGACCTATATTTGCCGATGTCGATATGAAGACATACAACATTGACCCGGAATCGATAAAAGCCTGCATTACAGATAAGACAAAGGCCGTAGTAGCCGTGGACTTTACAGGCCAGGCTGTTAAGGTTGAAGAGATAAAAAAGATATGCCATGACAACGGCCTCGTATTTATCGAGGACGCTGCCCATTCAATAAGCACAAAATATAATGGGAAGCAGGTAGGCTCCATTGCGGATATGACTACCTTCAGCTTCCATCCTGTCAAGACTGTTACAGGCGGAGAGGGCGGAGCCATCCTCACTAATAATGATGAGTATCATACAAAACTTGTCCTTGCCCATACCCACGGCATCACCCATGATGAAGCACTCATGGAGGAAGCGCCCCATGAAGGACCGTGGTACTACGAGCAGATATCAATGGGATTTAATTACCGTCTCACCGATTTCCAGGCAGCCCTTATCGAGAGTCAGCTGACAAAGCTTGATAAGTTTGCAGCCAGACGTAAAGAGATAGTTGCCAGATATAATGAAGCATTTAAGGATGTACCCGGTATCATTATTCAGGAGGAGATACCCGAGTCGGATACATGCCGTCACCTTTATATCATCCGTCTTGATTTTGATGTACTTAAGTGTACGAGACGGGAGTTTTTTGATGCCATGAGCGCAGAGAATGTCCAGTGCCAGGTTCACTATGTACCTGTTTACTACTTCCCGTTTTATAAACATCTCGGATATGAGAGGGGTCTCTGTCCAAATGCAGAAAAAATATATGAAGGTATCATGAGTATACCTCTTTATCCTAAAATGACAGACGATGATGTATCGGATGTCATAGAAGCAGTCAGGAAGGTCGCTGATTATTACCGATGAGTTTTGTCCTGTTTTTACAAAATATCAGACATGCCACAGGCGGTATATTTGACACATTCATGCTCCAGCTGTCAAACCTCGGCAGACCCCTTGAGATATTTCTGGTACTTTCTTTTGTATACTGGTGTATTGATAAAAAGACCGGTATCTTAATGAGCAGTACCATGTCATCGTCTCTCACATTAGCTGCCGGTAGCAGTGTATTTCCCTGTACCACAACTATCCGAAGCTCTTCTGTCTGGGGATGCCTTGGTATCACATGTAAAAAATGTAAAAGCTCATTACATGAAAAGATTCTTGCGGCAGAATCTTTATTTCTGCTCTCGCTCATAATGATCTCAAGATGCTATCTCGGCGTCTATTCCCTAAAGCATGTATTGTTATCATTTGGATTTACGATATTCGTGATGTTTGTCATCAGGCTTATTATTAATCATGTCATTAAAGATGGTACAAACCCGAAAAGGTCAAAAATTATTTTGGCACTTATCATTTTTGTGTTTGTCCTTATTGCTGTAGTGAGATCGGGATTGTCGTTAGGACTTGGCCTCTTTATCGGATTTACGGTTGGTGCCCTCCTTGATAATTACTCCATCAGATTTAGGACAGGCGGCGATCTGATCACAAAGATACTGCGCTATATCCCGGGAGCCATACTGATATCACTATTCTGTTCATTTGGAGATGACCTCTCTGTTTTGGTGCTCCCTGCAAAATGCAGTGATTTTATTCAAAGTCTCTTTATCTCATTTTTTATCGCTTATATCTATCCTGTTGTATTTACTATATGGGAGAGCAAAACCATATCTGAAAAGGGCCGTAAGATCGGCAAGGCTGTCGTCACGGGTATATGCTCTGTCATAATCCTGACAGGTATGATAATCATCGGTATTGCTACATATACAAACCGGAGTACGGCGGATGTCATCGAGATGGCGAGATTTATCATCGACGGTGACGAGATATTCTGGAAGGAGACAGGGGAGGAGACTGTTAAGGAAGAGGACCTTGGCATAGAGATAATAGCCCACAGAGGATACAGTGGTATCGCACCGGAAAATACCATAGCCGCCTTCAAGAGGGCTGTTGATATCGGTGCAGACCAGATAGAGCTTGATGTCCAGATGACAAAAGACGGAGTGGTCCTCGTATTTCATGACAATACCTTAAGCCGTATCACAGGCTACTCAGGTAAGATAAAGAACTTTAATTATTCCGAAATATGCATGCTCGATGCAGGCAGCTGGTTTGACAACGTAGCCGGAAGCTATAACGGCACATTCGGTGACGAAAAGATACCAAAGCTCAGCGATGTATGCGAGATGCTGCAGGATACGGGAGTAGGTATTAACCTGGAGCTGAAGAATATCGGAGATGTCCAGGGCTTTACGGAAAATGTTGTTGAGATCGTAAAAGATTACAACATGGAAGACAGGGTTATCTTTTCATCATATAACTATACTTACTTAAAAGAGATAAAGGCGATCGACGAGGAGCTCATGGTCGAATATATTTCTGACACAGCCAATGCAGACGACCTCCTCACTAATTATCCTGCTGATTACTACAATCTGAAGCTATCCGGTATCGAGGAGGATGCCCCTGAAAAACTCCACGCGGCGGGCGTCAAGTTTTATGCATGGACTCTTAATGATGCAGAGTCTATCAGGAAGGCAGTAGATATAGGTGCTGACGGTATAGTCACCAATTATCCCGGTATAGCCAAGGTTATCATCCATGATGAGTATTCATTTCTATATGATTATTATGTAAAATCATATGAGGTGCCGGTACTTTACGATTATGTACTCCAGGAATCATACAGCAATTATGTGATGCAGGGCATGACAAAGGTCGGTGACAAACTGCTGATCTCAGCTTATGACATATCGTCCCACGGCAATACAGTCCTGTATGAACTTGGAAAAAAAGGAGACCTGGTCGGTATCATAGATACAGGTATGAAATGTCACGGCGCAGGTATCGGATATGACAGCCTGAATAACCTTTTATGGATAACGGGATCTGACGGATATGTATATGCATTTGACTGGTCGGGACTCATCGCAGGTAATACTGAGCCGGTATACAGTTTCTCTGCAGGCTTTTATAATCAGAATGGTGATGTAGTCGTATCGTTCCTGACAGTTGATGATGATAAGCTGTACGTCGGAGCCAACATGGACGGAGTAGACGGCCAGATCAAGGTGTATGACATCACATATCCTACGAGTGAGCATCTCCTAAATATCATCTCTATCCCGGAGCATATCCAGGGTATCACATTTAGGCATGACTCAAATAACCGTAACAAGATAATCATGACCCAGAGCTACGGCAATGAAGATTCAAAGCTGCTGATATTCGGATACAGCGATCAGATAGTATCATATACAGAAGAAAATGCCCTTTGCTACATCCTGCCCGAAGGCGTGGAACAGCCGTTTTTGTCGGACGAGGGACTGTATCTGATATTCCACTCATCCGCAAGACCGTACAGGAGTGATGTGAGAGTGCCGAGTGATCGGATATGGATACTGAAATAAAGAAGGCTTTTAAATAAATTAAATGAATAATTCTGCTGATAATAAAACTTCAAAAATTAAATATTTCATAGCCCTCCATATACTGCTGCTGATTTATTCTCTGGGCAGCGTGTGTTCAAAGATGGCTTCGGGAGAATCATTTCTCTCATTTAAGTTCTGTCTGTTTTACGGACTGCTCATGTTTATTCTGGTGGTATATGCAGTAGTGTGGCAGCAGATAATAAAAGGTCTGCCTATAGTCACGGCATATGCAAACAAGGCAGTCACAGTGATCTGGGGACTCGTGTGGGGACTGCTCGTATTTAATGAAACCATAACTGTATTTAATATTGTGGGAGCCGTCATAATAATGGCCGGCGTATATCTGGTGGTGACAGGCGATGAATAATTATCTCTATGTAGGAATATTTTTAATATCGGTCCTCGTATCATCGGTATCCCAGATACTCCTTAAGATAAGCGCAGGGAAAACGTATGACAGCAAGATAAAGGAATATCTCAATGCTCCGGTCATCATTGCATACGGCCTGTTCTTTTTATCTACAGTGGTAACTGTCCTGGCATATAAATATGTGGACCTCTCCTTGGGCCCGGTCCTCGAGGCAACCGGATATATCTGGGTAACACTGCTTGGATATTTAATACTGAAGGAAAAGGTCAGCAGAAAGAAACTGCTGGGGCTGGTTGTTATAATCGTGGGGATTATTGTTTTTAATGTTAATATTTGAAAATGATTATTCAGATTTGAAATGACCACGTTGAATCTTCTCTCAAAATAATAAAACTTTGATAATTACGAATATATTAACTATTTTTTGTTATTCACAATAAAGAAATTTGGAATAATATTTTATCTCATACAAACATCGTAATACTTTGTTGAATCAAAAGGATAAATATTATACCGAACCAAAAGTCTGCGAAGCAGACTAAGAAAGTGTTGATTTACAATAATTAACAGATTTGATAGTTATTATTTATATGTGTAAATTTTTGATGCAACAGTAGTGTTTTATTAACAGTTTCTGTGGCAAGGATTTTGAATAAGTAAAGGAGACAGGATAAATATGAAATGGACACAGTTAAGAATAAAGACAATAAGCGATGCGGAGGACATGATTATTTCAGAGCTCTATGATATCGGCCTCGAAGGCGCCCAGATAGAAGATAAGGTACCACTTACCGCAAGGGAAAAGGAGCAGATGTTTGTGGATATCATGCCTGACGTCCCCGATGACGACGGCGTGGCATACTTAAACTTCTTTATTCAGCAGGAAGAGGATGAGTCAGAGGCAGACCATGATAACCGCGTAAAGGAGATCATGGAAAATGCAAAAGCAGTCCTTGAGGATATCCGTTCATATATGGAGATAGGTGACGGCACTATCGAGATCAGAGAGACAGAGGATAAGGACTGGATAAATAACTGGAAGGAATTTTTCCATCAGTTCTATGTGGATGATCTCCTCGTAATCCCTTCATGGGAAGAAGTAAAGGAAGAGGATAAAGACAAGATGATCCTCCATATCGATCCGGGTACCGCATTCGGAACCGGTATGCATGAGACAACCCAGCTCTGTATAAGAGCACTTAAAAAATATGTGAATGATGAAACAGTCCTCCTGGATGTAGGTACGGGCAGCGGTATCCTCGGCATACTGTCACTCATGTTTGGTGGCAAATATGTTATTGGCACAGATCTTGACCCCTGTGCCGTTGAGGCTGTAGCTGACAATATTGCTCATAACAATATCGATAAGGATAAATTCAAACTCATTATCGGAAACATCATTGACGATAAGGCTGTTCAGGATGAAGTCGGATATGATAAGTACGATATCGTGGCAGCAAACATCCTCGCAGACGTACTCATCCCCCTGACCCCTGTCATTATCAATCAGATGAAAAAAGGCGGTATCTATATTACCTCAGGTATCATAGATATGAAGGAAGAGGTAGTAAAGAAAGCAATTGAAGATGCAGGCCTTGAAGTCCTTGAGGTAAATCATCAGGGCGAGTGGGTCGGAATAGTAGCCAGAAAAAACTGAATAATATCCCAAAAGAAGTAAACATGACGCATTAAAATGCAGGCAGTGAATCTGAAACCTGTGCCAAATAATCAATCTGTAAATTTTTGTTTTGCATTTGGGATTTGAGCGTATCAACAGAAA
>JAEEGL014617490.1_pt1 | contig 10280 bp, 3 predicted proteins | sample 9134231 | NCBI WGS metagenome assembly JAEEGL01 (sample SAMN16246548, study PRJNA631951) | gut metagenome | biome: gut microbiome; feature: rumen; material: fiber-attached | host: Bos | place: Iran: Karaj | collected 2018-10
CTCATGGAGAAGGAGGTAACCGCCATCAACAACGTGATGAAGAACGCTCAGCATCCCTTCACCGCCATCATCGGCGGCAGCAAGGTGTCGAGCAAACTCGCCGTGCTGGAGAACCTCCTCACCAAGGTGGACAACCTCATCATCGGCGGCGGCATGGGCTACACCTTCATCAAGGCCGAGGGCGGCCGTATCGGGAATTCGCTCCACGAGGACGAACTCATCCCGCAGGCGCAGGAAATTCTGGCCAAGGCCAAGGAGCGCGGCGTGAACATATCGCTTTCGGTGCAGACCCGAGTGGCGAACGAATTCAGCAACGATTCCGCCACGCAGCTGGTCCCCTCGCACGAGATTCCCGACGGCTGGGAAGGCATGGACGCCGGTCCCGAGTCGCTCGAGCGCTGGAAGAAGATCATCCTTTCCTCCAAGACCATTCTCTGGAACGGTCCTGTGGGCGTGTTCGAGATGCCTTCGTTTGCAAAGGGAACCCTGCAGATTGCGCAGGACCTGGCCGAGGCTACGGCTGCAGGCGCCTACACGCTCGTGGGCGGCGGCGACAGCGTGGCTGCCGTGACGCAGATGGGCTTCGCCGACAAGGTGAGCTACGTCTCTACCGGCGGCGGCGCCATGCTAGAGGCCATCGAAGGCAAGGAACTCCCCGGCATCGCCGCCATCAGGGAGTAAGGACTATCCACGCAGGGAAATCCCTCCACTGCGCGTGTGACACCTGTATGCCGTCCTTGCGCAGTTGACCCGTACCGCATCCTTTAGCGGATGACCGGAACGAGTCTGCTACCTGACTTGCGTAAAGACGGGGATCCGGTCCAGTGGCACATCGAGGGAATAGGTCTGACCGCCCTCATAGACCTGTCCGGACTCGTCTTGCCAGGAGCCCTTCGGAAGTTTCACGGACCGTTGCGTGCCGGGGGTCTGCATCGGAGCCATCAGATACTTTTCTCCGAGCATGTACTGGTCTGCACAGCCCTCGAATCCCTCTCCCGGGAAGGCGTAGTCCATCGGGCGGACGAGGGGCTCGCCGGAAACAGAACCCTTCCGGGCCTGCTCCACGAGGTAAGGACCCAGTTCCACATGCAGCCAGGCGGCCTTGCGGCAGATATCCAGGTTCTCTTTGGAAAGGATGCGCCAGGGAGCCACGCTGAACTGCATCATCGGCATCACAGCGTGAATCTGGCAACTGCGTACGATCTGCTCCTGATCGATATCGGAAGGATCGAGGTCGAGGAAACTCGTGAATTCTCCCCCGCCGATCATGTCGGGGCACACATAGATGTGACCTTCCATCGAGGCGTTGATCATCGCCGGCACCAGGGAGCCCACAGCATCCCAGGCGTACTTCTTATCGCATAGACGCATGACCACCGGCTGACCGGCCATCTTCCAGCTGGCGCGGAGTTCGTTGTATGGAAAATCCATTCCGAAACGACACCACAATTCGGTATGGGCCGGTCCGTAAGATGTACCGTCATGTACCCGGATCTTTTCCGGTGTATAATTCGTGGCATCACCGGCGTCGAACTTAAATCCGTCCACGCCATAGTTCTCCTGCATCTGATGCAATTTCTCGGAAAGCCATTCCCGGGCAACAGGATGGCTCATGTCCAGCATCGCGCTGAATCCGTTCCACCAGGGTACAATGGCCGGCCGGTCCTCCTCGGGGTCCAGCACGAAGGCGCCCAGTTTCGACAGTTCCCGGTATTCAGGAGAGTCCGGAGAAACGTACGGGCAAAGCCAGAACATCACTTTGAAGCCCATCCGGTGAAGTTGGTCAATCATTCCCTTCGGATCGGGGAAGCGGTCGGGCTTGAATTCGAAGTTGCCGTAGTACTTCTGCCAGTTGTCATCGATCATAAACACGGCATCCGTGGGAAAGCCGTTGTCGACGATGGCCTTCGCATATCGCAGGATGTCGGCCTGGTTCTGGTTGTAGGTCAGCTCGATCCAGGTATTGTACTGCGGGCGGTCGAGGAATGCCTCCGGCGGAATGCCTCCGGACGGCGGGAAATGCTCCGCGCTGGCAGCCAGATAGGCCTCTCGGAGGGAGGATCCGGCCTTCACCAACTCAATGGGATCCGTCCCTTCAAAGCTGATGACCCCTTCCCGGAAACTGATTTTAAAAGGGCCCTCGCTCCAAATATAACGGCCTTTGCTCGAAACAAGGAAAGGCACGCAGTTATTGCTGTAGGTCTCGCTCCGAAAATCAGCGTCAAAGGTCATCGATGCATCCATCGGGAAAGCATATGAGCCGCCCGACTCCGTAATCTTCCAGGAGGAAGGATTGTCGAAGGCGCCCCACCAATATTCTCCGTCCAGAGATTTCACCGTCGCAGACCACTTCTGCGGCTGCGTGTTGCAGGACAGCATCAGCAGGGCGACCAGCAGCCATAAAAGAATGCGTTTCATATCCTTCTTCGTGTTCTTGTTATTTCTTTTTGGGAGGATACTGTGCCGCGGCGGGTTGGCGGCGCACGGCGGCATACACGATCAGCCCCAGACCCAGGGCGATGAACGGCAGGCTGAGCAGCTGCCCCATGTTGAGGGCCATCCCCTCCTCGAAGCCCACCTGCGGTTCCTTGATGAACTCGATGAGGAAACGCATCCCGAAACAGCCCAGGAAGAAGAGGCCGCTGAGCGTGCCCCGGAAAAGCCGCGCGAGCCGGTGGCGGTAGAGCCAGAGCAGGCCCAGACCCAGCAGCAGGTAGGAGAATGATTCGTAGAGCTGGGTGGGATGCTTGGGCTCGGTCTCGCCCCGCAGGTCGAAGATGATGCCCCAGGGCAGGGAGGTCACGTCGCCGTAGATCTCGGAATTGAAGAGATTGCCCAGGCGGATGAATGCGCCCGCGAAGGCCACGGTGATGACCAGGCGGTCCAGCAGCCAGAGGAAGTCGAACCCGTTGCGCGGGCCGTACTTGCGGGCGAACCAGATCATGGCGAGGATGATGGCAATGGCGCCCCCGTGGCTGGCGAGGCCGCCTTTCCAGGGCATGAAGATCTCCCAGAAGGCCTGCCAGTTGGTCATCCCCGAGCGGGCGACGGCAGGGTCGACCTTCCCGCCGAAGAAGTCTACGAACGGGGCGAGGTAGTAGTCGGGCTGATAGAAGAGGCAATGCCCCAGGCGGGCGCCCACGATGGTGGCGATGAGCAGGGTGTAGAGCAGCGGATCGAGCAGGGCCTCACTCACTCGTTCGCGGCGGAAGAAGCTGCGGAACAGGTACCATCCCAGGATGAATCCGGAGATGAACAGCAGCGAATACCAGCGCAGTTCCACGCTGCCGATGCTGAAAATGACGGGATTGACGTGCCAGTGCATACAAGTCTTTTCGCAAAGATAAGATTAATTTGCCGAAAAAAACTATCTTTGTTTCGAGACCGCCATTACGATAATCCGATGAAGCATTTTCTTATTATTCTGGCCACTTTTCTGGTGTCCGTTCAGTGGTCGGGGGACTTGTCGGCCGAAGTTCCTTCCGAAACACGCAATACTCCTCTACGTAAATCTGTTGGGCATGCCCGATCCGTTGGGTTCTCTCCAATTGATACTACCCGCTGTCCGGGTAGTATCTCTCTTTCGTCTGGCGTGTCCAAGATGGGTGCCAGGACCTACTCCATCCCCGTCACCCTGCCGGTCAACGCGAGCGCCATGTCGGATCTGGCCCTGGTATACGACAGCCAGTCCGCTGCGGGCGATGCCGGGTGGGGATGGAATCTGGGTGGAGTGTCCCGTATCTCTATTGCCCAGAAAACGACGTACTATGACGGGAAGGCAGAGGCCCCGGTCCGTCCGGACACCACTGCCGCCTGGCGCCTCGACGGCGAGCCGCTCGTGCGCAATGCCACTGCGTCGATGGCTGCAGCCTACCCTTGGGAGACGGCGCACGGACACGTTATGGTGCGGCCTAACTGCCGCCCCGACGGGATTGTGGAGACCTTCGATGTCCTGCGCCCCGACGGGACCGGCGCCACGTATGGTATGGCGTCGACGGCCGGACTCACGCCCTATTACCCCGTCTCCGAGTACTGGGATGCCTTCGGCAACACCTCTACCTATACATACCTGCGTGATATGGGGCGGCTGTACCTCACCCGGGTCGATTACAAACGCGGGAACACCCCGGTTGGATCCGTCTCCCTGTCTTACCTGGCGGATATGTCCGTACCGTTCCAGCACTACGCGGGATTTGACATCTCCTCCCGCCGTCGCCTTTCATCCATCGCTACGGTGGAAGCCGGCGGGGATACCGTGCGCGTCCTTACGCCCGCCTATGGAACCGTAGCCGGCCATCAGGTGCTGAGCAGTCTTTCCTGCGGCAATGGAGCCGGCGGAGTGCTCAACCCGCTTCAGTTTTCTTATGGAGACGCTTCCGTGGAGACGGGCGATTTCCTTTCCCCGGAAACCATCACCATCTCGGGCGTCCCCAGCACGAATAATATCGTTCAGCGTGGGAAATTAGTCCCGGGTAGCTTTGAGGACGGATTCCTCATCTATCCCAAGAAGAGCAGCTACTCCAGTTCGGATAACATCTATTTCGTGCCGACAGCACGTGGGGGAGTCGTCCGTCCCTATGCCGTCCCTGATGGCTTTCTGGGCGCCGCCGTAGCCGACGTAAACGGAGACGGGACAGACGAGATTGTTGTCATCAGCCTCTCAAATACTCTGTCCCAAGGGGTAGAGGTCCCTTGGTTTAATGCGTTGATCTATAGCTATAACAGCAACACTACATACTTTTCTTCGCGTACAGTCACGCTTCCTCTCCTGTTTTCCTCCATGTTCGGGGTTTCCTTGGATGTGAACTTCGGAGACTTTACCGGTGCGGGGCGCACCCAGTTGCTCGCTTCTTTCTCAAAGAAGGGAGCATTCTCTTCTGTGGTTAACGTGTCGCAATCGGCGGTAATCAACCTCAATACCGGTGCCGCCGATGCCTCCTATGCCGACTTTTTCGACAGTTCCGACCTGTACGATGCGAGCACCCATTCCCTGTATGCGGCAGACCTTGATTCCGACGGTGTCTCAGAGATTCTCCGTCCTCTTTCGGGATACACGCAGGTTTGGCGCAGGGAGGCCTCCGGCTTTGTCCACAAGTCCGATATCTCCAACCTTGGGCAGAGTATGTTCTCCGACGAGAGGGTGCTGTTCGGCGACCTGAATGCGGACGGCTATCCCGACCTTGCCCTTTCTCCTGAGGTGAACTCCGGGCAATGGATTTTCTTGCGCAATACCGGAACGGCGTTTAGCCGCGACACGCTCCTTCTTCACACCCGTCCCTCCGACGAAGACTACCTGCTGCAGGACCTGAACAATGACGGCTATGCCGACCTTGTCTGCCACGACAGCGGGCGCTTGCGCTTCTATCTGAATCAGGGATATCTTTTCCCCATCACGCCGACAGAGTCCTCCGCTTCGGTGACGGGCAAAGGGAAGATGCTCCCGGTGAATGTGGGCGCCGGCGAACTGCCCAACGACTTTGTTATCGTGAATGCAAGCGGGACCTCCGCCAAGTCTTTCCTGTTCGACTCCGACGTGCGTCGCAGTCTCACACTCACCTCCCTTCGCGACGGTCTGGGTGCCGAGGCGGAGAATGACTATGCCTGTATGTCCGGAAACACGGGCGTTTATGATCCCACGCTCATAGGGTTTTATACGGGCAGCGGTTACGCCCGTTTTATGGCTCCTTTCTATCTGCTGCGCGAGGCGCGGAGTTATGCTCCGGGCGGGACGAATGCAGTGCGCGATACGCTTTCCCGCGTACGCTGTTCCTACCGTTCCGCCGGCGTCCATACCCTGGGCATCGGCCTGCTCGGCTTCGGCCAGACCACGACGGAAAACCTTCTCTCGGAGATGGGAGGCACGGAAGTGACGGTGGAGCAGCGGAACCTGAACCAACTTGGCGTGACGACATCCGTCTCCCGTTCGCTCGACAGGGCGGGCAATGCTGAAGCATTGTCTCTGGTGAGCAATACCTATGTCGGTTACATCCATACCTATGGGAAAATGTCTCCCCGGCTCTACTCTTCCGAGACGCGCGATTGGCTGACCGGCCATACCGAAACGACCTGGGCACTGGACTACGATGAATACGATGTCCCGCACACTTCCGCGAAGGTCCGGTCTGTTTTCCAGGATGCCGTTTCCGACTCGACTTGGTTGAACCGGACAAACATCCTGGATCCGGTCTCCGGCCGTCTGGTCATCGGTCGCGTTTCATCGGAACGCACGGTCTCCAGACGGTACCAGACTGTTGGGAGTGATCTGTCCCGTCCCGTTCTGGAAACCGGGCGGGTATACACTTACGATGCGTACGGCTTGCCATCGGAGGTGCGGGACTATGCATATAATAACGAAACTCCTCCATACCTTTCCGCGCTTGTCGGGAGGGAGTGCCATAGCTGGTCGTCAACCGGCAATCCGCTCACGGAGGCCGTGTACCGACAGAACAATACGGCACCTTCCGACAGCACTGCCTACGGCTATGACCCTGCCGGCGTCCGGGCCGTGTCGGTTACCGATGCCCTTGGGCACACCACGGCCCTGTCTGACTTCGACCGTTACGGCCGCTCCCGACTCGCCACGGATTACCGCGGCCGCCAGACGCGCACCTGTTATGACGCCTGGGGCGCGGAGACCTCCGTCACCCGGCCCGACGGTACGCGCGACTCCGTCCGTACGGCCTGGTGCGGCACCGGGGAGCCAGGAGTCTGGAAGGAGATCCGGCTCCGGAGCGGGGCCCCGCCGGAAGTGTCGTACCACGATGCCGCGGGCAGGGAACTGCGCCGTAGCGTCCGCCGTTTCGACGCCCGCTGGCTGCACTCCGACACGGAGTACGACCGCACCGGTGCCGTGGTCCGCAGTTCCCTCCCGCACTTTGCGGACTCCACCGTGGTGTGGGCGACCAGGACCTACGACGACTACCACCGCCTCGAGAGCGACGGTCACGGCGATGGTTCCGTTGATTTCTATTATTACGAGGACAACGCCGTGCAGTGCTACAGCGATTCGGAGACCTGGCGCTGGTACGGCGCCGATGGGAGCGTCATCCGCGCCGAGGACTACGAGGGTACGGTCCTGCTGGCCTACCGGCCTGACGGCAGCCTGCTCTATACGCTCACGCCCGGGCGTCCGGCGAGCCAGAGGGTAAGGAGGGACGTCAGCTATGACCTGCTTGGAAGACGGACCGCTCTGACGGACCCATCGGCCGGGACGCACAGCTGGTCGCGCAGCAACCTCTCCGACGGAGGAGAGCAACTCGTCCATACGTCACGGGACGGGTCTGTCCGGACGGTCTCGGACCGCCTTGGCCGGGTTGTCTCCGAGATCCTGGATACGGCTGCCGTAGGCGGCCTCTCTGCGGCATACAGCTACGATGCCGACGGCCTTCCTGTGTCCGTGTCCGGCTCCAACGGTACGGGTGTGACCTATGCCCGCGACAGCCTGGGCCGTGTAACCAGCGAAACGCGGACCGGCCTGGACGGCCTGTGGCTGAAGAAGGACTATACGTATGACGGCGACGCCCGTATTTCCTCGGTCGCCTACAGCTCTTCCCTCTCGGGACCCATCGCTACGCTCTTATACACCTACACGGGCGGGTATAACACCAAGGTCTGCCTGGGCGATACGACCACGGTGTGGCAACTCCAGGCCGAGGACGCCCTGGGTCTTCCCCGCACCGCGAAGACGGCGGGCGGGATGCAGCGCCGTTACACGCACGATGCCGCCGGCCAGGTCATCCGCCGCGAGGCCGGCACGGTGCAGGACGAGTCCTATGGCTATTGGATTCAAGGACGCGTGGTGAGCAGGAACGATGCTGTCCGGGATGTCTGGGATTGGTTTGGTTACGACGATGCCGGACGACTCTACCAGACGGAACGCGAAGGGGAGCTTTGGTATACGATTCTTGGGAACTCCGGAGGTGACGACGTCCAGACCTTCTCCTATACGGATGCATCGGACATCTACCGGGTGACGGGCATCCAGTCCACCCTCGAGCCGTCGCTGACACTGCGCCCCTACAAGATCTCCTACACGCCGTTCGCCCGGCCCAGGATCATTCGCGAGAGCGGGAAGAAATACCGGGCCGACATCGATTACGGCCCCGACCGGCAGCGGGTGCGGATGGTGCTGCGCGATACGACCTATTACTTGCCGCTGCTCAAGCGGTATTACCTGGGCGAGTACGAGGCGGAAGCCGTCCCCGGTACGGGCGGCCAGACCAATTGGCGTGAGTGGATCTATCTTGACGGCGACGCCTACACGGCCCCGGCGGTGTATGTGAACGAGGGGGGCAGTTGGACGCTCTATAACCTTTGCCGTGACGTTGTGGGAAGCGTCACGGAGGTAGTGAAGGCGGACGGGACGCTCGTTGCCGCCTGTGCCTACGACGCCTGGGGCCGTCCGAGGGACCCCGACACACTGGAACCCTATGCCTCGGGTTCGGAACCGGATCCGTTCCTCTGGCGCGGTTTCACGGGACACGAGCAGCTGCCGTTCTTCGGGCTGGTAAATATGAACGCGCGGCTCTACGACCCCATCCGCCGCCAGTTCCTCTCGGCCGACCCGAACATCCAGAACCCCTTCTCCACGGCCGGCTACAACCGCTACATCTACGCGAACAATCTCCCGCTCACCTATGTGGACAGGGATGGGGAATTCCCATGGGTCATCCTTGGAGCAATGCTTGTCGGAGGGACTATTAACTTAGTTGGCAATTGGGATAATATTGATGGCTTTTGGGAAGGTGTGGCTGCGTTCGGTGCGGGTGCGTTGTCTTCAGGAGCGGCGTTTTTAACAGGAGGATCATGTCTATTGGGAAGTGTTGGTTTTGCTGCTTTGGGTGGTGGGCTTATATCGGGGACGAATAGTCTTATCGCTCAAACAGGAGCCAACTTTTCTGGGATTGAAAACGTGGACTGGGGCTCTATTGGAATATCTTCTATTGTTGGCGGCGTTTCAGGGGCCTTTAGCGGTGCTGCTGGGCGATGGGCCGCCAAAGGATTAAATGGGTTGACAATTAAGATTAACGGTAATATCTTGAAAACCCCTGTAGGAAAATCTGCAGTTATTGGTGCGTTTGCTGCCAGTGTGGGTCATATTGCCGGGAATACAACTGCTGGATTATTCTCAGGCCTTTCTCTTTCGGATGCCTTAATGAATTCATTAAAGGGGATTGGGCGTTCCTTTATTATGGGCGGTGTTATTTCCATGGCTACAACAGCCGCCTATTGTTATTATTGGGGTTTTCACCCATTCAAGGGAATGAAATATCCTCCAGACAACGGTTTTTTAAAGGAAACAGAAACAGAGCAGTATTTATTTAAAGGGGACAGAATTGATCGTTATGGACCAGAAAATGGATCATTCGTTAGCCCAGAAGGCACTCCTTTTAATGAAAGAGGGCTCCCTGTCAGCGCAAAAAGTAGCCAGTATCACATTTATAAAGTAGTATCTCCATTAAACGTTACATCTGGTGTCGCCGCCCCAGTTTGGTGGAATGGTTCTCCTGGTGGGGGGATACAGTATATGTTGCCGGATACCATTGAGAACCTGATCAGAAACGGGTACATACAAAGAATTAGATAATCGTTGTGTAGAATGGTTTATTTTACAAGAAAAGAATGGAATATGATTGGTGGCCTCTCCCGGATGTTGGAGGGCAGGGACTTCCGGAGCGAGTTGCTGGTAGCCAACACTTTTCAGAACCCGCGATGGATTTATCTTGACAACATGTTTGTCTGGGTTTATAAGAATAAAGAGGGGCATTGGTTTGGTTCTACGCTTCCGGGTTGTCCTTATCAACGTAACTGGTCGTTCTCCGATGCCGAGCATGCCTTAAACTGGTTATACCAGTGCTACTATGCGCAAGGGGATGGAGATATTTATCTTAAACGTTTGTCTGCTTTTTCCAACGGTTATTTTCGTGTTGTTTATCAAGGTGAATTCCCATTGAATAGAATAGAGGATTCGTTGTCCACCCTTCCGGTTTTAAGTATAACGAAATGTGCGTTTTTGGATCTAAGCGGTTTCTTCTATCAAATCTGTTTCCCTGATTCTGTGTTTCGGTTGTTTTTTTCGTGCGGAGTCCATTTTGTTCAAATAGATCCGTTAGAATTAAGAATAGACATCTCAGAGATCCCTTTTCCGACCAAAGATAGAACGCTGGATAGGATTGTGTTGCTAAGGGATAAACTCGGCTATGGACGCGGACTCTGTCTAAAACTAAAGTCGGGAACATGCATTTATTTTTATAACTCTGGAGATGAATATGGAGACGAAA
>JAEEGL014634085.1_pt1 | contig 10280 bp, 8 predicted proteins | sample 9134231 | NCBI WGS metagenome assembly JAEEGL01 (sample SAMN16246548, study PRJNA631951) | gut metagenome | biome: gut microbiome; feature: rumen; material: fiber-attached | host: Bos | place: Iran: Karaj | collected 2018-10
CATCACATAATCATGCCCCAGGAGTAGTCTCCGTCTTTTCTATCAGCAAATCATGAACGCAATGTCTAAAAATGTACGTACAATAATCATAAAGGCATAAGTCCACTTTTGATACCGGTGGAGTTATGCAATTACCTCCAATAGGATTGATCAATGGTACAGATACTCCAGTGTAAAACTGGTTAGTAAAAGGTACTCCTTCATGTAAGAACTGAGATCTTTCTTTGTAGCAGTCAGAAATGACTTTTGTGATACTGGGTGCATATTTATCAGTTAAATCTCTGACTCTTTTACTTATACTGTACACCAGATTTCCACATTCAGGGCATTGTTTGGGTTCAGTCTCTTGAATGAGACCTGTTAAAGGTTCCAACGCTGAGACTGCTGTAGTATTCACCAAATCCGCATACCCGGGAATATTACGTTCTCCATTTTCTATAGCTTCATATGACATAAATCTGGCGCAATATAGTTCCTGCGCAGAATTCAAAACACGTCTGATCTTCGGATCATAAATATGGTCTTTGATGACCAAGCTGCTAATACGAAAGAAATCATCAAGTAGTACCATTTCACCATCCTGAATAATTTCTTCACACTCTATCCAATCTTCGTTTATTTCACTCTCGTAATTCTCATCGTACTCATGATGCTCTTTCAACATGTAGTATGTAGACAGAATCTTGAATAAACAATTGGTGTATGCGCACAGCAAATATAAAATATGATGCATCTTCTGGGTAAGCACATATTTCAGATCAAATTCCCCATATGCCTGAATTCTAAAAACTATAGTTGTTATTCGTTTATCTTTTTCAGGTATAAATTCAATGTGATCCTTACACATTTGTCTAAAAGGAATAGTCTCTACCTTTTCTGGTTCCCCATCCACGACTGCACAAATATTCTCATTCAGAATTATTTCTTTTACTCTGATAGCAACATCATAATCATTTAAAATGGCTCTTCCCTCTAGCGCCTCATTCAATGACTCTAATACACTATCATGTAATTTATCCGATCCTGTATCAATATAAATATAATCTATTTTTCCCTTCTGCTTATATGTTATCCATGTAGCACCAAATGCTGCCCACCCCAAAAACATAGTGTTTCCATTTCTTTCAGGGCAGCAATTCCAAGCTACTACCATCTTCTTCGACATTGAATCATAGAATTTACGCAGAAATCTGTTTGAGTCTTCTATGTTTTCTGCATTAACTTTAAACTTTATGTCTGCTCGGCTTAAATCATAGGCATCTTCAGTAACCATTTCTCCTCCAACAATAATTAAAGCGATTTAAATTCAAAACAATATGTCAAAAGCAATCTTATCCCCGGTGCCATCGTCAGAGCCGCCTAATTCCTCACACCACCTTAATCTGGCATGATCTCATGGTCTCAAGGGCTGCCTCGTGCTTCTGTGGTGTAACGCCCGCGCAGCAGGATGAGTCGACGCTGATCTTTACTTCGGGCATGAAGGCTTTCTGCATGTCCACAACAACAAGTATTTTTCTCATTTTCATTTTCTCCATCCTTTCACAACCTTTCACAATCTTCCACAACTTTGATTTTCTTTCACAACCTTCCACAACTTTTAATCAATTACCATAGTCAAATATAATACCAGCCCCTTTATACGTAACAGCTCCAATTTACTGCCCAAAAAGTCAGTTGACTACAAATGCGCCAAAATATATAATTATATATAAATAGATATGATTATATGCAATTAGATGTAATAATATACAATCACAACTATCAAAGGAGGCACCATCATGACAATAAAGCAAATGCGCGAGATTAAGGAAAATCGTGGTTACAGCTACTCTCAATTATCAGAATATACCGGTGTTCCTGCAATCACAATACAGAAAATACTTACCGGTGTTACCAAGAATCCCAGAACTGCCACTCTAAATGCCATTGAAAGGGTTCTGGGGGCCGGGGATGATCATTACCGCGGGAAGGCATCGGAATATGAAAATAACGAGAGCTTCGTCCGGGAAGATACCCCGACATATGGAGCAGATAACAGTGATAAAGTCACCTATCCGGAAGGGATCAAGTATGGAAACCCATATAAACGTCAGGGCGAGTTTACTCTGGAGGATTACTATGCCCTCCCCGACGAGCAGAGAGTCGAACTCATAGATGGTGTGTTCTATGATATGTCTGCGCCAAGGATAGTCCATCAGGATATATCCTATCTTATCCACTCTTCAATAGCTGATTATATCAAAAAGAACAAAGGTAAATGCAAAGCATTTTTCGCACCTGTGGATGTGCAAATTGACCGCGATAATAAGACCATGGTCCAGCCGGATGTTCTGGTAATCTGCGATCGTAGCAAGATCAAGGGTTTTGGCGTATTTGGTGCGCCGGACTTTCTTGTTGAAATCCTTTCTGTTTCCACCAGAAAAAAAGACATGACAATCAAATTGGCAAAATATCAGGAAGCCGGAGTCAGAGAATACTGGATTGTCGACCCAAAGAACAGAATTCTTATAACCTATAACTTCATGGATGAGGAATTTGTTCCGGTAATTCTCCCTCTTAAAGGCGAAGCGCCGGTTGCAATATTTGATGGCAAGCTCAAGATAAATTTGGACGAGATTTCAGCATCGATAGATGAATTCGGAGAATAATCCGTCCCCTCACCTCGGTCGTTTTTGCTTCTTTTTCGTATAAAAATCATCAGCCCATCACAGCTATGGATGATATAATATATAGCAGAAGGCGAAATCAGCATTCGTGCTGATTTCCGGGGCAAAAAACATATCAAAATGTAATGGAGGAAACGGTAAATGGCAAACAGAATTTCACTGAACGGAACATCTTATCATGGGGCAGGCGCGATCAATGAGATCGTAAATGAGATCAACTCCAGAGGCTTCAAAAAGGCTTTCGTAGCTTCAGATCCGGATCTTATCAAGTTCGGTGTAACCGGCAAGGTTACTGATCTTTTGGACAAGGCTGGAATTCCTTTCGAAGTATATTCAGACATCAAGCCCAATCCTACAATAGAAAATGTTCAGAACGGCGTAGAAGCTTTCAAGAAATCAGGTGCTGACTGTATCCTTGCAGTAGGCGGCGGATCTTCAATGGATACTTCCAAGGCTATCGGAATCATCATCACAAACCCTGAGTTTGCTGATGTTCGTTCTTTAGAGGGCGTAGCTCCCACCAAGAACCCCTGCGTTCCTATCATCGCAGTTCCTACAACAGCCGGAACAGCTGCAGAGGTTACAATCAATTATGTTATCACTGACGTTGAAAAAGAGAGAAAGTTCGTATGCGTAGATACTCACGACATGCCTATAGTTGCTGTTGTTGATCCTGAGATGATGTCTTCAATGCCTAAGGGTCTTACTGCTGCAACAGGTATGGATGCTCTTACACACGCTATCGAAGGCTATACAACAAGAGCTGCCTGGGAGATGACCGACATGTTCCATCTCGAGGCAATCCGTCTTATCTCCAAGAATCTTCGCGATGCTGTCGAGAATAAAAAGGAAGGCCGCGAGGGCATGGCTCTTGGCCAGTACATTGCAGGCATGGGCTTCTCAAACGTAGGTCTTGGTATCGACCACGCTATGGCTCACACCCTTTCAGCTCACTATGACACACCTCACGGCGTTGCATGTGCAATGTTCCTTCCTATCTCCATGGAGTTCAACCGCGAATATACAGGTGAGAGACTTCGCGAAGTAGCCAGGGCAATGGGCGTTGAAGGCGTTGACAATATGTCTCAGGAAGAATACAGAGACGCTGCAATTGCTGCAGTTAAAAAGCTTTCTGAGGATGTTGGAATTCCGAAGACTCTTGAGAAGATCAAGGAAGAAGATCTTGACCAGCTTGCTACAGATGCTCTCAATGATGCATGCTATCCCGGAAATCCCAGAGAAGCAACAAAAGAGCAGGTTATTGAAATGTTCAGAATGCTGATGGCATAAGAAATCAAATAAACAAAAATAATAAGCCCTTAATTATCCTATTTCACTTATGTGACACCAGATAATTAAGGGCTTTTTAGTTGCTGCAAAGGTGCTCACATCTTTGACAGGAGCTCCCAGGAATACGCATCCTTCTTCTGTTCCTCATAAGGAAGGCTTTCGAAGGAAACCATCAGGTTATGATGTCTGATCGCGTCATTTCTTTTACCGGAATATTGCCAGTTATTTACAACATGAAATCTTTGCCATCTCTCATGTTCCAAATGCCAGAGTTTCATCTTTTCATCCTCGGAAAGCGCCATGTATCTGTCATAGGCCTCCTTAGTAGATGAAGCATTAAGGAGCCCAAGCTTCACAGCGACGTGGTCTGCTGCTGCCAGATTCGACTGTCTCTTAAAGCCGGAAAGATGGTTCCAGTCCGGAGCACTGGAGTTATCGCTTCTATAAAGCGCATGCATATCAAGGGCCATTCTGTTTAACATTTCCTTAAGTACAAACTCCTCAGAATAGATATCCTCGATAGTTCCAAAAGTATCAACATCAGTATCGCTGATCTTCTGGGAATAAAGAACATGCACCCACACCTCCGGGTTCTTCAGGGCAAAATACTTTCTCAAGTCGCAGAGCACTCTTAGATTACTCTTTTCATCATCGTCGCAAAGTATGATACGGCTGGCATTTTCAATAGTCTCTATCTCCTTCATCCATGGAGTTTCGTGGAAGAAAATGCTGTCCTTGTCATCCGATTTTTTATCAATGGAAAAATAGTCACCAAGGCGATAATGCTCTAATTTAAACTTATTCCAGTCGCCAAAAAGATGATACTCCGTACGCTGCTGAACCTTTACGACATTTCTCTCAAGAGCATGCTCCATAATATAGCTGCCAAATTCTCCGCTTCCTATCAGCACGATTTTTTCATCCTTATCAGGATAACCCCTGAGCGGATAAGTGTTCCAGTAGAGCCTGCTTATATTCTCATATTTGTTGAAGCAGCTAAGGTTGACCGGAATCACCTCCGGAACATACTGCGTCAGGCAGTAGCAGTGGAACGGAAGCACGTTGTCATCTATATATTCATGGCAGACATTGTAGAACTGCGAGTAGTTCTCATAATCATTCTCACAGTCATTCATGAAAAAAAGGCTTAGCCCCGACTTATCAGGTTTTAAACCGATAAGCTTCTCGAAAGAGTAATTGATCCTAAGAATTCCGTCGTCCTCATCCTCTTCGCTCTCTCCAAGGCAGATGAAAAGGCCTTTGTGGCTATTCTTCATATCCTTAATAAGAAACCTTGTTTTTTCATTAAGCTGAGAAAAAACAAACCATTCTTCCTTCCTATGTCTTTTTAAATAAACAGCGGGAATAACTCCGGAATTAAAAACAGTTATGATGGTCGCCAGAATAGCGCCTAACATGCCCATGCTGGCCAGAACAAACAGGATTCCGATGATCTTGCCCCAGACGGTAACCGGGTAAATGTCACCATATCCGACAGTCGTCAGAGTAACGATCATGTACCAGAGAGCATCCCAGATATTACTTATCGAAGAGTCCTCAGCCCCTTTTTCTACAAAAAAAAGAATGCCGCACAGCACCAGCATTACGACACACATTATCCCAATAAACTTACCCTTTTTCTTCATATACGGCATCTCCCCAACCTAAAGCAACGCAAAACTGCAGTAAATATGTGTTGCTGTAATATCATCCTATATCTCTTAGAATACCCTTATCTACAGTATATCACAGGGACGATTCTTGATTAAGTACATTTCGGGTTATATACTTTTAAGATAGGTCGTTTCTGGAGCGAGCTGCAAGCGAGTGAACAGTATGACTTCTTAGATGAAATTACAGAAATCCGCACTAGCTGCGGATTTCGTGAGAACATGATACAAGAGGCAAATAGGCCCTTCGACGAAGTCGACTTTTAATGGCCTATTTGCGGCATTCTTGAATCTCTGATTCAAGAATGTATAGGTTTTGAGGAGGGGAATGAAAAAATGACTGTTGAAGCGTACTTTAATCCGGATTTTACTTTTGGAAAAAAGCTCATCTTCCTGCTGCTTTCGTTTGTGGGAATGGGCATAGCTCTTTTGCTGATATATGGTGTTTCCGGCATAATGGTTGAAAAGGATCTTCCAAGGAAGCAGAGAAGGCGCGAACTTAGCAGCATGTTCGTGGATAAGAGCCAGAGGCTTTTTGAGATGCTGATCGCGGGTACTTCGGTAATGTCTTTTTCATGTGCCTACGTAATTATCAATCACGTGTACTCCCTTGTTCAATCAGGTGTTGCAGGAGGTCTGTCAGAAACAGAAAGGCGCCTTGTTGAAATCTGGTCAGATGGAAAAGATTTCGTGCTCCTTCTTCTTATCTGTTTATCCTGCGTCATAAATACTATTCTTGATACATTTATTATTCCATTAAAAAAGATCACAAGAGAAGAAAAAGCAACCATCAGAATGCTTGCAATGTTCTACGTCATTGTGATCTTGATGTTCTTAAACTGCATAGGCGACGAAAGCCAGTACAGTCCGGTAATGATGTACTACTACGGCCTTATGATAGGACGTTTTGTCTACTTTGATGCATCCTTCAAGGACTTTTTGGCAGCTCTGAAAAACATGTTCTTCAATCTGCCCTACATGGCACTGACTTTAACTCTTTCAGGTCTGCTCTGCCTCTTTGGCTTTAAGATGGGATATCTTCTCGAGCGCAACTACTTTATCTTAGGTATCTTCTACACACATCTTTTCCTGCTGGTATGCATATTTGTGATTCACATCATCTATCTCATATCATCCGGTTTTAAAAAGCCTGAGTAATGCTCTGTTCGTAAATCCTGTAAACAGCCTCAGCATCCAAAGGTCGTATCCTGGACAGTTTCACGGTATCACCCATTGTTGCATCAAGTGCAAGTGCCCTGAGGTCCTCTTCTGATGGAGTTACTCCAAGCTCAGTAAGGCTTGTGGGCATTCCGATTGACTTAAAGAATGCAACTGTCTTTTCGATTCCAAGAAGGGCTGCTGTCTCTTCATCAGTTTCTGCAACTCCCCAGACTTTTTCAGCAAAACGGGCAAAGCGGGGAACAGCTTCTTTATACAGCTCTTTTGCCCATGCTTCCCAGACAGCTGCAAGTGACGCTCCGTGGGTTGCATCATAGCGTGCAGAAAGAGCGTGTCCAAGCTTATGTACTGAGAAATCCTTGCCTCTTCCGCACTCAGTAAGATTATTGTGGGACAGGCTGGAAGCCCAGAAAATCTCTGCCATCGCATCATAATTCGATGGATCTTCAACTATGAGTTTTCCGTTCTTTATCACACATCTAAGAAGTCCCTCAGCAATCTCATCAGTCATATCGCAGGTTATACCGGGAATGAAATATCTCTCCATTGTGTGCATCATGATGTCTGTAATGCCTGCTGCCAGCTGGTATTTGGGAAGTGTGCTGCCAAGCTCGGGATTCATGATCGCAAATCTGCAGCGGTTAAAATCTGTGTTGATTCCTGCTTTTTTCCCAAGCTCTTCGTTGGTAAGTACAGCAGAGTCACTCATCTCGCTGCCTGCTGCAGGCATTGTAAGAACAGCTCCAACAGGAAGTGACTTCGTAAGGGGAACCTTCCTTGTCCAAAGCTCCCAAAGATCAGCCTCAGAATTCGCACTGCCATGAGCGATGGCCTTGGCTGTATCTATGGCACTTCCTCCTCCGATTCCGATTATCAGATCCGCTTTTATATCAACAGCCTTCTGTATTCCCTCTTTTGCGTGAGCCACTGTGGGATTGGGCTTAGCGCCGCCAAATTCCTCGAAGGAAACACCGGCTTCCTTTAACGAAGCTTCAACCTGCGCAAGAAGACCTGACTTTACAACACTGCCCTTGCCAAATACAAGAAGCGCCTTCTTTCCATATTTTGCAGCCGTTTCTCCGGTGCTTTTTACAGAATCTCTTCCAAACACAACTTCAGTAGGTGCATAAAACTTAAAATCATTCATGTCAAATTCCTCCTTGAGTTTCCGCTAAATCAATTGTATCAAACATATTCAGAGATTAACAGTTACTGTTTGCCGGGAAAATGTCATATTTCTATAAGATATTTGGTTACTGTTCAGACAGAAATGCGCACTCTGCTGCGCATTTCGTGAGAAAGTGAATCAGGAGTGAGCGCATTCCTTCGACGAAGTCGAATTGGAATGAATGCGCGAATTCGTTACTGGAGCTAGCTGCAAGCGAGTGAACAGTAACGATATTTGTTCCACAATACGTTTTCTGTGACATAATAGAATTACTGTATAATCCCATCTTTGACAGGTAAAAAAGATGGGAATATATCAAATGCAAGTTTTGTGTCAATTTACCAATAGTAAAATAATCAAAAATTATGAATTGGGGTATATGTTTCGAGAAATACTTAGATCAAAAACATAAGCCTGCAGGTTTCAGAAGAAAGGTTTGTGACCAAGACAAAGAGTTCGCACTCTTTGAAGAAGTTGGGATTTAGTAGGTGTAGTGTAAACAGAAGGAGTTCATGCATTGTATATGCCAAGGGGCAAGATGAATTCCTGCAGGCTATATGTCTGGGAATAAGCGCTGATTGTGAAGTAGGAAGGCTCTGGGATGTTAAGCCTTGAATACTCAGCGATTGCTCCGATTGGAGCCAGTAGAGTAAATCAACTGACGAAAACCAAAATAGCATAGCAAAAAAGTGGTGTAAATACATTTGCCCCAATCTTAAGAAAATCTATCGCAAATCTTAATAAAGTCTTAAGAAGTTAACGTCTCATTATAAATTCATGCACTAAATAATATAACCCTATGGCTGATCTACTGTATTTCACTATGAAAAGTACATTATTTAGATTATAATTAATTGTACGCTTGTGTATTAACTCCTAGCTATAAAATGAAAGCGGTAATTAATTTACGAAAAATTGAATTTTTCACTAAACTAATTACAAATTGTGCCGATGTATTATATAGAAATACATTCATAGCCTATTGGGGGTACGATATGGCAAAGACAGCGACTTTAAGAGCAGAAGTAACACAAGGCATTGTTGGCAAAAAGATCATCGAGCTTAACTATCAGGAAATATATGACCACAAGCCAAACATCTATAAGTGGATCAAAAGAGTATTTGATATAGTAGCAGCCTGTATAGGAGTGGTGATACTCTCACCTGTCTTTCTTTTGACAGCGCTCGCAATCGTACTTGAAGACGGAGGTCCTGTGTTCTTTACACAGCAGAGAGCAGGACAGGATATGAAAAGCTTCAAGATCTATAAGTTCAGAAGCATGTACAAAAACGCAGAGGCTCAGTTCGAGAGAATGCAGGCTCAGAATGAGCAGACAGGACATGCCTTCAAGATAAAGAATGACCCCAGAATTACCCATGTGGGCAAATTTATCAGAAGATTTTCTATTGACGAATTACCTCAACTGTTTAATATTATAAAAGGAGACATGAGTGTTGTAGGCCCAAGGCCCCTTATTTACAGCCAGATGGAAGAATGCAACGCTTATGAGAAGCAGAGACTCATTGTTAAACCTGGACTTACCTGCTACTGGCAGGTGTGCGGCAGAGCCCGCATCAAGTGGGATAAATGGGTAGAGCTTGATCTTCAGTACATCCAGGATATGAGCCTTTTGAAGGACATAGAGCTCATAATCAGGACTCTTCCTGCAGTATTCGGTCAGGATGGAGCGTACTGATCAAAGAAAAAACAAGTGAAGGCGCATAGATAAATGACAAAAATAGTTAATCAGCAACAGTACGAGAATTCAATGGAAGCCAAGGGAAATGTTTGTTACAACGAGAAGAAAAGAGTACTTTTCTTCGGACTTCCCTGGACCTTTACCAGATATGAACTTAGAGAAAATGTACTGACCATTGTAAGCGGATTTTTTACAGTAAGAGAAAATGACTGCTATATGTACAAGGTCAGCGATGTTCAGATAACAAGAACCCTGGGGCAGAGGATGTTCGGGCTATCTACTATCACCCTGTTTACATCTGATGTTACAGACAGGACCATCATCATGAAGAACATTAAGCATGGCGGCGAGATCAAGGATTTCCTTCTTCAGGCCTCTGAATCTGCAAGACTTCGCAGAAGAACCGTAAGCATGCAGAACATCGGATTTGGTGCGAACGATATTCATGATGTAGATGAATTTGATGAAGTATGACTTCTTAGATGAAATTACAGAAATCCGCACTAGCTGCGGATTTCGTGAGAACATGATACGAGAGGCAAATAGGCCCTTCGACGAAGTCGACTTTTAATGGCCTATTTGCGGCATTCTTGAATCTCTGATTCAA